>Ga0187874_10000573_pt1 | contig 44029 bp, 32 predicted proteins | sample June2016WEW_16_1_3_FD_132993 | JGI IMG/M metagenome (GOLD analysis project Ga0187874, IMG submission 132993) | Peatland microbial communities from SPRUCE experiment site at the Marcell Experimental Forest, Minnesota, USA - June2016WEW_16_150 | ecosystem: Environmental > Terrestrial > Soil >... | reverse complement strand
GGACTTCGCGGTGATCGCCGGCGTCGAGCTTGTCCGCATCACCGACAACACGACCACGGAAAGCTTCAGACGCGAGCTTCGCTGGAATCAGGCGTACTACAGGCTCGCCCAGGGTTTGGCGCGCTAACGCTTGAAACACTCGCAGGGGTTTCGCGCCCTCGCCGATCACTGTGCACCTGCCCATGTCGGATGCCGGTCCATGTGGGATTGCGACAACAAGCGGCGCTCCTCTGCACAGTTGCGCACGACGCCCGTCGTCTACGTGTATCCAGCGGCTCCCTATCGCCCGGCTTCCTGGAGCGGACAGCTCAGGACCCGATGGCCGCCTGCAGTTGCGAGCGGTAGCTGGTCACCATCAGCTCAGTCAGCTGTTCAAGCGAGGTGTCCTTCGTGAGCTGATCGATGGTGATGCGACCACCTTGCATCACGTTGACACGGTCGCAGAGTTCGAAGAGGTGAGCGAAATTATGGTCGATGATGATCATCGAGACGCGCCTGCTCGAGGCGAGCCCCCTCACGAGGTCGATGATGAGCCGTGACTCGCGTGCACCCATAGCCGCTAGCGGCTCGTCGAGGAGGAGGATGGAGGCGTTTGTCCTCGTCGCTCGCGCTACGGCGATCGCCTGCCGCTGACCTCCCGAGAGCTGACCCGCCTCGGCGTTGACGTTCGGCACGCTGACGTTGATGTCGTCGAGATAGCGCCTGGTGAGCTCGCGCATCTTGTGCTTGTTGAGCACGTGGAAGAGCCCGAAGTGGAGGATCTCGTGGTTGAGGAAGAGGTTTTCGAACACGGGCAGCTGGGGAATGAGTGCGAGGTCCTGGTAGACCGTCTCGATACCGTGTGCGGAGGCGTCCTCGACCGACTTGAAATGCACTTCCTGACCCTTGACAAACAGGCGGCCCGAGTCTTGTGGCGAGTACCCGCTCAAGATCTTGACGAGCGTGCTCTTGCCCGCTCCATTGTCGCCGACCAGGCCGAGCACCTCGCCCGAGTGCAAGACGAGGTCGATACCACGGAGCACCGAGAGCGGTCCGAAGCTCTTCGTCACGCCTTTGACTTCGAGGACCACTTCCGAGGTTTCGGACTTGTCGGGAGTGCGTTCTGGGGCTCCCACCGGCTCGGGGGTGTCGTTCATCATCTCTCGTCCCCTCCGTTAGCCCGTCCGCGTGCGCGCGGCCAGGCGGTCGAGCCACCCGTTCAGGGTCATAGCTACGATCATTATGACGCCGATGTACACGAAGAAGTCGTTGGTGCTGATCCCGATGATGTTTAGGCCTGCCTCAAGGATGCCGATCAGGATGGCACCGATGAAGGCACCGATCACGGTGCCTCGCCCGCCGGTGAGGGCGGTTCCTCCGATGACACAGGCGCCCACGGCGTAGAGGATGTAGTTGACGCCGGGGTTACCCGGGTCCAAGCTGCCGTACTTGATCGCGTCGACTATCCCGACGAGCCCGGCGAGAAACGAACACGTCACGAAGCAGAGGATCTTCACGCGCCGCACCGGCACACCGGCCTCGGCGGCGCCCAGCAGGTTGCCACCTGTCGAGATGACGCGCACGCCGAAGCGTGTTCGCCTCAGCACGAACTGGACAACCAGTGCGATGGCCACGACCCAGATGATCTCGGACCACTCCCAGACTCCGAACATCTGGCCGAAGAAACCCACGTGCGGCACCACACTCGAGGTCTGCGGAGGCATCCCTCCGGGGACGGGCGTCGCCTCCGTGTCGTTCGAGAAGATGAGCACCATGCCGAAGAGGACGAAGTTCGTCGCCAGGGTCCCGACGAACGACGGCACGTTCAAGAAGACGGTGATCAGTCCGTTGATCGCCCCGATTCCTAAACATACGACGAGAGCGCAGCAGATGGCCCATCCCACGGGAACCCCGAGCTGCCAGAGCCAGTACATGACCCACGGGGAGAACAAGAAGACCTGCCCCGCCGAGAGGTCAATCTCTCCGAGTACGAGCACGAGCACCTCGCCCACGGCGAGCGCTCCGTACGGCCCTGCGAAGCCCGCAGCAGAATTGAGCCCGAGAGAGGTCAGGAAATTAGGCGAGTCGATCGAGAAGAATATGAAGAGCGCGATGGTGATGAGGAGCGGGGTGATCTCGCGCTGCGCGACGAAGGCTTCCCAGAGGTACCGGCGCCAGCCAGCTGCCGGCGGCCCGGGTGGTTCGGGAGCAAGTTGCAGCCCGGCCGAGCCTTGAGGCTCGGCCGGGCCTGTCACGGAGTAGGCCACTTCTGAGGCGACCTTTTATGGGTTCTCTTACCTAGCCGTCTCTTGTTTCTTAGAAGGGGATGTGCGCGGGTGGCGCAGTCACCGTTTCTGGGCTGGCTGTGCCTTCCCAGCGGTTGAGCTTCAGGTACGGCCCGACTGTCGCCTTGACGACTATGGCAGTGCCGGTGTTGACGTCGGTCGGCTTCATCAACCCTCCGGAGATATTCCAGAGGAACAACTGCATGAGGGTGTCGAAGCCTTGCAGGTAGGCCTGCTGGTCGACCGTCTGGAGCAGGGCGCCGCTCGCGATGGCGTCCATCACCGGGACTCCGGTGTCCCACCCGGAGCCGCCCACTATGCCCTTCAGCTTTTCGTTGACGATGAACGTCGCTAGCGCGTCGGAGTCGCCGCTGTCGACGGTCATCATGAACTTCACGTCCTTGTGGCCGGTGTACCACGACGAGATCGCGTTGTACTCGGGCGCGCCCACCGTGGGCGAGGTCCCGACCTCTACGAAGTCCATGCCGGCCGCCACGAAGACCGGCTTCGCTCCATCGATCCGCGGCTGGATGTTTTCAGTACCGGGGGTGGCGATGATCCCGGCGACGAGGTCGCCCTTGACCAAGGCCGGCTTGGCGAAAGCCAGGGCCGCTTTTGCCACTGCTGCTCCGGCTGTCAGGTTCGACTGGCCGACATAGGCCATCCGGTTGTTGACGTAGCCAACACCAACGTCGGCGTTGTAGGCAATCACAGGAATGCCGGCGTTGAGCGCGGCGTCCGTCGGGGCGTTGAAGGCCACGTTGTCGATGAGCGGCACGCCGATACCGTCGCACTTAGAGGCGATCGCACTGTCCATGGCCGAGACCATCTGGGAGACGACCGAGGTCTCCGAGCCGGTCCAGGTGTAGGTGCAACCCGTGAGGGCACAGAAGTCCTCGCAGCCGTAGATCGTTGCCGTGAAGAACGGGTTCGTCGTCACGTGGTTGTCCATCACGAAGTGGTACTTCGGGTGCGACGCGAAGAACGGATTGTCGTCGTTGCGCTTGTAAGTCTGCGCACCGGCTCCTTCCGAACCCAGGATCCCGGCGACGCTTCCGAGCAGCGGCAGTGATGCCACAGCTCCCGCGTTGCGCAGGAAGCGCCGTCTGGAAAACTCTCGCTGCGCGCCACTGATTTCTTCGGGTATGTCCTTTGCCATGCTGCCCTCCAGTTTCTTGCCGAAATCATCCGTGCTCTCGCGCGGACTGGGCCTGCATCCAAACTGCCTTTCGAACACAGAAACCTAACAGCAACAAATTTGCTTGGCAAGTACCAAGGCCGCCCTGAATCTTGGCACCGAGTGTGTGGCTCGCGGTGGCCAATCAGCCTCGCCGGGCCCAGTGCGGCGCTCGATCCGCGTGCTGGTCGTGGTCCAGCCCCTTGATTGAGCGATGTCGAGAGATCCTACAAAAGCCCAGCTCAGGTCACTGGAGTGCCGATCCCTGGTCCCTGTAACTCTCAGGCGACGAGCCTGCAGCACCGCCCATCAGGCGACGAGCAGGACGCGGGCCCGCAAGGGGTCGTCGTGAGACGAGTGCTTGCCGTCGGCGGCAAGCCGCAGGACCTCTTGCATCTGGTGGCGCGAGGCAAGGGCCGTGCTCACGAGTCGCTTCTCGTCGAAGGACCACTCACCGTCATGCGCTGACACCGAGCACAGCGATTCCGCTGGGTTTGAGCACTTGGACGGCCGCTGGACGGTAGCGTCCGAGGGGGCGAAGACAATCGCCGCGTCCACACCGCTGCGGACCGCGAACTCCTCTTCCACGTGTCCGGTCGATGCGCATTTCGTTGCCGTGCCCGGGCGCTTATTCTGCCGCCCGGACGCGAGGCAGGTGAGATGGCGCTCAGGCGATTCTGGAGGCCCCGTCGCAGGCGACGACCTCGATCGTGTGCGGTGGGCTGTAGCCCCGCGCGGTGAAGGCGTCCACGACGGACGTCGCCACCGCTTCAGCTTTGTCGAGCCCGACGAGAACGACGGCCGAACCGCCGAAGCCGCCCCCCGTCATGCGGGCGCCGAGCGCGCCGCTGGCCACTGCGACGTCGACCACCGTGTCGAGCTCCGCACAGGAGACCTCGTAGTCGTCGCGCAGCGAGCGGTGCCCTTCGCTTAGCACGCGGCCGACCTCAGCGGGCTGTCCGGACTCAAGTAGCCGGACCACCTCGAGCACGCGGCCCTGCTCGCTTATCACATGGCGCGCCCGGCGCCGCACCCCGTCCTCGGCTATTCGGGCAAGGGCGGTGTTCATGGTCTCCGGCGCGATGTCGCGCAGCGCGGCGACGCCGAGCTCCTCGGCCGCTCGTCGGCAGTCACGGACGCGATCGGCGTAAGCGGAATTTCCGAGGGCGTGCTTGACTCCTGTGTTCACCACTAGAAGTGTCAAGCCGGCGGGCTCGAGGTCGAGGGGCACCTGTCGCACCTCGAATGTGCGCGTGTCGAGGAAGAGAGCATGACCGGACCTGCAGAGCAGTGAGGCGGTCTGGTCCATGATGCCGGTAGGCACGCCGACGTACTCGTTCTCGGCGCGCTGGGCGACAAGCGCCAGTTCCTGCCGGGAAAGGGGCAACTCGTACATGTCGTGCAGCGCCAACGCGACCGAGCACTCGAGCGCCGCCGATGACGAGAGGCCGGCCCCGATCGGAACGTCACTGTCGATGTAGAGATCGACGCCGGCAAGTTCTGCCCCGGTCTCGAGCAGCGCCCAGACGACGCCGAAAACGTACGACGCCCATCCGCTCGTGGTCCCCGGTTTCAGCAGCTCGAAGGAGGTCTCGGCAACCGGGTCGACACTTTCTGAGCGCTGGGCGGAGGCGACCCTCACGAGATCGTCGTCGCGACGAGCGGCGCACGCTTGGGCTGCGAAAGGAAGTGCGAGCGGCAACACGAATCCGTCGTTGTAGTCCGTGAACTCGCCGATCAGGTTCACCCGTCCAGGAGCCGACCAGATTCCCTCCGCAAGCCGGCCAAAGACACGGCGGAAACGCTCGCCGGGGGGCAGAGGTGGGCTCATGTCTGGCTCCGTTGGAGGAAATGCCAGGCGTCATGCACCATCTGGTCCAGCTCCGGCCTTTTCGGGTTCCAGCCGAGCTCCCGCCGGGCGCGTCCGGAAGAGGCGACCAGCACCGCCGGGTCTCCTGCCCGGCGTTGAGTGACGCGTTCGGCGAGTTGCAGTCCGGTCACACGTCGTGCGGTGGCGATCACTTGGCGGACCGAGAAGCCTTCACCGTTGCCGAGGTTGTAGACGCGCCGGGTGCCGGGCGTGGCAGCACCGAGCGCAAGCAGATGGGCATCCGCGATGTCGACGACGTGAATGTAGTCACGTATGCAGGTCCCGTCGGGAGTCGGGTAGTCGTCGCCGAAGACGTCGACTGGGCGTCCTTCAAGAGCGGCGCGCAGGGTCAGTGGTATGAGGTGCGTCTCGGGATCGTGCCTCTCGCCAAGGGTTGAATAGGATCCGGCGACGTTGAAATAGCGCAGGCTCACCGCGGCGATACCGTGTCGAGCAGCTGCCTCGCCGAGCATCCGATCGACGGCGAGCTTGGACGCGCCGTATGGATTGAGCGGCATGGCGGGTGCGTCCTCCTCGATGGGGACCCGGACCGGCTCGCCGTAGATGGCCGCCGACGAGGAGAAGACGATTTTGGAAATCCCGGACGCCAACTGGGCGTCGAGAAGGTGTCGCGTGGCGGCGACATTGTTCGTCTCGTACTTCTGAGGATCGGTGATCGACTCTGCGACGAGCGAAGAGGCCGCCAGGTGAACGATGCTGTCGAAGGCCTCAAGGCCGAGCGCGCGCGATACCTGCTGCACCCTGTCGAACACGAACCGGGCGCCATCGGGGACGGCGTCACGATGCCCCGTCGAAAGGTCATCGATGACTGTGACCTCATGCCCGGCCTCGAGGAGCCTGGCGACGACGACACTGCCGATGTAGCCGGCACCACCGGTTACGAGGACGTTCACTCGATCAGCCCGAAGCTCCGTCTGCCGACGGGGAGGGCCGTGGTGCGTCTCAAAGGGCGCACGATGACGAGGAGCTGCCAGTCCACCTTGCCCGCACCGCGTGGATACTAGCTACTGCGTGACTAATGATCGGAAACTGGTTCGCAAGAACCGGGCTCTTCGGCACCCTGGCTTGATTGTGTCTCCCGCAGATACTGCGGGTATGTGGGGTGCTGCGCGTCTGTGGAGCCCACGGCTGGCGGCCCGGGTTGGTCCCTCGAGCGCGTCCGCTCGTCACTGGTCGGCGCGCAAGTGTTGCCTCGGGGCGCACGCGTGGTGTCGTCCGAATAGTTCCCAGACAGGAGGAGCCCGATGACGCGTCAAGTGTTTGGCCATCTTCTCGTTGGGATGGCCGCGGTCGCGGCAATCGCATGTCCGGCGGTGGTTGGGGCGCAGCCCGCTTCCGTGGCTGCGTCGGTTGCCGGTGTTGCGGCCACCTGGTCGTTTGAGGGGAGGATCGACGCTTTCACGGGCGAACCGACCGCAGTCTCCTGTCCTACGGCGAGATTCTGCGCCGCGGTGGACTCGAAAGGCGCCGTCCTCACCTACAACGGCAGGTCGTGGTCGTCGCCCAACAGCATCGACCCTGCCGGAGGCGGCTTCACCGCAGTCTCCTGCCCGAGCGCGACCTTCTGTGCAGCGGTGGACCAGAACGACGACGCCGTGACCTATGACGGCAGCTCGTGGTCGAAACCAGTCAACATCGATTCGAGAGGGTTCGGCCTGGCTTCGGTCTCCTGCGCCGGAGCGACGTTCTGCGTCGCCGTGGACCGGGGTGGCTTCGCCGTCACCTACAACGGCAGGTCGTGGGTGGGACTCCGCTACGTCGACACGGGAGGACCGGGTCTGGACACCGTGTCATGCCCGAGGACGAACTTCTGCCTCGCCGTCGACGCGGGCGGCAACGCTCTTACTTACAACGGCACATCGTGGTCGATTCCGACCAGCATCGACTCGGACGGGTACTACGTGAGCTCAGTATCCTGTCCGACCGCCAGGTTCTGTGTGGCAGTGGACGAGGGTGGCAGCGCCCTCACCTACACACCGGGCTCGTGGTCTGCTCCCTATACCGTCGACCTGGACACCGGCATACTCGTCTCCGTCTCCTGCCCCAGGGCGAGCTCCTGCGTCGCCATGGATGAGGGCGGCAACGAACTGACCTACAACGGCTCTTCGTGGTCGAAGCCGGTCAAGATCGATTCGGGTGGGTTTCGCCCAGGCTCGATCTCCTGCGCGGTTGTGAACTTCTGTGCCGCGGTGGACTCGAACGGTGACGTCGTAACCTACAGCCGCGCAGGGTGGTCGTCCCCCCTCGACGTCGACCCGGCCGGAGGAGGCCTTGTCTCTGTCTCCTGCCCGACGGAGAGCTTCTGCTCTGCAGTGGACCTCCACGGTCATGTCGTCACCTACAACGGCACGGGCTGGTCGTCCCCCCTCGACATCGACCCGGGCGGAGGAGGCCTCATCTCTGTCTCGTGTTCGACATCGCGCTTCTGCGTAGCGGTGGACCATGACCTCCACGCCTTCACCTACTTAGGTGGTACATGGTCGAAGCCCGTTGGCATCGACCCGGGCGGAGGCGCCCTCACGTCGGTCACCTGCCCATCGGCGAGCTTCTGCGCTGCCGTGGACAGGGACGGGAACGTCCTCACGTACACGCACGGCGCCTGGTCGTCGCCTTCGCGCGTGGACCCCAACGGAGGCGGGCTCGCTTCCGTCTCCTGCCCTACGGAGACCTTCTGCGCCGTAGCGGACAGACGCGGCGACGTCGTCACCTACAACGGCAGGGCATGGTCATCCCCGCTCGGCGTGGACCCGAACGGAGGTGGGATCAGCTCGGTCTCCTGCCCCACTGCGAAGTTCTGTTCGGCAGTGGACCAAAGCTCCCACGCGGTGACCTACGACGGCAGGGCCTGGTCAACGCAGATCACGATCGACCCAAACGGAGGCGGACTCACTTCTATCTCCTGCCCAGCGGCGAGATTCTGCATTGCCGTGGATCTCAAAGGCGACGCGCTCACCTACCAGGCCGGCAGCTGGTCGCGACCCGACGACATCGACCCGGGCGTCCCCCTCGAATCGGTGTCGTGCTCGTCGGAGACCTCGTGCATCGCGGCGGACTTCACCTCCGCGTTCAGGTGGCTTCCACCGACGGAGACTGCCATCACCGCTGTCACGCGCCACCCGGTCGCGGGCCGGCCGCTCGCAGTCCGAGTACAGGTCAGGGGACTGACCAGGACCGCGAGGTCGACGACCCCGACTGGCAAGGTCACCGTCACCGACGGAAGGAGACGCTGCCTGGCAGTGCTCAGGGGATCCCACGGGATAGCGACAGGCGCGTGTTCGCTTTCGGAAACAAGGGCCGGCAGGTATCTACTGAAGGCGCGCTATCCGGGCAACAAGCGATTCGGATCCAGTGCGACACACCGACCCACTCCGATCACCGTCGCCCGCGGTGGCTCCGCCAACCCAGGTGATCGAGCGGGCGCCAGGGCTACGCTGCGCTCATGTCGGCCGAGAAGCGTCGCGACCGTCGTTTGACCAGGAAGGTGAGGTCGTCGCATGAAGATCGGTGTGGTGTTCCCCCAGATCGAGATCGGCGCCGACCGGGGGGCAGTTCGTAGCTACGCCGAGGCGGTTTCGGAGCTCGGTTATCACCACATCCTCGCGTACGACCATGTTGTCGGTGCCGACACGAGAGTGCACTCGAACTGGAGGGGCCCGTACAACCTGCAGAGCACGTTCCATGAGCCCTTTGTCCTCTTCGGCTACTTGGCCGCCGTTTCGCCCCTGGAGCTCGTCACCGGGATAGTGATCCTTCCTCAACGACAGACCGCGCTCGTCGCGAAACAGGCGGCCGAGGTGGACCTGCTCACGTGTGGTCGTTTCCGCCTAGGCGTCGGGATCGGCTGGAACGCAGTCGAGTACGAGGCGCTCGGCAAGGACTTCTCCAACCGCGGACAACGGATCAGCGAGCAGGTCGAGTTGATGCGTCGCCTGTGGACGGAGGAGTCGGTGACTTTCGACGGCAAGTTTGAAACCGTGACCGGGGCCGGCCTCGCTCCCCTTCCGGTCCAGCGACCGATCCCGATCTGGTTCGGGGCGACGTCCCGCCCGGCGTTGCGGCGTGTCGGTCGGCTCGCGGAGGGCTGGTTTCCGCTGTTCGCCCCTGGACCGCAGCTCGATGAGGCACTCACCGTCATTGAGAGGGCGGCCCTTGAGGCGGGACGGGAGCCCGAAGCTATCGGGATGGAAGGTTTTGTCGACCTCGGCCCCGGTGATCTGGTGCGCCTCGGACAGCAAGCCGAGACGTGGCGGAGTGTCGGTGCGAGCCACCTCTCGCTCAACACGATGAAGGCCGGTTTTAGGAGTGTGGACGACCACGTGGCGCGCCTCGCCGCGGCGGCCGAGATCCTCCTGGAAAAGTGAGCGCGAGCGACGCAGCGAGGGGGACGGCGCCGCAGCTCCGTCACGCGTCCCCAGCGGACATGTTCATCCGTGGCGCGACGGTGCTGGACGAGAGCGGAGGGTTCGCCGGCCCGGTGGATGTTCTCGTCACGCATGGAGTCGTGACGGCTGTGGGGCGGAATCTCTCGCCTGGGGCGAGCCCGGTCACGCTCGACGGCGACGGGCTGTGGCTGCTGCCCGGCGTCTTCGACTGTCACCTTCATGCAGGTCTGTCGAGCTTTGACGCCCTTGAGCTCCTGCGCACCCCGTTTTCGCGACGAGTGCTCGAGACAGCCGCCGTTCTACGACGCACCCTGTCGGCGGGGGTGACATTCGTGCGCGACGCCGGCATCACCGATGCAGGCGTGCGCGATGCCCTCGCGCAAGGGTACGTTCCCGGACCCACCATGCAGGTCGCGGTTGTCGCCATTGGCTCCACGGGAGGACATACGGACGGCTTTCTGACCGGGCCCGGCCTCGAATGCTCCGTGGACTACTCGCTGCCGGATTACCCGGGCAGGCCCCCGCATCTCGCCGACGGCCCCGAGGAGATGCGAAAAGTCGTGCGCCTCGCCCTCCGCTCCGGAGCTGATTGGATCAAGCTCGTCGCCACCACCGGTGTGTTGGCGACATATGACGGCGGGTTCGGAGCCGAGCTTTCCTTCGAGGAGCTCGCGGCTGCCGTAAATGAAGCCGGCAATCGCCGTCGACCTGTCATGGTGCACGCGCTCGGCGGTGATGCCATCAGGTGGGCAGTCGAGGCCGGGGCCCGTTCCATCGAGCACGGGGTCTTCCTCACCGAGGCCGACGCCGCGGCCATGGCCGCGCGCGGATGCTTTCTCGTCCCGACTCTCGCGATCTACGAGCGACTCGTGGCGCTGGCCAAGGCCGGTGACCTTGACCCGGGACGCGCCGCGCGGGCGATCGAAGTCGGTGAGCGCCTTGGGGAAGCCGTCCAGATCGCCAGGGCGGCCGGTGTGAAGATCGCGCTCGGCAGCGATTTCGGCCATCGCGACGATCACGGGCGCAACCTCTCGGAGCTCGCTTTGTTGCAACGAGCCGGTCTCAGCGTCGAGGAGGCACTGTTGGCCGCGACCTCAACGGGAGCAGAGCTCTGCGGGGTCGGGGACCGCCTCGGACGAATCGCACCGGGCTACGGTTTCGACGCGATCGTGCTTGATCGCGAGCCCACCGATCTGGCGCGCCTCAGCGAGCCCGGAGCGGTCACAGGCGTCTTCCAGGGCGGTGCGCCGGTTGTCGTCCACCCTCGGTTGCGTGTCGGCAAGGGGACCGCTACATTAACCTGAGTAATCTGATCGGATTTGTAGGGTTGGCGAGATCAGGCTGATTCACCGGAGCGAACGCAGCCGCGAACGGAGGCAGAACGTGACAGATCGAGAGGCCGCGAGCAACAGAGCGGCACTGAACGACAACCGGCGGCGCTACAGCCGGCGTGAGATGTTGCGTTTCGGCGTGGTCGGCGCGGGGGTGATCGGCGCGAGCCCGCTCTTGGTCGCGTACGGCAGCTCTGCTTCGACGGTCCTTGCTGCAGCCGCGAGATCAGGCGGGGCCAAGCCCAAGCCAGGCGGCACCTTGAACTTCGGCCGCCAGACGGGACCGACACAGCTCGACCCTGCCAACTCGATCGTCGAAGGTGACGTCTACACGCTCGACAAGATTTTCGAGCCTCTTTACATCACCAGCCCGCAAGGCACCCTGACCCCATGGCTCGCGCAGGGCCATACGGTGAGCTCTGATGGGAAAACCTGGACCTTCTCGCTTCGGCCGGGTGTGAAGTTCTCCGACGGTAGGCCCGTGACCGCTCGGGACGTCGTGTTCTCGATCCACCGCGCCGCCACCGACGCTGACGGCCCGCTGAGCTTCTTGGACTTCGCGATCAAGTCCTACAAGGCAACCGACGCGGGCACGGTCACCTTCGAGCTTTCTCAGCCATGGGCCCCCTTCTTGTCGGACATCTCTGTCTTCGCGAATGCGATCCTGCCGGACAACTTCGGTGGTGAGAGCAAGTCCGCTTTCTTCTCCAATCCGATCGGCACGGGACCATTCGTGCTCAAGTCGTTCGTCAAGGGTGGAAACGCCGTCCTCGCGAAGAACAAGAACTATTGGCAGCGAGGCAAGCCCTATCTCGACGAGGTGAATTTCAGCTACATCTCCGACGACAACCAGCGCGTGCTGCAGCTCAAGGCTGGACAGGTCGACGTGATCTCGGCCGTTCCGCCGGCCCAGGTGGCCGCCTTGACAGCGGACCCGGCGCTCGTCTTGGAGGCTTTCGGGTCTTGGGCGGTCGACTTGCTGTTCTTCAACGAGAAGGTCCCACAGTACAAGGACCGTCACGTTCGCAGAGCGATCAACCACGCCATCAACATCGAACAGCTCGCCAAGGTCACCACCTTCGGGACCGCTCAACCGGGGAATTCGTTCTTTCCTCCGAGCTTGCAGTACTACGCAAAGGTCCCGACGCTCGGCTACAGCCTCGCCACCGCCAAGGCCGAGCTCGCGCAGTCGGCCTATCCGCACGGCTTCTCGACCTCGATCCTCGTCCCGAGCGGAAACACCCAGTACGTCGAGGCGGCGACGATCATCCAACAGGAGCTCAAGCCGCTGAACATCAACGTCTCGATACAACAGCTTGACGACGCCGCCTACACCGCGGCGTTCGAGGCCTTCAACTACGAGGCGATGATCAACGGCGCGACGAACGACATAAGCGACCCCGACGAGATGGCCTCGTTCCAGGTCGACGTGCAAGACGGCGGATCGCATTCATTCTGGACCTATTACGACGACCCGAAGGCAATCGCGCTGGTGCGAGAGGCGGAGACCGAGTTCGACAGCACGAAGCGCGCCGTGCTCTACAGGCAGATCCAGGCCCTGGTTGCTCAGGACGCCCCGTACGTCGCGCTCGACTATCCTCCCAACATCTACGCCTGGCAAACGTCGTTGCACGGATTCGCGGTGAACCCGGGCGGTGCGTACCGGTTGGAGGACGTCTGGCTGGGCTGAGCGCCCGTCTTGGGCAGTACTCGACCGGCGAGCTCGCCTGACACTCAGAGCCCTTGCGGGAAACGGCGATTCGTGCTGGCTTGGCTCGGGAGACACCGACTTCGGTGTTAGCCTCCTTGAGAGAAGTTCCACGCGGAAGGTCGATCTTCCGAGTCGGCATGACCATGGGAAGAAAGGGCCGATGACGACGAGGACCACACGCTTCGGGGTTGGTCGGCGAGAGAATCACGATTCTTCACCCTTCTACAGCCGTGCGTTGAAAGAAGTGGAGACGAACTCAGAGCGGGCCCCGTCACAGGAGATCGTCCGAAGCGGCCTTTATGCCCACTCTGCTGAAGCGATGGTCGAGCTTCCCGATGACTGTGCCGCCCTCATGGTCACGTCGCCGCCCTACCACGTAGGTAAGGAATATGACTCGGATTTGAGCTTCAACGACTATCTGGCGCTCCTGCGCGCGGTGTTCAAGGAGACCTACAGGGTTCTCGAACCGGGCGGCCGGGCAGTTGTGAACGTAGCCAATCTCGGTCGTCGGCCGTATGTCTCGCTGGCAGATCACGTCACCGCGATCATGGAAGACCTCAAGTTCCTTCCCCGCGGTGAGGTCATCTGGCTGAAGGCCAGGGGAGCATCGGGCTCGTGTGCCTGGGGGAGCTGGAGATCGGCGAGCAATCCGACCTTCCGTGATCTGCACGAATACTGCCTTTGTTTCAGCAAGGAACGATGGAGTCGAGCACGCAAGGGAGTGAGCACCATCGCACGTGACGAGTTCCTTGCGGCGACCCTGTCCGTATGGGAGATCCCGCCTGAGTCTGCTCGGCGCGTATCACACCCTGCCCCTTTCCCTGTGGCGCTGCCCCGGAGGTTCATCGAGCTCTACACGTATCTAGATGACCTGGTTCTCGACCCGTTCCTCGGCTCGGGCTCAACGGCGGTGGCCGCGGTGGAGACCGGTCGTCGTTACGTGGGCTATGACATCGATGAGGGATACCTGCGCACTGCTCGTGAGCGAGTCCTGGCCGCCCGCCCCTACGTCCCTCCATCGGGCCGATAGCCCGTCGCGGCCGGCGACACTCTCCCGAGTCCTCGAAGGCGGGCCTGTCCAGCGATTCTTTTTCCAGCTTTCGGGCCCACAGCCCGCGAGCAGAAGTCGCCGGCAGTCGTGACTTAAGATCGCTGCCGGACGTGAAGGGGACCGGGTGCACGCGAGAACACCGATGAACCGCGCGATGCTCGGTTGCGCTGCGCTGATCCTCGGAGCGACGGCCATCGTGGCCGTCGCGGCCGGCTCGAGAGCCCGCACGGTCACGCAATCGGCGCCGATCCCGCCGAACGCGGTCTCCGTGCGCCCGGAGGCGCTTCATATCGGCTCGGCGTGGTCGGGCCCACCGAGCACGTCCACGTGTCAGCGCAGCCTTGAGATCGCCTGCTACGAGCCCGCTCAGATACAGCGGGCCTACGACCTGGCGCCGTTGTTCCGGGCGGGCACGAACGGCAAAGGACAAACGATCGTCATCGTCGACTCGTTCGGTTCGCCGACGATCGGTCACGACCTGAGTGTCTTCGACAGGACCTTCGACTTGCCTGCTCCGCCTTCACTCACGGTGATCCAGCCCGCCGGGACAGTCCCTCGTTACCAGGCGACCGCTGATCGCGAGGGCTGGGCCGGTGAGACAACTCTCGATGTCGAGTACGCACACACCATGGCGCCGGGCGCGAGCATCCTGCTCGTCGCGACCCCGACCTCAGAGAACGAAGGGACCAGCGGGTTCCCCCAGATCGTCGCAGCGGAGCTGTACGTGATCAGACACCACTTGGGGGGCGTCATCAGCCAGAGCTTCGGTGCCACGGAACAGACCTTTCCCACGGCTCAAGCGCTGCTGGCGCTGCGGGCCGGGTACATCGCCGCCGCCGAAGCCAGCAACAACGTGACTGTGCTTGCGGCTTCGGGCGATTCAGGCGCGGCCGATTTCGGTCCTGACATGACGACCTACTACGACTTCCCGGTCACTGACTGGCCCGCCAGCGACCCACTCGTGACGGGAGTCGGGGGAACACAGCTGCATCTCGACAAGCGGGGCAATCGCACCTCACCCGACACTGTCTGGAACGACACCTACGACTCCGCGACCCTCGACTACATCTCAGGAAGCAGCGACTCGGTCCCTGCTGCCAGCGGCGGCGGCAAGTCGATCATCTTCGAACGGCCCGCCTACCAGAACGGCGTCGCGAACGTCGTGGACCAGCATCGCGGTGTGCCTGACGTCTCGATGAGCGCGGCCTGCAACGGGTCCGTCGACACCTACCAGAGCTTTGCCGGAGCAGAGCCGGGCTGGTACCCGGTCTGCGGCACGAGCGTTGCCACGGTCCTGTTCGCGGGCATCGTCGCGCTCGCTGACCAGGAGGCCGGCCACCCGCTCGGACTCATAAACCCAGCCCTCTACGCCTTGTCGGCTTCACGGGCGGCGGGCATCGTGGACATCACCAAGGGAGACAACACGGTCTCGTTCACACAGCACGGCAGGCTCTATGAGGTGAAGGGCTTCCCGGCTTTGCGAGGCTATGACCTCGCAACGGGCGTCGGCACGGTCGACGCGGCCAAGTTCGTTCCCGAGCTGGTCAACTTCCTGGCTAGCTCATAGGGCCCCACCGGGACCGCGGGTAGGTCACCGCTCGAGCAGCGTCGGTGACGTTTGCGCGCGACCTTACCACCCGGCGTTCTCTGAGGTCTCTCGAAAGGGCGCGCCGTTGGTGGGCGACTTGGGCTTGGTGCCACGCACGACCGCTGCTTCGTTCACGACCGGAATGGCCTCGACGTCTGTGAGACCGGCCTTGTTGAACATCGCGGCCCACACGGACATCGAGACCGGCCGCTCTTGGAACCGGATCAGGTAACGACCGCTGTTCTTGATGATCCGCCACCAGCCTCCGGGACCCTTGCGCAACAGCAAGCTCAGTTTCGAGCCGATGATTTCACGGTCTCGGGCCCCCGCGCCGCGTCCGAACATCATGTCGCCTATCACGATCGTGCCTCCGGGCCGCAGCCACTTGAACGCTTTGTTGACGGCGACCTGCTTGTCCCTGTCGCGCAGATGGTGCAGGGCGTAGTTCGAGACCACGAGGTCCACGGAGTTCTCCGGCAGACCCAGGCGCTCTATCGGCACGGCTCGTCCCTCGACGTTCGAGACGCCTTCCCGCGCGGCGTTGTCGAGCAGCAGGGCGATCATCTCCTCACTCACGTCGACTCCGAGCACGGTCCTGCAGCGCCTTGCGAGGGCGAGCGTCACCTGGCCCGATCCGCAGCCGAGATCGACGGCGAACGCCTCGGGTGACGCGTCGGCCTCGACCAGTACGCGCTCTACGACCTTGACGAGGCCCGGATTGTTGCCGGCACCGTGGTCCCAGCTCGCCGCGCGTCGGGTCCAGAAACGCTGTTGGCGCGCGATGTTCCGATCGACGCCCGAAGCGACCTGACCGCCTTCGTTCACGGGCCAGTTGGATTGAAGCTGTACGTGACGGCGAAGCGAAGCACCGCGACGGTGCCGACCGGCTTGCCTTGGACGTTGACCGATAGGGATGACCCTGCGGCAAAAGCCTCCAAGGTGGTCGAGCCGCTCGGCACGAGGACCGACTGCGTCGTACCGGCACCGATCGTCGAGGCGAACAGGTCCGTCCTGGTGGCGAGCGACCGGACGACGACATAGCACCGTTGCGTTGTCTTGATCGCCAGCACGTAGGGGCTGCCGGGAACGGAATAGGTGACCGAGTTCGTCGTCTGCGACGTCTGCTGCATCACTTTGGAGACCGGTGCCGGACGGGTGGTCGCAGTTGTAGTACCGGGACCGGCAGCCTGGCCTGGCGTGCCGACAACGTGACGGAGCGGGTCCATCCAAGACGGGTGGTAGTGCTCAACGATCAGTCCCGCGCCAGCGATGACAACGAGGAAAGCGAGCGTCCAGACGAACACCCTGAGCAAAGTCGGTGCCGGGAGCTTGCGTTTCGACCCCGGGTACCAGATCGAACCGTCCGGCAACAGCACGCCATAGGCCGGGGCGACCGGGACGGCGGGAATCTCAGCAGTGATGGCCGTGCCACCTCGGGCGTCGATCGCGCCGTCACCGGACCACTCGGTGCTTGACTCAAAAGGGGTGACCGCCGTCCGGCTCGTCGGCACAGCGTCTGAGCGCCCTGGCACCACGTGCCTTGTCCTCCAGTCGTTCTTTCCAAAACGCTACCGCGTCACTCTCAGGTTCACCGACCAGGCACATGTTCCTGCCAGTGGTCTGAAGCGCCGTGACGGGCCTGTCGCGGAGGTCTGCTCCAGGATCACGGAGCGCTCAGGCGAGGCCGACGAATCGCCTCGGTTTGGGCCTCTTGTTCTTGCCCACGAAGGCTCCCGACGAGGCCTCAGAGCGCCTGGCCAAGAGAAGTGACCTTGTCGCGACGCCGTGGCTGTTGGCCTCAGGCGGCTTCGAGACGGTCGGTGATTGGCTTTCGAGCGCCTGGCGTACGAGCCAGGCCCGGCAGGCGAGATTCAGGTGGAACCGATGCTCGGGGTCGTTCAGGTCCCAGCCCGTCAGCTCGGTTATGCGCATGAGGCGGTATCTCAGAGAGTTGCGATGGACAAACAGCTTGGCGGCTGTGGCCTCGAGTGCTCCGAACTCGTTGAGGTACGCAAAGAGCGTCTTCAGTAGTTCGCTGTGGTGCTCGCGGTCGTAATCGATCAGCGCCCCGATCCAGTGGTTGACAAGGTTCTGCAGGTCGTCGGCGTCCGGGCGAGCCAGCAGACGCCAGACGCCGAGGTCATCAAAGCTGACAACCTGCTTGCCGGTCGTGAGGCCCGGGAGCCTCAACGCGAACTCGGCGTCCGCAAGGGATCGGTTGAGGTCTTGGAGACGATAACGACCTCCCACGCCGACGCGGACCTTGTCCCCGCACTCCGAGCTGAGGACGTTGGCAATCTCGGTCCAGTTCAACTCCTCGGCGACGACCAACAGCACGCCGTTGGAGCGAAGAGTTATAAGACAGCCGATGCCGAGTCGTGCCGTCACCCGTCGGACGATGTCCCTCAGGTCCCCCGGCACCGGTTCCAACGGCAGGACCAGCGCCGCCCGGTGAAGTTGATCTAAGTCATAGCCGAGCCGGTTGGCGTGGGATCGCACACGGCCGGCGTCTGAGTCCTCGAGCAGCTCTGTGGCGAAGTCTCCCCATGAGACGACCTCGGCTTCGGCGATCTTCCGGTCGTGCAGCAGTTCCCAACCAAGGACGGTCGTCGCCTGCTCGAGCTTGAAGATCTCCATACCGCTCGCCCGCTTACCTGGGTCGAGAAGGCTTATCGCGCCCAAGACTTCCCCACGTGGGCAAGCCACCGCCACCCATCTGTCGATGTCGAAGGTCGCGATTGCGTGCGGGGCCTCGTCGGGGATTGGGCGCGCGGGCCAAGGTACGTCGGTGTTGCTACGTCGCTCTTCCAAGCCGCTTGTCGCGATGACACGTCCGGCCGGGTCCTGGGCGATCACCGCCATTCCGGTCTGCTGTTGAAGCACCCTCGCGATGCCAGGCGCGCCGTGACCGTTGCCCGCAGCCGCGATGAACTGGCGGAAGAGCGACGTGATTTCCTGGACTGCAGGCAGCTGCAAAAGCCCCGCCAGCGACTCCGCAACCCCCGACTCGGAGTTCCCCACGGAAGGTAGGGTACCGGCTGTTGTCACGTGTGCCGTCGCGGATAGCTCCGGCGAATGGGGGTGATTCGCGACGGTCATCGGTGAGTCTTGTCCGGTCATGATCGGGAGCGGTGAGGTATTCCGACATGTCGTGCCGAGGAACCTGGCCCGACAGGTTCAACTGTGCGTGCCGGCTCGACCGAGACGAGGCCCCGCCGCATCGCGGTGGATGCCACCTCTGTCCGGTTGGCGCAGTTCAGCTGCTTGAGGAGGTTGGCTACGTGGTGCTTGACCCCGTGGACGGAGATCCCGAGCTCCTCGGCGATGATCTTGTTCGTCGCGCCGTCGGCGACGAGTTTCAACACCGCCTGCTCGCGCGAACTGAGCCGCACGGAAAGCGTGTTTGGGGAACCTCGCATTTGGCCCAGCAGGAACTCGGCCATGGGAGCCGGCATCGGGAACTCCCGCTCGTTAAGGCGGGTCAGAAGTGCCCGGAGCGTTGACGCCGAAAGCTCCTCTTCGAGGAAGAATCCATCGACGGGCAACCCTGCGGCGACGGCCAGATGAGTGGCTTCGATATCGCGCAACATCAAGGCGATCCTGGTCGGTGGCCTAGGCGGCCGACCTGCCGTCTCCAGCTCTCCAGGAGCGGACGTGCCGCCGAGGATCGCGATCGCGCTGAAGGCGGAGCTACCGGCCAGGTACGCCCACGCTTCAGGGACCGAGCTGAAACCCTTCAGGTCCCTTGCCCACTGCATTGTCTGGAGCATCTCGACGAGGCCGAGCCTCATGACGTCCCGGTCGTCGCAGACGACTACGGCGCGGGTCACGGCTTCTCCGGGACGCAGGCTTGTCGCTGTCGTGCGTGTCATTTTGGGGGCTCTGATCTCCGCGTGCCCCATCCCCTGCCGCCTTGAGCATGCGTGCTGGACGCCAATCGGTGGTGTCAAGTGCGTGGTTATGTGGGTCGGCGGCTGGACGGCGCGATGGCTCGCACGCGGAGGAAGTGGAGAGGGCCCCCGCAGTGCGGGAGCCCTCTCCCTACTTCCGACGGCCCGAGCTTCGAGCCGTTCTAAGGGATGTTGCTAGTGACTAAGAGTTGCCTTAGGACGTGGCTCCGTTGGTGAAGGTCACCAAGTTGAGGCCAACACCAGGTTCGACGGTGATCCCGTCCTCAGGTGGTACGCCCAGTGTCGGTTCTCCCGCCCAGCCGGCGCCGGAGTAGGTGATACCGGTGACTGCTGCTGGTGGGGGTCCCGTGATGGACTCTTCGGTGATCGTGACGGAGTACGGGTCACCATGTGAGTCCACGGCAGGTGGACCGTAGAAGGTGTTGGTGCACGCCACACCGGTCGGGTCACCGCTGCTGGTCACGGGGAGCAGTACGGACCCCTCGCCGCCCAACGGGTACCCTTCTATGGCCGCGTCGGCCACCCCCGCGAACGTGTCGATGGACGACCAGGAGAAGTCGACCGTCTGGCCGCCGAGATTGTCGTCAGACGCGGACTCCAAGGTGCAGATCTTGAACTGCGTCGGGTCCACTGCGTTCACGAAGTCCACTTCCGTCGTGTTCGCTGCGCCACCGTAAGGCACTGACACGCTCGCCGGGTTGTTCGCCGGCTGCCCAGAGGCTGCGGCGTTCAGGAGCCGAATCCCACCTGGGTCGATTGCGCTCACCGTCGAGATGCCCTCGAGGTAGAAGTCCCCCATGCCCACTGTTGGCACCGAGGGGACATTTAGTTCCTGAACCGTCGCCGTTCCTGCCGGGACCGCCATCGGAGCCGAGCACGCGTCACCGATCGTTTCGCGGTCAGTGCCCAGAATGGGTGAAAGCGTGAACGTCGAAGTGAACGTGCCATCGGTGACCGTGAAGGTCGCGGAGTTCTTCCCGTTGTCGTACCACTTGGGGTCGAAGTACTTGCAGACCTCGATGGAACCCATCGGGAGATTCCAGAACCGAGCGTCCGCGTATCCGTCGGTTGTCGGTGGCACGGTGAGGATGGCCTCAGTAGCCGTGCTGCCGTCGTTGAATGTGTCTGGGGTGATGAGGACGCCCGACACTGAAACGTACGGCGCAGTGAGGCTCGGAGCGGCACCTGCTACCACGGCTCCTTCCTCGCTGACATCGACCACCGAGCCGACCGGAATGGCGCCAGAGACCGAGCAGGCCTCCCCGGGATTCGCCACAGCCGTGACATAGTCCGTTTCACCCCCGGTGAAGGTCGCGACCGCCAGGTTCTGAGTCGGGGGCGTGAACGTCCAACTAACGTCGTATGCGAAGGACGTACCCGCCAGCGAGCCCATGTTGTTCGCGAGGTCCTTGCAGACCTTGATCGAGTTCATGTTGGTGCTGTTGGTGAAATAGGCAGTCGTCTCCAGGCCCGCGGTCACGGTGAAGTTTGCGCCCGTCGTGGTGACCGAGCCCGAGACCAGATTGTCCGTAGGCCACGCATACACGTCACTGAGCGAGTACGCCGGGGCCTCTGATCCCTCAGCCACCGTCACTGTGCCTGCCGGTACCGTGATGGGGCCAGTGCAGACTTGGCTACCCGCACCCTCCGGCAGTGTCAGTGTCGGGCTTGCGTCGACCGTAGTATCCGAGGTGATCGTGAACGAGAAGGTGCCTTCGACATATTTGTCACCTGCCGTCTTGCAGACCTCGATGTAGCCAGTCGTCCCAGTGGCGCCCGGGTCCGGGTTGGTCACAGGCGGCGTACCCCCGCCTGAGCCGCTCGGAGGCGGCGTGCTCGGACCTGGGTTGATCGGAGGCACAGGAGCGGGAGTTGAAACCACGACCACCAGCTTCGTGTTCTTGAACAGGATGGTCGCAGACTTACCTGCCGCGAGCCTGAAGGCGACCGTCTCGCGCGTGAGAGACGAGCTCACTTCGGCCGATGCCGGGCTCACCGCGATGGCGGAAAGACTCCGGTACAACGGCGGTGCCGAGATCTCGGTGACGTGGTTGACGCCGATCTTGGCCTTGAACACCCCATAGGAACCCTTGAAAGACACTGCGATTCCGTTCAGCGTGAAGCGGAATGCCCCGGGAGCGGAAACGCTGATCTTGACTGTCGGGTTGGCCAGTTTCTTTGCCGTGGCACCTGCGCTGGCTGCTGTGCCAGCTACCAAGGCGCTGCTGCCGATGGCGATGACAGGTGCCATAAGCAGCAATAGAGCGGAATGCCTCCGCGTTTTCTTATGCACAATGTTCTCCTCGCATCATTTGTCTCCCCGCCGTTGCCCGCGTTTTACGGATCCGGGTTCGGGAGCATCCCCCCCCGCACCGGGGATCCGGTGCGGGACTCAGTTGTAGCTGGCAGCGAACTGCTAAAAGTGCTGCTCCTGCAGTATTTATGGGTTTCGACCTGCTGTCTTGGTGCAGAGTGCACAAAGACGCGGTTGTAGTTTCCCCCAATTCGTGGCAAGGTCCTGACAGAAGATCCTGCCACGGGCGAGGGCGCCCTTCTGACCAGCCAAATGGTTAGGTGATGCTCCTGACCGCGGCGATAATTGCCTAGCCGCACCTCACGGCAAACAACTTACGGCCCGAACTTGGCACCGTCACTATAGGAGACTGTCACACCACAGAGAGAGGTTGAATATTGGCGGGGAGGACTACTAGTGGCGACTCAAATACTAAGAGTGAGCTAGGGCACGCGAAGGTGCGCACTTCGCAACGGACTGGAAACGAAGATTGTTTCGTGGATCCTGCGCGCTCACATCCGCGACGGTCACCTCGAGGAGGCTGACTCTCTGCATCGCGTCGAGTGGCGACGTAGCGGTGCCGGGCTGGCCCGTACCCGACTCGCCGTTCGGCGCCATCGGACACTGGCCGATCAAGGAAGGGTTCGAGGGCTCGGACGATCCCGATGGCGCCTGGACATCTGGCGCCGGATAGGTGAGGACGTCGGTGGTGGGGACAGGCGACTTGTGGGAGGCGTGGGGATCAGGACGCGCTGGGCCGGAATCCGTTCCATCCGGCTGCCGAGTCGTTGGCACGTCCCGTGGCACCAGGTGTCCGGCGGAGTGCCGCCCGGGACGCCTCGGCGTCGAGACGGGCGTCTTCGCGCGCAGTCTTGCGATCCTCTGAGGCCATCCACTGGAAGTAGATCGGGATCACGGCAGCGACTGTGAGCAGCTCCGACAGCACCCAGAGGACACCGGCTCCCGCGTGAGTGCTCGACAGGCTGTACATGGGTGCGATCGTTTGGCGCGAGCTGAGAAGGGCTATGGCGAGGAATGACTCAAGTGGGACGCCAATTAAGAGGTTGACCATCCGGAGGGGATAGCTGGCCCCCCACCTGGGGATCGGGTCCAACCCGATCATCGGCCACCAGAACAGCGTCGCGCCGAAGAGAAAGCCCAGGTTGATCAGATCCATCAGCCACATGTGGTTCATCGCGAAGCCGATGAGCGGCGTGAGGAAGAAAGCGAGCATGACGCCGTAGTAGAGCACCCAGACAACGAGCGGATGCGAAAGGACCGCGAAGCCCTTGCTGTGGAATATGCGGAGCCAGATGGTCTTGGTTCGGCGGTTCGAGGTTTGCAGGATCAGCGTCATGGGAGCGCCCATCGACAGCAGCGCCGGGGCGATGATCATGAGGAGAAGGTGCTGGACGACGTGCGCCTCGAAGTAGGAGCCAGTGAGTGTCGCGACAGGCGACTGGAGTGCAAGGTCGACTGTCACGAGGCCGACGAAGAAGGAGGCGGTTCGCTGGGCCCTCCACTTGCGCCCGCGAGTTGCGAGCGCCCAGTCGGCCCGGAGGTACCAGATTCCTGCGGCGATGCACGCCGCGAGGATGAGCAGCGGGAAGGGCCCGAACTGCCAGTCGAGCAGGGCGGTGTGCAGATTGAAATAGACCCTTTCCATGGGTACCCCGGGCACGCCTCCAAGGGTAATGCCGCTTTCCGCCGAGTCGGCACTGTGGCCGTCGGGGGGAGAGGATCCCTCACGCGTTCGTGACTCGCACCTGTCTCATCATGTGTTTGGAGGAGCCAGGCGCTCTGGCCACCAACCGAGCCGACCGTGACGCGTAGGCTGATACGGCACGGGGCTGTAGCTCAGCTGGCAGAGCACCTGGTTTGCAGCCAGGGGGTCAGGGGTTCAAATCCCCTCAGCTCCACCGACCGACCCTCCCGCAGCTCTACCATGACATGCCTATTAGTTAGTACCCACGCCCAAAAGAATGCGTGTAAGGCCGGCAGTAGAGAGCCGTCATCGTCGGCAGTCATCGTCGGCAGCAGGGCCCGCGGTGCACTCTCGGAAGTACAGCTGAACTGCATCACGGGCTCCCAGGAGTTCATCGAACGGAGGTCGAAAGACCGCCCCGCCGAGGCGATCCCGGTGAACTCATAATTTCTCAAAGATCGCCAGATTCATCTGCCTCCGCTGGTCCGGTGACAGCTTCAGGTACAGCTTCTGCGGATCGGCCAACACTCGCGCTGAGATTGCGGGTATAGACCACATCCGGACAACGGTAGAAGTACAGGTGCCTAGAGTCGGCTTCCGCCGCGCCGATTCCACCATCGCCCGCTACCTAGACCCTCGCCTAGAATTCCAGGGGCTTAGAGACGATCTGCTACCTAGACTTTCGTGCCGCCCCAGCTCCGGCAGCGCCCGCATGAGCTGACCCAGGATCGCGAGCCCCCTCCGGCTGAGCCCGCTCGTGCTTCAGGCCTCGAACACGTACGCCCGACCGGCAGCCTTGGCATGGTCGTCGGCACCCGCGACGGCGCTCGTGCCCGAGATGGCCACGGAGCCGCCGAAGCCATCACCGGCGACGGTGCCGGAGCCCTTCAGTTCGGCGGCCTGCTTCCAGCCGCTAGCCGTGTTGGTGAATAGGTACGCCTGCCCGGCCTCCTTGGCGAAGACTGGTGCACCTACAACGATGGTCGTGCCCGACATGGCCAGCGAGTCGCCGAAGTAATCACCGGCGACGGTGTCGGAGCCCTTCAGTTCGGCGACCTGCTTCCAGCCTGCCCCCGTTTTCGCGAACACGTACGCCCGACCGGCATCCCTGGCGTAGCCCGATGCACCCACGACGGCGCTCGTGCCCGAGGTGGCCACCGAGTCGCCGAAGTAATCACCGGCAGCAGTGTCGGAGGCCTTCAGTTCGGCGGCCTGCGCCCAGCCGGCCCCCGTTTTCGCGAACACGTACGCCCGACCGGCATGCCCGGCATGGCCCGATGCACCCACGACGGCGCTCGTCCCCGAGGTGGTCACCGAGCCGCCGAAGAGGTCGCCGGCGACTGTGTCGGAGCCTTTCAGCTCGGCGGCCTGCGCCCAGCCGGCCCCCGTCTTCGTGAACACGTACGCCCGACCGGCAGCCTTGGCGTGGCCGTCGGCACCCGCGACGGCGCTCGTGCCCGAGATGGCTACCGAGTCTCCGAAGCCATCACCGGCGACTGTGTCGGAGCCCTTCAGCTCGGCGGCCTGCTTCCAGCCGGCCCCCCTCTTCGTGAACACGTACGCCCTGGCCAAGCCCGGTGCACCCACGATGGCGGTCATGCCCGAGATGGCAACCGAGTAGCCGAAGTAATCACCGGCAGCGGTGTCGGAGCCCTTCAGTTCAGCGGCCTGCTCCCAGCCGGCCCCCGTCTTCGTGAACACGTACGCCCGACCGGCATGCCCGCCATAGCCTGGCGCACCCACGACTGCGCTCGTGCCTGAGGTGGCCACGGAGTAGCCGAAGTAATCACCGGCGACGGTGTCGGAGCCCTCCAGCTCCGACAGGTGGGTTCCGATCGACGACGCGGCTCGTGGACTTGCTGCGACCGCTGTGGCGGTACTCCCCGAGAGTGCCAGCGAGATCGCTCCCGCTGCGATGAGGCTGGCTATACAGGACCTACGCATGTGACGCCTCCGATCATGGGCTCACGCCTCAAGGACCTCCGAGCAGTCATCCTGCACCTCGGGTGAGCTCCTCGCCAGATCGACATCCTGCGCGCCGGGGCCGCCCGGTCGTTGTCCTAGCTCCCAGCCCCTACGCCATCACGTGGGCGAACGTGGGCGCCTGTGCGCCGTGCGTGCAGCCCTCCCTGTCTCAACTGCGTTCTCGTCGTCCCTGCGGCGTCTCGCGGGGTTCTCCCTGGTCCGGGCGCTGTGGCCCCGTTCCTGTCCCCGGTTTCTGGCCCGACGTCGGCCGCGTCTCCCTCTCTATGAAGAGGGGCCGGTTGTCAAGGATTGGGGGACGTGCGCCAGCTTTCTTGGCGCTGGGGAGCCGGAGTCAAGGGTCCGGCCGGGGCGTGGACGGCACAAATAGCGAGCGCGATGAGGAAAGTTCCACGGCAGCCGGATCCCTTGACTCCGGCGGGATGAAGGTTGTCGCCAGCCATCATGGACTCCGTGCCGTAGCGTTGCTGCGGCACCTGGTTGCTTCCTGCCTCCCGGCCATGGTTGGAGCGGTGCTCATCTCTCTATCGCCAGCTTTGGTGCTGGACTATGCCGGTGGGAGGCTCGCTCCGGTAGCGCATCTCTCTCCAGGGCTGTCAAGCAGCCAGGGGACACCCGGGCGCCTGCCGAAACGAACAGTCGACGATCGTGGTCATGCGGCCGCCTTCGAAGCTTTGAGTCCGGCAGGGGCGAAGACCTCGCCAGTCGTGAGCATGTGCCAGATCGCTTCGGCGAGGCGACGGGCCAGGTCGACCCGGGCGACCTTCTTTCCTCGCTGGCGGCCGAGGCGGCGGGCCATGTACTGGTAGCGCTCGGCGTAGAGGGGATGACTGGCGGCGTGGGTGGCGGCTTCGATGAGGGCCCAGCGCAGGTACTTGGGCCCATTCTTCGACAAGGCGCCGCGGTGGTCGGACTGGCCAGACTGGTAGACCCGCGGGCACAGTCCGGTGTAGCCGCACAGTTTGACAGGGCTGGCAAAGCGGCTTATGTCTCCGATCTCAGAGGCGATGGTGTAGGCGAGCACCCAGGAGATCCCCGGCACGCTGAGCAGAAGCCGCACGTAGGGGTGGTCGGCCCCTTCGGCCTTGAGTTCGTTCTCCAAGGTGGCGATCTCGAAGTTGAGCGTGTCGATGAGACGAAGTGCTGCCTCAAGGTCTCCGAGCCAGGGCTCGGGGAACTGCAGGCGACGCAACAGGTCACGGCCCTTGAGACCGAACAGGTCGGCGACCGGGCAGGGATGACCGAATGTGACCAAGGTGGCGTGGACCCGGTTCTTTAGTGCCGTGCGGTGGCGGACGAGATGCAGCCTCCAGCGGGCGAGCTCGCGGGCACTGCGTGTGGCCGGATCCGGTAGCCAGATCGAGGGGACGAGATCACGACGCGAGAGCTCGGCGAGAACCCAGGCGTCGATCCGGTCCGTCTTGCAAGCCAACGGAGCAAGGCCCTTGACCTTGGCGGCATCCGCGATCTCGACCTGCCAGCCCTCGAGCTCGAGTGTGTCGTGAACGAAGCGGGCTCCGTTCATCGATTCGATGACCGCTAGTACCTGTCTCCCTCCTGGAAGAAGGGCCACCTTGCGTACGAGGCCGCGGAGGCCGTCCAGGTCGGGCGGGACGCTCATCGTCGACACTGTCGAGCCGTTCTCGGCCAACAGGTGCACCTCCAAGGACCTTCGTGACAGATCCAGTCCAGCGTGCAACATTGGTCATTGCCTCCCTTGGTGATGGGGTGATCGGTGACAACAACGCTGTCACCGAGGGAGGCCCCTCTTCATGGCATTCTCTCCCTCCCAGGCAGTCAGGGACTCGAACCCTGTACGCCTTCTCTCTCCGACAGGGGTGGTCGGGTCTCCACCTAACCTCCAATCCCGGCCGCGGATTGTCCACAGCCTTGCCTTGGCCGGTTCCGACCAGCATCCGGGCTGGCTGTCTCGCCGTTCTCCCTGCACACCACACTGGTCGGGTTTCCGCCCACCCTCTCTCCTATCCCGCCCGGGATCGGACACAACGCCCGATCGGCGTCGCATCATTAGGCTCACGGTTAGGCGAAGCTTGTACGCAGGCGCGTTTGCCCGAGCTGTCTACCAGTGGCCGGGAGCGGGCAAGGCGAAAAGTGACCAGGGGGACCAAATGGTTGCATCGTTCGACACCAAGCCGATTCGCGACACGGGGTGCGGTGACGATCCCGGGAGCCGTCTATGGGGCTGGAGGAGGGAAGTGAGACTGCTACCGGTGGCCCTGCTGGCTCTTCTCGCTTTGCTGACCACCTCGGTCGGGACGACGATTCCTGCCGGGGCAAGTTCACCGACATTGCCCACGGCGGCTTGGACGCGACTCTCTCCAACCGCCAGCCCCGCCGCTCGGAATAGTGCGTCCATGGCCTACGACACGGCCACGGGAGGCATCGTCCTGTTCGGAGGATCCGCCAACAGCAACGACCTGAACGACACGTGGACCTTCAACGGCACGACCTGGGCGCAGCTCTCCCCGACAACGAGCCCACCCGCCCGGGCGTACGCCTCCATGGCCTACGACCCGGCCACGGGGGGCGTCGTCCTGTTCGGGGGCTCAGGCACGAGCAGCGACCTCAGCGACACGTGGACCTTCAACGGCACGACCTGGGCGCAGCTCTCCCCGGCTACCAGCCCACGCGCGCGGGACGGCGCCTCCATGGCCTACGACCCGGCCACAGGGGACATGGTCCTGTTCGGCGGTTCCGCCAACAGCAGCGACCTCAACGACACCTGGACCTTCAACGGCAAAACCTGGACGCAGCTCTCCCCGGCCACCAGCCCCCCTGCCCGTTGGTATGCCTCCATGGCCTACGACCCGGCCACGGGGGACATGGTCCTGTTCGGCGGTTCCGGCAACAGCAGCGACCTCAACGACACCTGGACCTTCAACGGCACGACCTGGACACAGCTCTCCCCGGCCACAAGCCCCCCTGTTCGGGACAGCGCCTCCATTGCCTACGACCCGACCACGGGGGACATGGTCCTGTTCGGCGGTTCCGCCAACAGCAGCGACCTCAACGACACCTGGGTCTTCAACGACACGACCTGGGCACGGCTCTCCCCGGCCACAAGCCCCCCCGTTCGGGACAGCGCCTGCATGGCTTACGACACGGTTACCGGGAGCATCGTCCTGTTCGGGGGGGAGTCCAACAGCGTCAACCTCAGCGACACGTGGACATTCGTGCAGACCACCGTCTCCCTCATCCAGGGCAGCCCGACCTCGGCGACCGTCACCTACGGTGCCGGCTACAGCGGCCACAGCCTCACCGTGACCAACTCGACTGGGACCGTCAGCTACACAGAGGCCAGCTCGACCGATTCCACCGACGTCGTGGTCAGCAGCACCGGTGTGATCAGTGCAGCCACTTCGCTTGCACCGGGCACATACATCGTCGTCGGCGGCGACAGCGACATCCACGGTGACACCGGCATGTGGATATTCAGCCTGACAATCGGCAAAGCGCCTCAGACCATCGCTTTCACCTCGACCGCACCCTCCAACGCCACCGTGAGCGCCACTTATGCAGTAGCGGCAACCGGCGGGGCCTCTGGTAACCCTGTCACTTTCAGCACGACGTCGGCGTGCACCGTATCGGGCTCGACGGTGACTTTCATTGGCGTAGGCACCTGCGTCATCGACGCCAACCAGGCCGGCAACGCGGACTATCTCACGGCCGCCCAGGTCCAGCAGTCCGTCACGGTCGGCAAGGCTTCCCAGACCATCGCTTTCACCTCGAACGCCCCCTCCGACGCGACCGTTGGCGACACGTATACGGCGAAGGCCACCGGCGGGGCCTCCGGCAACCCGGTCATCTTCAGAACCAGCTCCGTGTGCACCGTGTCGGGGTCGACGGTCAGTTTCATAGCCGTGGGCACGTGCGTCATCGACGCCGACCAGGCCGGCAACGCGGACTATCTGGCGGCCGCCCAGGTCCAGCAGTCGGTCACAGTCGGCAAGGCTCCCCAAACCATCACCTTCACCTCGCGCGCCCCCTCCGGCGCGACCGTGGGCGCCACGTACACAGTGAAGGCCACCGGCGGTGCCTCCGGCAACGCAGTCAGCTTCAGGGCGAGCTCGACTTGCACGGTGTCGGGTTCGACGGTGCGCTTCACAGCCGTGGGCACCTGCGTCATCCACGCCAACCAGGCCGGCAACGCGGACTATCTGGCGGCTGCCGACGCCCAGCAGACCATCACCGTCGACAAGGGACTCCAGACCATCACTTTCACCTCGAGGCCGCCTTCCCACGCCACCGTGGGCGCCACATACAGGGTCACGGCCACCGGCGGGGCCACCGGCAAGCCGGTCACCTTCAGCACGACGTCGATGTGCACGGTGTCGGGCTCGACGGTGCGCTTCATCGCGGTGGGCAGGTGCGTCATCGACGCCAACCAGGCCGGCGATGCGAACTATCTCGCCGCCACGGAGGCAACTCAAAGCTTCAGGATCGCCAAGGGCACTTCCAAGACCACGCTCAAGCTGTCGACACGCAAGGTGACCTACGGGAACGAGCAGGTCGAGCGTCTGTCAGTCATCGTCTCGCCGCAGTTCGCCGGCTTGGCACCGACCGGTAGGGTGACGATAAGCAAGTCGGGGACCATCTTGTGCACGACAGCGCTCTCGTCGGGCAGGGCAATGTGCACGCTGTCGCCCTACAAGCTCCGGGCGGGGACCTACCGCCTTGTCGCCAGATATGGCGGCAGTCCGGACTTCAAGGGCTCCACCTCAGCCGGGGAGACCCTCAAAGTCGCCAAGTGACAGCCGGTGGCTCGTTGAAGGACATCTCCGGGCTGAACCACGTTTGGCCTGTCGACGACACGCCGGATTCGCGCTTGTTGTGCACGAGACCGGTCGGTCACGTGGTCGAGTGTGCGTTCCCGCCCTCGGAAGAGGAGGACCTTACCTGGGGCGACGGCGGAACCGACTAGCTAGCCCAGTTGCTCGCTGGCGAGCTTGGCTCCCAGTTTGAAGGCCTCCTCATTGAGAGGGATCATGGCGCACTTCTGCCTCAAAGTGGCGCGGATAGCCGTGAGGAAGGTCTCCTCTGGAAAGACTTTTGTTGCTCCCTGTAAGGCGCCGAGGGCGACGACATTCTTCACCAGTACGGCACCGAGATCATTGGCGACGCTGGTGAAAGGTACCGGCACCGTCGTGACCCCGGGGGCGAGGCCCTCCGGCGGGACACTTATGACGGAGCTGTCGTAGATGACCATCCCAGTCGGCTGCACGGTCGGGCCGAACTTCGCGAGGCTTGGAGCGTTGAATGCCACGAGCACGTGGGGACGTGGTGCGGCCGGGGACATCACCTCCTTCAGGGCAACATGCACGTCGGCGTAAGACGTGCCGCCGCGAGATTCGGGGCCATAGCTCGGGATGTGTGTCGAGTCATACCCTTCGTTGATCGCGCCGCGGGTGAGGATCATCGCTGCGGTCTGAGCGCCATCGCCACCGGAGCCCGCCAGTTTGAAGCTGATGTCCTCCGGGTCGATGTGTGCTGGGAATCCGTCCGCGAAACGGGGAGGTCGTTCCGTGGTCGCGCCCAGCGCCGTCAGCGCCTCCTCCGCATCGAAGGTGGCGGTCGGTATGACCGGGAAGGCCTGCCCGTCCGTGGTGTCCTTCTTCACCCCGAGTGGGAATATCGGCTCCATGTTCTCCTTTACCCACTCCTCCGCGGCCTCTGGTTCGAGACCGAGGTGGACGGGGCACTCGGAGAGGACCTCGACGAAGGCAAGGCCGGCACCGGAGACCTGCAGTTCGAGTGCCTTCTTGATCGAGCGCTTGGCATGAGTCCGGCGCCTGTTGTCGTAGAGCGCGACCCGCTCGACGTAAACGGGCCCGTCGAGACCCGATATCAGTTCCGCGATCTTCATCGGCTGGCCGGCGAATTGAGTCCGGCCTTTCGGTGTGGTGGTTGTTCGCTGGCCGATGAGGGTCGTGGGAGCCATCTGGCCGCCGGTCATGCCGTAGATGGCGTTGTTGATGAAGATGAACGTGATCGGGATCCCGAGTTGCGCCGTGCTGACGATCTCGGCGAGACCGATCGACGCCAGGTCGCCGTCTCCCTGATAGGAGATCACGATCGAGTCCGGGTTCGCGGTCTTGTGGCCGATCGCGACCGCCGGGGCGCGGCCGTGCGGAGCTTGCGAGTTCCCAACATCGAAGTAGTAGTACCCGAACACCGAGCAGCCGACCGGCGAGACCAGGACGGTGCGGTCCTGGACCCCGAGCTCGTCGATGGCTTCAGCGAGGTACTTCTGTGCCAGGCCGTGCCCGCAGCCAGAGCAGTAGGTCGTCGAGTGGGCATTGACCCCCTCGCCATCGGCGTGGCGTTCGAACTCGCGGTAGAAGACCGAGGTCGTCATCAGCGCACCTCCTGGAGTCCTAGCACGTGTTCCACGATCTCACCCTGCGACGGGAGGACCCCGCCCATGCGACGCACGTGGCTCATCGGCGGTGGGATGTAGACATCCGCGTGGCTCAGTGCCAGTCGCAGCTCGTCTTCCAGCTGACCGCTGCTCGCCTCGACCACGACGAGGCGCTTCACGCGGTCGAGCAGACCGCGGAGGGCCTGGATGGGGAACGGCCACAAGGTGATGGGGCGGAAGAGGCCCACTTTCAGCCCCTCTTGGCGCAGCTCCCTTATCGCACCCTTCGCGAGCTGAGCCGGTGTGTTGCAGGCCACGAGGAGGACGTCGGCGTCGTCGCACCTGTAGAGGTCAGCCCTCTGCTCCTCGGCATTCATCCGTTCGTACTTTTCGTTCAGGCGGATGTTGTCCTGTTCGAGGCCCACGTCCGACAGGTTGAGTGAGCACATCAGGTTGCCCCGGTGCGAGTGGTCGCCGAACACCGCCCACTCAGGGATCCCCGGTACCACCATCTCGCTCGGCAGCCGCACCTTCCCGGTCATCTGACCGAGGAAACCGTCGCCGACGATCACGACGGGGTTGCGGTACTTGAAGGCGAGATCGAATGAGAGAATCGCGATGTCCAGCATCTCCTGTGGCGTCGCAGGGGCCAGCACGATGGCGTGGGTATTGCCGTGACCGAGGCCGCGGCAGACCAGCTTGATGTCCGCCTGTTCGGGGCCGATGTTGCCCAGTCCCGGCCCACCGCGCATGACGTTCACGAACACAGCGGGAATCTGTGAGCCGATCATGTACGAGATCCCCTCCAGCATCAGGCTGAAACCGGGGGAACTAGTGAAGGTCATGCAACGCTTCCCTGCGCCGCCGGCGCCGTACATCATGTTGACGGTCGCAACCTCGCTAACTGCCTGGATGAAGACGCCGTTGAGGTCGGGCAGCACCTTCGCCATCAGCTCAGCGCCCTCTGTCGATGGTGTGATCGGGTATCCGAAGACGTGGCGGCAGCCCGCGAGGACGGCACCGACCGCAGCGGCGTACGTTCCCTTGACGACGAGCGGCTCCCGCTCAGGCAGCGGAACCTTGGTGTCCGGGCGGGGCTCCGGTTTTGGCGCATCGGAGGGCCGGGGGCCCAGAACCGTGGCCGGGTCCAGCAACTCGAAAGCCGCCTCGTCGCCTTGCGGGCGGAGACCATAGGGCTCGGGGCAGGCGTCGTAACAGAGACCGCAACCGTTGCACTGCGAAAGGTCGAGAATGATCGGGACAAGTCCTGTAAGAGGGTTGATCTCGGTGCCCATGGTGATACAGCCCCTGGTGCACGAGCTGATACAGCGTCCACAGCCCTTGCAGTACTCCGGCACGACGAAGGGCTTGGGTCGTTCAGCCACCCTGGTCACGGCGTTACCTCCTGCAGGGCCTGGCATCCTGCCACGCGAATGTTTCCGGTACCCGTGTTGCCTTGGCCATAAGCGCACGCCTGCAACCTCGTGGGAGCGGCGCAACTCGGGCCGAGCGCAAACCGTGGCACGCCCGTCACCTGTGAAAACGGATCCCGGACGTAGTGCGAGGTGCTCCTTGGGCCACCAGAGCGGAACAGGGCGTACTCACCATTTCCATCTTCGACCCGCGGGCTTGGGCAGGCAAGGCCTTTATGTCGCCGTCGGCCGGGCCGAAAGACTCTTTTCCACAGGGCAGCATCTCCGACGGCGTCGGGCGGCAGACAGGCTTGACCAGGGACGGGAGAAGAACTCCGAGTGCCTTTTGACCCTACAACTCCTGCGGCAAGTGCAGGAGACTGAAGGAGTGGAAGGTCTGCGACCGGGACTCGGCGCGTGAGCGAGACGGGCGCCGAAGTCTCGGAGGAGGTTGTGCGTATCAGCCGTCGCGTCGGGGATCACAACCTCGAGGCCACTGGTGCCGACGGTCTCGATGCCGTGCTGCGGGAACGAGCGCGTGAGGCGCAGGCAGCGCTGGACGCGTTCTTGCACCCACACTCGATCGCCGTAGTCGGGGCCAGCTCTGATCCGAACACGATCGCGGGCTTGCTCTTTTCCAACCTGGTCGACAGCCACTTTGGCGGGACTGTGCTGCCCGTGAACAAGAAACATCCATCGGTGCAGGGTGTCGCCGCCTTTGCGGATCTGGCTTCTTGCCCCGTTGTTCCCGATCTTGTTTTCGTCTGCGTGCCGGCACCCGCGGTTCCTGCGGTGGTCGCCGAAGCCGGTGCCCTCGGCGTCAAAGCCGTGTGTGTGATCTCGGCCGGGTTCGCGGAGACGGGGCCAGACGGAGCTGTCCTGCAGGCCGATCTCATGTGCGAGGCCAGGGCGCACGACGTGAGGCTCGTCGGCCCGAACTGCACGGGGATACTGGCCGGCACGGGCGACACGAGGTTCAATGCGACCTTCGGCAGGGCTGTCCCGATGCCGGGCCGGATATCACTGGTGAGCCAGTCGGGCGCAATCGGGCTTGCCGTGCTGGAAGCCGCCGAGGTTCGCGGCCTTGGGATCGGGGCGTTCGTGTCGGTGGGCAACTGTGCCGACGTTGCCAGCAACGACCTGCTCTTGTACTGGGGCCAAGATCCCGGCACCGACCTGATACTGCTTTATCTGGAGGAGATCCGAGATCCGCTGTGGTTCACACGGATCGCCCGATGGGCCGGTGCTCGCGTCCCCGTCGTGGCGATGAAGGCGGGTCGAACGCAAGCCGGCTCTCGCGCGGCTGCATCGCATACAGCGGCGCTCTCCGGCGGTGACGTGGCAGTCGACGCCCTGCTTCACCAGGCGGGCGTGATCCGTGCTGAGTCCATCGAGGAGATGCTCGATCTCGCCATGATGCTGAGCTCACAACGGCGGTTTCGAGGACGACGGGTGGCGATCCTGACCAACGGCGGAGGTCCGGGCATTCTCGCGGCGGACGCCTGCGAAACCAGCGGGCTCGTCGTGCCCGAGCTCGATGAACTCACGGCCACGAGTTTGCGATCGCTGCTCCCACCCGAGGCGAGCGTCTCGAACCCGGTAGACATGATCGCCAGCGCCACTGCCCAGCAATACGGCCAAGCGATCCGCGTACTCGGGGCTGCGCCCGAGATCGATGCGCTGATAGTCATGTTCAACACGCCCTTGATCACTCGCGCGTCGGATGTGGCAACCGAGGTCATCGCCGCGCGCGCCGAGCTCAGTAGGGAGGTGCCCTTGATCACGGTGTTCATGAACCGGGAGGGCACGCCATCAGCTCTCCGCGAGGCAGGCATCCCTTCGTTCGCGTTCCCGGAGAACGCCGCACGCGCGCTCGGGCGGAGCATCGCATGGGAAGAAGGGCGCGGCCGCCCAGCCGGCAAGGTACTCCGTCCCGCCGTCGACGCCAAGCGGGTTGGTGGCCTGGTAGCCGCTGCTGCGGGTCATCGCTCGAGCGACGGTTGGCTCGCTGCAGCCGACGCGCTAGCGCTGCTCGATGCTTACGGCATCGCGGTGGCACGCTCCGTGCTCGTCCGAACTCCGGCCGAGGCGGAGGCGGCGCAGGCGGCGCTCGGTTGCACAGTGGCCGTGAAGGTCGCCGCCTCGATCCACAAGAGCGATGTCGGCGGTCTCCGGCTCGGAGTGACGACCCCTTCCGGGGCCGCGGACGCGATACGGGCGATTCGCGCCGATCTGGGATCGGCCGGGCTCGAAGCAGCGGCCACCGAGTTCCTCGTGCAGGAACAGATCGAGTCTGGACAGGAAATGATCGTGGGCGTGAACCACGACCCCCTGCTCGGGTCGCTCGTCATGGTGGGCTTGGGGGGCACCCTGGTCGAGTTGTTGGGGGACGTCGCGGCTCGAATCGCACCGCTTACCGAAGGCGACATCGAGGACATGCTGCAGTCGCTGAAGGCGTACCGGCTGTTAACGGGCTATCGGGGTGCGCCGGCTCTTGACGTCGGCGCGCTGCGCCGAATGCTCCACGGGGTCTCCGCACTCGTCGACGACCTGCCTGAGATCGCCGAGATGGACCTCAACCCTGTGTTTGTCCTCCAGAAGGGTGCCGTCGTGGCCGACGTGCGTATCCGCGTCGCAAACCTATCCTCTTCACCACCGCACTCAGCCGCTGGCTAGACGATAGTGCAGCACCTTTCCTGCCGAGAGCTCGATCAGCGCCCCGTGAAGGACACCTTCGGAGTAGGCGCTTCCGGGATTGATGCAGATGGTCCTGCCAAGCTTGGTCGTGCCACGCGACTCATGGATGTGGCCGTGCAGGCCCAGAGCAGGCTGGTATTTCTCGATCACTGCCCTCACCGCTTTTGAGCCGACTGGCCCCGTCATGATCTGACCGGCTTTCACGACCGGCTTGAGTGTGTCGTCGAGAACGGGAGCCACGTCCAGAGTTGTCCCGTAGGGCGGGACGTGGAAGTTGAAAATGCCGAGCCTGGGGTCCTTCAGCTGGATGATAAGACTCTCCAGGTGCGCTTCGAGATGCTCTTCGGTCATTTCACGAGGTGAGGCCCAGGGCGTCGGATTACTCCAGCCACACGACACCATCTCAAAGGTCTCGCCAACATCGACTACGCCGTCCTCGGAGTCGACAGCGGCGCTCGAGGCAGCGATCACATCTTTAAGGCGGGGCTCGTCGTCGTTGCCGAGCATCACGAACAGACGGATGCCGCTGTTCGCGAGCCGCTCTTCCGCCAGTGCCAGCCAACGACCGAACTCCTCGACCATCACAGAACGGAACAGCTCGGAGACCATCTCCGGGTCGTTTCTCAGGGCATCGAGCTCGTCACGTTCGACCCTATACGGATAAAAGCCACGGTTCCTGATCTTGGTCTCGACATCCTCCAGCTCTTCCTCGCTCAGCAGACGGTCCCCCGTGATCCGAGGAGCAAGGTAACCCCCGCTGGTCCTCTCTATGGGCAGAACCGCCTTGCCAGCCACGTCGCCGCCCATGATGAGAACGTTGGCCTCGAAGAACTTGCCGGCGTTCAAGAACTTGCGCCAGAGCCTTTCGGTGCCGTGAACGTCTGAGGCGTAGTAGACCAGCATGCTCAACGGACGACCTCCTCCGGGAGTTGGTACCACTTCTTGCGTCGGCCGACTTGTGCGCGGAGTTTCCAACCGACCGTCTTGGGAGCTGCCACGAGCCGGGCTTGCAGGTTCTCGATACTCGCGCTCAGCTTCGCGGCGACAGCATCGTCATTGACGCACTCGGGAACCAGGTCGCGAACTTTGTCCAGGTTGTCGTTGATTGTGGTGTAGAGACCCCAGTCGGCACCGCAGAGCTCATCCAGCCGCGACGCATTCAGGCGAAACGGACCGTCGCTGTCGGAAAGTTCGTGGTCGAACAGCAGCATGAGGGTGTCGTTCACGTCCTTGCGGTTGAGTTTCGCAATCTGCAGCTTGGTCAGCAGCAGCTCAGCTGCTGGCAGAGTGAAGTCCTCGACGTCCAGCCGCTCCTTCAGATCCAGGCGGTGGCACATGTCAAACACGTCGAGGAACACGTCGACCTGAAACTGGTTGTCCGGCGAGTGATAGAGGAGTCGTTTGGCACCGTGCATGGCATTGAAGGTGCGTTCCGGCAGGTAGCCGCGGGTCTCCAGAAGATCGCGAAGCTGACGTGACTGTCGTTTGTGCACCACGAAGTCCAGATCGGCGTATTCACGGCCGAACAGTGTCCTGGCCTCATCGCCGGCGCGCATCCAAAGCGCTACGCCTCCGATCAGACGCAGAGGCATGTCGAGGGCCGCCGCCTCAGTGACGAGGCGACGGCCCTCTTCGATCTTGCTCATATCGAACCCGGACACATCATCCTTTACTCGGGCGGAATCTCCTGGAACACCTTCGAGAACGACTGCGCGGCCCCTCCGCGCCGGCGAACCAGCCAAACGGCCAAGTACCAGACGATCGCGATGATCGGTGCGGAGAAAGCCTCGATCATCGACTTGGGCCCGACCGTGCCGCTGAACCCGGTGTGGATCGCCGTGTAGATGACGAATATCCAGGAGAGCAGGGAAACAGCAGCAATGTAGGTGATGGCCGGAACTCCGGCGAGTTTGGCGCGGGCCCACCGTGGAGCATCGCCATGGATCGCAGGACGACGCCACGGAGTAATCGCTGCCGAGAAAGACACGATGATGAAGGCGATACCCATCACGACGATGATGTTCAAGAGGTAGTTCCCGAGCCCCTGATAGATGTTCAAGTAGTTGAGCAATATCACCACCAGAGTGATCACCATCGTGGCGACGACAGGCGTGTGGAAGCGGTCAGAAACATCCGTGAGCTTCTGCGGCGCCAGGCCGTCGAACGACCACGCGAACAGGTTCCGGGTACCTGCCAGGAACCCGGCCGGGGTCCACCACAGAATCGACAACACGAAGCAGAAGGCGATGAACACCGCCAAGAAGTGCGGTCCCGGTAGGAATTCGGTCAATGACGCCAGCCAAGGCGCGAACGGAAGCGTCCAGTGAGCCGTTCCGCCGCCAAGTCCCATGTACGTCACGGAACCGAAGAAGTGGAATCCGTAGTACTTGTAGATGAGGCCCACACCGCCGACGAATGTGATTGCCGAGATGATCAAGCCGCCGATGATCGACGTGTTTGCGGTGCGTCCAACGTCCCTGATCTCTCCGGCTACGTAGCCGGTGAATTGGAACCCGACGTAGACCTGGAAGCAATAGACCATCGCATATATGGTCGCCAGCCAGCCGATACCGCCGAAGTTGTTGAAGCCGAGCTTGTTGGCCTGCGCGATGATGCCGGAGACGGTGGATCCGGAATGCGCGTCCCAGTGGGCCACAAATCCGCTGTGGGAGCCGAAGAGCATGAGCACGAACCAGATGAGCATGCCGAGCCAGACGATCCCGAATGTGACCGCCATGAATCTTGCCGCGGCGCGCACGCCGATGATCATCAAGCCACCGAAGAGGATGGTGAGCACGGTCGAGACGAGCATCATCTCGCCTCTCGAAGGATCCGTGAACAGGTGGTTGTGGATTCCTGCCACATAGGCGGCACCAGGCCCCACGACCGAGAGCATGAACGTGAAGTTGAACGCCACCCAGGTGAGATAGACGAACGTCAAAGTGAAGTTGCTCAAGAACCCGAGCGGCGGGCTGAGTACACGCGACACCCACACGTAGTCGCCGCCTGCACGCGGCATGACGATCGTGAAGTAGAGATAGACGAGGGCGAACGCGGTGACAAGCGGCGTCGCAAGCAAGAACGAGACGAACATGTTCGCGTGCGGCCAGAAGATGGGCGTGAAGCCCATGACCTCGGTGATGCCCACTGGCAGGAGCACCGCTGCGAGGACGATGTTCAGGGCGTCGAAGGGAGTCAGCTCGCGGACAAGCCCAGTCGAGTTCCTAACGAACAGGCCACCACCCCCTCCGCCTGGCATCTCGGCCTTAGCTGTTGTCTCCGTTGCCATGCTTCCTCCTTCCGGACCTCTTAGGTTCCCCCGTGATCGGCCTAATCACCCGCAAATCGACATGCGAGCCCGAAACGGCTCCACTGCATTCGTGCGCTTCCGGAGCGCGCTCTCCGACCTCCTTTGACTCGAAGGGCTTCAATCCATGAAGGCTCCGCCGTTCACTGACAACGCTTCGCCCGTTATGAAAGCCGAATCGGGACCGAGCAGGAAGGCGATGGCGCGAGCGACGTCTTCTGCCGTCTCGATTCGTCCCAGCGGTGTGTCTTTGATGTAGAGCTCGAACACCTGTGCAGGCGCTATCCCGCGCAGCTCCCCCTCCCACACGAGCTCGCGATCTTGCATGCTCGTGGCGACATAGCCCGGACAGACGCTGTTGACACGAATGCCGTGGGGAGCGAGCTCAAAGGCCATGGACTGGGTGAGTCCGACGACCGCGAACTTTGAAGCCACGTAGTGGGACAACCAAGGAATACGCCCCTGCTTGGCGGCCATGGAAGCCACGTTCACGATCGAGCCTGGGCGTTTCGCAGCCACGAGGCGCTTGGCGAACTCCTGTCCGCAGTAGAAGACACCTGTCGTGTTGACGTCCAGCATCCGGTGCCAGTCCGCATCCGGCATGTCGAGGAACGTGACGAACGAGGAAACGCCGGCGTTAGCGACGAGGCCGTCCAAGGGCCCGATCGCTTCTTCGGCCTCGTCCATGGCCTCGCGGATCGACTGTCTGCTCGTCACGTCAAGTGCGGTGCCGAAGCTGCCCAGTTCCTCGGCGACCCGTCGCGCGGCGTCCTCGTCGACATCCGTCACGGCGACCTTGAAGGCGCGTTCCGCGAGCAGGCGGGCGGTCGCCCTACCGATGCCGCTCCCAGCTCCCGTGACCAGCACGCTCATGACAAAACCTCCTTCAGCGCCGGATAGAGCGCTCGATACTTGGCGTAGTGACTGTCGTAGACGGGGTCGTGATGCGATTCGACGACCTCGGTGATCTCCACGAAGCGTTCGATTTCGCGCCAGTTCGAGAAGACGCCAACGCCGATGCCGGCGACGAATGCGGCGGCAACAGCCGAGCCGCTCCGCATTGCGATTTTCTCGAGCGGCAAACCGATGACATCGGCTGTGATCTGCGTCCACACCTTCGATTTCGATCCGCCGTCGGTGACGCGAACGTGGCGGGGAGTGTGCCCTCGTTCGGCCAAGACGTCGAGATGGTGGCGAAACCCAAAGGCGATGCCTTCGAGAACCGCGCGAAACAAGTTGCCACGCTCATGGGTGAGCTGCAGACCCACAAACGCGCCGGTGGCGTCCGGATCGTTGATCGGGGTCTTCTCCCCTAGGAAGTAGGGAAGTGCGATGACGCCACCGGCGCCTGGCCCGACGCGGTCAGCCTCAAGATCCAGCTGCGCCAGATCGGCTCCGTCGGCGAGGACGCGCTGGAACCAGCGGATCAGGCTGCCGCTCGTCGCCATGCAGCCGCTCATCATGTAGTGACCTGGCAGAAGGTGAAAATCGAGGTAGAGACGTTCGTCGACAAGGGGTTCGTCAACGGCCAGCATGATGTCGCCGGCACCTCCGAGCTTGACGAGCACGTCACCGTCGTCGAGGATCCCCGCCGCGAACGCGGAGCCAATATGGTCCGCCGAGCCGGCCACGACAGGCAGCCCTGCCGGCAGCCCGGTCTCGCGCGCAGCCTCCTCGGTCACGTGACCTATGACTTCCTGTGGCTGACGGATCGGAGGTAGGAGGTCCAGTCGGCCGCCCGAGGCGGCCACGATATCCTCGGCCCAGGATCCGGCGCGGAAATCGAACAAGCCCGTCTCGAGAGCCCAGTTGGCCTCGACGGCGCGTTCACCCGTCAGTCGCATGGCGATGTAGTCGTACGAGCCGAGCACCGTCCTTGTCTGTTGCCAAAGCTCCGGCTCGTGCTCGGCAAACCACAGGAACCGAGGGCCGGTCGCCTGCTGAGTGATGGCAGAGCCGGTCCGTTCCAGGACTCGGGCACCAGCCAGGCGCCGGTTCAGCTCCGCGACTTCAGTCCCCGATCGCGCGTCGTTCTGCTGGACCGACCAGCGCAGGGCACGGTTGCGTGCATCTAGCAAGATCGTGCACGGCACCATTCCGGTGACACCGACGGCAGCGATATCGGCACCGCGTCCCAGTTCCCGTGTGATCGCACAGACGTTGGACCACCATGCGTCGGGATCTTCTTCTGCCCACCCGGGCAGCGCGGAGTGCAGCTGCGACGGACGCTCCGCCTCAGCGACTGGACCCCGTTGCGGATCCAGCAGCAGGGCCTTGGTGCCTGTGGTCCCGACGTCAATTCCGAGCAGAAGACTCAAGGACGTGCCGCCTTCATGAAGCTCTGGACGCGCGCCGCGTCGACCGCGTTCCAGGTGTAGCCGTCCTCCTTGAGGTCAGAACCGACGATGATTCCGTCTGCAATCTCGAGGTACGAAGCCACGTTCGTTGACTTCACGCCCGTATTTGCGATTACCGGCGCCTCGCCATTGACGGCATCAGCGACCGTCCGCAAGGTGTCCATATGTACCTCTGCACTGGCCATGGGACCCGACACCAAGATGGCGTCCGCAAGACTCGAAACGACGACCGAGCGGGCGACCTCACCGACGCTTCGAGTGCCGGGTCGGCTTGCGAACTCCGGGGTCACATTCATGAACATCCCGACGTGGTCTGCATTGAGACGACGTCGCTCGCGAAGAAGATCGGCGGGGTCGGTGTTCCACAGACCCATGTCCGACTCGTAAGTCCCGGTCATCACTTCGCGCACGAAGGAGGCACCAGTGGCCGCGGCAACGGCGAGAGCGGCGCGCGGATCCCACAGGAAGTCGACGCCGAAGGGGCGGTCGGTTGGAGCGAGCTCAGCCACGACACGCGTCATTGCCGCGACGCCTTCGTAACCGGCATGGAACGAGTACGGACGGTCACCTTCGTTGCAGAACAGGAGGGCGTCGAACCCGGCATCGAGGAGGATCTCCAGATCTGCCTGAACATGCTTGACGTTTCCCTCCATTCCGGATTTCGCGTCGTAGAGTGGCGTTCCCAAGGTCGGAAGCAGATGCACCATGGCGATGAGCGGCTTCCGGTCGGCGAACAACTCATGAATGTCTTCCATCACACCACCACTACCTCCACGTGAGTCGACTCCAACGCAGCCACCTGCTCAGGCTGCGCCCTGACATCTGTTACGACGACACTGACCGAATCGAGAGGGCAGATTCGGGCGAATGTGACCACCCCGAGCTTCGAGCTGTCAGCAACGACGATGCAGCGCCGCACCGTCGCGAGGGCGGCCCTCTTGACGCGGGCGTCATCGGTGCTGAACTCGGTACAGCCGACTTCGGCGTCCACTCCGGCAACGCCCATGACGAGCGTGTCGAAACGCAGTCGTGAAAAAGCGTCCTCGGCAAGATCTCCGACGAGCGAGAGGTCACCCGGCGTGACAGTGCCACCGGTGACCATCAAACGAATGCCCCTCTCTTTGGCGAGGACGTTGGCGATGTGCAGGCTCGAGGTGATCACGGTGAGGTTTCGCCGTCCGCGAAGCGCTCGCGCCGCCTCGAGCGTCGTGGTACCGACGTCCAAGATGACCGTTTCCCGTTCCCTGATCATCGAAGCTGCGGCCTCGCCGATCCGTTGCTTGGCCTCCAGGTCGCGCTTCTCGCGCACCGAATAGGGGGGAAGATCGCCCCGCGAAGCCACACTGATCGCGCCGCCGTGCACGCGTCGGAGCACCCCCTCCTGCTCGAGGAGCTGCAGGTCGCGCCGGATTGTCATCGGCGAAGCACCGGTACGTTCGCTCAATTCCACCACCGACAGCTCGCCTTTTTCCCCGAGCAACTCCAAAGTTGCCTCTCGGCGTGCCTGACTGTTCATGTCTGTGCGAATGTACAATTAGTAGTGTTGAAACGCAAGCAGAAAGCTAGGATTTTTGTGTGAATTCACAGATATCGAGTGGCGAACAACACACACCGAGGCCAGACGCCTTCGACGCCGCCGGCACGGCACCTCGGCCCGGACCTGGCAGGCGCTGGGCCGGCGCCCCCCCGCAACTCGCGGGACTCGCCGATCTCGCCGTGGATCTTGCCTGCCAGGCAGGCCAGGTGCACAGGCGGGGACTGGAGGCCGCACTCCGCGTCGAGACCAAGTCCTCGCCTACGGATCTCGTGAGTGAGGTCGACCGCGAGTCGGAACGACTGATCGTCGACCGTTTGCGTGCCATCCGTCCTGACGATGCTGTCCTGGCCGAGGAGGGGACGCTCTTGGAGGGGACCACCGGGGTGCGCTGGGTGATCGATCCGCTCGATGGCACAACGAACTATCTCTACGGCTATCCGGCCTTTGCGGCCTCCGTCGCAGTCGAGATCGACGGAGAGGTGCAGGTAGGTGCTGTGTACGACTCGAGCGCGGGACACTGCTACACCGCAGTCAGCGGCTTTGGGGCATTCTGCGACGATCGCCCAATCCGCGTCCGGGAGCAGTCCAGCATCGAACGCTCGCTTGTGGCCACTGGATTCTCCTACGAGGCCGAACAGCGCGACCGCCAGGGCTTAGTCCTTGCCCTGATCCTGGGTCGAGTTAGCGACATACGTCGCGGTGGGGCGGCCTCCCTCGATCTGTGTCACATCGCGGCGGGGCACCTCGACGCGTACTGGGAGCTGGACGACGCGCCGTGGGACTACGCAGCAGGCAGCATCATCGCACGCGAGGCCGGCGCCGAGGTCCTCTTCCTGCCGGCCGCGCACGGGCGAGGGCCCGCTGTTGTTGCGGCGAGCAGCTCCCTCATGCCGTCGTTCCTCAGCCTCCTCAAGGAGGCGGGAGCGTTGGCCTAGACGTAGCGAGCGAGCCTCATACCGCCGAGAAGACATAGCGCTACGCGCTGAGGGCGCCCGAAGGGCGCCCTCGTTGCATCGGTCGTAACTTCCAGGTTGCTAAGACCAAGGAGGCTGC
>Ga0187874_10000571_pt1 | contig 44054 bp, 52 predicted proteins | sample June2016WEW_16_1_3_FD_132993 | JGI IMG/M metagenome (GOLD analysis project Ga0187874, IMG submission 132993) | Peatland microbial communities from SPRUCE experiment site at the Marcell Experimental Forest, Minnesota, USA - June2016WEW_16_150 | ecosystem: Environmental > Terrestrial > Soil >... | reverse complement strand
TTCAAGAGAAGGTGGAGATTATTTGACGCTTCCAACAAAACCGTCTTCCAACCGCCAATTCAGCTGACATCTCAATCACCGTTTAGGAATACGAATCGGGCAACGTCGCTCAATTGGATGCCTCTTATTATCGCACAGTTTCCTTACTCGATTGCTCCAGCTCTTTCTTATCACGGTAATGCAGCTTATCTCTTGGTCTCACCTGCATTTAAGAGAATCAAGTGCCAGTTGTTCCCGCGAACGGCGATCTGGGAAATGAGCCGAGCGGCTACGTGTGGCTCTGAATTTCATAGCTCCACCAACCCTGCACATGTCATCCAGGCGACGGACGAGTGCAGGATGCATCCGCTCCCGCTCAACCAGATCCTGCATCAAATAATTGCCGGTGACAATCACGCCGTGCTTCTGTCGGCACGGCTGTCTTGATTGCCTTTTTTAAGCAAAACAAGAGTAATTCGGGATTTTTCGCGATACGATTTATCACTATCGGCTGCAATCTATCCTGCCTGTCCGATCCAAATGCAATTAGCTTTCTCCTTGACATTCTACAGGAGACGGACTAAGTTGACTCCTAGACAATCTAGGGAACAAACATGAGCCAATCTGAAACTGAACTTCTTCAGGGAACGTTAGATTTATTGATTCTGAAAACGCTGGCATTGGAATCCATGCACGGCTATGGAGTTTCACTGCGGATACAACAAATCTCGCAGGATGTGCTCCGCGTTCAACAAGGATCCCTCTACCCGGCATTGTACCGTCTGGAGCAAAGAGGCTTCATCACTTATGAATGGGGCACGTCGGAAAACGGACGCCGAGCCAAGTTCTACAGCCTCACCAAAAAGGGGAAAAAGCAGTTAATCAGCGAGATGGAGGGATGGGAGCGGCTCTCTGCCGCTGTGGACCGCATTCTGGAAACAACTTAGGGAGCGAGCCAGATGGCATCATTGATCCGGTTGGTCGAGCGCTTTCTTGCCTCTTTTCGGAAAACCCGTTTTGAAGGAGCGATGGAGGAAGAATTACGTTTCCATCTGGAGTCGCTGGTTCAGGAGAATAAGCAGAACGGCATGTCGGAGGAGCAGGCCCGCCGCTCCGCGCTGATCGCCTTCGGCGGAATCGACCGGATCAAGGAAGAATGCCGCGATACGCGTTGGACGCGATGGCTGGATCAACTATGGCAGGACCTGCATTACGCGCTTCGCATTCTATGGCGGAATCCACTCTCTTCTATCATCACCGTTGTTGTGATTGCCGCGACAATTGGACTGCTGTGTGCTGCCTATGCGGTTCTCGATGCGGTTCTTCTTCGGACTCTACCCATTCCTCACGCCGAACAGCTGGTAGTTATAAACCCGACTGCGACTCTCGCTCCTTCTATCTATGATGTGCTCCAACAAGAGCGCCAGAATGTATCGCAAGTATTTGGGATGAAAACGTTGCTTACATATGGCAATCCTGGAAATGCCATGCGTTCTTTGGGTGTTTGCGTGATCAGGGGGGACTATTTCGGTACTATCGGCGCCACTCCTCAGGTGGGAAGATTTATCAGCACTGACGAAAAGGATCCGGTTGCAGTTATCAGCGATCGTTTTTGGCGCAGGGAATTCGGTGGAATTCCGGACATCGTCGGGCGGCGTGTTAAACTCGGCTTATTGGATTTCACCATAGTTGGCGTTGCCCGGCCCGGTTTCGTTCTTGTGGAAGAACCTTATTCGGAGTGGGAAGTAACTGTACCGTATGTTGCCTTTTCCAGGTCCCAACCAACAGAATTCCGGTTACCCCTTCAGATCATTGCCAGACTTAAAGAAGGCAGAACGGCAGGGGAATATGAAGCCCAACTGAATTCTTTATGGCCTACTCTGTTACAAGTGACCCTTCCGCACGGAATAACACTGGATCAATGGCGTGAGCTATCGGGCCCACGGGCTCAAGTAGTGGCAATTCCTAAGGGCATTAATTATGTTCTTATATTAAACCAGTCCATCCCGCTTGCCATTCGCATAGTTTTTGGATTATCCATCCTGATCTTTTTATCAGGATGTCTGTCACTGACTTTGCTGGCAACGGCGCGCAGCGTGAGAAATCGTCGACACATTATGATCCTATCTGCACTTGGCGGAGGAAGATGGCGTATTCAACGACCATTCTTCCTTGAAACCCTTATTCTATCAGTGATGGGATGTGGCCTGGGTCTCGTAATCGCTCTGTGGTGGAGTAAGCTCGGAGCCTCCTTTTTGCCAATCGACGAATTCATTAATTGGCATATAAGGATAGACGGTCGGACTATCACGCTGGCATTTTTGATTACGTTATTCATCATTGGAGTCATCTCGTTGGTGACTGCCGCATTCGGATTGCATGGCTCGAAGACGCGGGTGCTCCATAGTGGTGCGCCAGACTCCAGGCCAAATGTAAGGTTGCGCACCATCCTTCTTGCCGTTCAAATAGCCATTTCAATACTTTTAGGTCAATATGCCCTCTTTTTTACAGATTCCTTTTCCAGACTTCTTCGAGTTCCTTTGGGTTTTAACCCGGAAAACTTGCACGTTTACACGCTGTTGACTAAATTTGCCGGGCGCGACACCCCAGAGAACTATTTTCCAAGACTATTATCGCAAATAGAACAGTTGGCAGAGGTCGACTCAGCCACAATCACCTCGGGTCGTCCTCCAGCGGATTTCCCGATCGAATATAAACAACCAGTTAGGACCGACGACGGCCGTGATGCACAGGCGACTGTAATTCCAATTTCGCCGAACTATTTTAAAACTCTGAATATGCCGCTACTGCTGGGGAGAGACCTCTCGTGGAATGATAAGAACACAGCTATCGTTAATGAGACCCTGCTGCAAAAACTCCATCCCGGCAAGGATCCCCTTAGCCATGACATTGCCTACGGCAGGCCCGGTACTCCGCTGCAGATAATTGGAGTGGCTGGGAAAATGACCTATTTCGGACCGCGATGGGGTGACTCTTCGATTGCATTTGTATCGTGTGCCGAAAAGCTCAAATCGTTACAGCCCGGCAACGTTATTATTATGGTTCGGTCAAAACGTAATCTCTACCAACTCAGAACAGCAATCCAGAATCTCATGGATTCTTCAGGTAACTACTACATTGCGCATTCAGTAGATCAAACGGCGTACTTATCGAGTTCGATGAAGCCGGAAAAGATGTTGGCCACGGTCGCCGGTATGTTCGGCGGTTTGATAGCGTTGCTTGCTGGTATAGAGCTTTATGCCTTTTGCAATTACCTATTAGCCATGCGCACCAAAGAATTGGCAATTCGGGCTAGTGTGGGTGCGCGGTCCAACCAAATTGCCGCCGCATTGCTAAAAGAAGTTGCAAGGGCCTTCGGGATAGGATTGACATTAGCGCTAATTGTGATTTTGTCGGGAGAACGCCTGTTTCTCAACTCAGCTGGACTATCCCGTCCACCTGGATTTCTCTATCTGTGGCTCGCGACCATGCTGGTTGCCGGGATAACAATGAGCGCGGTATCTATTCCGGCCATGAGAGCCGTTCGGATAAATTTGGCCAGAGCATTGCGCGTGGATTGACCTTTAAGGTCGTTCTGCATTTAGCCGGCAGACCAAATTTTGACTGGGTAAGAAATCTGCAGAGAAAAAACTTACTGATTTAAAAAGGGTTGAATTGCATCTTAATAATTTTCCCCTTGCTTACCAAGAGGTAGTCGGTTTATATACATTGGTAACCAAGGGGAGGCAAAATGAGCAAGCCGTCTGATCTTGTGCAAGGCACGCTGGATTTATTGATTCTTAAAATTTTGGCATTGCAGCCTATGAATGGCTGGGCAATCAATCAGCGTCTGAAGCAGATTTCCGGTGACGTCCTGCAAGTCACCGAAGGATCTCTTTACCCAGCTTTGCATAAGCTGGAGCAAGAAGGGTGGATTACTGCCGAGTGGAAACAGAGCGAGAACAACCGTCGCGCCAAATATTATTCTTTAACCCGATTGGGTCGCCAACAATTGAGGAAGGAAACAGCCAACTGGAACCGGCTTTCTGCAGCCATTTCCCACGTTGTGCAACTCGAGGAGGCTTAGAAATGAGCCCAAAGCAATGGTTGTACATCATACCGCTGCGCCTACGTTCTATTTTTCATCATCGGCGGGTCGATCTTGAGCTCGATGAGGAGCTCCAGTATCACCTTGATATGAAGACCGAGGAGAATGAAGCCAAAGGGATGAGCCATGAGGAGGCGCGGCGATCCGCTTTGATTGCACTCGGCGGGCTCGACCAGAGGAAGGAAGAGTGCCGAGATGCACGCGGGCTGCAATGGCTCGACGGTCTGCAGCGCGATATTCGCTATGGCATTCGCACGCTGGCTGGCGCGTCCGGTTTTACTGCGGTTGCCCTCATTTCGCTCTCGCTTGGAATGGCCGTGGCCAGCTCCCTCTTCAGCATTATGAACGGCGTGGTGCTGCGCGATGTGCCCGCCATCGGCGAGCCAGACAGCCTACTGCTGTTTGAACAGCCGCTCTCCTATCCGGACTACAAGCGCTACCGTGACCGTGAATCGCTTTTCTCGGCTTCAACGGCCTACACCCACGCTGAGTTCTCCGTCTCCACAAGCGGACGCGCCCATCGTATATGGGGGCACTTGGTCACGTCATCATACTTCACCTTGCTGCACGTAAATCCTACGCTCGGTAGGTTTTTCGACCGGCAGGACGAACAGCCTGGGCGCGCGCCATCGGTGGTTTTGAGCTACGAATTCTGGCGAAGTCAAATGGGCTCGGACCCGGCTACGGTCGGCCGAACACTGCGCGTAAACGGGCAGACCTGCACCATAATCGGCATTGGCCCGAAGAACTTTCAGGGCGCCTCGCCGATGATCTATGGCGCCGATCTCTGGTTACCGGTCACCGTACCTCCAAACGTAGCGCCGGAACTAATGGATAACACTCTGGAGCGCCGGAACAAGCCGATCTTTCACGTTCTCGTCCGGTTAAGGCCGGGAGTGGCGCCGGAGAGCGCGGAGGCGGAACTAGACGTGATGGCGCGGCAGATTGAACAAGAGACGCAAGACCCTGGCCGCAACCGCAATGGACGCCGCATCACGCTGCTTCCAGGCGGCAAACTGGCGCCGAGGCCCAAACAAGGGCTGCCGTACATTACCGGATATTGTTCGGTGCTGGGCGGGATCATTCTCCTGATCGCTTCTGCGAATGTGACCAACATGCTGCTGGCGCGGGCAGCGGAGCGGCGCAAGGAAATCGCGGTGAGGCTGGCCATCGGCGCGAGCCGGGCCAGGCTGGTCCGGCAATTGCTGACCGAGTGTGCCCTCATAGCGGGTGGTGCGGGCGTGCTGGGGTTGATGGTGGCGGCCTGGTTGACGAAATCCGCCTCACGCATACAGCTCCCCTATCCCGTACCGCTCCATTTTGACTTCACGCCCGACGGGCGGGTTTTGGCCTTCACTTTTGCCCTGACAGCGTTCACCACTCTGGCGTTCGGTCTCGCTCCTGCTGTCCAGGCTACTGGTTCCAGCCTGACAAATGGGCTCAAAGGCGACGGCAATGTTGTGATCCGCCGGTTCCGCCGACTGAGCCTGCGCAACCTGCTGGTAGTCAGCCAGGTCGCCGGATCGCTTGCACTTCTGCTGATTACAGGTTTCCTTGTGATTGGACACCGGAAACTGGTAAACGGCGCACCTGGTTTCGATAGCCGCGACCTCTATCTGGTCTCCGTCGATCCGATTCGCGATGGCTTGAGCGGTGCTGCGGCCGCCGCCTACTTCCCCAGGGTTCTCGACCGAATTCAGGTTCAGCCGTTTGTTGTCTCGGCATCGCTGGGTTCCCATACGCCAATGGAAATGATCGGCAGGCCGTCTGAACAGGTCTTGGCTGGACCGGTCGGTTCAGGTGTTTTTTCGATGGAACGCCTGTTCGACGTAAGCCGCGGATATCTGGCTGCATTGAACATTCCTATCGTCCGGGGGAGGGATTTCCGCGAAGAGGATGAGACGGACGGCGCGACAGCCGTTATCGTGAACGAAGGTGTAGCGCGAAACTGTTTCACAGGCAAGGACCCTATCGGGCAGCGCATTGAGATCGGAACACAGGGCGCAGGCGGCAGGGTGGGATATGTGGTGGGCGTTGCCGGGAGCATCCGAGATGGCGTGAGCGTGGGCAACCAGTTGCCGGGTATCGTCTATCTGCCGCTGCGCCCGACAGATATGACACGCGCTTTCCCTCAGGGTTTGACTCTGGTAGTGCGCGCGCGGCCGGGCGGAGACGTTTTGGGCATGCTACAGCGTGAAATTGAAGCAGTGGATGGCCGCGTTATGCCATTCCATCCCCGAAGCATGGAAGGCCAGATGGACCAGATCCTGTCGTTAGTCCGCGTGGTGCTGTTGGTTTATGGCGCGATCGGCGTGTTCGGCCTGATTCTGGCTTCAGTTGGACTCGCTGGGCTGACCTCCTATTCCGTGGCGCAGCGGCGGCACGAGATCGGAATACGCATGGCATTAGGGGCGCAACGCATCAATGTTTTCGGCATGGTGATGAAGGAAGGTACCGTGCTGATTGCCATCGGAACAATCGTCGGATTCGCCGCCGCGCGCGTGGTTATTCATGTCCTGGCAGGCATCCTTTCGGATATCGCCCGCGCCACGGAGACCAGCGCCGCCGAGCCGGCGCTTCTGTTCGGCGCCCCAACGCTGTTGGCGTTCCTGGCGCTGCTGTGCTGTTATCTGCCGGCGCTGCGCGCAACCCGGGTAGATCCCTTGGAGACCCTTAGGTGCGAGTAGCTGCGGAATTTCTCGTTGCGACCAAAGATGACTGCGATCATCGGAAATCTGTGATTTTCCGACTTGTTCTTCACGGAGAATACCAATGGTTGATATCCCTCGAAGATCACAGGCTCGCATTCGTTTGATCCGACGGATTCTATACGGTGCCATTGTCCTTTCGGCGATCTCCAGCGTTGGTTGGTATGTATCGCGCCTGAAACCCGCCGCGCCTCCGGTGGACCGGGCAACGATCTGGATCGATACGGTCAAGCGAGGCCCGATGCTGCGCCAGGTAAGGGGATTGGGGAAACTGGTTCCAGAGGAAATCCGCTGGGTACCCGCTGCAACAGAAGGACGTGTCGAGAAAAAACTGCTGGAGGCAGGCGCGCGCGTGAAGTCGGATACCATTCTGCTCGAGTTGAGTAACCCTCAACTGGAGCAGGAAACTGTCAATGCAGAGTGGGATTGGAAAGCAGAAGAAAGCTCCTATGCGGATCTGAAGGTACGTCTTGAAAGGGAGGAGTTAACTCAGGCGGCCGATATGGCGAAGCTCCAGTCCGATCATGAGCAGGCGGTTTTGCGCTGTGATGCGAATGCCGAACTTGAAAAGGACGGCCTCATTTCAAAGCTGGACGTGAAGCGGGACTGTGCCAACGCGCAACAATTGGCCAATCGTCTCCGGATTGAAAAGCAGAAGCTCGCGATCAATAAGGAATCAATCGCCGCTCAGCTGGCTCAGCAGCGGACTAGAATTGACCAGCGTCATGCAATTTATGTCCTGAAAAAAAGCCAGCTTGACCAGCTCAAAGTCAGGGCTGGCGTGGACGGCGTGCTTCAAGTGATACAAATCGACGTTGGGCAACGCGTTGCTCCTGGCGCCAATCTTGCTCGAGTCGCAAATCCGAACAAACTTAAAGCTGAACTGAACATCCCTGAGACTCAGGCTAAGGACATTCAGATAGGCCAGGAGGTGTCGATAGATACACGCAACGGCCTCATTCCAGGCAGGGTGTCGCGCATAGATCCCGCGGTGAAAGATGGTACCGTAACCGTGGATGTGAGGCTGGAGGCGGAACTGCCCAGAGGAGCGAGACCTGATTTAAGCGTAGACGGAACGATAGTCCTGGAAAAATTGGATGACATTGTTTATGTGGGGCGTCCAGTTCAAGGCCAGCCGGATAGCCAAGTGAGCATCTTCAAACTTGATCCAGACGGTAAGGGCGCAGCAAGAGTCACAGTCAAGTTGGGCCGGAGTTCTGTCAATACGATCGAAATCAAAGAGGGGCTAAAGCCGGGTGATCAGGTGATCCTGTCTGATATGACTGCACAGGACGGTTTCGACCGCATTCGTCTGAATTAGAGGAGACTATATGAGCAACCCAGAGCAGTCGTTAATTCATCTTGAGGATGTGACCAAGGTTTTTCTCACTGACGAAATAGAAACCCACGCGCTTTCTAGCATCACGCTGGACATTCAGCCTGGAGAGTATGTTTCTATTGCAGGGCCATCGGGTTGCGGAAAATCAACGCTGCTGTCCATTCTTGGTCTGCTGGATACTCCCAGCAAGGGAGAATACATCTTGAATGGACGGCCGGTGGATCAACTGAAGCATTCAGAGCGAGCCCGAATTAGAAACCGCGAGATCGGCTTTATTTTCCAAAGCTTCAACCTCATCGGCGACTTGACTGTTTTTGAGAATGTAGAGCTGCCCCTTACTTACAGAGGTATGGGGACAAACGAACGAAAGGCACGCGTTAATGAGGCCCTTGAAAGAGTGGGAATGGCCTATAGAGCCAAACATCTGCCCAGCCAACTTTCCGGAGGCCAGCAACAACGCGTTGCAGTCGCCCGTGCACTCGGTGGCAACCCGCTCATCCTCCTCGCGGATGAGCCAACCGGCAATCTTGATTCGAAAAACGGCGAATCAGTAATGGCATTGCTGAAGGATTTGCATATGCAGGGCGCGACAATTTGTATGGTGACCCATGACCCACGATATGCGGAGCTTGCGTCGCGTACTGTCCACCTGTTTGACGGCCAGATCATTGAAGAGAACGCAGCAGCCGTGCAACAGGCGTGACGTTTACAGGAGATAGTCTGAAGTGATGCGCATCGCGCCCTTCAATGGCAGTTTGCAATTTCCCATATTGCGACTTCGTGGGAATTACAGAATTCCAGAAAATGATGAATTATTTTTTCTGTTGTTCCAGCTCGCCAGGGCCTTGGAAAAGCCGGAAGGAGACTTCGATGTTTACCTGCACATCAACTGGCTCGCCGTTGAAGGTTCCGGGACGGAAACGCCACTTTGTCGCAATGGCGTTAATAGCCGATTCATCCAGGCCGTAGCCCAAGCCCCTCAGAATTTTGAAGCTGTCCACGGTGCCATCCTTGCGAATGATCGCCTGAATAAGGACAATCCCTTCCACGTGCGCAGCCCTGGCCTCATCCGTATATGCCGGCAGCGACTGGTAGAGAGCCACAGGTGCCTTCACGCCTGGTCCGACAATATAAACGCCAGAACCATTTGGTTGTTGTGCAAACGCAGGCATAGACAAATTCATCAGACTTTGTTTTTCGTCTGGGCTCATCGCTATCCGGTATTCGCCCTTCATCGATTTGTCGACGAACTCGATTTCGATATCGTCTCCAACCCCGTCGATGTGACGGTACCGCCATTTCTCAAAAGGATAGGTGGTGACAGTTCCGCCGCCTTCATTGAATGGCCTTTTATATGCACCGCCTTTAGGATGCGATTCGATTTCGTCGGGCTTGCCAAATATGATGTAGATACGGCCCCGATCCGTTTTCCATCCCGGAATACCTGAGGCGAAGTGCTCGTTGGCGTAGGCGATTCGGCGATAATGCTCCTCTTTGAAGGAGTTGTTCGATGAGCGAGGATCCGGACTTCTGCGCGCCCAGAATTGTTCGATGAAGAAATCCCGCTCCTCATTTGTCTTGAGCGCCAGGAACCTTTCCCATTCTTCGGTAGTGATGATGTACACCACGTCCTCATCCAACCACTTCCGGTAATAGTCGGAGATAGCGCTTTCTTGAGATGATTGGGACCGCTGCTTGGGTGCCATTTGAGCGTTGGTATTTGGAACATTTGGATTTTGGGGTGTCTCAAGCAACACGGCTCGGGGCTGCTTGGGTCCGGACAGCGGTTCATACAATTTGTTTCGGTTTTCATCTGGTGATCTACTCTCAGCTTTCGAAGCTTCATCGAAAACCGCATCCGTTTCCTGTGGAGCAGGATTTATACTCGGCGCATGTGCTTCAGAGCGGATTACGTTTTGAGCAAGGATGCGCGGCTCGACTCCGGGCAACAGAACAAGGGCGAGTGCGATAATCATCAGCATCCCAGCCAATGCAAGCTTCGGAGCGCGGATGAATCTGGCGCTCATGATTCTCTTAAGCCTGCGTCGCAACGGTAGCGATTTGCCCAGATAAGCAAAGGCTGCTCGCGTTGCGGCTTTATTCTCCAAGGCTGCCCTCGCAGCATTCAGCAGTGTCTGACAATAGGCTTCGCGAGAAGCAATGCCTGAGGCCAGCACCATGTCATCACAACAATCTTCGCGAACACCACGAATGCTATGGGATAAAAGCCAGTAAACAGGATTAAACCACCAGATCGCCGAGATAACCACCTGCAGCCAGGCCATCCATGGATCCCGGCGGCGATTGTGCGCCAGTTCATGTCCAAGGATCACCCGAATCTCGGATAATGGTAGTGCGGCAACAAGCGCCTGAGGCAGTATCACTACCGGTTTCCATGCGCCAAAAGTTATGGGAGCCTGATTGTCACTGGAGATGAGGAGTCGTGGCTTGCGGATCAGCTTCATGCTCCGGCAAAGGGAATCATATGTCTCCGCCAAAGCAGGGGCTTGGGCTGTAGTGGCGCGGGAAGCAAGCTGGCCAAGGCGGATCTTCTGCGCCGCTGCCACTGCCAGAATCAGTAAAGCTCCTGAAAGATGCAGCAACAACAATCTTCCGTTGGCGGTGAGGGATGGCTTTGGGGGAGAAGCCTGGGATAGAGCCTGCATGTCTCTGGGTTGTACATTACCAACAGGGCTGAGAACACTCTGAGCGACGGGTACCACATAACGCAGCGGAGGAGCCGATTCGGCCCACTGCTGTGGCTGAATGCGGTTTAACAGCCCTGTGGGCAGGGACAGCATCGGGGGGATCACGAATTTACACAGGGCCAGCATCATAAACGCACAGCGCAGTGCAGGAGACCAACGGCGTCCTATCCAGAGTATGCCGAGAACAACCAGTGCCAGGATCGTCGCCTGCAAGGTCGCGCTCGCCATATACGGGAACCACGCCTCTGCAATTCTGTTGATTAGATGGATCATGGCAATTCCTTTCCGCTGTGCTTTGCCCGCAGCTCTTCGAGTAACTCTTCCAATTTCTCCAATTGACGAATATCCGGCGGCCGGGTTTCAAATAATGAAGCCACCAGGGCTAGACTGTCTCCGCCGTAGATACGATTCAAAAGCCGGTTCAGCACGCCTTCATAGATCGATGCCGTAGCGGCACGTGGCCGGTAAATGAAGGCTTTACCCACAGGTCCCTTCTTCTTGGTAACGAGTTTCTTCGCTTCGAGTCTTTTGAGCAGGTTCACGACGGAGCCATGAGCCATCGGCCGGTATTTGTGCATATGCTCACGGATCTCTCTTGCCGTCGCCTGCCCCATCTGGCGAAGGCAGGCCAGCACCTCAAGCTCGGCTGTTGGGACACTCTTTTCGGTCATTTGAAATCCTTTTGATGTCGGGAGTGAGAAAAATTATCGCATCCATGCGCTTTATTAATAAGTAGACCATTGTCTATATGATTGTCAAGAGAAAATCGACTACAGTCTATAAAGGCCCTCAATTCCCCCTAAACGGGCATGTGGGAAGTTGACTGATTACCAGCCACTTGCCTGATTAGCGCGCCTATCGTAGGAGTGATTTTACCCTCACTCAAAATGTCTTGAAACACGATCTCGCTGCCTTCATGCCGAGCACGGACCGTTCTCGGACGAAAGATCTAGAGATAATCGCGCTAGCCGATTGCTTGCCGGTTTGTTTGCCGATTCAGGTGGAAAACGATGGAAATTCTTAACCGAAACCCCGTATCTTGTAAATGTTATAGCTCGCCTGATGCTACTTTCTGGTTTCGCGACTATAGGTCCACTGAGGCAATCAGAAAAACTCTCAATCGTCTCGGCTCGGCCCGTGAATGGCCGCTTAAAAGCTGAAGCTGAATTACCGGGTTATTGATGATGATCTGATGCTTTCGACTGCTGCCTGGACGGCTGCCTTCAACTGAGGATCCTTACCTTGAGCATACTCCAATGGAAACTGAACGGTTATATCGGGTTCCACCCCCTTGCCTTCTGTCGCCTCAGGATGTTGCATCAAAAAGAGGAACGGGGATTGCGTGGACTCTGGGGACAAACCCAATGGTGCGGGTACCGCAGGAGCTTGCCGGGGTTTAACAGATAGCTCCAACAGACATCCCCCTTTCAATAAGAAGACCGCTCCACCGACATTGGCACCTGCGGTCGTGGTCCCTACAACTTTTCCCAGTTTCAGATGTTTGAAGCCATAAGCCAGGGTTTCCTTGCCGCTTCTTGTTCCCTCATTGACCAAAAGAATAACCGGCTTTTTCCATTTGAAATCTATCGTTTTGTTTCTTCCATTATTAGAGGGAATCTCTGTTGGGATTGCCGGATCGAAGGGGCTGAGATAGTACGGATTCGCACCTCCCCAACCATCTCTCAAATCCAGAACTAATGCGTCGGCATCTTTGATTCGTCCACTCTGGATTTCTTTCAATAACTGTAGGTAGTATTGCTCGCCAGTAAACGACCAGATATGGATGTAGCCGATCCCAAAACCTGAATTCGTTATAGTCCTGATGCTTGCCTCCATTGCGGCCATGTACCGTTCGGCGGCAGAATTGTCTTCAGGAACAACCTTGATATCCTTCACGGAATGCGGATCTGCGCTCTGTTGAATCCGGGCAATGACTCTTGTCTTTTTCACAAAGGATTTTACAGGCTCATATTCTTTCCCATCGACTGAGCGGATTTCGTCACCCGCCATGATACCTGCCTTGAACGCCGGACCTCCATCGAGCACAGATTTGACAAAAGTCTTTCCATGAATCGTTTGAGTAAACACACCGATGTTCCGATACGTGATTTTTCCGTCTGGAAAGAACTCCTTAATCCTGTCCTCGAAGGCAGCTCTGAAGATATCCAGGAGATCATAGTATTCCCAATCAGCGCGGGTATAGAGATGGGTATGGGATGTCTTGAGTTCATTGAGCATCAAATTGACCGCGGCTGAACCCTCCTCTAATGACTCTGTTTTCTCGAACATGGGCTGATACTTTGCCTGCAATGCTTTCCAGTCAGGCGGCGCTTGCGTGGGACTGTAGAAATAATTCGTGCAGAGCTGCCACACCTCTTCGAAGAGTTCAATAGGCTTGAATGATTGAGGATCAGCCTTTGGCAATTGCCCTAAGGCTGAACTGGCGACAACGAGTAAGGCGATCACAATTCCGCAGGTCACGCGGTTCCAGGACATTCGCATTCTCCTTGTTTGTTGCTCCACAACTCTCTTTTTTTACGTCCATCAGAATGGCGAAGTTCGAATTCTTAATTCGAAATGATTTTATAATAATTTGTTTGAACCGCTGCAAAGCAGTGAGGATCTATTTACGTATTCTACACCCCTATCTCTTCGTGCTAAACATTCGCCGTAGCCGCTTCTTTTCATCCTCCTCCAGTGCTCGGACTTCTCGTAATGCGTTCATGTCCAGATATCGCTCCACGCCATCACGAATCCTGTCCCTCAAAATATTGACAGGAAGAGCGTCCAACTCAACGGCCTGGTCGTCGTACTTATGGACAAAGCCATCTTGGCGTGTGTCGGTAACTTTGGTGAAGTCAGGAGGCAAATTGTAGGCCTCGATATCCTCCTGGCAGATAGCCAGCTTCAGCATTTCTGGCCTAGACTCAAAATACTCCAACCGCTCCCTCACTGAGTGAAACATATCCTCACCAGAAGGATCGAAGTCACCAAAGTATAGGATGATTACCTCTACGGACTTCCAGGCACGGTATCGCTCGGAGGCCAAGTGGATGCTTGCCCAGCCATCATATCCACGGCCAACATTCAGCGTTATTCCGTAAGAGTTGAGCGCGTCCTCGAAGATGCCGGACAATGCATCCTTCTCAAGCCAGACTTCCACGAGCCTTTCTTGCTGGCTCCAAACATCCTTTCGATAGACTTGGCAAACTGTCTCACCAAAGTCCTCCAGGTTTTCCCACATACTCACCAGTCGTGGCCGGCGCATTCTGTCCTCGATCCACTCCCACGAAATATCGCCATTTTTGCGCATCTCTACCAGCAGCCTCATTACGGCTTCATACTGGCTCTTGGTGTTATCAATTACCTGTCGGCTCACAAGCTGGTAGAAAGTCTGTCTCAGCGTCATTGGATGCAATTCGGCCAGTACTCCCTTGATGGCCTCCATAATCCCTAGACTTGCTTTAGACTTTCCTCTTCCCATAATGCCTCCTGCCTCAGAAGTTGATATACCTCTCGGCTCCATCTGCCACTCTGGCCAGGTTGTGAAAGTACACCAGCGTTGTCTTCGGATCTGTGTGCGTGGCCCTTGCCGAGCTGGCTGGTGATCTGATAATGGCCGAGCGCCTTGCCGATCATGAGGAAACTCTCCGCGTCGACAGCCGGTTCAATGCAATGAAAAGCAGTTCAGAAGTTGGGACCATTTTAGCGAAGTTGGATTACGCAGAGCAATAGAGATCGAGCAGATGAAGAGGATGCAAACTGCTGCACTTCAATGTTTTCGGATCAGCGATTCATCACAAGGAACGAGAAACAGGCATCTGGGAAGTAATGGTGCACCGAACAGTTGCTCAAAGATGTTGGAAATCTGAGGAGCGGTGAAATTTCTTCAGCTGCCAGTTCGGCCACAAAGTGGTTGTGAGTGATAAGGCCTGTTTTCGGTACCTGTCTGCCGATTCCTGATCCGGATATTCGGTGGCGTCACTGGATGGGTGAGGTGAACCTCAGGCTCATTGACGCACTGGGTGGAACTGATGCCCGTACCATTGAGTCCCCATATTAGACTAAAACTGTATATTGCCCAGGTTCGCCTGGATTAGAACATCGAGCTGAAAACAATATCTGGTAGTTCGTGATTCGCTCACTTCCAGTCAGCGGGGTGTTACCTGTTTGAGTAGACGGCGATAGTAGGCGTAGTTCTCAAAGGGCATGTCTTTCCGCACTCTGCCATCCGCCAGTGGGATATAACCACCGTCGCCGAGGAGGGGCGGCACCCATTTCTCGAGCTCAGCGGCGGATTCCAAGCTCAGGCGCCTGTACTAGTCCGCCCATTCCGAGACCTTCAGATCGGAGTCCGGCCTCAGGCATGCCGCGCATATCCTCTTGAAGAGCCTTTCCGCGCCGTTCATGCCGCATCGGCTTTTGTCTCGCTGAGCGCAATGAGGACTTTCCTGACTTCCTGGTCGATCATCGCCCGGCACTCCAGGACGCTCGGGCAGGCGGCCACCTTGGGCGCCAGCTTGTCGGGCAGCGAGAGCAGCCTGTTCTTGAACGAGGTGAGGGCCTGCGTCCAGACAGACTCCACTTCGGATGCCTCCAGGAGCTCGCCCTGGCGCTTGCGCAGCTCCAGCTGCCTCTCCTTGGCCATCGCGATCTCCCTCGCCGCGCGCGCCCTATTGAAGATCTCGTGCGTTGACCCGGTCATCGGCAGGCCGTCCGGGTCCGGTTCGCGGGGTGGAAAGGGCCTTTCCACTTTTGACCGGGGTGTTTCCACTTTGGATCGCCGCTCCTGCTGGTCGTCCAGGGTCCGGCCGAGCTCGGCGCGCGCCCCGTCCGGGTCCCACTTTCCATCGGCCCCGCGCGTCAGTTTCCCCTTTCGGCTCAACTCGTTAACGCGCTGCCGCGAGATGCCGAGCATCTTCGCCAGTTCCGCTGTCTTAACCCTGCCGGCCATTACCATACCCCCGCAAAGTGGAAAGGGGTGGAAACCCCTGGAAACCCCTTAAAATTCATCGTAGCTAGCCGAAATGTGCCACCGTTTCACCCGCCCGGGAAATCGGCCCGGAAGGACCCGTGATACCCGGGGGTCCCTCTAATTCAATGTTTATTGCGCGCATGGGTCACCTGACCGTAGCTGGCAGAGGATTCCCCGGACGTGGGAGGCGATAGCCCTCATGAAAAGCGGCGGCACGGAGTTTCCGATCCGCATCACTTCTCGTGAAATTTCCCTTCCAGTTTGAACTCCGGGATAGGTCTGTTATTGCGGCCATCAAGCGGCGCTACTTACCACAAGCCCATCTCAGGGGAGTTTGAACTTGCAGAGGGCTGGTATTCCGAAAGGTATGATAAATACTTTGACGTGGCACTGTAACTACCAGACACCAGCATCCTGCAACGCCTTCACGACGGCCAATTCGATCGCGTTGGAGGAGGACAACCCGTTTGAATGGTAGACCACCTTGCCCGAGGCGTCGGCCACAATCGTGCCCCGGGCGTAATTGTTGGTGTTGGTGAAACCCAACGACTCGGGTGTCACAGAGGTCGGCCCAGTCACAATGGGCAGGGTATATCCTAATTTGGCAGCATTCGCCTTGGCCTCCTCTGGAGTACCCGTCACGTAGTATAGGACCACCACGCCCTTGTCGTGAAGCGCCCGGTGTACCATCTCCAGAAAAGGCGCGGCGATTGCTTCACTCCATTCACGATCGATGTTGAGAATCAGCAGCTTGCCGTGCAGACTAGCAGGCTTGATCTCTTTGCCCGCCAGATTTCTCAACCCAAAATCCGGCAGGCTCTTGCCCAGCAGGGGTGATGACCGATTTCCAAGCCGATCGACCTGAACAGCCCCAGGTGGCGGTGTGAACTGAAACAGGGAATCTGGCAACGGCTGGTTGATGACTGCTTTGGTTACGGTTCGGATAAGTATCAACTCGCTAGCGCCTATACTAAGGGGGTAGCGCACTTTGAGGACCAGATACCTGTCCTTGTCCACCCAATAGGTGGCTGGCTGGGCTTCGGTCCCTGGACGCGCGCTTGAAGGAAGCTGATAAAGCACCTCGACCACGTAGCACGGCACCGGCCCGCTCTGCAAGTTGACCGGCTCTTCACGTAAGACCCGAGCACTCTTTACGCCATCGGTGCGGATGTTAATGATGGATTGTGCGGCGCTACCGCCTGCTTGCATTGTGTAATCATTACCCGCTGGGTTGTATTGCCATGTGTGCTCTCCGTCCGAAATACTCAAATGCCCATTCTGTTCGAAGCGATACTTCATTCCCGGAGCTTTGGCAAGCCGTTCGCTATCGTCAGACTGACTACCCACGCCGCTACCGGGGTATGTGTATTCCGTAGTATTCACCAGCACGACATCGTATGTACGCAAGTCCCTATAGGTCTCCTCGGCTTTTTTGAGAATTTCAGCCGCATCCTGCGCGATTGTCAGGTGGCAGGAAAGAGGCAACACCATTAATGCAATCCCAGTAAAACGCCGCATCCTACACCTCCGCAATTTATTGTTGTACTGCATGTCCATAATTCTAGATTCAAGAGATGCGTAAAACCGTTCAAAAAACCGATTGCAATATCTTACTCCAGAACAACACGGCATAGCTGGTTGCTGATTCGAAGGATAAAGGGTTCATACCTTCGCAAGAACTGTATCTGCGCAAATTCCTTGACTTCCAGAATGCCAGATATGTCTGACGTTGTCCCGAAGTCGCGATCGCGGAAGTCTGCCGCAGCTCGGTTTGATTGCCACCATTACACCGCAATGTTTCCACCGGATGACTCGTTCGCAGGGAGGAGATTCCGGCGGATGTGTTCTGCAATCGCCCTCATGAAGAGCGGCGGTACGCTGTTTCCCACCCTTGCCCACCTCTCGCTGTAGCCGCCCTGGATGACAAACTGCTCGGGGTACGATGCCAACGCCTTGACCTCCGGAATGGTCAACCTACGGATCTCATAAGGATGAATGAGGCCGGTTGTGGAGCCGCCCGTGCTCTTCACGATGGTCGGCGACGGCCTTTCCGGGTCAAGCCGCGTCAGGCTGAAATGCCTCTTGCGCTCCTGCCCGGTTAGTACCCTGTATATCTGCTGCGTAGGCTTGACCTCGGTCCCCTTCAGCTCGTAGCCGGCATCGGAGCTGCACACGGTGGCGGCCGGCCTGTCGGCGGGAATCCATGGGTTGATGCGCTGCGACCTGGTGCTGAGCGACTCGGGGATGATGGCCTTTACCGGTATAGGGCTATGCTCCGGGTCAGGGTGCAGGTTCAACATGCCGCCTCCCAGATGTTCACATTGTATTTCCCTAATATGCTTGTTTTTTCGTGGGCATTGGCCACCAACCACGACACGATTTGAACCAATAGGGAAGCGGCAATCAAGCCCTTCCACTCATTCAGGAGAAACACGATGAAAACCAAGAAACAGGCCGTGAAACAGACAAAGAAAAACAGCAAAGCAGCAGCCGCCGCTACGACAACTCCGGGCGCCGATCTGCGCTCGACAAAAGCGAAGGGCGCTGTGAAAGCGGAAAAATCCGCAGCCGAGCCGAAGCGGACCATCAAGCAAGTGGTCATCGAGACGATCGCCGCGAATAGCGTCGCGACTAACGACGAGATGATCGCAGCCGTCAAGGCAACGTTTCCCAAGTCCGCCTTCGATGACAGGCACGCCGCGTGATACCGGTCGCAAGCGCGCAAGGGATTGCTGACGGGTTCGCCTATCACGATCCCGGCCATCGGACGGAAGCAATCCAAAACCGCCAATTGACATAGCGCAGTATCGGAAGGGGCTTCCGAGGATGTCGAACAAGCAACGGAGGATTCACGCATGAAGAAATTCGAGAACCTGCTCCCCCGATACAGGATCATGCTGGTGAAGGAGGCAGAGGATACTTTCACCAGCTATCCGAGATACCAAAACTCCCGCGAACTCTTCGATGCATTCCGCGAGGAGTTCACCGCCCTCGACCGTGAGTTCTTTTTCATGATCACGCTCGACAGCAAAAACAGGACGATCGGCTACCATACGATCAGCATGGGAAGCCTCTCCTCCTCGGTCGTACACCCAAGGGAAGTTTTCAAGCCCGCTATTCTGGAGAACTCGGCTGCCGTCGTATTCCTGCATAACCATCCTTCGGGAGACCCGGCCCCATCGCGGGAAGACCGCGAATGCACAAACCGCCTGGTTGAAGCATCGAAAATCCTCGGCATCCGCGTGCTCGACCACATCGTCTTCGGCGAGACCGATTACTACAGCTTTGCCGACGCCGGACTACTCACCTAAAAATAAATTCCCTTCTCTTCCCGATTCGGGAGACACATGGCTCTGAGGGAGTCGTGTGTCTTCTGGATTGGAGACGTCTGGGATCAAGGGCCTCAAAGAGTCTGTATGCTGATGCCGAGGTGATGGCAGTGGACTTGAATGCTCTCCGGACCGATTGTGTGGTGAACGCCGACATCAACGAAATAAGCCCCGCCCCTATCAAGCATATCGCCGATGCGCTCCGCCCACTTCTTATTGCGTCCAATCTCGATGACGGCATAAAGCTCGGGATAGCGTGTTCGCAGCTGATTGTTGGCCCGTTCGAATCCTGACACATCGCCTTGAGTCCAGCGTTCGCTTAGCTTTGCCTCCTCTGCAACGGGCCGTTCGATGTTGTCGAGCGTGTACGAAATGTACTGAATCTGAACCGGCCGAGGCATTGCCGCAAAGAAACGAGGAAAATCGTCCCAGCTTGCGAACTCGGAGTGGACCGGAATGCCGATTTCCTTTGCGATGTTGAGCAGAGTACCCGTCACATCGTCGTAGGCAACTCGCGCCGTGTCAGGATTTTGAAAGTTGCTGAGGGAAAGGATGGATCCGACAGCCCATGGCAGCAGCGGATCCAGTGTCTCCCGAGACAAATTCACCTTCCGCGCGGCCCTCAAGAGCCTTTCAGCTTGGCTGGATGTGAGATCGTCAAAAAGCGTTCCTTCACTTCGCCGGCTGAGCTGCTGAAATAGCTTCTGATCACCATTGTCAGGGGTTGTCGGATTCTCCCGCCAGAGTTCGCGGCTGGTACGGAGCGCTTTATCAATCTTGGGCGTGAGCCAGCGATGGGTCGTGGGTGCAGCCTCGCCGAAAATGAAGACCTTTGCCGATCCCTTCTTCACAACATAGAGGGGAGGGCCGGGCTCCTTGCGGCTCATTGCAAAAGCTACGCAGCTGTTAAGGGCTACCATCCCTATCCAGGAGAGAACATCGCGTCGCTGTAGTGTCCTCGTCATTGCCACTGTTTTGCCTTCGAATTGTTGTTCGTTCATGTAGGTTGGTACATGCTGTTTCATCCGCGTCTCCACCCCCTATTCTGCCGACAGCAATCCCTGCTATTCAACCACTGTTTATGGTTAGACATAGCTCCCAGGTAAATAGTCGAGATTCTTTTGCATCGGCGGGCCGCTGCTGTCGGAACCTGAGGAACTCGATAGCGCGGCAAGATCCTAAGGTGATTAGGCACGTTCCAAAACAACGCGGCGAATCTTTCCCGCTATAGCCTTCATGAAGAGCGGCGGAACGCTGTTTCCTATCTGCCGGATCCCCTCGTCGAACTCCCCGGCGAACTCGAAGGCGTCCGGGAACGACCCAAAGCGCTTAAACTCGGGCAGCGAGAACCGCCGGCGCTCATACCAGTGCATGGCGCCATGCATGCCGAGGTTCCCATCGTTCCGGCGCACGGTGCGCGCGGGTTTCCTCGGGTCGAATTTCACGGCGTTGAACCCCTGCCCGGTGATGTGGCTTTCTGACGAGCCGGCCCGGACTTTGTCCCAGTATTTGAACGACCGATACTTTTTGCCTGCCTCAAGGAGCTCTGAAATCTGGGCGGCGGGGGTCGAACAGCCGGCCAGCGACTCGCCGGCGGCCACCGGGCTGGTCATCGGTCCTGGATGCAGTTCCACAGGTCCTCTCTGACCCCTATGAATATCATCCGCTGCCTGGATTGCGGGACGCCGTAGTACATGGCGTTCATCAGCCGCGCCGACACGTGATAGCCCGACTCCTTCAGTTCCCGGAGGATCTCGGCAAAGATCAGCTTCATTTTGCCCTTGACCATGCCGCTGACGTTCTCCATCACCAGGACCTTGGGCCGCAGGCCCCGCAGCAGCCGCACATACTCGCGGAACAGCTGGTTTCTGCCGTCGTCCATCTTGCGCTTCCCGGCGGTCGAGAACCCCTGGCAGGGCGGGGAACCGTCCAGCACGTCGAGCTCTTCCGGCCCGATGCCGGCCAGGCGGAGGCACTCGTCCACGCTCAGCTTCGCGATGTCTCCGTGGTAGACCGGGACGTCCGGGAAGTTCAGCCTGAAGGTCGCGACGGCGTGGTCGTCCCACTCCACGGCGAGCAGCTCACGGTACCCGGCCATGCTGTAGCCGAGCGAGGAGCCGCCGCACCCCGCGAAGAGCGAGATCAACGTCGGCGCGTTCGGGGCGCGCGGAGCCAGGTGCTCCCGCCAGCAGGCCTCGAGATGCGCCGGGTAGTCTTCTATTTTGGAAAGGATTGTCCGCATTTCGGGCAGGTCACCATCTTGACGTCGTCCGTCGCCGTCTCGTCATACTCTGGCTGGTCGACATCCCGGCCGAGCGTGATATCGGCCAACTCGGATGCGTTGAATCCCAGCAGGTCCAGGTTGAACTCGAGACCCTTCAGGTCGATCAATTCCAGCCGCAGCAGCTCCTCGTCCCATCCGGCATTCAGCGCCAGCTTGTTGTCGGCGATGATGTAGGCGCGTTTCTGGGTTTCGGACAGGTGGCCGAGTTCGATGCAGGGAACCGTTTTGAGTCCGAGCAGTCTGGCGGCGGCGAGCCTTCCGTGGCCAGCGATAAGGCCGTTTTCGCCGTCCAGCAGGATCGGATTGGTGAACCCGAATTCCTTGATGCTGGCCGCGATCTGCGCCACCTGCTCATTCGAGTGCGCTCGGGGGTTCCTGGCATACGGCACAAGGCTTTCGAGCGGCCGGAGAACGATTTTGAGGCCCTCCGGAACGGCAGTTATTTGCTCCGTGGCAGCCACTGCCGCATTATTTTTGCTGGCCTTTGGCATTTTTTCCCATCCCTTCTAGTATTTCCGCTTTGCTGTAACTGCCTTGACGATTTCTTCCGCACGGGCATCGTCCAGCGGATTCCTCCCAGGCAGCGCGGTGTGATCGGATTCTTCCGCTCTGCGAAGGCAATCCTTGCATGTGCAGAGAACCCAGGATGGCCCGCTGAGATCCTGGCCCAGTAACCGCCCAAGTCCTTCGCTGATGCAGTCGAACTCCGGCTGGATGAGTTGGTAGATTTTTGGGGATAGGCGATTGCTATTTCCTAGGAGTGCGCCCAGCTGCCGCAGTTTCCGGAAAGCGAACGCGGGTACGCGTATAGTTTGGCCATCCGGAGTAATCAAAGGATGCCCCCATTCAAGTGTTCCAGGCGAAAAGGGAGGTTGGGACAATGCATTGGCTTGGGTCACTGGTCAAGCTATTCCAGGCAGCGTGAAATGGATTATCGGATCGCGAGCAAATGCCGACAAGCCAAGCCTACACCGCCGCTATCTAGAAGTAAATACATTATTTAGAGTGAAACGTAGTGAAACATATTGAACAACTTCTATGTCTCTAACACCGTTTCCGTAAAGTGCCTAACCAGTATGCTGGCCATGATGACGCGGACCATTAGTGGATCGCAGAAACGGGCTCATTGCATAGCGCACGAACAGGAGCGACAAAGAAGTCATGTGCAATGGTTCGTCAAAAAGCTCTTGATCTTCTACGATTATTCGACAATAATCGAAATAGTTCAAATGGGAGGGCAGGTATGGCAGCCAAAGTAAAAAACGAGGATGTGATTCGTTACGCGGACATGTTCTCAGCAATGGGAAGCGAACCACGACTCCGGATTATGCGGCTGCTCTTGTCCGCTCACCAGGAAGGCATGGTTGTCGGCGATATTGCTACGGAACTGGATGTGGGGGCAAGCACGCTCTCGCATCACCTGGAAAAGCTGAAGAACGAGGACCTCGTTCGCGTGCAGAGGGAAGGAACGTTCTTGCGCTACATGGCGAATACCAGCGTGCTGGAAGAACTCCTCGGTTTCCTGTTCGCCGAGTGCTGCACGCGCAATAAGGCGATTGCGCCGCAAAAGATCGTGTTGTGCAAATAAGGGAGGGAATTCATGAGCGATATTAAGGACGTGGTGAAAGAGAAGTATGGGCAAGCAGCGTTGCGCGTTGTTACAGGCGAGGGAAATGCGTGCTGCGGGAGCAGTCCATCATCCTGCTGTTCAGGTGGCGACGTGATCACGTCGGATTTATACAGCCAATTGCAAAAGGATGAGCTGCCGGAGGCGGCTGTCCTGGCATCACTTGGTTGCGGGAATCCCACGGCGCTTGCCGAACTGAAGCCGGGCGAGGTGGTGCTGGACCTTGGGAGCGGCGGCGGGATTGATGTGCTGCTCTCGGCCAAACGCGTCAGCCCGGAAGGGAAGGCTTACGGGTTGGATATGACGGATGAGATGCTACGTCTTGCGCGGGAGAACCAAGCCAAGGCGGGTGTTGATAATGTCGAGTTTTTGAAAGGTGAGATTGAGCATATCCCGCTGCCGGATAATTCCGTGGACGTCATCATTTCTAACTGCGTGATCAATCTCTCTGCCGACAAGGACCGTGTTCTCCGGGAGGCGTTCCGCGTTCTCAAGCCCGGTGGGCGCTTTGCCGTGTCCGACGTCGTGACGCGCGGTGAGATTCCGGCAGAGATTCGCAAGAACATCCTGCTCTGGGTTGGTTGCGTTGCCGGAGCACTTGATGAGAACGAATACCGCGCGAAGCTCACCACTGCTGGATTCACGAATATTGGTGTTGAGCCGACGAGGATCTATCGGACTGAGGATGCCTTGTCCTTCCTTATGGACAAGGGGATTGACGTGGCAGCGGTCGGTCCGTTGGTTGATAGGAAGTTTATGAGCGCGTTTGTCCGAGCGCAGAAGCCGTTAGCGCATTAAGGGGGAAGGGGCGTTGATCGCATTAGTCACACGAGAGTCGTGCATTCATGGAAAAGGGGTTAGCGCTGGAGGAATGAATTATGTCTGAACGAAAGAAATCGATTCTTGTCCTTTGCACTGGCAACTCCTGCCGGAGCCAGATGGCCGAAGGTTTCCTGCGAGAATACGCGGGCGATAGCTTTGATATTTGCAGCGCTGGCTTTGAGCCAAAGGATGAGATCCACCCTTACGCCAAACAGGTCATGCGGGAAATCGGTTGCGACATAAGCAGCCAGTATCCCAAGGGTACAAACGAGTACCTCGGGCGACTTGCGGTGACGCATCTGATCATCGTATGCGCCAACGCTGAGGAAAAGTGCCCCCGTATATTCCTGGGCGCGCTGAATCGTTGGTACTGGCCCTTTGACGATCCGGCCGCTGCAACCGGAACAGCAGAAGAACGCCTGGTTAAATTCCGCCAGGTGCGCGACCAGATCCGGCAGAAGATTCGGGAATGGATCCCGACCGTAACCTCCCAAACACACGATCAGGGAGGACCTGCTTAGCGCTTCTTCTTCTCAAAAAAGCGTTGGTACTCATTTAGAAGAGCTTTCTGATAAAGCTCCTGTGCCGGGGAGCTATAGCTGATGTAGTTTTTTTCTCGTAACCGGGTGATCATCTCCATAATTGTCGAGTCATCGGGAGGCTTTCCCTCTTTGTACAAAGCCTCCATTACTGCATCCAATCCGATTAATCCCACCTGGTCCCCATCCGGAAAAGTTATTCTTCGTATGCCTGGGATGGAAGGCCCGCAGCAATTGCCCAAGTTCAAAGGCTGAGTCATTCTGCCTTCTGGATTCAACGAGTTGTCTCTGCAAGGATCCTGTCGACTTCGGCGGCAATGTGCTCGGCGACAGTGGAAACGGCGTCTTTATCCGCCTTTGACGCACCGCGCGATGAACGGCTGCATCCGGTAGCGGCGGTACCCAGAATATCCGAGACGACGAGCGCGCCATTTACGGGCCCGCTGTGCTGCTCTGTGCCCCACCGGGCGCATTGCTTCGCACAGCCGTCAATGGCGATCGTTGGATGAGTTTTCGCGAAATTCCGTTCGCCCTCATTCCCTGCAACAAAAAGCGGCAGACAAATTGTTACCGTCCTGTCCGGACGGAGCACTTCCAAAACCCGGCGCGTGGCGAGCCGTGAAATCGTGCCTTCCGCGATCGATTCGCCGCTGCATGACACTATTCCCACTTTTGTGATTTCCGAACCCATCACGACGCCTCCTTTCCGGCATGCAGACGTACGGCCTCATCCGCAACGGTTTTTGCGACATCCCTGGCGATGGCCCACCCGTCCTCGGTCAGATCGGTGGCGGTGCCCGGTTTTGCGCCATGATGCTTTTTGAAAGCTTCCGTAACCTGCACTGACATTGCTGCCTGGCCTCCGGCTATCTCCACGTTTTTTTCTGCGCATGCCTTCGGGCATCCATCAATTGTGATGCAGCACTGATTTTTGATAGCTGAAACGGCATCGGCATCCCTTTTGACCAGCAAGCCAAGGCACAATGTTTCGGTTATGCAGGGAGCAAGTTCATCGGCCACCAGATATGTCGACTCGCGGCTGATCAGACCGTGCACTTTTCCTATGCCACTGCACGGTATCACGAGCACCGGTTTGGCATTCGCCTGGTTGTTCATTGATTCTCCCCGTCTACTCGTGGCTAGGATTCATTTCGGGCAACGAGCAGCTGTTTTATTTCATCTGTGGAAGGGACCCGCCCGGCGGCCTTGACCTGGCCGTCGATGACGAGCCCCGGCGTCATCAGGATCTGAAATTTCAGAATATCTTGGATCCCGGTTACCTTCTCTATTTCAGCATTCAATCCGAGTTCCTTAACGGCTTTCTCCGTATTCGATGAGAGAGCCTTGCATCTAGGGCACCCGGTTCCCAGTATTTGGATTTTCAACTGATTCTCCTTTGTAGCCGTTAGGAAACGGTCTCGATCTTCGGTTCGAGAATAATCTTCGATTTTATCGAGTTTGCCACCAGGCTGTACTTCACTGCGCTATCCAGGGCCCGTTGGAGCTGCTTGAGAGTGCCCTCGCGTCCGGCGGCATCCGTGCGCACGACAATCCTGGGGCGCAACGTGACCTGGGTGAAAACCTCGGTCCGGTCGAGCTCGATCAGTTTTGTTCCCTCGGCCTCGCACTCGTAATCGACGAGCTCCAACTTAAACCGTTCGGTTGACCAGATGAACATCATCATTACGCACGTATTGACCGCGGCCACGAAGGCATCCTCCGGCGTAAGAACGCCGGCATATCCATGCGCATCCGGCGGTGCGGAGAAATCCATCTCGGGGCCGTTGCCCATTCGGATGCGGCCCCGATGTTCACCCTTCCATTGGACCGTCGTGTGGTAAGTTGCAGTGCGTGACATTCACGTACCTCATCCCGGAGTTTCGCTATGACTTCAGCTCCGCTTCGGCTTGCTGCCTCGCAAGCCTGGAGAATGCCTCAGCGTCCAGGAGCTTCCCCAATTCCCGCTCCAGTTCTTCAACTCGCAGTACAACCATCCAGCCTTCGCCATAGGGATCCTGGTTGATCAACTCCGGAGAATCCTGGAGCATCGAATTGACTTCCACGATCGTCCCATTCATGGGGGATGGAAGGCTGATATTTACTTTTATGGTCTCGATACTTGCGATTTCGTCACCGGCATCCAGCACGGATCCTGTCGGCATTAGGTTGGCGAATGCTATGTCGCCGTTTCTTTGTTGGGCAAAATCCGAAAGACCAAGCCGCACCATCCCATTCTCTTGCCGCATCCATAGCCCCGCTTCGCTGTATCGAAGAGCTGTAGGAAATTCGAATATGAACTTGTCGAAGGTCAATCTGATGCTGTCGCTAGGGTTGTTTGTCATAGTAGATTCAGATTCTCGGGCACCAACTCGCCCTTCTTTCCTACGTGAGCTCGAAATTTGTCCATTCAGCTGCCGATCGCCATCATCAAAATCCGGTAAATCCGAAAATGCTTTTGAGCAGGAGATACAGGCCGGCCGCAATGAATACGAAGGCGGTGGCCTTACGCGCCCATTTCTCCATTTGTGTCAGTTTGTCAAAAAACTTACCCAGCGATTTCACGCCGAATGCCATTACGAGCGCAAAACCGAAGACCGGCAGCGCCGTGCCTAAACCGTAGACTGACGGCATCAATATGGCGGATTTGCCGTCGACCGCCAGAGGGATAAGGCTTCCAAAGAAGAGCGCTGCCGAAAGCGGACAGAAGGTCAGTGCGAAAACAACACCCAATAATCCCGATCCCCAGATGCCCCATCTGCCGACCCGATCCTGGACCGAATTACTCAGGAATGATGTCGACAAAGAGATCGGCAGCACGTCGAGCAGGACTATTCCGACAGCGATCAGGAGGGGCCCTATGATCTTGTGCATGTTCGCTTCCAGAAAAAACGAGACTTCCGGTAGCGAAAGCAGGCTGGTGACTGCTAAAACGGCGATTGCTATATAGACAAGCATCCTACCTGCCGAGTAAAGGATGCCGCTCCATAAGATCTTCTGCGAGGATCCCAGATTCCTGGCAACAAACGATATGGCTGCGACGTTGGTAGCCAAAGGACACGGACTGATCGAAGTCAGGATTCCCAGCCAGAAGGCCGAAAAAATATTCAGGTACCAACTCCCCATCGACTTACCCTGGATCCGGCTTATTGAAAGGAATCACATACTGGCCAGATAGCCCCGGACTTCCTTGCGCACGTAGTTAAGGAATGCGTCCTTGTGCCCGGTCAACTGCCAGACCAGTTTCAGGTTTGTCCACTTTGTCTGCTTACCATCAACGATATTCACCAGAACCAGCGATTTGGAAACGAGCTTGTAGTCCTGCATGAAATGCCGGTTCTCCGGCTGTTCGTAGTTGACGACACGCAGTTCCAGCGTTCCATACTTCAGCTCGTAGGGGAAACCCTGTTCGATAGCTTCATGCGAGTACTGCTCGATCTTTATGCACGTGCTGCACCTGGTGTTGGTGTGGAAATAATAGGCGATCACTTTGTGCGGAACGGGGTCGGGCGAAGCGGCCTGGGGCGCAGCAGATACTCTGAGAGCCATTGGCAGGATGCACCCAGCCAGAACGAGCAATAAAATCAGCATGTCTTTATGTAGGATTCTTTTCATGTTTACCTCACTCTCCGGCAAGGAACTTGAACCCCTTGTGACTAATAGGTTTGAAAACAGGTGAAGCATAGCACGGGAATTCGCGGCCAGTATTTCATGCAGAGTTGACTGAATTCGTAAATAGCTGCAATTTGGTCACTTGGAGATTTCTTAGACTGGGATATTGAGATTGACTACATTCGGGAAACCGGATATATAGATGTTTTCGAAATGGAGAAAACCATGAAGGAAGCAGCTCGATTTTTTAAGGCTCTTTCCGATGAATCACGACTGAAGATGCTTTGGTTGCTATTCAACCGTCAGGAGCTCTGCGTCTGCGATGTTATGGCAGTCCTGGAGATTACCCAATCCAAAGCGTCCAGGCACCTAGCCGCCCTGCGTCATATCGGGATCGCGACTGACCGGAGGGAAGGATTATGGTCCTATTACTCGCTCTGTCCGCCAGCGGATGAACTCGCGACGAATCACCTGAAGCTGCTCCGTACAACCCTGGCGAAACATCCCGATGCCAAACGGCTCCTCGACAAACTGAACGACTGGCTCAAGGAGAAAAGCCGCGGCGCAAGCTGCCTTAACAACAATGCTCCCTCAAGGACCAAAACAAAGGGTGCCTCTATCACAGCTCTTTTGCAGGAGAGACTCCATGGGCAATGAATCCGCTTTTGCAGTTCCCGCCACGGCAAAACACACGGGTGTGGCCAGGAAACTGTCCTTTCTCGACCGATTTCTGACACTCTGGATCTTTCTGGCCATGGCGGTAGGGGTCGGAGCAGGATATATCTTTCCCGGCATCGTTCCCTTTCTAAACAGATTCAACGTGGGGACGACATCAGTCCCGATTGCAATCGGACTCATTCTGATGATGTATCCCCCTTTAGCCAAGGTGCGCTATGAGGAAATGGGGCCGGTGTTTCGCAATACCAAGGTACTGGGGCTTTCCCTCGTACAGAACTGGGTTGTGGGTCCAATCCTGATGTTTGCACTGGCTGTACTTTTCCTGCGCGATAAACCCGAGTACATGGTTGGTTTGATTATGATCGGACTGGCCCGCTGTATCGCGATGGTAATTGTCTGGAATGAACTGGCGAAAGGCGACTCTGAATACTGTGCGGGGCTCGTGGCATTCAATTCGATTTTCCAGGTGCTCCTTTATTCCGTATACGCATATGTCTTCATCACAGTTCTGCCGACTTGGTTGGGATTGAAGGGCGTGGCGGTCAATATCACGATCGGGGAGATTGCCAAGAGCGTCTTCATCTATCTGGGGATTCCTTTCCTGGCTGGAATCATCACGCGGTTCACTTTGATCTCGGCAAAGGATAAGCGCTGGTATCACGAGAAATTCATCCCCAAGATCAGCCCGATAACGCTCATCGCGCTTCTGTTCACGATCATCGTCATGTTCTCTCTCAAGGGCGAGATGATCGTGCAGCTCCCGTTTGACGTAATCCGCATCGCGATCCCTCTGCTCATATATTTTGTGCTGATGTTTTTCGTTTCCTTCTTTATGAGCAAGAAGGTCGGGGCGACCTACGGCCAGTCAGCAACGTTGTCATTCACTGCGGCTTCCAATAATTTCGAACTGGCCATCGCGGTGGCTGTTGCGACATTTGGAATTCAACATGGTGCCGCCTTTGCGGCGGTCATAGGCCCACTAGTGGAAGTGCCAGCGCTGATCGGGCTGGTAAACGTATCGCTCTGGCTTGGGCGCAAATACTATGGACTGAAGGCGGTCTGACATGAACGGCATTCTCTTTCTATGCGTGGCAAACTCGGCGCGCAGCCAGATAGCTGAAGGAATTGCGTGCGCGCTTGCGCCTCCGGGCCTGAAAATCTGGTCTGCCGGATCGCGTCCCACATCAGTCCGCCCGGAGGCGATAGTGGTGCTTCGGGAAATCGGAATAGACATCTCCGGCCACAGGTCCAAATCGGTGACGGAGATTCCGCCTTCCGAGGTTGATACCGTAATTACTCTCTGCGGGGAGGAGGAATGTCCGGTCTTCTTGGGAAAAGCGAAACGGCTGCATTGGGGATTACCCGACCCTGCCGCAGTTTCAAGGTCGGAAACCGAACGCCTGGAGGCATTCAGGGCGGTGAGGGATGAGCTGCGCCGTCGCATCACGGCCCTTTTCGATTAAGCTCAGTCATTTTTTTGCTATGATCTTTAGGTAAATTCGTGTGTGGATTTTAAGATCTCGGAAGACAATGCTTTAAAAATCCACAAAAGGAAAGGCTGGGTAGATGCTGCTCACAATTCGAGTCACCATTGCAATTTTTTTCGGCAGTTTGGTTTTGTGGTCTCAGACGCTAGACGAAAATCTCGGCACGCTCTCCCCTGCTGGTGCGGATGCAAAACTAGTGAAAGCCGTCTCAACCACACACCTCGCGAACCAAAAGGTGCCGGTGTCGCCCGGCAAATTCACTTTGAATATGAATCTGTCTCAATTTTCGCCCGCTTTCGGGAATTTGGGTTCGACAATGCCGTCAGTGTTTTCGTCGGAGACCCAGGCGGCACCTTCGCAGACGCCGCCTGCGCAACCCAAAGCATTCAGTTATGGAGACGCCTATTGGACCAGACACAAGATCCATAAGTACGCCAGCATTGCGACCTTGCCGTTGTTTATTTCAGAAGTGGTCGTCGGGCAAAAGCTTGTGAATGAAACCGGCACGAACAATTCACTGGGCTCGGCGCACTCTGCCCTGGCGGCGGGAATCGGCGTGCTTTTTGGCGTCAATAGTGTCACAGGGATCTGGAATATGTGGGATGCCCGAAAAGATCCCAACGGGCATAGAAAGCGGACGATCCACGGAATCCTCATGCTGGTTGCGGATGCAGGGTTCGTGGCAACCGCGGCTTCTGCACCGAAGAGAGAAAATAACGCGCAAGGCGTTCGAATCAACGGCGACCCCTCGACTCACAGGGCTATTGCCCTTACCTCAATAGGAGTTGCGACGGTCGGCTACGTCTATATGCTCTTCGCACGATGAAAGAAAATGGCGTCATGCATCGACGCATTGACGAGAGCAAGTTCTCTCGTCCTGCAACAGCTTGAACATCTGGCATGTCGCTCTTTTTGCAGGTACTCTTTTAACTATTGCCGCATGAACACGGCAGTTTCTGGAGTTTTTCAATGAAAGAAAAAACAGCCCATCCGGCATATGAGAGGGAATGGGATGGCGATTGCAGCCGAAGAGGTTTTTTGGGCAAAGCATCCTGTGCTGTTGTTGCAGCTCTTGTCGCCTCCGGGGTAGCCGCCGGTGACGCATTGGCTTTCCCAATTCTCGAAACTTCAGCCGAAACTGCAGAGGGGAGCGAGCGCTCGTTTGCTCTGCCTTCCGCAGATGGAGTCAGCATCGACCAGAACAATCAGGTCATTTTGGTCAGATCTGCAAATCGCGTTTATGCATTTGCCCTGGCTTGCCCGCATCAAAATACGGCACTCCGCTGGAGACCGCAGGATCGACATTTTCAATGCCCCCGGCACGCGGCGAAGTATCAGCCGGACGGCAGCTTCATATCCGGCCATCCCACGCGCAATATGGATCGGTTTGCATTGCATCTCGAGGAAGAGAAGGTGGTGGTAGATCTGTCGAATCTGTATCGCTCGGATCAGCAGGCGAACCAGTGGGAAGCTGCGGTTCTTGTCCTGTAGGTCTTGAAAGACAAAACGCCACGGATTCCACGGACTATAACGGATAAAGCTGATAGACATCTGAGGTACTCTGAGCACGCTGACCCGGTCCAGCGCAAGTCTTATAGAGAGTCCTTTGAAGGACAACATCTGAGTGTGCGTTAGAGGACCAAAGTACATCGTCAATTTTGAATATCTGGCTATATTCGTCTAAACGAAAGGGTTCCTTACATTCATAGGGCATGACGACGACAACAGTCCGGTCGGTATGCCTTCCCTCCCGGACGTTGTGATGGCATTATTGAGTAGTTGTTGTAGTACAACTACTCGGATAACGAAGCATAGACAAAAGGACATGCCCCGATGCGCCTCTCGTTGCCCTGTTTCGAGCTGGTTCTCATTGTCGCTGTGACTTCCGCTCTACCCGAGCCGACTTTGTTCTGTCAGCAGACGTCTCAATCCTCCGCCGATCAGGATAAGCAACAAAGCGACAAACACATCTTAGGCATCATTCCGAACTACCGGACATCTCCAAGCTTGGGGAGCTACCAACCTCTGGCACCCCGAGAGAAATTCAAGATTGCCGCCGATGACGCTTTCGATCGGGGCAATTTTGCGATGGCCGCTCTATTCGCTGGGGAAGCTCAACTGACTGACACGAACCCGTCATTCGGTCAGGGTGTGAAAGGATACGCCCACTATTTCGTTACGACATTTGCAGACTTGTCAATTGGCGATTTCATGACTGAGGCGATCTTCCCCATCGTCCTTCACCAGGATCCGCGCTATTTCCGAAGAGGTTCCGGCAGCGGGTGGTCCAGATTTGGGTATTCCGCGGGTCAGATTTTATTTACGCACAACGACTCGGGCAGGATCAGGTTCAATTTCTCAGAAATCGTCGGCAACTCGGCGGCAGTGGCAATTTCGAATGCTTACTATCCCGACAGCCGGAATGTCACTGATGCCGCCATAAAGCTGGGGGAGCAGATAGCTGTCGACACAGTCGGCAACCTTCTGAAAGAGTTCTGGCCAGACCTAGCCCGGAAACTTTCGAGAAAAGATTCCAACTCGAAAACGCCTTAAATCCTGCCGAGCTTGTAGAAGTGAATTCTCCCTCACTCGATAGGTTTTGAAACGCGATCTCACCGAACTTCTTGACCGACTCAGACCGTTCTCGGGTGAAAGATCCTGATTATCACGCTTGCCGATTGCTTGCCGGTTTGTTTGCTGATTTGGGTGGAAAAAGGCGGAAAATCTGTATTAGAATCGCGTATCTTGTTGATTCCATTGATTCTGTACCAAGCTGGCAGTCAGGAGGTCGCGAGTTCGATCCTCGCCAGCTCCACCAATAGAATCAATAACTTAGCATCTTATCCCCATTCTCCGCGCCTCCGTTTTTCTCCAACATTTGCCGATTGCCAGTGAAGCTGAAACCCTTTCGCTTTCAGCTTCGCGTATGCCTTGGCGTAACGGCCTCCGGGGATGATGTAGTGAGAAACGGTTTGCCCTGTCTCTTTCCCGCCTGGCTCGCCTGTACTGGAGGGCTGCAAGCCGATCTCCTTCATCTTCGCGGCCCATTCCCGATCATGATAAGAACGGCGCGGCGGCGTCCCGTGGGTCTGCTGCCAGAACGTGGGACATTACTCTTATTGCTTCGGTTTGAGAGGCGTTGGTGTATCTGGGCCTACATTCGTCCAACGACGCCCAACGGTATCCAGAGATGTCGGCGGCGCAACATTCGGCAACTCATATCCAAACTCTTTCTGACGTCGCGCACTGATTTCCTCGGTATTGACGCTAAACGTCTTGTCGCGCTCTTGGAGGAGTTTTTGATCGACCTGACCGGGCCCGGTCACAGCCCACATTAGTCGCGGTTCACCTAGCGGTATGTCAGTCATTGGGTCGTCCCATGTATGGAAGGTTTTGCCCCAGGTATCCATGATCGTGCCCATGAACTTTTGTTCCTTGGCAGCGCTCATATCCGGAGCAATCAGCCCTCCGCCCAGGACTTCGAACGGGTGCGGGTGCCAGAACTTTTTTTCGCCCTCGGGCAAGGTCTTGTAAACGTCGTCAGAGATTATGTATTCAATGCCCATGAGTTTTGCGTCGGCTCCGGTGGAATCAAATAAAACGCACTGAAACATCCCACTCTTGAGGGGCGAGCAATAGTGTTGAGCTTCCATCTGGAATTTCGGGTCGTCTTTCGCTACGTGAATGCCGTTGAAGAATTCGCGGGGAACCTCCAGCGGTGCCTTGTAATCAGTACTCTGTTTGCTTTGCTGTGTGAAGACTGGTACCACGGCGAGGCTCATTCCAAAAACTGCAAATAGAGCAATTCGCTTTGATTGTGCTTGTATCATTACGTTCTCCCATTTTCGTGTTTTCGCCTGCGTTGCAAGCCGCCCATGAAAAAGTCCTGGGGCGGAAAAACATTTTCTTTTTCTTTGCCATGGAAGCGTGTGATAAAGGACATTATCACGCTTAACTCGGAGACAGAAACCTCATAGTCCCCGCGCCGTGTTTCCAAGGACGTTATGCTGTAGTACCGGACCGGGTTATTTCGTCAACTCGGGCACAATGCTCTAAGCAAAGGACAAGGGTGCGTTTGACACTTCGCAGCGCTTCACCTCAAAACAGGGTGGCAGTAGCTCGATTGGGCATCGGTCGAGACGCGGGTATAACCGTATTTCAGAGGCATGGGGGCTCCGGCTACTGGGAAGCCATATTCAAAATCCCTAACCATCGCGGCGTTCACAGTTTTCTCAACCAAAAGCACCTTGCCGCATTTGGCACAATTCCAAGTGGGGTAAGGCTTCTCTTGGGTGCGGAATTCAACATTCTGTCCGGGATGGCATGTGTTCGAAGGTATTTTTGTCCTGACTTGTACCCTACCTCCGAAGTCCTTTGTCACACTGTTTCTGGATTTTGTTTCCTTGCATTTTTTCATGTCGCCCACCTCGCGGGCTATAGCATGTATCCACGCGGTACCCTTATAACGCAAGCTGCGCCGGGGTGTTGCCAAGACGCCGCGCGTGAATCTTCCGCGCGCGCGACTGAATGTGTGCGAGATCGTAGTTAAGCTGCAAGCGAAGCCAAAAGCCCGCCGTGCTGCCGATAGCCTTTTCGAGCCTCACGGCCATTTCGGCGGAAACGCCCGCCCTGCGGTTGATAAGGCGAGACAGCGCCGAGCGCGTCACGCCGAGCGCCTTAGCGCCTTCGGTCACGTTAACGCCCAGCTCGTCGAGGCAATCCCGGATAAGGTCGCCGGGGTGGTTGGGATTCTTCATCGGCATGTTTCATACTCCTGTGATCTGATGCTCTAGTGATAATCTTCTAAATCCACGTCATACGCGGCCCCTTCGTGAAAGCGGAAGGTAACGCGCCAGTTGGCCTTGACCGTCACTGAATAAGTACCGCGCCGGTCGCCGATCAACGGGTGAAACCGGAACAAGGGCAGGTTCATCTCTTGCGGGCCGTTTGCCGCTTCCAGCGCCGAGAGAATTTTCTGAACCTTCTCCACAAGATCGGTCCGGATTGCGCTGCGGTCGTTTTTCTCGTACAGTTGCCGCAAGCCCTTATGCTTAATTGTCTCAATCACCGTTTCATCCGTCCATAGTGTATAGTGAAGCGTCACACTATACAAACTCCAAATTTTTGTCAAGCCTGATTTGCCTGCCAAGGCCTTTTAGACCGGCCGCCGCGTGGCAATACTGATAACCCGCGCGGGGCCGCTCCGCGTCCCGAAACTTACCCTATGCGAACCACGGCGCGGCGTTCCTTAGAATTGCTCACAGCGCTTAGGGCCTGGTAATGAATAAAGGTTACATTTTGCTGCTGGCCCCCAGGCCCGCTGGCTAGGCGCGAGCGACGAGCATGCCGGGCTGCATGTAAGGAGCGAGCAACAACGCCAGCGGGCCTGCGGGCCGCAGCCCAAGGGGGGGGCGCGGCGGCGGGCGGACATCTGCTTCGTTGCCGCTCCTCGACGATGACACCGCATCGCCTGCGTCGCGGCGCCTCGCATCTGCCCGCCCGGCGCTCGCGCCAAAATGCAGCCTTTATTCATTACCAGGCCCTAACCGCTCGCAATATCACTTCCTGCATTTTTCCCGCTCGACTGCCCGAGCCGGATAAAGCTCCATCGCTCCTTCTTTCGCAATGGGACTCTACCTCAGCCCAGACGGATCATTTGCTTACCACATAGTGCGAAGTGATCCTTGCGGATCGTCCTCAGAGCTCTTATACTCCGGCCATGACACTCAAAAATGCGGTATTTCTGGCGCTGGTTGGAATGATCCTGGCAACGATCCTGGTTGTGGCGGGATTCATCGGCGACTTATTCGGCGTTGTGCGAGGTCTGATTCCGGCGATGAGATTGTTGATATCTTTCATCCATGCCTTCGCTGGTCTTAGTGTGGTGGTATTTCTGTACGCCTTTCACAAAGCGCAGTCTTGAGTGCTGCTGCCACACTCTCGTAATGTCCAGAAACTGCATTGTTCGGGAACTGCTTGTGGATGACCGATCAATTATCGGGGGTACGGCGAATACATATTTTATCCGGTAAACGACGGTTGGGACATCACGTGTTTTGCTCATCTCTGACGACTCTGTGAGGGAGCGATGCCAAAACTGAAACCGAGCGCACCGAAGAAAGCAAAGCGGAAACGCGTCAAGGACGAACTGCACAAGTTCAAGGAGGGCACGTTGCACTCCGGTTCCAAGGAGGGGCCGAATGTAACGGATCCGAAACAGGCCATCGCTATCGCGCTCTCCGAAGCCGGGCTTTCGAAGAAAGACAAAAAGCGTACAGTGAAGAAGAAGGCCAAGAAGTAGGTGCCGCAGCACCCAGCACGCGTCGCGTCGCCCTCCCCGCTCCCACCGGGTACGCTTTTGTTCCCGATACTGCAATGAGGGCTGCATCCGATTTTTCTTCTTCCATTTCTATTCTCGGATAGGGTTTCTCTCGCCAGGCAGAAATGTGCCACCTCCGCGAACGACTCATGCCGGGCGAAGGCGCCATATATCGTGGATTGACGGAATAGACGAAAAGCGGAGGCCGTGAGCAATTTTGAACAGACGTGCAACGCGTCATCTGCCATCATGTGATGTATTGTTCCTGAAGAGGATGCGGATCTGCAAAACTGAAACGTCCTGCAGGGCAGAATGAGAGACTATAAAGATATGCCAAACACAGGTGAAAGACGAGAGATCACTACACGCGTGAATGCGAGGGAAGCGGAAACCGTTCAGCAGGCTCAGAAGCTGGGGTCGAAAACAAAGCAACTCTCCGCAAGCAGCGACGCGAAGAGTTTGGCGCGAAGAGCCAGAGCACTGAAGGGCCGATCTCGCCGACGTACAGCGTGATACCTGGTTGCGTCAGGCGGAGTTGGGACCTTCCTGCGAGTGGGGAGGATGGGGCCGACTAGATGATGATGGATTGGGACAGAATAAACCAGACCGGAGCGTCACGCGGTGTTTGAGGGCTATATGCCAAGCTATGAGCCGGCAATGAAGAGATGTTCGACAGACAGAAAGGGCGGAGCCAACTGGCTATCTTCAGAACCCCTGATTTTGACCGGGCAAGGGAAATTGAATAACCCATTTTTGACGCCACGTCAGTTGTGGTTATGAATAACACTGGACAACACATAACTTTGAACTTAAAGCCATGTCTTGCTCATCTCTATTTATCGGAGGCCTTCAGCGATGAAGGTGCAGAGGAGGTTCAAAAACATGAACATTTTCGGATGTGCGGCAGGGTGCTCAAGGCCTCGATTAGGTAAGCAGATTTTGGTTTCCCTGTTGTCGTTGGCTCTGTTGTTTGTGACTTGGCCTCAGAACTTGCCAGCCTATCAAGACGCGCAAGTCCCGGCGCAGGCCGCGCAGGCGCCGCCATACATGCAACAGACTCCCGAGCAGTTGCAGCAGTTGGTAGCGCCGATTGCGCTGTATGCCGATTCGCTTGTGGCGCAGATCCTGGCGGCGTCCACGTTTCCCGAGCAAGTCGTCCAGGCCGACAGATGGGTGCAAGCGCATCTTGATTTGAAGGGCGACGCTTTAGGTCACGCTGTGGACCAACAACCCTGGGACCCGAGCGTCAAGGCGCTCACTGCATTTTCATCCGTCCTTGGAAATATGGACAAGAACCTCTCCTGGACGTCATCTTTAGGCGACGCCTACTACAACCAACAACAGGATGTGATGGATGCCGTACAGGTAATGCGCCAGCGGGCGGGAAAATCCGGCAATCTTAAGACCACCCCGCAGCAAACCGTAACGACGCAAGGATCGACGATCGTCGTTCAGCCTGCTAGCCCCGATGTCGTTTACGTCCCCGCGTATGATCCGTGGTTGGTTTATGGAGATCCTATCGTGCCATGGCCGGGATGGTACCCATATCCCGGAATTTGGTATGGCGGCCCGTACCTCTCGTTCGGAGTCGGCTTTGGAATCCGCTTCTTCGGAGGTTTTGGATGGGGCTGGCCTCATTGGGGATTCGATTGGCATAACCGATTTGCAACTTATAACAACAGCAGGTACTACTCCCGGAGCACCACGTTTTATAATCGGAACACCTTCTACCGAGGCGGAGGCGCGCGCGCCGGAGTTTACAACCGTCCCGGCGCAGCGACCAGGCCTTTCAGCGGAAACACCGGGGCGGCTCGGGGATATGCTGAACCGCGCGGTCAGAGCGGCGTCCGCTCGGGCGCCTTCAGCGGCTATGGCCATGGTGGACAGGCAAGGAGCTTTTCGTCACGAGGAAGCGCCAGCTTGGGTGGCAGAGCAGCACGCCCCAGCGGTGGCGGAGCAGCTCGTGGCGGCGGTGGCAGGCATCGGTAATCAAAGTTTCGTTATGTTCTTGGTCGCTTGCAAAATTTGAAAATGGAGAGAAGCCATATGGGGCGAACGAAGCTGAACTTCGACAAATTTCATTGGGTCAATCTTCCTAAATTAGCTGCGGTCGCTATCCTTTTGACGGGGTGCTTTCTCACTCGTTCCATAGCGCAGCAACCGGGCCAGAAAATGTTTTCATCGCCGGAAGAGGCGAGCAACGCACTCCTCACGGCAACGCAGAATAACGACGAAAAAGCGATGCTCGATATCCTCGGACCAGACGGGAAGCAAATCGTCTCGTCGGGAGACGAAAGCGAGGACGCCCAAAGCCGCGCTAATTTCGTACAAAGATATCAGGAAATGCACCGTCTGGTGAAAGAACCGGACGGAACCACTGTCTTGTATATCGGCGCAGAGAATTGGCCCACGCCCATACCGCTCGCGAACAAAGGTAATTTGTGGTATTTCGACACCGATGCGGGCAGGAAAGAAATTTTGTACAGGCGAATTGGCCGGAATGAAATATCAACCATTCGCGTTTGCCAGGAGCTCGTGGCGGCGGAAAAGGAATACTACTCCACACATCACAACGAATACGCCCAGAAAATCTTCAGCGATGAAGGGCAGCACAATGGCCTTTATTGGAAAGCGGCTGACGTCGAACACCAGAGCCCCATCGGGCCCCTGGTGGCATCGGCCTTTGCTAAGGGCGATGGCTCTCCGACTCCTTACCTTGGTTACTATTACCACATCCTAACGGGTCAGGGGAAAAATGACCGAGGCGGCGCGAAAAGTTACATCGTAAACGGCAAAATGACCGCGGGTTTCGCTTTCGTGGCCTATCCGGCGGAATACAGGTCGTCCGGCGTGATGACATTCATCGTTAACGAGGATGGAGTAGTGTATCAGAAGGATCTCGGCAAGAAGACCGATGTTCTGGCCAAAGCTATGAAGGAATACGACCCCAATTCCAGTTGGCAAAAGGCTGAAGAGCAGCAGGAGGAGACTGCTGGCGAGCAAAAAACCAAGTAAGAAGCATTCTGCCGTCACACTCGACTGCTTAAGTAAGTATCTAAAACCGAGTTTGCTCAATTCAACACGTTGGGGTGCAAGCTCTCGAGCAGCCGACAGTTATCCCGATAGTCAACGGGGATACCGACGACCACGGGACCCTGCATCGCCATCGCTTTCTTCAGCGTCGGCGCGATATCGTCAGGTTTCTCGATTCTCAGTCCCTTCGCGCCGAAAGCCTCGGCATATCGCACGACGTCCACGGGTCCGAAATCCACGCCAGACGCCCGTCCGTACTTCGCCACTTCCTGGAAGCGCACCATGTCATACGAACCGTCAATCCAAACCAGGTGTACAAAGTTGCACTTCAGCCGTACTGCTGTCTCAAGTTCCATCGCCGAAAACAGGAAGCCTCCGTCACCAGAGATTGAAATCACCTTCTCGCTTGGGCGGACAAGACAGGCTGCAATTGCCCAGGGCAGAGCCACGCCGAGAGTCTGTTGCCCATTAGTGATCAGAACCTGCCGAGCGCGAAAACTGTAGAGATAGCGAGCGAGCCAAATGTGGAAAGACCCCATATCAGAACACAAGGTCATATCGTCGCTCAGCAGGTTCTGCAGTTCGTGGACCAGGCGCATGGGATGGATTGGGACGCCGTTCAAACCGGCGGCTCGCTTGGAGAACTCTGCTCGGTCGCGAGCAATCTCTCCCAGAAACTTCCTTTCCGAGGAGAGCGTTCGCGGTTTCACTTGACCGGTCATTGCTTGAAGCGTGGCGGCGATGTCGCCAGTCAATTCAATCTGCGGACGATAATCCCTGTCGACATCTGACGGCACAGCGTCAATATGAACCAGATTGCGCTTGCCACCCTTGTTCCAAAGGCTTGGTTCGTACTCCACGGGGTCGTACCCGACTGTAACAACCAGATCGGCCGCATCCAAAAGCTTGTCGCCCGGCTGGTTATGGAACAAGCCGATTCGACCACCAAAGCAGTCGAAGAGATCCCGTGGCACTACTCCCGCAGCCTGATACGTACCCACAACAGGCAGCTTCGTCTTGGTAAGAAGCACGCGCACAGCCTCCGCAGCACGGGATTGGCTTGCGAGCAGACCGAGCAGCAATATAGGCCGTTCTGCGCGGTTTATCAGATCAGCGGCTGCGGCAATCGCGTGAGTATCCGCAGGGCCCTGCGCTTCCAGTTCAACCGGGGTCAGCACGTCTCCATCCGCTCTCCCGGCCATGATGTCTTGCCGAGCGCTAATGAAAGCTGCGCCAGGACGTCCCGACTCAGCGGTCCGAAACGCGTTCGCAACAACTTCAGATACCGTCTCCGGAGAATTGATTTCCGCACTGAACTTTGTGATCGGCCGGAATAGGCTTACCGTATCCATCGTCTGATGAACCTGCTTCAGGCCCCTCTCAACGGGCACGGCGCCTCCGATCGCGACCACCGGATCGCCTTCCGAGTTTGCGGTAGCCAAACCGGTCGCCAGATTCGAGCAGCCTGGCCCGGAGGTAACCAATACGACTCCCGCCTTGCCCGTCATGCGGCCGATGCCGCCAGCGATGAATGCAGCGTTTTGTTCATGTCGGCACACGACCGTCTCGATTGTCGAGTCCAACAACGTATCGAACACCTTGTCGATCTTTGCCCCGGGTATGCCGAATATGCGTTTGACTCCCTGCGCCTCCAGACTCTTCACCAATAGTTCCGCACCTGTCTGCAAGCCAGGCTTTGTCGTAGTCGCCGGACTCACTTTTTTTCTCCTTCTGCTTTGGCGAGATCCGCGCTTGGATCGTGGCGCAAGTCTGCTTTTAGGAAATCCTCGGTTTCCGGCAATGCGACGTGATACTCTCCCTCCCGCTGTATCTGAAGACGCAAGCTGGATCCGCCGCACTGCAAGAGATGCCCGCCTCGTGTGCGGTCCGCCGACACGAAGTGCAAGTGATAGCCCGGTACGTTGAGCGTCTTCGCGTACTCTGGTGTCCAGAACCCCACCAGAGTTCCCGAGACGTCACGAAACTCGAATTCGGATTGAATCGCAGCCGCTTGGACTAACGCCACCCCTTCTTCGGCCCTGCACACGGCACGTGCGTGCACGTAGTCAAAGTACCCATCCACCCTTAAGGCATAGAAGACGTTGTCGGAATGCCGCAGCCGGTTGAATTGTGAAAGCAAGTGACTCAGATCGGGACATCGCTCAAGCTCCATGTGCGCGTCAGGGGCAAAACGCGTTATCACGGCAAACGGACTAAGAACATCATCGGCGGCTTCCCGGACCGAACCGTCGCATCGGGCCTGAAAGAAATGACCATCAACGATCACCATCTCGCCGTCGAGATCCTCAAACGTGCCCAGTCCAAGGTTGCCGTGCTCCCGCAGTGTTCCGACCCGTACCGCACCCTGATATATGCCCTCGATCAGGGCGGTAGCTGTTGAGACTTGATAGAGCGTGTGATGAAGGACGTCGAAGTAATCGGCCAGAGCCTTGCTGACAATGTGGCTCACCGGCTCGTGGGTTTTCTGCGATTCGCCTTGCAGAAGCTCCCAAAGACCAGCCGGCAGCGTGCAGTTGAGTCGAGTAAGTTGTGTCCTCACAGCTTCTGTTCTGCTTTCCCGGTTGAATTCGCTAAGATTCGCTTTAGTGGCGTCACCCGTGACACATCATTCCTCAATGTTATTTATACTCTGGGGTAAGTAGCGTGTCTGTTCGGCACTGCTCACAGATCTGATCAATAGTGCTCATACCCGTCATTCGGGGGGAACTCGCTTAAGACTGTCCAGGATCCACCGATTCCGATATCTCTATAATCTCGGCAGTCTGGCCCCGCGGGATCGCTCAACTAACCGCTTGCAATATCACTTCCTGTATTTTCCCCGCTCGACTGTCCGAGCCGGATAACGCTCAATCGCTCCTTCTTTGGCGATGGGACTCTACCTCAGCCCAGACGGATCATTTGCTTACCACACAGTGCAAAGGGAGATTGACAATGATGGTTCGAGTCGAGAGGAGGGTACTATATGGGCGACAATTAAATTGACCGGAGAAGACGCAGTCGTGATTAGAGTTCCATTTGCCGTTGCCGGGATCGGCGGTGTCGGACTGAAAAGGAATACCGCGGTCATCGGTGGTGACTCATTTTGACCAGGGAGATGAGCAAAACAGTACAGACAGCGGAGAGAAGAACGGAAAGAATATAAGCGATGTTGGCCCGGCTCGAAACGGTCGCTTCTTCAGTTCAAAGTGTGAAGCAGGTTGTGAACGAGTTGGAGATTATAAAATCCAAGGCTACGTAGTCGAAGTGAGATTTACATGCTGTTGAGCAACAACACTCAAAATGGAGGTGCTATATGTTTCTAAACAAAAAAGCAGTATGGACCAGGGTTTTCTTCGTCCTTCTGATGACGGCGATGCTAGAACTGTGCCTGATGCCTCGGGCTTTCGCAGGCCATCGCCAGGACATTAAGAAGGTGCAGGAGACTCTGCGCGATAAGGGGTTCGACCCCGGGCCGATCGATGGCGTCATGGGTTCCCAAACCCGCAAGGCGATCCGCCAATATCAGAAGTCGGAGAACCTGCCCGTCACCGGACACATTGATGCCGATACAGCAGGCAAGCTGGGAGTGGGGCAGGAGTCGGCCGGAAGCGATTTCAAAGCCGCCGGCAAAGATGTGGGAAAGGGTGGCGAAGGAGTCGGCCATGAGATGAAGCAAGGTAAACCCATCGCGGCCGGCAAGGATTTGGGTGAGAGTGTGGGCAAGGGGGGCAAGAAAATCGGAGAGGGCGTCAAAAAGGCTGTCTCTCCCAAAAGCGACAGCAGTGACCCCGAAAAGAAGCAGTAGACCGAAAAACCAAACAACCCGCAGCGGGTAGCTGGAGCGTGCAATCATAGGTCACGGAGTACGTGGAAAAGGCGTAGATGTCGGCGGCCTCCACGTATTCCGTCCACTGATTTTCCGGAGTGCCGGAAAGATCGCAGATTGCACATATGAAGCCGTGCGATTTGAGTATGGGGGCAAAGTACAAGATGCCGAGAGGAGGCTCAAGCCTGTCATCCTCCAACTCGTAGCGTGGTGCGTGGATGAAAATCACTTTGCTGTCGGCACCCATGAGTATCTCTTCCTATACTCGCCAGCGAAAACCCCCTAAAGAACAACTGTCGGTCGACAAAACTAAATCGCGCCGGATTCCGGCCTTACTCGCGGCGAAGCAGTACTATTCTGCAGCATTGCCATGCTCTTCGGTTGCAGTCAGAATAACCAAGGACTGGCATCTTCGCTTTTCTCCCTCGATTCGGCGAAGCCGGTCTCGGAATCAATGGAAACGTCTTTCGGATATGGTCCGGATGCGTTACAAACGGCGCATTCTCAAAAAGATCTTCTTTCCACCAGCGGCAACTTCTGGTTTGTCCTTGAGCGGATTCTCCCTAGCAGCCCGTGGTGAAAGTACAATAGGCCGCGTTCCGAGCGCCGCAGGGGCAGATGCAAGGCGGCGCGACGCAGGCGATACGGGGATATCGTCGAGGAGCGCCAACGCAGCAGATGCCC
>Ga0187874_10000568_pt1 | contig 44141 bp, 50 predicted proteins | sample June2016WEW_16_1_3_FD_132993 | JGI IMG/M metagenome (GOLD analysis project Ga0187874, IMG submission 132993) | Peatland microbial communities from SPRUCE experiment site at the Marcell Experimental Forest, Minnesota, USA - June2016WEW_16_150 | ecosystem: Environmental > Terrestrial > Soil >... | reverse complement strand
CTTCGGGGCAGCGGGGCCGGCCGTTGTACTGCGAGGACATCGCGTACCCGTATGCACCGGCGTCCAGCACCGCGATGAGATCGCCGGCCGCGAGCTCCGGCAGTTTCCGGTCGGGAGCAAGGATATCTCCTGTCTCGCAGATGGGCCCGGTGACCGTATACTCTGTGGTCAGGGATGCATCCGCCCGGTTTGCCACGATTACCTCGTGGTAAGCGTCGTACATTGCGGGGCGGATGAGCAGGTTAAAACCTGCATCCACGTTTGCAAACCGCTTGTGCGCCGCTTTTGTCGAGTTGACCCGGGTGAGGAGCACGGTCGAATCGGCAACGAGGAAACGTCCCGGCTCGATCCAGAGTTCGGGAATGATTCCGGCCGCTTTCATCCCGGCAAGGAAGACCGGCATGACGGCTTTTGCGTAGTCTTCTGGGCTAGGAGCCGGGTCGGTATCGTGGTGGTACGGGATACCAAGACCTCCGCCAAGGTCGAGGAACTCGAGTTTTACACCCATCTCCGAGAGTTCCTTTGCGATCCGGACCATTACTTCTGCTGCTTTTACAAACGGCACCACGTCAAGGATCTGCGACCCGATGTGGCAGTGGATCCCGACCGGTTTTACATTTTTACAGGCCAAAGCCTCCCGGTATGCGGCCGGGATCCGCTCGTGGGGGATCCCGAACTTGCTCGTGGCAAGGCCGGTAGCGATCTTCGGGTGTGTCGGGACTTCGAGGGCGGGGTTGACCCGGAACGAGATCTCCGCAACCTTCCCGGCCTTGCGGGCCACGGCATCGAGCTGGTGGAGTTCGTCAAGGGAGTCAACCGAAACTTTCACGCCATGCTGGACCGCAAGGGCAAGGTCGTTGTGCGTCTTTGAACTGCCGTTAAACAGCAGTTTCTTTGCCGGCATGCCGGCTTCAAGGGCAAGCGCAAGTTCGCCGCTGGAAAAAACATCGGCCCCGGCGCCCAGCTGCGCAAGTGCCCTCATAACTGCAAGGTTGCCGTTTGCCTTTGCTGCAAAGAGTACCTGCACTTTATTATAACGGGCAGAGAGGGCTTTCTGGTAGTCCCTGAAGTGTTCGCAGATCCGATCCTCGCTCGTTACGTAGAGGGGTGTGCCGTATTTCTCTGCAAGGGCAATGCAGTCATGGCCGCCGATGTAAAGGTGCCCGCCTTTGATGGAAAGATGCGGGGGGAGTTTCACAGGTCAAGCCTCCGCATGCGTTCGATGGCTTCCTGTATCCGCTCCACCGGTCGGGTGATAGCGAACCTCACGTAGCCTTCTCCCGCAGAGCCAAAACCGACACCCGGCGTCACGACGATGCCTGCCCCGTTCAGGAGTTTTGCCGCAAAGGACATGCAGTCTTTTACCGGCATCCAGACATAGAATGTAGCTTTCGGAGCCGGCACATCAAAGCCCAGCTCACGGAGCCCGGCAATGAGCACGTCACGGCGCTCCTGATAGATGGCACAGGCCTCCTTTACGCAGTCCTGCGGGCCCGAAAGCGCTGCGATCGCGGCGTACTGGACGGCGTTAAAGACCCCGGAGTCGACATTGGTCTTGACCCGGCCAAGGCCTGATAAGATCTCCGCATTCCCCACCGCCATGCCGATCCGCCAGCCGGTCATGTTGTAGGTCTTGGAGAGCGAGTGCATCTCGATACCGACCTCCATGGCTCCTTTTGCCTCTAAAAATGAAGGAGCGCGGTAGCCGTCGAAAGCAACTTCCGAGTAGGGGTTGTCCGAGACCACGACGATATGGTGATCGGCGGCAAAATCCACAACCTCGCGGTAGAACGAGAGCGGGGCAATTGCCGCCGTGGGGTTATTGGGGTAGTTGATGAACATGAGCTTTGCAGAGCGGACGACTTTCTCCGGTATCTTATCGAGGACCGGGAGGAAGTTGTTCTCCCGTAACAGCGGCATCTCGTGGACTTTACCCTCGGCAAACAGGGTGCCGGTCGAATACCCGGGATAGCCGGGGCTCGGGGCGAGTACGTAGTCGCCCGGGTTCACAAACGCTTCCCCGATGTGGGTGATCCCATCTTTTGACCCCATCAGGGCAAGGGCCTCCTTTGACGCATCGAGCGTGACACCGAACCGCTTATGATACCATCCGGCGACAGCCTGCCGGTAGGCCGGCATCCCGGCATACGAGGGATAATGGTGGTTGTCCGGGTTATGTGCGGCCGTGCAGAGAGCATCAACAATATGCGGAGGGGTGGGGAGATCCGGGTCGCCGACACCGAGATCGATGATGTCAACACCTTTTTTCTGCTGCTCTGCTTTCATCTCATCGATCCGTGCAAAAAGATACGGCGGGAGATTGCTCATGCGTGTTGAGTACATAGATAGTACACGTTCGTGCCCCGGCCACTAGTAATTAACGATCTGGCAGGGATGAATAAAGAATCCTGTTATGAGGATATGCTTAATATCAGGCAGGCGCGAACCAGTGACCTAAGGTATTCACAGGTCAGTAAGACAGGAGTAAACCGGTATGGTAACAGATATCGTGGCGATCCTCTGCACGGCGGCACCGGGAGAGGCAGAGTCTATGGCGCAGGCATTAGTTGAGCAGCGGATTGCCGCATGCGTCAATATTGTTCCCGTGCAGTCCACCTACCGGTGGAAAGGCGAGCTCTGTAACGATCCTGAACACCTGATGATCGTAAAGACCATAAAAGAGGATGTAGACCGGGCTGTCGCAGCGATCCGATTGATGCACAGCGCCGAAGTCCCGGAGATCATCGTGCTGCCGGTGATATCAGGTTACGCTCCCTATCTCGACTGGGTGCGACATGAAACCAAAGGCACCCCCTGATCGCCCGCCATAAACGGAGGAGCGGCAGTGCAGGATACGCAGGGTTATTGCCCGGGGCTCTCATAAATACCGGATTGTAAAAACCGGGAGCAGGTCATGGAATCAGATACCACTGTACAACCCCCGAAAACAGCGCTCCTCGTACTGGGGTGCCCGCAGGTGCCGGTGCAGACGAGCATCGCGCTGTATCTCGTCAGCCGGTTCAAAAAAGCCGGCATAACCCCAATTATCGCCGGCAACAAAGCGGCAAACACCCTGCTTGTGGTCGCCGATCCCGACCGGCACTACCTTGGGGAGGTCATGGACCTTGACCGGGCCGTCGCCCAGATCATGGAAAAGAAGCGTGACTTCGACCGGTGTTTCGTGTTCATCCATAATGATGCAGGCATCAGTTACGCCGCGACGATGAATGCGATATCGAAAGCAAAACTGTATGTCCTTGTGTATGGCGAGCACCAGGAGGATCTCGTACAGCAGATCACCTTTCCCTGTACGAAGATCGCGGCAAAGGCCGTGCACAACCCCATGCCGCTGAAAAAGGCAATCGACGAGGTGGCTCCATGGGCTGCGTAGAAGCGCTCAATTACGAAATTTTGATCCGGGACGCGTCGTTCAAGGAATGCCGGGACTATATCCGGAATCATTTCCCCGAATCGATCGATGTAGAACCTGGGTTCAAGATCTTCGATGTCCATACTATCGGCGTCCCCCCGATTGCAGTCGGCCTTGACGGGGATTTTGTCATCTTCCCGTACACCAAACCCTGCCACGGGACCTTTCTGTTGCGGGTACAGGATGCAGAAGAATCTGCACGGCTGCGGGCCCTTAAAAAAGGCCTTAAATAAGGAAAATCGTGCGGGAACAGCAGATTCATAAAAAATCAGGTTAGACCGGTTCTTGAGGGATCTGCACTCTTCTGAAGAGGGAAAATATATGGTGGCGTATGAGTGAACTATAACATAGTGGGGATTGGGCTTGGCAGGTAAAGGAAAAGTACTTCTGGTGGACGATGAGGAGATCATTCTCGATGTGTCACGGGAGGTGCTCCGGTTCCTTGAGTATGATGCTGCCTTTGCAAAGGAGGGGGCGTCGGCGATCGAACTGTATAAACAGGAAAAAGAGGCCGGCCGTCCGTTTGACCTTGTTATCATCGATCTCACCATTCCTGAGGGGATGGGCGGCAGGGAAGCAATAGAGAAACTCCGTAGCTACGATCCCGGTGTAAAGGCGGTGGTGTCGAGCGGGTATACCAATGATCCGGTCATGCAGGACTTTACCCGCTACGGCTTTTCCGGCAGACTCACCAAACCCTACCGGATCAACGAGATGAAAACGCTGCTTGAAGACATGATCCGGAAGAGCTGACGTTCCCTTTTAAAGCGACCTCCGTCTCCAGGGGCCGTCACTATCCCAACCTATATACCGTTCCCGGAAACATCAGAGATGTGAGGAAACCGCGTATGAAGGAAGTATCCGTGCTCGTCGGGGGGAAGGCCGGGGACGGGATCAACAATGCCGGGGCGATGGTCGCCCAGCTGTTCAACCATCTCGGCTATTTTGTTTACATCTATACCGATTACCCGTCCCTCATCCGCGGGGGGCACAATTTTGCGCTGGTACGTGCGGCAGATGAACCCGTCGGGGCATACAACGATCGTATCGATTATCTTGTTGCACTCAACCAGGAGACGCTCGACCTGCACCTCCCGCATTGCCCGGACTGTACCGTGGTAGCGAATGCGGATCTGGTAAAGTCAATAAAAAGCGGCCAGACCGTTTCCATAAATACCATCCTTAAGGCAGAATCCGCTCCCCCCATCACCGGTAACTCCGTAATGATCGGCGCCTTTGCAAAAGCGGCCGGCATTCCCTGGGAGATTGTCGGGGATGTCTTCCGCCGGCACATGCCAAAGGCAGCAGACGAGAATATCCGGGTCGCCCGGCGGGCATACGATGAAGGCCTCACCACCAGGCCGATACCGGCGATTGCCGGTCCGCCGCATACCCTGCTCTCCGGGAATGAAGCGATCGGGCTCGGACTTGTCGCCGGAGGCCTTTCTGCGTATATCTCCTACCCGATGACGCCGTCCTCGACCCTGCTCCACTTCCTTGCCGGGAATGCGGAGCGGTTCGGGCTCAAGGTCATCCACCCGGAGAACGAGATCGCCGTCATCCTGATGGCCCTTGGCAGCGCTGTTGCCGGAGCGAGGACGGCTGTCGGTACTTCAGGGGGAGGGTTCTGCCTGATGACCGAAGGACTCTCGTTTGCCGGTATGGCAGAGATCCCGATCGTGATCGTCGTCTCCCAGAGGACCGGGCCGTCGACCGGCCTCCCGACATACACCGGCCAGGCTGAGCTCCGGTTCGTGCTGCATGCCGGGCAGGGGGAGTTCCCCCGGCTGGTCGTGGCGCCTGCCGATGCCGGGGAGGCTTATACCTGGTCTGCTGCCGTGATGCACCTTGCCTGGAAATACCAGATCCCGGCATTTGTGCTTGCCGACAAGACCCTGTCCGAAGGGACCTACAGCGTCGACTATGACCGGCTCACCGGGCTGCCGGTGGCTGATCCCGTACTCTGGGACGGGCAGGCACCCTACCGGAGGTACCGCGACACCCCGGCCGGCATCTCCCCTCTCGCGTTCCCGGGCAGGATGGATGCGGTCGTAAAAATGAACAGCTATGCGCACGACGAGGACGGGATCACGACCGAGGATGCGGCGCTGGTTACCCTGATGACAAAAAAACGGCAGAAAAAGGAGGCGCAGCTCAAAGAGGAGCTGATCCGGTACCCGTGTGTCAGTGTCCGGGGCACGCTCGGTGCGACAACTGCGCTCCTCTGCTGGGGCTCTGTCCGGAATGCCTGTGACGAGGTGGCAGCGCGACTGGGGCTGCGGGTGATCCAGCCCGTGGTGTTCTCTCCCTTCCCGGACCAGCAGTTTTCTGCTGCGTGCCGCGGGGTGCAGCACTTGATCGCTGTCGAGGAAAATGCCACCGGACAGCTCGCCGCACTTGCCCGGGAACATGGCGTGAGTGCTGATGCGACGGTCCTCAAATACGATGGCCGCCCATTCACTCCCGACGAACTGGGCCGACGGGTACAGGAGGTGATCGCACCATGATCCGGAACCTGATCACCCCTGCCCAGAACACCTGGTGTCCCGGCTGCGGCAACTTTGCCCTCCAGCATACACTCAAGGAGATCCTTGCCGGGATGGAAAAGGAGGGACGGTCCCTTGATGACGTGGTGCTGGTCACGGGTATCGGCTGCCATGCGAAGATCGCTGACTACCTGAATATCAACAGTGTCTACACACTCCACGGGCGGACGATCCCGGTAGCGACGGGGATCAAGCTCGCAAACCCGAAAGTTACCGTCATCTGCTGTGCGGGCGACGGGGACGCGTACGCCGAGGGTCTCGACCACCTGATCTTCGCCGCAAAGAGAAATATCGATATCACCATGATCGTCCACAACAACCGGGTCTACGGCCTCACCACCGGGCAGTACACCCCCACGTCGCCGCTGGGGTTCAAGGGAAAATCCACACCGGCGGGAACAACCGAGTACCCGTTCAACCCTCTGGAACTGATGCTTGCGAGCGGCGCCACCTATATCGCGCGGGGCTACACGCGGAAGATGCCGCAGCTTGCCCAGCTGATCCGGCAGGGGATCGTCCACAAGGGTTTTGCCTTCATCGATGTCCTCCAGATCTGCGCGAGTTTCTTTAACATGACCGAGTACTATCAGTCCCGGGTGTACGACCTCGCCGGCCATGATACCGCTGATTTTGAGAAGGCATGTGCAAAAGCGCGGGAATGGGACTATAACCGCGATGCGCCCATCGCCCTCGGGGTATTCTACGAGCGAGCCCTCCCCACCTTCGACGACCGGTACCCTGCCCGGTATCTCTCTGCTGAGGAGCGCTCGCGCCGGATCCGTGACCTTTTTGAAGCGTCGGGGTAACAATTATCCCGGCACTATACCGGCCGTGCCTCCCGTAAAATGAGAACACGCGACCGGGCCCGCGATGGGAATGAGCTTATGGGTGAAACTGAGGGAAAAAGCGCGGAGGTACCCGGAAAGGGTGCATGGCGATCTGCCTGGGTGACCCTGATCTTCATTCCTCTCGTGATCGTCATCATATGGCTGCTGGAAAATTACCTGCTCGCCGGGAATTCACGCCTCTTCCAGGAAGCCAGTCCCGCGGGCCTTCTGATCTACACCATCCTTGCCGGTATCCTTGTGGGTATTATCGTTCCCGTGGTGCGGATCCGGGCGGCCTTTCTCTCGGGTGCCGTCAACATGTTCCAGATCGGCTTCCGGTCCGCGCGCCGCACGTTGGCTGCTGTCAGCCTGACCGCCCTTGCCGGGTATGCCGGATTTGCCATTTCAGGTTTGTCCGGACAGGGCATGGACCGGTGGACAGGTGCTGCACTCTTTGTTTTCCTGCTCCCGACAGCGATCGCAGCGGTGATGATCTGCTGGATGCTGGCGGGGACCCATGTGCAGGCCTATGTCCGCAGAGGGGGAGTAGCGATCTCAGTCTTTATTGGGGTCCTTTTTACGGCGCTCGTCTTTGCCGTTTCCCTTTCAGTACTGTTTGCAGGGATGGGTTCCGGGGAGATGTTCGTGGGGTTTTTTGCTGCCGGGTGCGTGGCCGCGCTCTTTTTCTTTGCCGTCCGTGACGTCTGGGCGACCATCCTCGTCGTCACATTCAGCCTCATGGTCCTGCAACAATCCCGAATCGATCCGGCGTATCTCGCCCCGCTCAGCCCGGTGGTTGTGCTCTGTGCTATCCTTGCTGTCGCGGTGATGATCGGCGTCCACGGGTATTTTTCCCGGCATTATACAACGATTTTGCTGCCGGGAAAGTAACAAGGCCCTGCCGGCACGATTCTTTGGTGTATCCCGGCTTTCGGACCCGAAGAGCCCGGCCTATCGTCTGGGATAGGGGAGATAAGGGTGTTTCCGTAGGGGAAGTTCCTGCCTTACCGGCAGCCCAAGCCGCATCTTTACAAAGCCAAATTTTTATCCGTCCGTGAGCAGAACGCTATGCTATGACCGGAAAATATCAGTACGGACTCCTGCTTTGTCTGATCCTTATCCTCTGCGTGTTTCTTGCCGGCTGTTCAAGCCAGAACACCACGACGACCAAAACGATTACTACCACTCCGACCGCAAAATATACGGCCGGCGATATTGTCGGCATGACGGCATCTTCGCAGTCAGGTGTATGGCTGATCCTTTCCTATGATGCAACCGCGGACCAGTACCAGCGTGAGCTGGTCATGAAAAACTCCGATGGAACTTGGGGTTACCCGACAGGGACAACCCCATCACCGATCTCCCGTGCTGAAATGGAGAAAGTGTACCCTGCACTCATCTCCCATGTATCCGTGGCCTCAGTCCTTGTCGTGACCCCGACTGTCCCCACGACCGTGGTAACCACCCTCTCAGGAAGCGGACCGCTGATCACCTCGATATCCCCCACGAGCGGGGTAACCGGTACGAGTGTAACCATCACGATCACCGGCAGTAACTTCCAGACCGGGGCTACGGCGCGCCTGACCCAGCCGGGCCTCCAGCCCGTGACGGCCACGGGTGTTTCGGTCACGTCCACCCAAATTACCGGCACCTTCGCTCTGGGCAGCCTGAACGCAGGCACAGCGAATATTCAGGTAATAAACCCGGATGGTCAGTCTGCCTCCCTGAAGAGCGCGTTTACCATCGGTGCGGCGTCCCCCGTGATCACCAGCATAAGCCCCACGAGCGGTACTCCTGACGACTCGTATACCCTGACAGTTACCGGACAGACATTTAACAATATAGGATCGGTATCTCTGGTTTCGGCTGACGGGTTGGATCAGTATGCATGTTCAAACCCGTCCTCCACCGCTTCAACGAAGATCAGCTGCTCTCTTGCGATTCCCGGTTCTGCAGTCCCGGGAACGTATAATGTCCGGGTCATAACTACTGACGGCATGTTCGGATTCCTGAACTCGTCCTTTATCATCAATAATGCCACTTCATAATTTTTTGAGGCAATGTTTTTTTAGCTCCGGAGTTTTACCTAATTTTTTTGAAAATCGCACGCGGATTATTGGTTTTCACGCTCCAGAGGGACCTTGGCAAAAGCCTTTTCCATCGCCCACTTGCGGCAACTCCCGCATAGTGATGGATCCGCATATTTGTGCAGATCCTGCGGTCCGCGGTGAATTCCGCAGTTTTTCTGGTCCCTTGCCCGGTACTGATTATCTGTTACGCAAACCTGCAGATCCTCCTCATGAATGCCTACCCTCCCCCCTTGGGGAACTGTGCTGTAGGTGCGGCAGAGCGGATCCTTTTGTGCACTATCGAAACGATTATTCCCTGTGATACGCCACACTCTACCTATCAGGTAAAGGAGTGATTTTTACGGACCGATATGTTTGTACCGACTGCGGGCATATTTTCAATCCCGAAAAAGGCGAACCGCTGCAGGACATCAAAGTCGGTGTCGCATTTGCCGACTTGCCGGCAGACTGGGTCTGTCCGGTCTGCATTGCATCAAAAAATCAGTTCAAAAAAATGGAGTAACTGCTGGTGGTTGGTATGGTTTCCCGTGAACTTGCTTCTGGTGTGTCCTCTGTCGGGGCATTCGATTTTGACCGGCGGATCTTTGATGAGCTGATCCCGCTCCCGGAAGGGACAAGCTACAATGCATATCTTATCCGTGGCAGCGAAAAGACTGTGCTTATCGATACGGTCGATCCTTCAAAGGAGTATGAACTCATCTCGAACCTGGTAAAACTGTGCATCGAACGGATCGATTATATCGTGATCAACCATGCCGAGCAGGATCATTCCGGTTCGCTCCCGATGATCCTGGAGTTCTACCCGGATGCGCAGGTGGTCACAAATGCAAAGTGCCGGGACCTCCTTGTTGCCCTGCTGCACATCCCACAGGAACGCTTTAAGGTGATCGCTGATGGGGAGACCCTGTCACTCGGCGACCGGACGCTCCAGTTCTTCATTACGCCGTGGACGCACTGGCCCGAGACCCAGATCACCTACCTGGTTGATGATAAGATCCTCTTCCCCTGCGACCTCTTTGGCTTCCACGCCGCCACAAGCGAATTGTTCATCACTGATGAAGCATGGGCATACCGTTCGGCAAAGCGGTACTATGCCGAGATCATGATGCCGTTCCGCGGGAGCATCAAAGGCTACGTAGAGAAAATACGGGCGCTCTCACCTGCGATGATCGCACCCAGCCACGGTCCGGTCAACAAAAATCCGCAGTTTATTCTTGACGCCTATGCGGACTGGACATCGGATGCTGTCAGAAACGAGGTGATCATTCCCTATGTTTCGATGCATGGCAGCACCGCAAAGATGGTGGACCACCTCACCGGGGCACTCATCGCCCGCGGTATCGTCGTAAAACCCTTCAATCTCACCCATACGGATGTCGGAGAACTTGCATTTGCCCTTGTCGATGCGGCGACCGTCGTGATTGCCACCCCGACCGTCCTCTTTGGCCCGCATCCGTCCGTCGTCTCCGCAACCTATCTCGCGAACGCGCTCCGGCCCAAGACCAGGTTCGCATCCGTGATCGGCTCCTATGGGTGGGGAGGCAAGAGCGTCGAGACGATCACCAAGATGCTCGATCATGTCAAAGTTGAGCTGATCCCGCCGGTGATGGTGCTGGGTGAACCCGACGAGGCGACGATGCAGGCACTCGACCGGCTGGCAGACGAAATATTAAAGAAGCATAAAGCGATCAACATCGTGTAAGGAAAGGAGCATACGGTATGACAAAACTCTTCGAGGTTTACAAGTGCAGTGTCTGCGGAAACACCGTCATGGTAGTCGGTGCTTCCGGTGGCACGATGGTGTGCTGCGGGCAGCCGATGGTACTCCAGCAGGAAAAGACGGCGGACCAGGGCAAGGAGAAACATGTGCCGGTTATTGAGAAGACTGCAAAAGGAATTCTTGTAAAAGTCGGTTCCGTCCCCCACCCGATGGAAGAGAAGCACTACATCCAGTGGATCGAGGTCCGTTCCGGCGACAATGTGTATATCAAATGGCTCAAGCCCGGCGAGAAACCCGAAGCCGAGTTCCCGATCAGCGACACAAACGTGAAAGCCCGGGAATTCTGCAGCGTCCATGGGCTCTGGACCAACAAGGCATAAATTTCCTGTCATTTCTTTTTTCAAGGGCAAACGCTCATAGAGCACGAGCGACAACCCCTATGTGATGCACCGGCTCCTCTATATCTCCACGATTGCCGCCGATCTTGGGGATATCTTCTTCTTTATTGCCCCCTTTACCGCAGTCCCTCTTGCGGTCACGGTGCTCTTTTCGGAATGGGATATGTTCCTTCCCATGGTTACCGTGCCGGTCATCCTCTTTCTTTTGGGCATGATTTTGAAACGTCTGCCCAGAAACGAGCGCGAGAACCGGCTCTCAACCGCGCTCTGCTCGGTTGCCCTCTTCTGGTTTGCCTGTGCCATGGTGTGCGGTATCCCGTTCATGTTCGGCCTCCACATGAGTTTTACCGATGCGCTCTTCGAGGGGATGGCCGGGTGGACCGGTACCGCGTTTACCATGATGCAATCCCTTGACACGGCCCCCTACACCCTGCTCTTCTGGCGCTCCTTCATGCAGTGGATCGGGGGGATTGGAATCATCGCCTTTGTCATAGCGCTTGCAAGCAGCACCGGGCTCTTCAGGGGTAAACTCTACCGGACGGAGAGCCGGGAGGAGCCCCTCATGCCCAGCATTATCTCGACGGGAAGAGCGATCTGGAAGATCTACGGGCTTCTCACGTTTGTTGCGATCGGGCTCATCCTCTTTACCGGGCTCTCCCTCTGGGATTCGGTCAACCTCGCGCTCACTACGATCTCCACGGGAGGTTTTACCCTCCATGATGGCGGCATCCTCTTCTACCACAACATCCTTCTGGAACTGCTGCTCATCCCGCTCATGATTGCGGGGGCGCTCCCTTTCCGCCTGTATTACCTCATCTCGGAGAACCGGCGCTGGAGCCTGTTTGGCGACGAGCAGGTCAAGCTCTTCTTTGTCATCGCGGCCATCGGGACGGCAGTCCTGACCTATGATCTGGTCTATTTTGGGAATTCGGACATCGTGACTGCCCTTGAACAGGGGCTTTTTATGACGGTATCTGCCCTGACAACGACCGGGTTCCAGATCGCGGATCTCCAGACATGGGCAAGCGTGACGCTCTTTTTTTTGATGATGCTTATCTTTATCGGGGGTGCTGCCGGCAGTTCGGCGGGGGGCATCAAGCTAAACCGGGTAGTACTGGGGCTGCGTGCGCTTGTCTGGTGGTTCCGCCGGCTCTTCGTGAGTGGCAAGGTGCTGATACCCTTCAAGAGTGAAGGGCGTGTCATCCCGCGTGCGACAGCCGAGCTGGAGACGGCAAAGACAATGCTCGTAATCATCCTCGCAATCATCATCATATTCGTAGGCACGATCATCGTCCTGCAGTTCAACCAGACCACCTACCCAATCACCGGCATCCTGTTCGATATCACGTCAGCCCTCTCTACCTGCGGAATTTCTACAGGATATGTCTCTCCCGGTATGCCGGTTCTCTCGAAATGGGTCTTCATCGTCGTGATGTGGGTGGGCCGGCTGGAAGTGATCCCGGTCGTGGTGCTGTTCATGGCGCTGTTCCGGGGGTCTGACTGAAAAAAAAGTGCCACAAACACAAATCTACTTTTGTTAACTTCAGAAGATCTAATATAAACTGCCGGCCCATAGTACGGTGATGAAACAGATCGCCCTGTACGGAAAAGGCGGTATCGGAAAGTCCACCACTTCGGCAAACCTCTCCGCAGCCCTCTCTTTTGCAGGATACGATATCCTCCAGATCGGGTGCGATCCCAAACGCGACAGCACACGTATGCTGATGCAGGGGCGGCTGATTCCTACCGTGATGGATCAGGTACGTGAACGGAGCGCTGCGGCGGTAATGCCTGCCGATGTGGTCTATACCGGCTTTAACGGGGTACGCTGCGTCGAGGCCGGGGGGCCGGAGCCCGGCGTCGGCTGTGCCGGCCGGGGGATCATTGCCACATTCCAGCTGCTGGAGAAGTTCGGGACGCTCACAGGTGATGTTATCGTCTATGATGTACTAGGCGATGTGGTCTGCGGGGGTTTTGCCATGCCGATGCGGGAGGGGTATGCGCAGGAAGTCTACCTCGTGACATCGGGGGAGCTTATGTCCCTGTACGCGGCCAATAACATCTGTAAGGCGATCCAGCGGCTGAGTGCCCGCCCGAAGAGCCGGTGCCGGCTTGCGGGTGTCATCTGCAACGCGAAGAACCAGCCACAAGAAGAGGGCCTGGTGGCTGAATTTGCCCGCCGGGTGAACAGCCATCTCGTCCAGTTCATCCCCCGGGATCGCATCGTGCAGCTGGCCGAACTGAACCGCAAGACCGTGATAGAGTACGAGCCTGCCTCAAAACAGGCCCAGATATACCGTGATCTCGCCGCACGCATTATGGAGAACGCCCTCTTTACTATCCCCACCCCGCTTGAGATCGATGACCTTGAGGCCCTTGCCATCGAATTTATGTAGGTTTGCCGGTTGCACCCTTACGGGAGCGCTCTCGGTGACCACCCATGTCCGCGACGCGATAACAGTCGTGCACGGCCCGCAGGGGTGTACGCATCACAATTTTTCGCTCCTGCATGCGACAAGTCTCGACAACGACCGGATCGCTCTCCCCCCGCTTGTCTCGACCGGGCTTTCGGAGATCGATGTGATCTTTGGCGGCGAGGGGGCGCTCGACCGGACTCTTGATGTTGTGATCGCACGCGATCCCGGGGCGGTCTTTGTGCTCTCGACCTGTATCGTGGATACGATTGGCGACGATGTCGGGATGATCTGCGGATCCAAAGCCGGGGTGCCGGTTATCGTGGTGCCGACCGCTGGCTTCCTCGGCGGATCGTTCCAGACCGGCGTCAATAACGCGCTTATCGCCCTTGCTGGAATGGCAGAACCGGCTGAGGGGAACGGACAGGTGAATATCATCGGTGAGAAGAATCTCGAATACGAGGTCGAGGAGAATTTCGCCGAGGTCTCCCGGCTGCTCGCCCTGCTTGGTCTGTCCGTGAACCTCCGGTTCGTGCATGATCTTGCAACAGACCGGATCGCATCACTCGGGGCTGCCCGGCTCAATGTGCTCCGTGATCCATCACTTATACCCGTAGGTGAATCCTTAAAAGAGCGATTCGGAACGCCGTACATTACCATGTATCCAGTTGGGATCTCCGGCTCCGTTGATTTCCTCGAATCAGTGGCTGATACCTGCGGTATCGACCCTCATCGTGCGGTGGATGAGGAACGTGGGCTCCGGCAGGAGACGCTTGATGATTTTGCGGATCTTGCGGGATCAGAGGTCTCATTTGCTCCCCTCCCACCGGACCCTGAAGGGAGCCGGGCGGCACAGGATATCGCTCATGCGCTCCGGCTTGATATCAACCCCTCCGGACGCCCGGTGCCGGTACCCGTGACACCGCCGATCGGTATCACCGGCGTACGTCGGCTGCTTCACCGGTGGAGGAGGGCGCTCCATGCCTGAATGCGAGACCCCTCTCTGGCCCTGCGCCATGACCGGTGCTGCGGCATGCCTTGCCGGGTTTGAGGGGATATCGGTCGTCATCCACGGTTCCAGCGGGTGCTATTATTATCCGGCAACCCTGCTCCACGCACCCCTGCACGGAACGTTCATCCTCGAAAATGAGGTGGTCTTCGGATCCGGGGACCGTCTTCGCGAGGTAATCGGTGACCTGTCCGGCAGGGGGGGCCGCATAGCGGTTATCACGACCTGCGTCCCATCTGTGATTGGTGAGGATATAAAGGCGATGCTTGCCGGGACCGATGTTATTCTTGTCGACAGCCCCGGGTTTGCCGGTGAATTGGAGACCGGATATCGGGCGGCACTTGCCGCGCTTGCCCCGGAGACCGACCCGGAACGAACCGGTGTCAATATTGACGGTATTTCTCTTTCTGACCCGTTTTACGAGGGGAACATACAGGAGGTCTCCCGGCTGTTGCTCCGTGCGGGCATCCCTGTGGGAACGATATTCTGCCGTGACCGGTTTGAGATGGCGGGACATGCAGCCCCGATGACAATGGGAACAAATGACGATTTTGCATCAGGTGTGGGAACGTATCTTGGCGGTACGCTGGGGATATCTGCGCTCCGTGCAACATTTGAGAACGTATCCACGATGTATGATAGTGCTGATGTGGACCCGGTCCTTACCGAACTGAATATTCAGGAGGAGCGGGTGATCCATGCCTGCGACAAGTACCTCCGCCGCTGCGATCCCCCCGGTGTTGCGGTCTTTGCCGGTGCTGCATATGCGCTCTTTGCTGCCGATACCCTGAAACGATATCTCGATGCGGAGATCCTCGTCGTCGGGACACGAAACGACCCCATCGCTCAGCCGGTCGCACAGTACCCGGTGGAGAAATTGACAGGACTGGAACAGGTCTCCCGGAAGATCGCGGAGGTTTCACCGGACCTTGTGATTGGATCGTCGTTTGAACGATCTGTGATCGGCGACCGGGCTTTCGTAGGAATCATTCCCCCGCTCCGCGGACGGGTCCGGCTTGCCCATACTCCGCTTGCGGGCACCAGTGGAACGCTCCATATGGTTGAGGACGTCCTGAACGCCTGCATGGATAAAATGACGTAAATCCATGGGCTCAATCTCCCGGGCAGAGTATTGTATCCCGGAAAACGACGACCTTCTTCTTTTTATTTCACTTTCACCCCGCGCACGGCCCCGGGTTATATACTGCCCGGTAAAGATGCACTACTACGACAGAAGGTGGTCGTGTATGATGCAGAAGGCAGGTTATATCCAGCGGACAGGGTGCAGGGCGATAGCCCGAGACGGCAGGATCCATGAAGTTGTGGAACTGCATGTCGTGGGTGCCCGGTATGCGATCCGGCTGGCAGATCTGGCAAAAGCGATGTCCGGGCGGCAGGTGGTCGTCCAGGTTGAAGCGCTCGTCCGAGAGTGGAATTACTATCTGGGCACGACCTGCGGTCTCGCGCAGGTGTCGGCATCCGGTAAAGCCCTCAACATCGAGATCTTCGAGGCAGGAAACTTCACGGTTTCACTTCTTGCCCTCAGATCGGTCATCTATGGGCGGGACTGTCGTGCCACCATCGCAAAGATCCCCGAACAGCCGGCCTCCCCGGTCTGGAAAGACCGCAGGGTCTCCGGCCAGCAGCAGATCAGCGCACTTGTCTAATCTGCGCCCCCTCTCTCGTACCCTCTCATTTTTTAATCCATTCCCTGCGTACCGGATCAACTTCCATGATCGCGTTGTGCAACATTAATAGTCCTGAAAGGAAACGTGTACTTATGATGGTGGGGACTTTTTTGGTTGGGTACTACCCCCCTCTCCGTTCAGGAGACTGGCGATGAGTGAATACGATGATACCCTCTATAAGGAACTGGTGGAACACCAGCAGGATATGCTGGTCAAGTTCAGTCCTGAGGGGCGTCTCCTGTTTGTCAATACGGCGTACTGCGATTTGGTGGGAAAGACAAAGGAGGAACTGGCCGGCAGTGTCTTTATGCCGGCAACCGATCAGCGCTATTCTGAGGTCATGGCCACCCAGATGACCAAACTCTTCCGGCCTCCCTTTGCATGCCAGGTGGAACAATGGATCTCTTCACCGCAGAGACCGCGGTGCATCAGCTGGTCGGCACGATCGATAACTGACGGAAAAGGGGGTGTAACTGCGATTGTTGCCACCGGACGCGACATCACCCGGCTTCGGCGGGAGCACCGGGCTATCAGGAAGCGGGACGAAGAACTGATGTTGCTTCTGGAGAGCGGTACGCAGATGTATTTTACCCATACTCCCGATCATGCCCTGCGGTATGTGAGTCCACGTATACGGGCGATTCTGGGGGGCACTTCCCGATCGGGTAAACGGCTGTGGACCGATTACCTGACCGACAACCCGCTCAATGCCAGAGGACTGGAGCGGACCCTCAAAGCAATCTCTTCCGGCCGGCGCGAACCGCCGTACCGGCTGGAGTTTTACGGCCGTAATGCCACGAAAATCTGGGTAGAAGTCAACGAAATCCCGGTGGTGAAAAACAAAAAGACCGTGGCGATCGCAGGGTACCTGATAGATGTGACGGAAAAGAAAAAAGTCGAAGAGGGACTTATCGAGGCTGAAATACTCCTTAAAGGTTACGGGAGCCAGAAAAAGGGTGGAGGGGAAACGGCCGGTGAGGCAGTCCGGGGGCCTTTTTCCGCGCTCAAATCCATCTTTTCTTCTGAAAAAACTGACGAAGAAGAGGATATTCCGCTTGATATCCCGGCAAATCTCCGGTAAGGGTTCAGCAATCTTTCTGCAGGGGAATGCGCTGTATCAGATCCCAGAATGCTTGGAGATGAAAAAAGAGAACGGAAAAATTCTGAAGACTGGACTTACTTCCCCTTTTTCACGCATTCCGCAATATACGATCCGGCCTTTGACGTGCCCGCCGTCCCGCCGAGGTCCCTGGTCACCACACCGTCCTTAATGCTCCTCTCGATGGCTGTGACAACCGCAGCAGCAGCCTTGTGCTCGCCGAGGTGATCGAGGAGAAGTGAGCCGGCCCATATCGTCGCGATCGGGTTTGCGACATCCATGCCCTTGTATTTTGGCGCGGAACCATGGATCGGCTCGAACATTGAAGTACCCTTGGGGTTGATGTTGCCGCCCGGGGCAAGCCCGAGGCCGCCCTGTATCATCGCGCCGAGATCGGTGATGATGTCGCCGAACATGTTGGGTGTCACCACGACATCGAACCACTCGGGATTCTTCACAAACCACATCGTGACCGCATCCACGAAATTGAATTCGATGGCCACGTCGGGATATTTCTTTGCGGTTTCCGTAAAGACATCCCGCCAGAGTCCGTACACATCGGAGAGGACGTTTGCCTTGTCGACCGAGGTAAGTTTTTTCCGCCGTTTCTCTGCGAGATCAAACGCATACGTCTGGACCCGGCGCGCCCCTTCCCTTGTTACGACCCCAATCTGGTAGGCAAGTTCTTCTGCGTCGCTCTCGACGTCAAGGCCGAACTTCACGTTGTAGAGGTCCCGGACGACCTTAAGTTCGGTCTTCTGGTGCTTCCTGAACCGGGATCCAATCCCGACATAGAAATCCTCGGTGTTCTCCCGCACGACTACGAAGTCGATGTCTTTTGGGGTCTTGTTGGCAAGGGGCGTCTCGACGCCTTCAAGCAACTTGATCGGCCGCAGGTTCACATACTCGTCGAACGCGAACCGGAGCGCAAGCAGGATGCCCTTCTCAAGGATGCCCGGCTGGATACGGGGATCGCCAATGGCGCCGAAGTAGATCACTTTGAACTTTTTGAGTTCCGCGAGGTCGTTCTCGGTCAGGAGCTCCTTTGTTGCAAGGTAACGGTCTGCCCCGATATCGAAATCTGTCCAGTCGATTGCGAAGTTGAACCGCTCGCCGGCAGCTTCCAGAACTTTTTTCCCCTCTGCCACGATCTCCGGCCCAATACCGTCACCACCTATCGCCGCGATTTTGTACATGGCGGCACCTCCTTTAAATTCCTGGCATACTCCACCAGACCCCCGGCATCGATAATGCCCTGCATGAACGGGGGTACCGGCTCAATGGCGAGCTTGTTGCCGTCAACCTCCGCGTATCCCTTTTTAAGGTCAAGCGTAATCTTCGCACCGTCGGCAATTTTATCCGTATCATGGCAGACCACCGGGAGTACCCCGACGTTGATGGCATTCCGGAAAAAGATCCGGGCAAACGATTGTGCCAGCACCACATGCACGCCTCCGCCGAGGAGCGCGAGCGGGGCATGCTCGCGTGAGGAGCCACACCCGAAATTCTTCCCGCCGACCACCACATCGTCATCTTTTACCTTTTTTGCAAATTCGTCCCGGGTGCCCTCGAAGGCGTGCTTTGCAAGCTCATCGGGATTGTTGATCGTAAGGAACCGTCCCGGGATGATCGCATCGGTATCGATGTTGTCGCCAAACTTCCAGACCCGCATGTTCTTTGTCCGGGGGGTCAGGTCAACAATCATCGTCCTTGCTGTTGATGTCTTCTTTACTGACATTGTCACACCTCCCGTGGATCGGTGATCTCGCCTTTCATCGCGCTCGCCGCTGCGGTTGCAGCAGAGCAGAGGTATACTGACGCCTCGGTGCTGCCCTGCCGGCCCCTGAAGTTCCGGTTCGAGGTGGAAAGCGAGACCTCGCCGGGCGCGAGCAGGCCAAACGACCCGCCCATGCAGGGCCCGCAGCAGGGGGCTTCGACAAGGGCTCCCGCTTTTACGAATTTTTCGATGAGCCCGTTTTCGAGCGCTTTGAGGTACTCGTCACGGGATGCGGGAATGACCAGCACCCGAGTGCCGGTATGGAACTTCTTCTTGCCCAGCACATCGGCTGCTTCTTTAAGATCCTCGTACCGCCCGTTCGTACAGGAGCCGATAAAGACCTGGTCGACGTGGATTCCTGCCACTTTGCTGACCGGCAGACCTGTATCAACATTATGAGGAATGGCAACCTGTGGCTCAAGATCCGAGACGTCATACGTCCGCTTCTCTGCAAACTTCGCGTCAACGTCGCTTGCAAGGTCAAACGGCTTCATCTTCCGACGGCCTTTCATATACGCCCAGGTGACTTTGTCCGGTGGGACGATGCCGGCTTTCGCACCCATCTCGATTGCCATGTTGCAGCAGGTCATCCGTCCAGCCATATCCAGTTTTTCGATGGTTTTCCCGGCAAACTCGATTGCCTTGTAGGTCGCGCCATCGGCCCCGATATCGGCCGCAATCGCGAGGATCAGGTCCTTTGCCCCGACACGTTTCTGGAATTTTCCCGACACCTCGGCCCGGATCGTTTCCGGCACCTTGAAATAGAGGGCGCCGAACTTCAATGCAAAACCCATGTCGGTAGAACCGATGCCGGTCGCAAACGCCCCGACCGCACCGTACATGCAGGTATGGGAATCGGCACCGACAACGATCTCGCCGGGTGCCGCGCGTCCCTTCTCCAGAACCACCTGGTGGCAGACCCCTTCGTTGATATCGTAGTTATAGATGCCCTGCTCTGCGGCAAATTTGCGCATGTACTGATGGATTTTTGCCGCTTCCAGGGAATCAGCCGGTATCTGGTGGTCGAAGAGCATGATGACATGTTTCGGATCGAAGACGTGTTCTCCCCCCATCTCGGAGAACTTCTGGATGGCAAGCGGGCCGGTAATATCGTGGATCATGGCGCCGTCAATGGGCGTCATGACTACTTCGCCTGCCCTGATATCGCTGCCGCATTTCCGTGAGAAGATCTTCTCGACGATTGTTGATCCCATGCTCTATCGCCTGTACTGTGTACCCTGCAGGCAGATGTACTTTGGGGGATCATCAGGTCATTATGATAGTTCCTGGCGTATTCCCCGTTTTTTTCCTGATAATTACGAATAATTTCGCAGTCAAAGCAATCTTTAATCTCCCTGATCTCCAATGATTGGCCGGATATACTATGAGAAGAACAGCAGTTCTTGTGTTGGCCGTGGTAGTTCTTGCCATGGCACTGGTAGGCTGGGTATCAGCAGCGGATTCAGGTAACGACCATGTCCTTCAGGTCAGCGGCAGCGGCTCGGTTACAGGTACATCCGACCGTGTGCAGATCAGTTTTGCGGTCGAGACCGAGAATTCAGATGTCAAGATCGCGCAGTCAAACAATGCGCTTGCGATGAACAATGTCGTGGATGCGCTCGCGGCCGCGGGTGTTCCCCATGACCAGATGAAGACAACCGGCTATTCGATTTCGCCGGTCTACCAGCAGGACAATAACGGCATCTTTACGAGCACGATCAAGACCTATCAGGTGACAAACACTCTCCAGGTCACCCTCAAGGATCCCAATGTGACCGGCCAGATTATCGATACTGCCGTCAACGCAGGGGCAAACAGCGTAAACTCCATCCAGTTCATGCTCTCCGATGAACAGGCGCAGGCGCTCCGGAGCCAGGCGTTGGCAAAAGCGATCGCAAACGCGAGATCCGATGCGGATACAGCTGCGGCAGCCCTTAACGTCACGATCACGGGAACACAGACTGCGGATATCAGCCAGGGCTACACACCTGTTGTCTACAGTAATTACGACACGCTGGCGTCAAGTTCGAAATCCGCGGCAGCGCCGACACCCATCCAGTCCGGGGATATAACGGTCACAGCCCAGGTAGCCGTTACCTACACAATAAGCTGATTGAACATCAGCTTGTTCCCGGACTTTTTTTCCAAACTTTTTTACACAAGCAGCGTGTGACTATTTCATAATCCAGCATATACGTATCCGGCCTATCGGACCAGCATATATCCAAGCATCGAATATCGAAAAATTGCGGATACAATAGGAATGATTTTGATATGGAGCGCAATATCGGTTTTAAGGAGCGAAGGTACATTGAAGAGCTGCGGATTCTCACCCGGTCGACGGCCCTCGACTGCGTGATCGACGACCGGTTTGACCGTGTGATCTACGTGATCCGGCAGGGCGACATGGGGCTTGCGATCGGCAAGAAAGGTGACAATATAAAACGGCTCCAGAACGTACTGGGCCGGCGCATCGAGATGGTGGAGTATGCCGAAGAGCCCGGGGCATTCATCGTAAATATCTTCAAACCTGCTGAAGTGACGGGGATCGAGCGCGGCGCAGAAGACGGCCCGGTCAACGTGCTCGTGAACAAGAAGAGCGATCTCGGTATCGCGATCGGGAAAGCCGGCTGCAATATCGAGAAAGCGCGCATCCTCTGCCGGCGCTTCTGCGGCCTTGAGATCGGGGAGGTCCTGCTCGCGCAGGAGGAATCATGAGTACAGCGGGAAGCGATCCAGTCGATCCCCGGGTGATCCGGGAACTCTGGGAGACCATCTGCGAACGGGCGGCGCACCCGAGCGAAAGCTCGTACACGAGCCGGCTGCTGAGGGATAAAAAAGGGATCGACAGGGTGCTCGAGAAGGTGGGCGAGGAGTCCACTGAGTTCATCATCGCTGTAAAAAACGGTGTGCCAGAGCGGACCACCGAGGAGGCGGCCGACCTCTTCTTCCATATGCTGGTCGCGCTCCGCGCCGCGGACGTTGGCCTTGAAGAGGTCATCCGCGAGCTTGAGCGCCGGCGCAAGTAGGCGCTCATTTTTTATGCATTTAATTATCCCCTATTTCTGCAGGAACGTGGAGAGATCGACCATTTCGGGGATACTTCCCTCCAGCTCTGCAGCGGCAAGCAGTCCTTCATCGACAAAGATTGGTGCGCCGGCGCGCAGGGCAACGGCGATTCCGTCGCTCGGGCGGCAGTCGAGACATTCCTCACGGCCGTCCGATAGAAGGATGAGCTGCGCATAATAGATTCCCTCTTCGACACTGTCGATCTGGAGGTGACGGAGGGTGATCGAGAACCGTTCCATGAGATCCAGAAACAGGTCGTGCGTAAACGGGCGGGGCGGCACTTCCTTATTCTGTGCACTGTTGATGGAGACCGCTTCCCAGAGTCCGACAAAGATCGGCAGCAGGCGCCCGGCACCGTCGGTCAGCACCACTACCGGTACGGTCGCCGTGTCGTTTATGGCCACAAAAACGCCCCTGACTTCGCACCTGACCTGCAGCATGTCCGTTCAGGAGACATTACCCTGCTGTATGATAAGAGTTGAGGTTTGCAAACGCAAGGGTGCCGGGCCGTTATGGGTTGCCCGCTTCACGCTTGACGATGATAATGCTGGAAACGATCCCAAGGGCGATATTGAAGTAGTACAGCACGATCCGCCATATGACCACGAACACCCCGACGATCGCCGCGGGAATAAAAAGGGCATACATGGTGGTTGCCCCGACCTCGGCGATGCCGGAACTGCCCGGTGTCAAGGGCAGCATCATCAGGATAGCAAGGATGAGCTGGATAACAAACGACTCAAAGAAGAGTGGCGGCTGCCCGAGGCCCATGAGGATCAGGGAGGCGGTCACGATCTCCGAGACCCAGTAGAGCAGGGTAAAGACCATCCCCCAGGCAAGGCCGGATTTTGCCGTCCTGACGAATCTGAGCACGGCAGAATGGAAGTTTGCGATCTCTTTCTCGATGCGTTCGAGCAGTTCCGTGACCCGTGCCGGTTCCCATTTGCGGGCAAAAAAGCGAGCGGCCCGGTCTGCCAGCCGCTTCATTACGTCGGGTCTCCGGATGGCAAGGTAGAAGAGGAAGAGGCACCCGGCGACGAAGATCCATGTAATGTAGACCATGATATCTGAGATTGCCCCGAGACTCTTCCACTGATCGGTGAGGGCAAACATCGCAAACGCCGCAAGACAGGCAAGGGCGATACCATCCAGCACCCGCTCCATGATAACAATCGCCGTTGCGTCGCCGAGCGGTACCTTCGCTTTGTACAGCTCGTGTATCCGGACCGGTTCGCCGCCGGCCTGTGCAGGGGTGACTGCGGCGGCAAGCAGGTTTGCAAAAACGAGATTTAAGGAATAGAAGAACTTTATCGGGTAGCCAAGCGACCCGGACATCTTCTTGACCCGCATCGCCCAGAAGCACATCGTCATGATATGGGTGAGAAATGCCAGCCCCAGAAACCAGGGGTTGATCTTTTTGAGGTACTGGATCGTGTTCGCATTGATGGTCAGGTACAGGATGACTATCAGTACCGCGAGGGAGAACCCGATGGAAATATACAACCATTTCTTTTGCGATCCCTCCATGGTACCATCCCCGGCAGGCGCAGCCTGCCTGTTTTACCCTAAAAGGTTATGAGGCATAGTATAAACACTTTTTATTAAAGTAACGCCTCTCTCTTGTCATCCTTTTTCAGATTGTAAAGATCTCCCGGTTACCGGTGAGCACAAGCAGCCCGGCCCGTACCCCGGCGTCCAGCCACCCGTGCCCGTAGCTGAAACGAGCGAGGGCCTCTTCCTCTGCACCCGCGATAAGGCTGTCATGCCCGCCCCGCGCATAGAAGGCGCCGATCAGTATAACGCGCCGGGCAAACATGCCTCCTGCCGTTTCAGGTTCAGGGGCAGAGACCACCGAGGCGCACGCGGTATCGAGCAGCCGGGCATATCTCCGTGTTTTCTCGTCAAGTTTTGGCGCTAGAGAGGGGGGGAGTATTTCAGCACGCCCGGCAAAGGGGCAGGCCGCCGGTTTTTTTCCCGGACGGGAAATCAGGCCGTACGCGAGGCCGAAGTGCAGCCAGCCGGATCCGTAAGAGAATGCAGCCAGTGCATTGACCAGATCCCCGTCCGCAAAGAACGTTGCACCATCATCGGCATAGGCACGTGCCATGCCTTTTACGGTGACGGCGAGTGCCCCAAGCGGAGTGTCATCCGGCGGGGTAATCATCGTGGCATCGAGTTCACCGGAGAGAAGATCCCCGCACGCGGCAATCAGCATAGGCTGGCAAACCTCGCGAGATACATTCTCTCCATGTCATGGAGATCCCCGGGGACGACAAGCACGTGGAGCGGGGGGCCGAAGTCCACGGAACGGAGTACTTCGGCAGTACCGGCCCGTACGACCGGCGCATCGGATCCGGCCCGGGCGATGCCGACGTAGAGCGGTATCGTCACCTGTTTTTTGCGTGCCATCCCTTCAAGCAGGCCGACCGCTTCGTTCACTGTCATATACCGCTCATCTTGGATGTCAAGATACACAAGCGTATGCAGGCGTAGGTTCCGGTTCTCAACGATCACATCCAGGGGCGATGTCGGAGACCAGTGAGCCTGCGGGAACGGTACCGAGCAGGACTTGCCGAACCGGTAGTTCTGGAGCCCCGAGAGCCCGCAGACCGCACTTACAATCGAGGCTCCGTGGATGATAGCGGTCGGGATGCCCCGGTCTGCTGCACGGATCCGGATATCCGCGTGGGTGGTCGAGACCATCGGGTCTCCGGCGCAGAGAAAGACCGTGTTTCCGTGGAGAGCGCAGTCGAGCAGTTCATCCGGGTGCTGCTCAACGTCAGCACGCATGAGCAGCCTGACGGGTTTCTGGTAGTATGCTTCGAGTTCATCTTTGGTTGCTCCCATGAGCCGGGATGTATATCCTTCAAGAAAGACGTATTCCGAGTTCCTGATAAGACGAAGTCCTTTCTCTGAGATGTCCCGCTTGTCGTAGAGGCCAATGCCGATAAAGGTGAGCATTTCCGCGCTTCTCCTGTCAAATAAAAGGGGGTATTCCCGGCATTGGCCGCGATGTCCCCTTACTCATATCAGTAGATAAACCGGGTTATCGAATCCACCAGCGATTCCAGGACATCCGCCACATCACTCTCCTGCTGTGCGGAGATCAGGAACACCGGTATATTCTTGCTGATGCCGATCCCTTTCCGTATTTCCTCTTCGCTCATGAGTCCCGGCAGGTCTTTTTTATTGGCTGCAACGACGATTGGCACATGCATCCTGGTGATTGTTTTGTAGAGATTCCGGGCCCGCGTGAGCTGACCGTGGTTTGTTGCGTCTACCAGTAAAACGACACCCATTGCGTTATGCAGGATTACCGGGAGCATGGGGTCGAACCGGGGTTGGCCGGGGGTACCGTAGAGCGTGATATCGAAATCCTGCCAGTGAAGCCTGCCAAAGTCCATGGCAACGGTCGTCACATTGCCTCCAAGGCCGGTCCTGTCGACTGACATCGCTAGTTCAGTGGCATTTGCCACGAACCGGGACTTCCCGGCTTCCGGTGGGCCGGTCACCACGATCTTGGGGATGTAGGGAACGACATGGCCGTCTTCGACGAGGAAGGGTACTGAACGGTGCAGCTCGGTCGACCACGAGGTGTACATGATGGTGAAGTAATTGAAGTGCGGCAGGGGCCGGAACGAGGACTTGATCGCAAGGATAAGGTCAAAGGATTTCCTGGCAGCAAACGCCTCGAGAAGCGTGTCTCCCTCGAAGTTCAGGTTTTCGAGAATGATGGTGGATTCCTGCGGGCAGCAGGCCCGGGAGAGCAGGGCAAGTCCTTTTTCCAGGCCGAAATCCTCATAGATAACATCAAAATACCCGAAGATAACATCAACCTTGTTTTCGGTACAGAGTTTTTTTATCCGCACCTGCCATTCCCGTTCTGCAGCACTCCCTTTACCGGCACATCGCTGTATCCGTTCGCGGTCGACACTGTCCAGAAAAACAATCTTGTTTTCCTTTGCAGGAAGAATTTTACCCCGGAGCTGACCGATGTCATGCAGAAACGCATCGACTGTCGTGTGCGGGATGATCACGAGGCATGACCGTCCCTTTTCGAGCGTCTCATACAGCGTCGAGATCATGAAGAGCTGCCCGTCGACCCCGGGCTCAAGACTGTAGAGTACCCGGCTGCCTTCAGGTATCCCCCCGCCCAGCATATCATCAATCCCAAACATCCCGGTTGAAATCATAATGCCAGAACCACCTGTCCTTTGTTGATCGTAAACTTGTGCCAGTCCGCGTTTACGCCACGGATACCCATCACCCGGAAATAGTTGTCCGATCGTTCCACCTTGACTTCGATCACGATCGTCATTAACTGCTTGATCAGGGAAACCGTCTTATCGTCAAATGCCTCGCTGTTGAGGATGTAGATGCCAAACCCCTCGACCTTCTTGACTTTTGCCGTCATCACGTGGAGGAACTGGTAGAGCACCTCCAGCTTGCGGTACATAAGCAGGGTCGAGACCGAGTTGACGCAGAACCGGATCGGGGGCGGGAAAAGCCCGGACTCTTTCCCGGAGAATGTCCCGTCGAAGATCATCTCGACCATATGGGAAAATTTGATCCCAATCCCGGTCAGATCAGTCGGGTTCGTGACAAACATGAACCGTTCGGTGTCGGAAACCGATGGTGTCGAGCATTTGGTAATCGTGTCGATCACGCCGACAAAATGCTTGTCAGCGCCGGCAGACTTGTACTGGTCGATCACTTCAGAGGCACGCTCGTTCGTGGAAAGCATGATCGCGTACTCCCCGGGCAGGGGCTTTGTCAGGGCATATGCGAGCTGTTCTGTATAGCTGAGCGATGGCGCCAGCAGGAGGAGGTTCGTTCCTGCATCAAAACCCCCGGTTGCCTGATCTATCTGGGGGATTCCGGTCTTATAGAAGTACATTTACTGTGTGATCATTTCATGAGAAGGCTTATATGTGCTTTTCCCGGGACGTCAGCGCTGTGCGGGTAGAAGGCATGGTCATTTCCTTAATGTGGGAATTGCAGAAGTAAATCCTCTTAACCTTGGCTGTCAAAAGATAGGTCAGATGTTTTACTGGCTCTACGAGCGGATGCTTCTTTCGCAGATACAGATCCTGCCCGGGCACATCTGTTTTATGATCAGTAGTGCTGACCTGGCCGCAGAACCGGGGAAGTGCTTCGAGGTGACCGGCTGGTGCTCCGAGTTAAACGCCCACCTTGCCCGTCAGGACCTGCCTGTGTCCGCCCGGACACCCCCCGCGATTAAGGGCCTGACCTTCCACATCAACCCGCTCTCACCGGAGGAACTGGAACGCTCCCTGCCGGCAATAAAAAAGATTGCTTCGGTTGCCCGGCTCGTGCTGCACTGCGGCACGACCGAGGAAATTTCGGGCACCGGTCTTGATGTCGTGGTCGCGATAGGGAAGAGCGGGCGCGAAGAGATCACGGACTGCATCCGCCGGCTGGCAGAGAATGGGATCCAGCCATCAGAGATCGACGAGAAAACGCTTGAATCCTGCCTGACCTTCCGGTACGACCCGGACATTGTGGTCAAGACCGGTGGCGACCACCTGACAGATTTCCTGATCTGGCAGTCGGTCTACTCGGAGCTCTTCTTCTCTGACGTCAACTGGAAGTACTTCCGGCGCGTGGACTTTCTTAGGGTGCTGCGCGATTACCAGTCCCGCATACGCCGGTTCGGGAAATAAAAAGGGCTATTTTATCCGGATACTGATCCAGCTCGGGACGCCGCCCACGGTCCGTTCCGCGAGGGCGTACTTATTCTTAAGAGCGACAAAAAAAGTCCTCCGGTCTGGGATCGTGGCATAATCGTGGTCCCGGCACCAGCGTTCGAACCGCTGGTAGAGGTCGTCCTTTGCGATGATCGCATCGGGGCTCTCATCGGTCTCCCGCATGATCCGGGTACTCACAAACCGTTTTATGGCATCCTCTTTTTTGCCTTTCCGTCCGGTCTTTGGCGCCACCTTGGCAGGTACTGCCGGGACTGTAGGAGCCACAGCGTGCGGCAGCGCCGGTTCCTGCGGGGGTGCCCGCGGTTTCGTCGCTGCCGGGGCTTTCCTCTCTTTTCTCTCCATCAGTACCTTTCCCGGCACCGTGGGATCCTCCGCATTGATGACAGGGGGTGCTACCGGGGCTCGAATTGCCCGTACTGTCGGTACTATAACCGGGGCGATGATCCCCCGTGACTCCACCGGTGGTTTTATCGTCAGGATTGGCAGGTATTCGATCCCGAGACGTTTCGCCAGCACCCTGTTGCACTCGTCGCTGATATCCAGATGTTCCCGCTCTGCGGCTGCAATAATATCGGACCGTATCAGGACCTGCGTCTGTTGCCATCCGGCTCCTGCTGATTTTCCCGCACCCATACGTTCACCATATCCCATCTGGTATGTTCCGGGAAATATAGTACGCGAAGTGATACGCACATGTTTTTTTTAAGAGATACAGGAGTGTTTTAGTGCACTTTTGCCATCAGCCGCTGGTCGTAGATCCGGATGGCCCGGAGCAGGTCGATCTTCCGGAAGAGCGGCCAGTACGGGGCACAGAAATAGACGGCAGATTCATGGCCGTTTGCAAGCCACGGCAGGAAGTTGGAGGTGCGGCACTCGTTTCCGGTCCGGATGATGAGATCGACCGGCGGGATACCTTTTCCCTCATAGAGATGGGATTCGACCATCTGCACGTCTATTGCCGAGGGAGCGATCCTGCCCTCGCGGACGGCTGCCACGATCTCCCGTGCGGCAAGGACGATCTCGTTTCTCCCCCCATAGGCGAGCGCGACGTTGAGGGTAAAGCCGTCGTAGTTCTTCGTCGCCTCTTCTGCGGCCTCCACGGAAATCCGCAGGTCGTCAGGGAGGAGCGACCGGTCGCCGACCATCTGGATGCGGATTTTGTACCGGTGCACCCGCTCATCGGAGATGGTGCGGATAAATTTCTCCTTGAAGAGCCGGAAAAGATCCTGTACCTCGTCCTGTGCCCGGTTGAAATTCTCCGTGGAGAACGAGTAGATGGTGATGTACCGGATCCCCAGTTCGTGGGCCCAGTCCAGCATCTCCTCGGTCTTGTCCGCGCCTGCCCGGTGCCCCTCTGCGGTGTCGATTCCCATCTCCTTTGCAAACCGCCGGTTGCCGTCCTGGATGATGGCGACATGCGTCGGGATCTGTGTGCACTGCATCAGCAGGTAGCGCTCGTAGAGGGGTTCGAGAAGATTGCGGAAGTTCACAGGGGTGTCACCTCGACCACCATGCCGCCGTCAGGGTAACGTTCGACAACCGACTTTTTCCCGGGGATTTTGTCCTTGAACTCTTCGAGCAGCCACCACGCCGTCTCGAGCCGGTCGCCGCAGTCACAGAATGCGCCCTCTTCAAGGAAGGTCCGGCACCGGGCGACGACCGCATCGCGGGTGCCCGGGTGGAGGTCGAGCACGCCGTACACGATCGTCCCGTCTTCGGTCACTTCATCGAACGGGCGGGCGGTGTTCTCCGCGATGCGTTTGAGGCGCTCCCGGAGCTGCACCGAGTCCTTGAACGACGAGGCGCACCAGTGGACTTTCTTGTGCTTTACGAGATCCGCCGCCCACTCGCGTGCCCCGTCGACCGCGTTGTGCACGCCGTCAGCAAGTTCGTAGCCCCGCTCTCGCATATCGTCGGCGTTGGTCTCGCCCCATTCGAGCTCGTTGATGTTGACAAAATCGAGGTACGGGAGGGCCGGGACGAGCAGTTCAAGCCCCGGAAGGGCCGGCACCTCGATACCGATGTCAAAGCCCATTGCCTTTGCCATTTTTGCGGAGGCGATGAAATCCGTATCAAGGATATGGTCCCAGCACTCGCGGGGCGGGTGGAGCCGGATCTCGTCCACGACCCCCTTGAGCCGTTCCAGATCCGCTCTTGCCGGGGCCTGCGCCGTGTAGAGGTGGATCTGGTGCTCCGGTCCGAAATGCTCTTTGAGCGTCTTACAATACTGTGCGACCCGGTCGAGACAGAGGAGCGGTTCGCCGCCGGTGATCCCAGTCCCGAGCGCGCTCATGCGTTCCGCGATCTCGACCGCCTGCTCCGGGCTCTCGATCCGGTGCTCGTTTGCGAAGATCACGTCCTTTCCCTTGCGCTCTTCCGAGAGCGGGCAGTACCAGCAGGCGCGCCGGCAGCGTCCCGTAACAAAGAGCACCATCTTTGCGCCCTGGTAGCAGAGCACGCAGCCTTTTGCGAGGTTTGCGGGCAATTCCTGCCCGGAGGGGGAACGAGGAGCGGTCATCAGAAGTATGGGTAGTACGTTAGTGCCGGGGATTCAAAACTCTTCTTGATAATTCATGTCCGTGAAAATCGGGGTCTGGAGAACCATGAGTTTTTGTACAAATTGAGTACTGCAGAAGACCCCCTTCATAATACGCAGCCCCCCTCTTGCGCCACCAGTCCCCCGAGGGGGACGGGGCGCAGTGCGATGATGCCAGAACGGGTAATACTATACTATCGCTACATGGGGGATGCCTCAAGCGTGCGGGGGCGGAGGCATCAAATGCCGTAGCCCCCAAGAGCGTTACGGGAAATAGTTTAAGAATTCCTCCACACTGCGCTCATCGGGTGCGCATCAGATAAACAGGATTTTATTATATTCCCCGAAATGCTGATCATGTCTCCCCCGGATCGCCGCGAACACGTCCTTGTCATCAGCCCGGGAACCGACCTCCCCGCCATCTTAGCGTCGGCTCTTTCGGACCCGGGGGCTGTCACGCACGCCGTCGTCATTGCCGAAGGGCCGCTTGTCACCGACCGGACCGGTGAGACAACGCAGGAGCGGGCCGCAAAGGTGGCAGTCCGGGCCGGGATTACGCGGGCGCACGACCTTGCGATCTCGCTTGGTATTCCGGCCGAGCAACGGACGCTCGATCCCGTGAGCGTCGATACGGTCTGCGGGACAATCCAAGATCTCGCTACGCAGCACCCCGGCGCCCGGTTCTCGTTTGTCGTTTCCGGGGGCACCGCCCCGCTTGCCCTCGGCATCTTTCGGATGGCGATGTGGCTTGACGGCGACGTGTATTTTGCGTCGCGAAAGGCCGTCCTCCAGAAGCTGACCGTTCCTGCGATGCCGGCCCGCGCCCTTGCAGCGAACCCGAACTACGAGGCGATCCTGACCCTGCTGCACAAGAAACCATTGGTGCCGGGCGTGGTCTCGGGTATCCCCCGGGACGAGCTGTTCCGGGCGATGGCGGATATGAATGTCCCGGTCCGGACGCGGGAGGGCCGGCCGGTGCACCCCACGCTGACCCGGGGAAACTTTGGCCAGTTCCTTACCACGCTCGTACGCTGGGGTCTGATCGCGGAAAACGTGATGCCGGGCCGGGAATCGATCCGGTTGTACACGATAACGCCCGATGGTGAGTTCGCGTTTGCGCTCTATTTTTCACATGCTCTCTGACGTGAAGGGGTCTGTAAAGTTACAGACCGTCTGTAACTTTGCAGTCGGTCTGTAGGGTTAAGTACTCTGGCCGGGCCGGAATTTTTGGAAAAATGTTTGCAGAGATCATTAGTTTTTGCACAATTTTACACAATTGATTGTAAATTTATGATCTATAGAAAACCTCAAGGAAGAGAACACAGTAGAAACCTGTGGAGGTTACAGACAATCACTTTTCCGGCGATTTCATTCATCTGAACAACGAATTTTCTTGCTTTCAGATCGCCGCTGAACTTTCTTTTCAAAACGGAGAATGTATTTTCAACCAGTTGACGTCTTCAGTATCTTAATGAGGTATGTCAATAAATGCGAAATTTAATCCTATCCTGACGTTCTTTGCTCATGAGATCTGACATCAGGAGAGAGTAGAGTCCAATCTTACACACATTATGCCGACAGCCTATCAAGATCATTGCCTCATCGTCTGGCGCGGCTTTTCTGTCTCAAACGCACTTAAATTCCAGTTTTGCCACCCTCCAAAAAAATTAGGCGGCGTCGACGCTTCCGACGAAGTCGAGAATAGCCTTCGCCAACTCGTCGGGGGCCTCCATTGCAGCGTAGTGGCCCACGCCGCCGAGTAACACTGAGCTAACTTCGGTCGCCGTAGCCTGCGACATAGTGCCGAGCGTGAAGGGCCCACCTCCTGCGCCAACCGCAAGTACTGGCACGGTCAGGCCATGCGTGTCGGCCAGAGTCTTGATTTCGTGGCCTTCCTGCAGCATCGATTTGTAGAGGCCGATAGCTCCGCGCCAGCCATCTGGGCGCGAGTAGGTGCGGACGAATTCGTCGATGTCGGTGTCGGTAATCGCTCCCGGGGTCGCGCTCATGGAGGGGAATGCGTATTGCCCCAAGAACTCGCGCTCACGGCCGGCGAGCAACATCTCGGGGATGCCGGGCGCGGCGAGAACGCCGATGTGCCAGGCACCGCCGTGGGTGATGTCAGCAAGCATTTCAAGGCCGAACCCGGGCAGACCCATCTCGATCGCAGTGAAACTGAGTACGTTCTCCGGGTGCGTGGTCGCGAGGCGGAAGACGGTCGCCCCACTAATGTCCTGCCCCGTGAGGTGGACTGGGCCAACGTCGAGCTGTTCAATGAGGTGGTGCAGGTCTTCGGCGGAGGTCTTGCTGTCGTACTCGCCGGGCTCGTTGTCGGAATCGCCAAAGCCACGTAGATCGACGGCGAAGACACGGTGGCTCGCCGCAAGCAGTGGAATGAGCTTTCGAAAAGTCCACCAGGTCTCAGGAAATCCATGGACCAGCAGGACCGGAGATCCTCTGGTTCCCGCTGCGATGTAGTGCAGCTTGGTTCCGTTTACCTCGGCGCGGTAGTGTGTGATCCCCGGCAGCGTGAGACCAATTGGTGTGACATCCATAGAGGAGTATTAACTTATTAAAATTATAGTTATTGATTATTTATCCATTAAGCGTGTGTGGTGCCGTTGCGGTAACAAAACTTAACGAAAATAATATCGCCGCAACACAGAAATATTGACTATTTAACCGTCCTGCAGATTCAACAAAACATTCTGTTTAAGAGAACTCCACGACTTCAGGTTGTAAGTTTGTTCCTTCCTTTTTCCATGTAGTCATAAAGTCAGAAAACCGCGATGTTTGTGATTCTGTCCTTTGCCATTCGATTTGAGTTTCTTCATGTTTATCAAACATTTTTTCGGCCTCGGATTTTCTCATAATTATGGTGAAGTTTTTGTACAAATTTCAAAACATTGTTGACGGAAGGGGACAGTGCTTGTTCCCCCAAACCGCCTCTTTGTACTTTCGCGATAATTTGCGTATTACCTTCTGAAGAACTATCACTACACGGGGATGCCCGAGCGACGGGGGCGGAGGCATCAAATGCCGTAGCCCCCAAGAGCGTCCAAAATAAAAACAATGATTTTTACAGAGCCTCTTTTGAGTTAAATCTCCCTCACAACAGCTCGCTCAGCCGGTGCCCCCCGCTCTCCTCGCACCGCTCCTTATATTTGCACCGGTTACAGGGAGCATTCAAAGGGTGGACCGGTGCCTCACCCCGGTGGATCGCCCAGAGCTTGTGGAGCGTCGTGAGGAGCTGGCGCCGGTCCCGGGGCTGGACGGGAGAAGAGATTGCGATTGTGGAAGAGGCGGGGAAATAATTATCCTCTCCTCAAATAAAACACACTGACAGGATACCTGAATCCTTACGTAACCTTTGACAGGGCGGAGAAATGAAAATCTACATGGATGTCTGCTGTTTGTGCAGGCCGTTTGATGACCAGTTGGTTCCAAGAATCCGGTACGAGAGCGAAGCCATAATCGCCATCCTGAACCGGTGCGAACGCGACTGGGATTTGGTCTGGAGTTCCGCAATCACCTATGAAATCGCAAAGATACTTGATTATCAGAAGAAGCACTACGTGACATCATTTGCAGCAAAAACAAAGACCACTGTCTCTGTCGACGAGAACATAAAAGAAAGGGCAGCGTTTTTTATGGGCTGGGGGATAAAAGCACTTGACGCCCTGCATGTTGCCTGCGCTGAACGGGCGGGAGCAACGGTCCTTCTCACAACAGATGATACGTTGAAAAACATTATGAGTCACCACAGCGATACAATTTCCATACGAATTGTAAATCCGGCTCAGTGGTACGAGGAGGTGACGGGAAATGAAAGTGAAGACATTGCATGAAATCCATGATGAAGGAATGAATGCGCTCTTAAAAACACTCGGACCCGTCGACTTGATCCGGTTCATCCAGATGTTTGATCACGGAAAAGGCGATTACACAAAAGAGCGCAAGCAGTGGCTCAGTAACGATCTTGATGAAATCTGTAAAGAGATCCAGCAGATGCAGAAGCAGGCGTGAACCTGATTCTCCTATCCAATATTGGGATCAATCTCTTTTCGTATCCGGTATTCGTTGCATCATCAACTTCTCCGACTCCGCAGACAAAGCCCGGCACGACCAAATGGTCACGCTCGTGACAAAGATGCTTGACCTGTACAAAAAGGTGCAGGACGCCCGCCCCGGACAGGAGAAGACGCTGCTGTCCCGGCAGATCGAAGCGACGGATGCGGCGATTGATAAACAGGTGTACGAGTTGTACGGGCTGACGGAGGAGGAGATCGCAATTGTGGAGGGCAGGCAATAAACCCTCTTAAATACCGGAACCAAATACCTGTATACAATCCGGGGAACAGTCATGGACTTCAAAATTGCGATTGAACAGGACGAGGATGGCTGGTACATCGTCACCGTACCGGCACTCCCGGGCTGCGTCTCTCAGGGAAAGACCGAGGCAGAGGCAAAGATAAACATTGCCGAAGCCATAGAACTGCACTTAAGCGCGCTTGCCCATGGTTGATGCAAAAGTCCTCGAAACGGTAAATTTTTTGGTACACAACTCCGGAATAACGGAGTCCGCATCAACAACCTTATCCTTTTTGGTTCATCGGGCACGGGCACCGCAACAACGGGCAGTGATATCGATATCGCAATAATCTCCGATGATTTTACAAACCGGGATATTTTTGATCGGGCACTCCTGACAAAAGATGCGGAGATGAATACAGTGAAAAAATTCAAAGTGCCTCTTGACGTCATCACATTAACCCCAGAAGAATATCAGGATCAAAAATCCCTGATTGCAGGCACGATCAGGAAAGGAATTACACTTCCAACGGTATCTTCGGTATGAAAATGAAAACCCTCACAGCAGCTCGCTCAGCCGGTGCCCCCCGCTCTCCTCGCACCGCTCCCTGTATTTGCACCGGTGGCAGGGGGCGTTGAGCGGGTGGGTGGGAGCCTCGCCCCGGTGGATCGCCCGGAGTTTGTGCAGGGTCGTGAGGAGCTGGCGCCGGTCCCGGGGCTGGACGGTATGGTACCGCGAGATACCGTCCGGGATATACTCCACATGGCCCCCGGCGACCTCTTCTCCGGTCATCTCCTCAAGGCAGAATGCAATACCCGCGATCCGGAGCCGGTCTGCCGCGTAGGTGCCAAAGGGCAACGCGCCGGCCGCCCGTACAATCGAGAACGTCCCGTCCTCTGCCACCCGGTCAATCATGCCGGCGATGCCGTGCTTCTTTGAGACCACCGTTACATCGGTCTGGGCCGCCACTTTCCACTCGTGCTTGGTGCAGGACGCAATACAGATGTCCAGGAACTCCCGGAGCGCCGGGTCGGTCTTCGGGCGGACCGTGAGCACCTCGTCCCAGATGGTATCCGCTTCAAGTGGGCGGCCGAGGTGGTACGAGATCTGCTTGCAGACCGCATACCGGTCCGACTCGGAAACTGGCTCGTCCTTCTCGTAGTAGAACCGGACCGGGCAGGCATGCACCCGCACCAGCTCCGAGATCGTGACGTGGCTGCCCTGCTCCGCCAGAATAATCCCTCTATTGAACCGGGGAGAACTGGCCACTTATACTTTTGGGAAATGCTCATGGAAGGGCTTGAGCGAGGGCCTGTGACCAACTATTCATACCAGAAACGGCAAACGTAATCAGTATGACCGGACAGGAAATATCCGTCAATATCCCCCCGACGCTCGACCCCGTCTACAGCAACATGATCCAGATCGCGTACAAGGACGACGAGTTCACGTTCATGTTCCTCCACCAGCTCCCGCAGGTGAACCAGGCGCGGGCAAAGGCGATCGTCTCCATCACGCCGGCGCACGCAAAGAATCTCCTTGCCGTGCTCCAGAAAACCGTCGCCGATTACGAAGGGAAGTTCGGCACGATCTCCCCGGCGAAGGAATCCCATTCCGCCGACAGCGTGACGACGCTTCGCGGCTATTCGTAAATTTTTTACCACTCCCCCCAAGCACAGATTTTATTAGCGCACAGGTCGATATTGTGAGGCAGTGCGCCGCCGTGGCTTAGCGGCATAGCGGCTGATTCGTAATCAGCAGGTCGAGGGTTCAAGTCCCTCCGGCGGCTCTGTAATTGTTTTTTAAGGTCTGAATCTTTTTTGGGCTCCAGTCGCTCGTAGTCTCTTCATCGCCATTTACCGGAAACAGGAGGATTCTGATCTTTTTTGGTGAGTCCGGAGCCGCCTGCATCCGGTCCCGCATCCATCAGCAATCTATAAACCTTTTTTCCACGATGCTCTGTACGGACAATGCCCAAGTACCATAATCCCGGGATCGAAACGATTGTCCGGGACAGCCTCGATACACTGATCGACGATCGGGTCAGGTATACGGTCCGGTACGCCAATGAACATTCGCTGTTCTACCGGCACTGGTTTAAACAGAACGGGATCGACCCGGGCGATATCAGGGTCCACGAGGATCTGCTGCAGCTCCCCATTGTCTCCGGTCGCACCATCCGCGAGCACCAGCCACCGGGCACCCCGGATTTCCAGTTCCTCTCGACAGGCTGGGGCGATGTCTTCACCATCCAGGAGACGAGCGGTACGAGCGGGACTCCCAAGAGTTTCTTCCTTACCTGGGATGACTGGAAACGGTACGCGGAGAAATATGCCCGGAGTTTTGTTTCGCAGGGGTTCGGCCCCGGTGACCGGCTGGTGGTCTGCGCCTCCTATGGCATGAACGTAGGAGCTAATACGATGACGCTTGCCGCCCACGGGCTCGGGATGACCATCATTCCGTTCGGCAAGTGCGACTTTGCTGCGAGGGTCATCACGGCATACCGCCCGACCGCGATCGTGGGGAGTGTATTCAAGCTTCTCCGGCTCGCGCGACGGCTGGAGCAGGAAGGGATCCGGCTAAAAGAGACCTCGATAGCGAGGCTGGTTGTCGGGGGAGAAAGTTTTTCCGATGAGTCCCGTGCTTACCTTGCGGAGACATGGGGATGCCCGGTATTCAACACCTACGGGAGTACTGAGGGGACGATGTGCGGGGAGTGCACGGAACTTGCCGGGCTCCATGTCCCGGAAGACCTCGTTCACCTCGACATTTACGACCCGCAGATGAAAGCGTTCGTCTCGGACGGCAACTGCGGTCGGGCTGTCCTCACGACGCTCCTGCCGGTGGGCTCAAAGGCAGGCACCCTCCTGCTCAACTATGATACCGAGGATACGACGGCAGTACTCTCCCGGGAGCGGTGTGCCTGTGGCAGGACACATATGCGGATCGTCAACCCGCAGAGAGAGGCCGAGACGGTCTGGATTCTTGGGACTGCTGCAAACCGCGTGGATGTGGAGGCCGGTGTCTTCCAGCCGGAAAGCATGCAGTTCCTCAACGGCGAATATGAAGCGTTCCTCGATAACAGCGGATCGCCGGGGGAGGTTGTGCTGCAGGTGAACGTGGAGTGCCTGGATCCAGAGACGGCCGACCGGAGGCTCATCGAAGACCGTTTTATCGGCCATTTCTTAAAAAACAAAAAGAACCTTATACCGCATTATGAGGACAAGACCTTCTCTGTGCAGTTCGCCTTTGTTCATCCCGGGGAGCTTGGACTGCACAAACTCAGGGGGCGGCCAAAGCGTCTCGTCGATCGCAGGTTAGCATAGAGTACGCATCTCCGGTTACCGATATGCACGGTTCCTGCAGGAAATCTCCTTTTTACCCGGCCTGGATCTGCTTACCGGAGCCCGGGTACGAGACGGTTGGCGACGGTAACTGCCTCATCTGCAGTTCCTGCGTACGCATCGGCACCGATCTGTTTCCAGAGGCCAGGAACAATCCTGAACGGATATCCGCCTACGATGATCTTTACGCCCGTTGTTTCCCCATCCGCACGCAGTGAACGGATAAGGTACTGGAGATCAGGAAGATGGCGCGGCATCGTCGCGGACAGGGCGATGATGTCGGCCTTCCGGTCCCGCACCGCCCCAAGGATACTCTGCACCGGCATGTTTGCCCCGATATAATACGTATCCCAGCCGTCCATCTCAAAAAAGTCGGCCACCATGTGAATCCCGATGTCATGGAGTTCAGGCCCGACCCCGCAAGCGACAACAGTCTTTTGCCTTCGTACTTTTCCACCCCCGTCTGGAGAATGGAACCGGTCATGCAGCCGGGCCATGTAGATTTCAACGTAAGCAGTTACGAAATGCTCCTGGGCGATACCGACCTTTTGCATCTGCCAGAGCCTTCCCGTTTCCTGAAGGACAGGCTGAAAAATGTTGAGATAGATATCCTTCAACGGTGTGCCGGATCTCAGTGCATCATCGATTATCCCTTCCGCCCGCTCCCGATCTGCCGCGATAACTGCGGCGAGGAACGATCTGGCAACATCTGCGAGCGGGTTGTCTGCGGTGATATATGAGGTGATCTCCGGGGAGGCATTTTTGAGGACGACCAGGCTTTCAGTGACAAAGGCCCCGGCCTCTTTGCGGAAATCCGGAGGGAGTTCCTTCTGGAGGACTTTTCCCAAGGTATCGAGGAGAAAGGGTACATAATTTCTCGGGAAGTGCAGAGAGGTGAGATATACCAGAGCCCAGCAGGAGTGATCGATGAAAACAGCCGGGTTATCGATTGCGAGCGATTCCTCAAGACTGCTGATAAGATCCCTGAACTCTTCCAGTACCCGTGCCTTCCGGGCGGCACTGGAGGTGCGCCAGATTCCTGCGTGTCTCTTCCCGAACAGGTCCAGGGCCTTTCCTGCTAGATAATCCCGATCCAGTCTGACCTGATGATATACGGGCAATCCGGCCTGATCCATGTGTGTCACCTGCACCCTCTCCCGGTTCTCTGAGAGAATCTGGCTGGATCGTTATTAGTTTTCCCTCTGGATCGATCACAAGGAACCTGATCAGGCGTCGGGTGCCAATCGGTCAACCGGAGCGACCATCCGCTGATGCGCCCGGTCACCATCGCGTTGTCTTCCCGCCCGGGCCCGCTCATTGCTGCCGCAGGCAAGGGCATCACCCGGACTGCCTGTCCCTTTTTAAGGATGGGTGGAGTGCGGCCCACATGGTTGTGAGCGTGGGGATGCTTGCCCATCCCCAAAGCGAACAAAGCACGGGCGGCGGGTTCCGGGGCCCGGTGGCCCGAACGAGCACCGCTTGAGGACGCGAAGGAAACGAGCCGTATCAGCGGTGAGTCCGAGCCCATGATGCGTCGTGCGAACAAGTCACTGGGCGGAACGGGCGATAAGCCCGTGGAGCCGAACATGACCGAGCGTCACCGGAAAGCCGATGACACCATATCCCGGTTTTTAGATCACCGTTCTGGCATCAGATATAAAGAGCTATCACCAGCAGGAGCGTGGATACCACAACGTAGAGGATCCCCGGGATAAAATGCGCCCGGAAATGCGGACGTATCTCCCTCCGTCCCTCTTTTTTTTCCTCCTCGGAAAAAAACAGTTCATGATACCCATGGATCAATGCTTCATAAATCCTGAAGTACCCGAACGTGAAGAACGAACTGATGCTGATCAGGATGATCTGCACAACACCGGTGATTGTTGGATCGAAGGTGACATTGAACAGGCCCAACAGCGTGAACAGGATGGCGAACTGGGTCACCGGCAGGATGGTGAGGATCAGCCATGCCGCGAGAAGACGGTTAAGATTATGAGATTTTCCCCTCCAGGCAGAATAAGTGTCCCATGACTGGTACATGGCATGAGACCGATCGATGATCATGTAGAAATAGATCGCAAAGAAGAACCCGAACAGTTGTTGTGCATCGTTCAGCGACATGTGATATTTCCCCGTATTAGTCCCGCTGCATACTCTTCAGAAAATGAATGAATTTCCGGTTACCCTCAAAAAAATACTCTTTGGGGGTTTCATCTCATTATTTGCGTATACCATGGAGGTGTCGGGCAGGTTGCCCCGGTTTTCAATGAGTCCGGACTTCTGTCGTTCATCCTATCACAGGGTATACTTTTCATGACGCTTTTTTGATAAACGTGTCATTCTCAAGCTCGGCGAAGGCCTGCTGCAGTTCCTCCTGCGTGTTCATCACGATGGGGCCGCCCCAGGCGACCGGTTCGCGGAGCGGTTTTCCCGAGAAGAGCAGGAACCTCACGCCGTTTCTACCGGCACGGACGCTGACCGCATCCCCCTCATCGCCAAAGAGGGCCATCGTCCGGTTTTCCAGTTCTTCGTTGTGGCGCTCGTCAAAAATCCCGGTGCCGCCGATTACGTACACCGCTGCCCTGTAGCCGGGTTTTACCGGGTGGGAGAACTGCGCATCCGGTCCGAGGGAGATATCCAGGTACTCGGGTTCGGCCATAATATCGCGGACCGGGCCGGCAACACCGGCGATCGTCCCGCAGATGACCTTGACACTTACGCCCCCCGGCAGGGTGACCGTGGGGATCTCACCGGCCTTAATCTCCTGGTACCGGGGGTCCATCATCTTGTGCTTCCGGGGCAGGTTGACCCAGAGCTGGAAACCCCCCATCCTGCCATTCACCGGCCTCGGCATCTCCTGGTGGATGATGCCGGAACCTGCCGTCATCCACTGGACGCACCCGGCATCGACCGAGCCGGCATGGCCCATGCTGTCGCCATGCTCGACGGTTCCCTCAAGCATATAGGTAACGGTCTCGATCCCCCGGTGGGGATGCCAGGGAAAACCGGCAAGGTAGTCAGCGGGCCGGTCGGCCCGGAAGTCGTCAAGCATCAGGAACGGGTCAAAGGCCGGAATGTCCTGGTATCCAAACGCCCGGTGGAGCCTGACCCCGGCCCCCTCCATTGTCTCCCGGGAGAGGGACCTCTTTAGAATAATTCTTGCCCGATGCATATGGTCTGGCATAGGAAGAATGGGGACATAAATGTACGGGATGTACCAACCGGAAGACCGGTCCTGACACCCGGTGCCGGCCACGGGTGTTCGATCGTGCACCGCTCTCTTACGGTGTGCCTTTGGGGTCGACCAGGATATCGCTTCCCTCTTTTTTCACCGGGTAGACGGGCATGTCATAGGTCCTTATCAGGCGCTGCTCATCGGCAATCCCCTCAAACATCTGCCCCACCTTTTTTCTCACCTTTTCGGGACAGCCGGTAAACATTTCCTTAAGCCCGTCGAGTTCCAGGACCGGCCCGGACATCAGTTTCCCGCTGGTTATATCGAACTGCGAAGCATGCATGGGGCAGGTCACGATAGTTCCCATCAGGGAGCCCCGGGAGAGCCGGGCGTTCTCGTGGCCGCACCGGTCCCCGATGGCATAGAATGTCCCGTTGACATTTGCGATGCAGATCTCGGTCTCGCCGATCTCGACATGTTTCATAGCTCCGGCAGGTATCTCACCTGCTGTTGCAACCTTGACAAAACTCACGGTTCTTTTCACTCCCCTGGGATCTTTCCTCTTTTGTCAATGCTGTGCGTGGCTCCCGTCGCAGAACGGTTTGTTCTCCGACTTCCCGCACCGGCAGAGCGTGAGCCGGTTCCGGATATGGTACGGTTTCCCGTCAGCAGACACGACCGGGATGCCGCCCCGGACCCAGAGAGGGCCATGCTCTCCCCGGGGCGGGTACTCGATGACGACGATGGATTTCTCCAGTGCCGGCTCGATGGCCTTGCCGGTCTCCTGATCCCTGATGACGAGCCGGCCGGACGGGCAGTTGCAGGCCTCTTCGATTGCTGTGGCCCTCGCCTCCGGGATATCCGACTGTTCCGTCAGGTTCCAGATCCCGCCGGCCCGCATGCAGAACCGGGCATGGACGCAGAGGTTCTCGTAATCAAGCAGTTCCAGTTCCGGGCCCTTAATGACCCTCGGGTGCCGGAGGTATGGCTCGTTTCCGGCAGTCTCAGTACCGTTGAAGTTGATTTTTGCGTGCGTCCCGTCACAGAATGGCTTGTTCTGCGAGTGGCCGCACCGGCAGAGGGCATAGGTCTCCTGGGGGGGAAACTCCTTTACTTTCCGCCAGGTCCGGCAGTAGCCTTCATCATCGTTGCAGATCTCCTCCTGTATGATCGGGACATTCCCGGTCACGATATAGGGGCCGTTTCTGCTCACGGTGATCTTCATGGGATCGTTCTTTGGTTCCTGCGATTTTTTTGTCTGTTCAGTCATGGTCAGATACTGTCCTTGGTTTACGGTAGGAAACCAGCGCGAGACCGGTTCGTTCCTGAACTACCGTTGTTTTCACATCAGGCCGATCTGCTGCATCAGGCCGATTTTATCGTAGAAGAGTTTCTCCTCGACGATCTCCCCGTTCTTCCAGTGGGCGACAGTACAGAACTCTACCTTGAACTTCTTGCCGGTCGGCGGGATGACTTTCCCGTCCGGGCCGGTCATCGGGCCTTTGAAGGTGCCGGTGAATTCGGCGACCGAACACGTATAATCGCCTTGGCCGAAGAAGATCTTGTAAGGCCGGTTCCCGACTTTGTTGTCCGGGAAGATCTTGAAGAATGCGATCGCCTCTTCACGGTGGGAATGGCGGCTGTGGGTTGGCTGTGGCTGTGCGGGCCAGAAGACGTCGACCTCTTTTGCATGGCGTTTATCAAAAGTTTCCCAGTCCTGGGCGTTCCAGGCATCGTCCAGCGTCTGCATGAGACGCATATTTTCCTCAACTGTTGACATGGTCGTTCTCCTTGTGTTATGAACGTGAATGGGCATGTCGGACGGATAATGCTTTTGTAACTTACATATGGTGAAATGTTGTAGGAGCACGTGTGATGAATGACCCCGCATCTCCATCCTGCAGAAAGTGCCCGGCAGGATACGTCTTGACCCTGCCTCCCGTCAGTTCTCTTTTCCCTTGAGAATGATCCAGTTCTTCTCCCCGGCCTTTCTGAACCTGATGAGCACGTACTTACCGGAAAACTCCCTGCCATGGAGCACGACCTCGATCCGGTCACTGGTCCACGCGAGGGAGTCGTATGTGCCGGCATCCGCGATTCGTACCTTGCCTGCCCCGTACTCCCCTTCCGGGATCGTCCCTTCAAAGTCACCGTAGGAGAGAGGGTGGTCTTCCACCTCGATGGCAAGCCGGCGTTCGCCGGGCGTCCCCGGCAGGCCTTTGGGGACCGCCCAGCTCTTCAGCACACCGTCCCGTTCCAGCCGGAAGTCAAAATGATGGTGCTGCGAGAAATGCTCGTGGAGCACGAATTTATTGGCAATCATCGACGGTCCTCCCGTTTTGCCGCAGTAATCCGGTCCTTAAGATCCCGAGCAGCGGCTGTGATGTCCGGCTGCCCGGCCACCGCAGATATCACGGCGACACCGTCCGCACCCGCCCCGATCACGGCGCCCACGTTTTCCCTGCCGATGCCGCCGATGGCGATCACCGGGATTGAGACCGCTGCCCGGATCTCCCGCAATGCCGATAACCCGAGGGCGGGGCCGGCATCGTCCTTGGAGGTGGTGGAAAAGACCGGGCCGAGGGCCACGTAGTCTGCCCCGGCCTTCTCTGCGGCAACCGCTTCAGCGACATTTCCGACCGAGATACCGATCACAAAAGGCCGGGGCGCCAGCTGGCGTGCCACATCCACCTGCATATCCTCCTGCCCCAGATGTACCCCGTCCGCCCCGCAGGCAAGCGCGACATCCAGCCGGTCGTTCACGATAAAGAGCGTCCCGGTCTTTTGAGTGATTCCACGGATCAACCTGCCCGTACAGCTGAGTGCCATTGTCCCGCAGTACTTGTCCCTGAGCTGGATTGCATCGGCGCCGCCGGCGCAGGCGAGCCGGGCGATCTCCGCATGGGTACGTCCTGCCGCGATCGTCTCATCGGTGATCACATAAAGGTCGAGATCCATAATTCCACGTCAGGTTGACG
>Ga0187874_10000564_pt1 | contig 44443 bp, 40 predicted proteins | sample June2016WEW_16_1_3_FD_132993 | JGI IMG/M metagenome (GOLD analysis project Ga0187874, IMG submission 132993) | Peatland microbial communities from SPRUCE experiment site at the Marcell Experimental Forest, Minnesota, USA - June2016WEW_16_150 | ecosystem: Environmental > Terrestrial > Soil >... | reverse complement strand
TGGACACGCTCGCCGACTGGGCCTCGCCGCTCGAGCCGCCGGCGAGACCGACGGTCCAGTTCGTCGCCGCGTAGGCGCCGCCTCCTGCGAGCAGGGCACCGACTATGGCAGTGGCCACCTTGGCCTTGCGGCTCAACCGGAATCGGGACCAGCTGCGCTTCCCACTGCCGTGAAGCGAGCCGCCTTCAGCTCCCGAATCTGTGACAGACATCACGAACCTCCCGTTCCAAGCCTGGACGCGCTCTTTGTCGAAGCGCTGACATTGGAAATTTCGACGGGATTTGCAGGTCCTTTAGGCTCCTGCGTACGGGAATTTGGCCAGTAATGTACTGATTTCTTCTACGTACTCTTCCGCGGAGGCACTCCCTGGGAGCCCTTTCTTGAGGTCGTTGACCGCCAGGTTCAAACGCGCGAACTCGGCCACTGCGTCCTCCCTCGTGCGCACTCCGAGCTTTCGATAGCCGTTCGCGAGGTGCGACTCCACGGTCCGGACAGAGAGCGACAGGCGCTCGGCGATTCTCGGCGCCGTGTAACCGTCGCACAGCAAGGCGAGGATTTCGGTCTCCCTTGCCGTGAAGCTCGCGAGGAGCTTCCCTGCGGTCGTCGCGTGCGCCACGAGTTCGCGTTCGAGGCGCTTACGTTTGGTGATGTCCTCCACGATGCGCAAGCCGTATATCGGCGTACCCTGCTCGCCGCGAATGACCGAGGCGGTCACGCTTCCGAAGACCACGTCACCGACATCTGTGACAAAGCGCGTTTCTGTCTGATAGCTGGAGATCAGCTCCGCTGAGATCTGCCGGGCGAGTTCGGACTCCTTGTCCGCGTCCTCGGGGTGGGCGAAGGATGAGAAGACTGCACCCACGAGCTCCTTCTTCGTACGCCCCACGAAACGGCACAGGGCGCGGTTCGCGTCCATGATCCGTGAATCGAGATCGACAAGGGCGATCCCGAGCGGTCCTTGATTGAAGACCTGACGGAACTTCTGCTCGCTCTCGCGCAGTTCCTCCTCGGTACGCTTGGGCGCGGTCACGTCACGGAAGCTCCACACGCGCCCGACGGCTACGCCGTCAACGTATTGCGGCTTCGAGTAGCGCTCGAAGACTCGGCCGTCCTTGAACACCAACGTGTCACTGCTCTCGGCTGCGGGGTCGGCGTACAGCTCGTGCACCTTTGCCTGGAACGCCTCCGGATTGGCCAACTGGTCTATGACGGATGCGATCGCGGCAGCGTCATCTCGCGCAGCCAGAATCGCGTCCGGCACACGCCACATTGCGGCGAATCGCCGGTTGAGGCTGGTAATCCGGCCGGCGGTGTCGACGACGAGAATGCCGTCGGCGGTGGAATCCAGCGTCGCGGTGAGCAGTGACAGTGTCTCGCGCAGCTCCAGCTCGGCAGCGACTCTGGCCGTGATGTCGTGAGCAGAGACCACAAAGCCCCCAACGGTGGGATCATCGATCAAGTTCACAAGCGAGAGCTCGAACGGCACCGTCTCAGTGCTTGCGTGGCGGAGGAGCCGCACCGTAACCGTTACCGGGTTCAAAGCGGATGCCCCGCGCGAGGCACGTTCGAACGCGTCCAGGAGATCAGGACGATCAGGCTCGCTTACGAGGTCAGCGAGGGGCCGGCTTTCCACGAGCTCAGGATCGTGTCCCAACACCCGGTTGAGCGCTCCGGAGACGGAGTCCACCAGCCCCGACGGCGAAACCAGCATCGTCACCGCTGCGGCGTTCTGCACGAGGGACCGGAGGCGCGCTTCTTCGTTGTGCGCGACTTCAAACCGGCGTCGTTCTGTCAGGTCCCGGAGGCAGAAGAGCACTGCGTGGCCTTCGAACCACGCGATGGGTGAGCCGATCACCTCCAGAAGTCGCCACCCGATCGCGGTCTTGGCCCGAACCTCGATGAGCGTGCCCGTTTTCTTGCCCTGCACGCTGGTCAGCGACCGCAGGACGAGCTCGATGTCCTCGGGGTGGACAAGCTCGAGTGCAGGCAGTCCGACAGAGGTGTCCAGCGACCGACCGAACAAGCGTTCTGCTGCGCGGTTTCCCCACTGCAGCAGGCCCTGCGGATCAAGGACGATCACCGCGTCCGGAAGATCGTCGAGTAGTCCGGCCAGGAGCCGGTCCCCGAAGCGTTCGTCTGCCGGATTCAGGTGCGCCAAAGCCTTCCCAGACACTCGCCACTCGCCGAGTTCACGGTCCACTAAATCTAGTTCACATCCGACGGATCGCGGCGGTCGTGCCAGTTCCGGCGGGGCAGCGAGCCGGGAACCCAGGTGCCGGTGAGCGCGTCGGCGTCGACTCACAAGAGTTGAGGACCCTCCGCAAGATAGGCTCAGACGAGAGTGCCGTACACGCCGATGTGCTCGAGGCCGCGTGCTGCGCCGCCAGGAGTTGGCGAAGCGTGGCCGTTCGAAGCCGGGTGTGTGTAGTCAACAGCTGAGAGGCGACGGCGCCGGACGGACACCGGTGCCGCGCGAACGGAGAGATAGCAATGGCAGTCCAATTGCCCAAGTCCACGCGAGCGACCAGCAAGGAGGTCGATAGACGGCTGGACGCCGTCGTCGCCGAGCAGGAGGAGATATTCCGCTGCCGCCAGCCCCGGTCCAGGCAGCTGAGCGAACGTGCAGTCCGGGCGCTCGCCGGCGGTGTGACCTCGAGCTGGCAGATAACCCGTCCTCAAACGGTGTGGATAAGCCACGGCATCGGTTCGAAGATCTACGACGTCGACGGCACCGAGTACGTCGACATGCACGGCGGTTACGGTGCGGGCCTGGCAGGGCACGCCCATCCGGCGATCGTAGAGGCCGTGCGCCGCAGAGTTGCGATGGGGACCCATTTCGCCCAACCGACAGAGGACGCGGTCATCGTCGCCGAGGAGCTGGGGAACCGTTTCGACCTGCCCTTGTGGCGCTTCACCAACTCGGGCACTGAGGCGACCATGGACGCAGTTCATCTCATGCGGGCGATCACCGGTCGGGACTTGATCATCAAGGTCGAGGGCTGCTACCACGGCCATCACGACTCGGTGCAGGTTTCGGTCACGCCCGAGGCCGATGACATCGGCCCTGCCGACAGGCCCGTCGGGGCCCCGGCGAGCACGGGCATCCCGGAGGCCATCTTGTCGCTGACGAAGATCGCCTCTTTCAACAGCGTCGACAGCGTCCGACGTCTCCTCGAGGAGAACCCGGGTCAGGTCGCCGGCATGATCATCGAGCCGATCATGATGAATGCCGGCATAGTCCTGCCGGTCGAGGGGTACCTGTCTGGCTTGAAGCAGGTGCTCCACGAGCACGGGGCGTTGCTCGCCTTCGATGAGGTCAAGACCGGTCTCACGGTCGGTCCCGGTGGGGCCACTGTGGTTTTCGGTACGACGCCGGACATCATCTGCCTGGCCAAGGCCATTGGTGGGGGCCTGGTTTTCGGGGCGGTGGGAGGCACACGCGAAGTGATGAGCTACGTGGCCAACGGCATCTACAACATGGTCGGGACCTTCAACGGGAACCCGCTCTCGGTCGCCGCGGCCCGCGCCATGTTGGAGGAGGTCGCGACTGCGGAGTCCTACGAGAGGATCGCGGCTTTGCGCGCGCAAATAGATCGCGCGCTCGGCGACATGATTGTCGAAGCAGGCCTGCCTGCCCACGTAGTGTCGATCGGGGCCAAAGGTTGCGTCACGTTCTCGACAGAACCGGTGCGCGACTATCGGGACTTCCTCGAGATCGACGACAGGTACAACCACGCACACTGGCTGTTCCAGCACAACGGTGGGGTCTTCCTTCCTCCGTGGGGCAAGACGGAACAGTGGCTCGTCTCGGTCCAGCACGACAGCTCCGACGTCGACCGCCTTCTCGCAAACTTCGAGCGCTTCGCTCGAGCCGTGGCGCGCTAGCTCCCGTCCCGCGCTCGGGCAGGTGCGAGGCATGGGGGCATGATCACGGAGCGTCGCACCGGTGGCCGAGCGAGCCCTTCAGCTGCCTTGAGCCGGAAGCCCGATCTTGAGGTATTGCAGGTACTCGTCGAAGCCACACGGCCGCGCCAACAGGAACCCCTGCGCGTACTGGCAACCGAGATTGCGAACCGCCACCAGTTCCTCAGCGGTCTCGATGCCCTCGGCGATGACGCGCAGCCCGAGCGCGTCACCGATTGCGACGACTGCCGCCACGAGGGTGGCGTCATAGGGGTCGGAGTCGACGCCCGCAATGAAGGACCGGTCGATCTTGAGCTCGTCGACCGCGAATCCGCGCAGATAGGCGAGCGACGAGTACCCGGTACCGAAGTCGTCGATCGAGAGTCGCGTCCCGATGGCACGCAGCCGTCGCAGAACCCCGGAGAAGTAGTCGACGTCGCCCATCAGGACGGACTCAGTGATCTCGAGGCAGAGCAGCCTCGGCTCGATGCCGGTGGCTGAGATCACGTGCTCCAAGCGGCGCGTGAAGTCGCGAGACTGCAGTTGCATGGCGGAGACATTGACCGACATGGTGCGCTGCTGATCTCGGGGCTCCACGCGATTGGAACGGGCGAGCGACTCGCATGCCTGTTCGAGCACCCATTCGCCGATCGGCACGATAAGCCCGCAGTCCTCGGCGACGGGGATAAATTCCACTGGGTCGACGATCCCCCGATCCGGGTCATGCCAGCGAATGAGAGCCTCGGCGCCGACGAAGCGCTCCTCGGTCATCGACCACACCGGTTGGAAGACGAGGGCGAACTCGTGGTTCTCGAGCGCGCGACGCAGGCCAGCCTCGCCGGCGGAACGCCGCTCGGACTCGGCCCGCAAGTTGTCGTCGAACACCTCGTACCGTGCCCTGCCCAGATCCTTGGCGCGATACATCGCGAGATCAGCGTCACGCAGCAGCTTGTCGGCGCTCTCGCCTGCTCGGCCGGTGGCGATGCCGATCGATGCCGTGATGTGCACGTCTTCTCCGTCGATGCAGAACGGGGCGTTGAACGAGTCCAGCACGTGGTCCGCGATCTTGATCGCGTCGGTCCCGACCAAGAGCCTCTCGCACACGATTACGAACTCGTCACCGCTGAAGCGGCTCACGGTGTCCGACGCGCGCGAGCATGCCACCAACCTTTCGGCGACGGCCCTCAGGACGGCGTCGCCAAAGCCGTGACCCCGTGTGTCGTTGAATACCTTGAACCGGTCCACGTCCACGAAGAGCAAGGCAACCGACCCGTCCTCACGCGCGGCGCGCGACAACCCGTGCTCGATTCGGTCCATGACCAGAACACGGTTTGGGAGTCCTGTGAGGGGATCGTGGAGGACCTCGTGCTCGAGGCGCAGCTCGGCTGCCTTCCGGTCGCGAATGTCACGAGTGATGCCATCCATTCCTGTGACTTGCCCGTTTACGTCAAGCACGGCAGCGAGGCTCTGGTTGACCCAGATCTTGGAGCCGTCCTTGCGCACGAGCTCAAGATCGACCGCCGTCTCGACCCGGCCTGAACGAACGCGCGCGGGCCAAGCGTCACGGGATGCGCGGTCGACCAGACGGTCGATGAGGTCAGGCTGATCGTAGAACTCGTCCGGCGTGTATCCGGTGATCGCTACCGATGCCGGGCTCACGAACTCGAAGCCGGGATCGGGGAGGATCCGGTAGCGGAATATGAGGTCGCGTGAATTCTCGGCGAGCATGCGGAGCTGGCGCTCGACGCCACGCGCTTTCTCCTCCGCTTCGCGACGGTCTGTTATGTCCTGCATGACCCCGGCCAGCTCGACCGGGGCTCCACTTTCGTCAGTGACGATATCCGCCGTTGAGGAGACCCAGCGTTGCGTGCCGTCCGGTCGTACGATCCGGTACTCAAGCGCGAAGCGAGGTCCCCCGGTGAACGCCGCGACCTCGGCCGCTCGGACGCGGGGAAGATCTTCTGGGTGGACTCTCTCGAAGAAGTCGGCAGAGGTCAAGTTGGGGCGCTCCGCGACCCCGAAGATCCTGTACGCCTCTCGCGTCCAGGTCACCGGTGCGTCCGGGGCGACTGCTGACGTCCATCCACCGATGTGCCCGACGCGCTCTGCTTGCTCGAGCAGTGTCCGGCTTTCCGCGAGGTCACGCTCGCGCCGGCGCCGCTCGGTGATGTCGTGCAGCACCGCGGCTACCCCGACGATCGAGCCGTCCGGGGAGAGGATCGGCGACAGGCTCATCGACACTTCGAAGTTCGAGCCGTCGCGTCGCGTCCGAGCCGTCTCGTGGTGGCTCAGGTGCTCCCCGGTCGCCACCTTGGCGAACACCGTCTTGAAGTCCTTCAGCGCTTCCTCATCGAGTATCTCCCCGTATGGGCGACCGACCATCTCGGCGGCGCTGTAGCGGTAGAGGCGTTCCGCCCCTCGGTTCCAGCTCGTCACGCGCCCGTCCATGTCGACGCTCACGATGGCGTCCTCGGTGCTCTCCACGATCGCGGCGAGGAGCGCTCGAATCTCCTGAGAGCGTTGCTCACCGGTGATGTCGTGGGCGATACCCAACGAGCCGACGACGGATCCGTCAAGGCCATGAATCGGTGAGATCGTCAGTGACACCCGAACCTTGGAGCCGTCCTTGTGAGCCTGGTCCGTTTCCAGGTGGACGACTCTCTCGCCCCGGGCGACGCGGGCCGTCATCGCGGAGAACTCCGAACGGCGGGCTTCGGGCACGATCATCGCGAAGTTCCGGCCGACGACCTCGGCCGCCGTCCAGCCCAAGAGGCGTTCGGCCGCTGGGCCCCAGCTCGTGATCGTTCCGTCGAGGCCTTGCGAGATGATCGCGTCCTCGCTCGAGTCGACGACGGCGGCGAACAGCAAGCCCGCAGGGAACTCCGCTGGCAAGCCCTCGAACTGCGGAGATCCGAGTGTCATTGAGCGCCACCACGATTCAGTTGTTGCACGAATAGAGGCCGCGCTGCCCCTGAGAAGTGAAAGCCTACGGCGAGAAGCGAAAGCTTACGGCGCTTGGCGCTTAGGACCGGGACCGTCGACACCCGGCAACTGGCGGGGCTCCGTCTTCGTCTCGACCGGCTCGCCTGGCGCGACCGGAAGTTGGCCGACGCCGGCGGCGAGCATGGCCGAATTCGGCACTTTGAGCTCCCCATCGTCGGTGCGCAGCGTCACGTAGGTCAGACTCACCTCGAGCACCCAGGCGTCAAATATCCCGCCGAGCGCTCCCGAGCGGATCCGAACGTGGTCGCCGACCTTGAAAGGCCTCGCCAGCAGGAGCACGAGCGCGGCAAAGACATTCCCGAGGCTTTGCTGCGCGGCGATGCCGAGCACGACACCGGCGAGCCCGGCGCCGACTAGAAGGTGATCGATGGACACCTCGAGCACTGCGAGCACGGCGAAGACGACCACGACGTATCCGACGCCGGTTGCCAGCAGCCTCACCGCGGCCCCGGCGGCCGCGATCGACCGCAGTGTGACGAGGTGGCCGAGGGCGGACGCAATCCGCCGCGTGGCGATGACGCCAGAAACCAGGACTACGGCTGCGCCGATCCAGGCGATGAGCTTTGGATGCAGCGCCCGGCTGTGGACATTCCCGAATTCGGAGCTCCCCACGAGCGCGGCCGAGGTAATGACCCCTGCGAGGATTGCGACCGTCCAGTTGTGCTTGCGATCGCCAGTCATCTCACCGACCGCCTATCTTTCACCACCCATCCACCGTAGCGATCTCCGGTCACCAAAGCCCTGAGACCGGGGCGTCACGACTCCGAACAGCGGGCCCTGGGTCGCAAACCCGGCACGGCAGGGAACAATTCCGTGAGAATCGGGGATACATATTGGGTGATCGCGAAGTGGACCTGACCGCGGAGACGACGGCGACCCACCGAACGCCCGACTGGTTGGTGCTCACCCTGGCGTGCGTGGCCCAGTTCATGGTGTTGCTCGACGTCTCGATCGTCAATGTTGCCCTGCCATCGATCAAGCACAGCCTGGGTTTTTCTCAGGTTGAGCTCCAGTGGGTGCTGAACGCGTACACACTGACCTTCGCGGGCTTTCTTCTGCTCGGCGGTCGCACAGCCGACCTTTTCGGGAGGCGTCGTATCTTCCTCGTCGGGCTGACGGTGTTCACCCTTGCCAGCCTGCTCGGAGGCCTCGCGCAGGACCAGGCGATGTTGATCGGTGCGCGGGCAGTTCAAGGCCTGGGAGGGGCGATCCTCTCTCCTGCGACATTGACGATCCTGACGACGACGTTCAGGGAGCCGAAGGCTCGTGCCCGGGCGATGGGCTTGTGGAGTGCGGTGGCGGGAGCCGGTGGTGCAGCAGGCGCTCTGCTCGGCGGCATTCTCACCGAAGAGCTGTCGTGGCGCTGGATCCTGTTCATCAACATCCCGATCGGTGTCGTCACCTTCATCGTAGGGCGTGCGTTCCTGCAAGAGAGCAGGGCTCAAGGGGAGCGGCCGACACTCGATGTTCTCGGTGCCGTGCTCGTGACCTCCGGCCTGACGGCGCTCGTGTTCGGCGTCGTCAGGACGACGAGCGTCGGTTGGGGCTCCTGGCAGACGATCGTCGCATTCGGGCTTGCAGCTGCCCTGATCGCTTGGTTCGTCCTGCACGAGGGTTTCGTCGCCAAGTCGCCTCTCATGCGGCTGGCCCTGTTCGAGCGACGATCTATCTGGAGCGCCAACCTGGTGATGTTCCTGCTGGCGGGCGCGCTCTTCGCGATGTGGTTTTTCGTCTCCCTCTACTTGCAAGAGGTCCACGGGTACTCACCGCTGCGGACAGGATTCGCGTTCGTACCCCAGACCGTGGCGATCATGATCGGCGCGCAGCTCTCGTCCCGGCTCGTGCTCCGCACCGGGCCGAGGCCCCTGCTCGTGGTGGGAGGCCTCTGTTCCGCCGTGGGGCTCTTCTTCTTCTCCGGCCTGGGTGTGGACACGGGGTACTGGTCGGGCTTCCTCGTGCCGAGCGTGCTCGTCACCCTCGGGCTCGGGGTTTCGTTCACCCCGTTGGCGTACGCAGCCACGGCCGGGGTCCAGCCGCACGAGGCGGGACTCGCCTCGGGTCTTGTCAACACGTCGCGCCAGATCGGTGGCGCCGTCGGCCTTGCGGTGCTTGCCACGGTGGCGACGTCGCGGACCGCCGACGTCGCGGCAGTCGTGAACCGGCTCGCAGCTTTGACCGACGGCTACACCCTGGCGTTCCGGATCGCCTCGGTGATCGCGCTCGCGGCTGGCGCCGCCGCGCTCGCGGTACCGCCAAGGTCGGCTGTGCTGCTCGATCAGTCGCGGGCGAGGGAGCCAGGCACCGTTGGTGCCTCTGAGTAGATCCTCCCTGGACGCCACGCCGCTTTCTTGACTGGAGTCGCTCCGTATTCCCTCGCTCAGCGGGCATGCTCGGCGCGCAACGCATCGATCATATAGGCGGTGAACCGCCGCCACATGTCGGGTGCATTGTCGCGTGTCGCTGTAACGACGCCGGCGTTGGCGAAAAGCAGCATCGGAACATCCGCGGCGACAAAGTCAGAGCGAAGCGCACCTTGCCGTTGCGCTCGTCCGATGAGCTGTTCCAGGTCCTTCATGGCCCGGCTCCTGAGCGCCTCGGCCGAAGAAGAGGCCGGGAACCTCATGGAGAGGATGTCCTTGAGTCCGGCGTCTGCGGCCTGCATCGCACAGACCTTGTTGATGAGCCAGGTGAAGCCGGTCCAGGCGTCCGGGCCGTCGAGCGCGTACGCCGCAGCGGCCGCGAAGTCGGCCATCTTTCGTTCGAAGCTGGCCGCGATGAGGTTGGCCCTGGTGGGGAACCGCCTGTAGAGGGTGGCGATCCCCACGCCAGCCCGCCGGGCGATCTTCTCCATGGCCGCGTTCAAACCCCATTCGGCAAACACTTCCTGGGCCGCGGCGAGTATCCGCTCTCGATTGCGCTCGGCGTCGACCCGCAAGCTCGGGGAGCCGCCCGCGCCGGCCACGATGGCCGAGTCGGGGCCGCCAGCCGAACGACCCCCGTCCGGCGTCTCGCTCACCCGCCCATTGTAACGACAACCGGAGGATAGCCTCCAGTTACGTCGGAACATTCTCAAAACAAATGGAGGACTTCCTCCGCTTAATCGAAGTATCGTGTCGGGAACGCAGAACGGAGCTTGCGGAATGGCGGAAGACTTCCCATCTGATGGTCGGGCACGAGGCATTGACGAACGTGACATTCGACCGCCCGCCGTCGCGCCCAAGCCTCGGATCCGGGTCGTCACCGATAACGCGGCCGATCTCGACCAAGCGGTAGCTGACGAGCACGGTGTCAGGGTCGTGCACCTCGACGTCAGGCTCGGTGAATTCGGACCGGAGGTCACCTCGACCTGGTCGCCCGAGGAGTTCTGGGAGAGGTCCGCCAAGATCCCAGAGCTACCCGAGACCTCGGCGCCCTCGCCCGGGGCGTTCAAGGAGGCGTTCTCAGCCCTTGCAGACGAGGGTGCCGAAGGAATCGTGTGCGTAACGCTGTCGTCGAAGTTGTCCGCGACATACCAGGCCGCTGTCATCGGGGCCGATAGCGTGAAAGATCGGATCCCGGTCAGGGTCGTCGACTCGCTGTCGGCAACGATGGCGGAGGGGCTCACTGTGCTTGATGCCGTGGCTGCCGCCGAAGCAGGCGGGGACATCGAGGCCGTCGCCGCGGCAGCGATCGGAAGCCGTGAGCGTGTTCTCCTCTTCGGAGCGCTCGATTCCCTCGACAACCTGCGCAAGGGCGGACGCCTCGGCTCGGCTCAAGCTCTGCTCGCCGGTCTGCTCGACATAAAGCCGGTGCTCGAGATCCGAGACGGTGCTCTCGAGCTCGAGTCCCGTCCCCGGACCCGTTCGCGCTCCTTCGAGCGCCTGGTGTCGAAGGTGCACGAGGCACAGGACCTCGGCCGACTCGCGGTCGTGCACGCGGCCGCCTCAGACGTCAACTCGTTCGTCGAGCTGCTTGCCGGCTCGTGCCCGAGGGATCGCATCAGCGTCGGCTGGCTGGGCCCCGTTATCGGGACCCACGTCGGCCAGGGCACGATCGCAGTGGCCGCGCAGCGACGCGTCAGGTAGCCGACGGGTAGATCTGTTGCCAGTTCGCCTTGGAGGGCTGAAAACGACCGGCCGGGCCCTTGCCGAACAGGGCGAGGAGGTTTCCGGTGATCTCGCTCACGATGGGACCCGGACATGACCGGGCTCCAAGCCTGCACGGTGCCATGGCGGGGATCCAGTTCGTGGTCCCACTGTCGAAGATGCCAGCATGGCTCTTAGGGTCGGTCCAGTAGGTCATGTCGGAGTCGAGGAAGCCCTGCGACTCGCCCTGGTCGCTCATGGCTTCCCTCAGTGGAACCGGTGAGTGCCCGAGGATCTCTACGTTGGTCGGGTAGTCGTACGGATCGAACTCGTCGAGGTCGGTGGCGATCACGCCAGGCAGGCTCGAGCCGTCGGAAAGCCCTGTCCCGTTGAAGATCCAGGCGCTCGCGTCCGCCACGACGAAGGGGACCGCCGGCTCGCCGGGCTCGACGAAGCCGACGTAGTTCTCCCCTACGAAGCCGACCTCGGACCAGTCCGCGGGTGGGCTGGCCCAGATGTTCCCCGTCACCTCCAGGGGGTTCCCCTTCCCGTTGAGGGGGTCCTCACTGGCATCGCGATAGTCGACCTCCTCACGATCGGGACCGAGAGGGGAGCTTTGGAGGCGGACATGACGCAGGATCGCGCTCGCACCGAAGAACACCATGTTGACGCCGGCCTGTTCGGCCGCCACCGCCGCCTGTCGCTCTGTGAGCGACCAGCACTCGTCGTGACCGAGCGAGAGCAAGGTCTTGTGGCGAAGCAGGATGCCGGGGTGCTGTTCGACGGTGACGTCGGTGACGTAGGCGACGTCCAGCCCGTGCTGCTCGATGAAGCGTATGAAGGGGAGCTCGCTTCCCATGAAGTCGCCGGCGCCTTGGCCGTAGGCATAGGGCCGGTCGTAAGAGACGATCCGTGCCCGTGAACACAGCGGGTACACGTCTGCGGGACAGGGACCCTCACCGGCGTAGAAGTCGTAGCCCCCATAGGGATTCCATGCCTGCCAGGTGAAGACGTCGTTCTTCACGAGGTACGTGGCCGTGGAATTCGGGTCCCAGATGGTGATCGGGATGTAGCTTTCCTGGCCACCCGAACCCACGAGCTTGAGCAGGTAGTCGCCCTGGACGAACGAGGACATCACACGCATGGTGAGCGTTGGCGCCCAGTTGTCGCACGCGACCATGTTGACGCCGGCGGTGAGCGGGCAAGTCGGCTGTACATGCCCTGGGATCTCGCTGGATCGCCAGACGAGGCGTGCGCCGTTTCCCTGGTAGTAGCCCATGCGATACGCCTCGACATGGAACCGGGTTGCCTCGCTGGAAACGTACAACTTCACTTCGGCTCCCTGCGCGGCATATGTCGTGGAAGCAAACCCTGCGATGCCCGACGGGGTGCCAGCCCTGATCTTCCAAGCGGTGGTTCCCGGTCGTCTGTTCTCCGCGACGACCCAGCTGGACTCGACACCGTACGGTCCGGGGAAGACGACAGCCGCAGCAGGCGGTTTGTGCTTGGGCTGTTCGTGGTGCTGCGCAGGGCGAACCTGCGCGGCGGGCGAGCTGCAAGCGGTTGTGGCGAACGCCACCACACCGAGGAGGACCACCACCCCGCGCCATGCCAGCAGGCTCGTCGATGCCTTGGTCACCATCTGCACGCCACGTGTCCTCTGGCCTTGGGCCTCACGTAATTCGGAGCTTTTCATACCCACCACTCGATGCTCTCGTTCGCCGTCTCCGCGGATCGTAGTGACCTTCTGCCGGCCCCGACAGGCGCGACCGCGTGTCCCGGGTGGACGGAACGAGACCGCCCGTGGCAAGTACCGTCCACTCTGGCCGCCTTCGTTTCCCGATCGGCGTCGGTGAAGTTACGGGCGCAGTCTGTCAGGGGGCCGGAGGCGGCTGGTTCGGGTCGAAGTACGGACCGGGATTGACACGGAAACCCAGGTTCGCCGCCTTCTGTGCGTACTCCTCCCAGCTCAACTCGCCGCGGGCATACCGGACACGGAGCTCGGTGAGGGCGGGGTCGGTGCGCTGGTCGGGTGGGGGCCAAGTTCCGGCCTGCAGGTGCGTCGCCGGGTACCTGCGCATTCGGACCAGGGCGACCACGCCGACCACGAGAGCCGCGATGACAAGCAGGAGGATGAGCACAGCGAGCACACGCGGGCCATGGTGGAACCCGTAGCCCAAGCCCAGACGCAACCTCATAGGAAACTCCATCGTGACGCGCCTTGTCGGGCCAGTAAAGCCGCCCTGGCTGCAAGACCACCTGGATGTCAGGTCAAAGGCTCGGCCATGACCCCGCGCGTGCCCGCGCCTATCCGCCGCACCGACGGAACGAGGAGGATGACGGCGACACCCAAGATCATGTATGTGGTTCCGACGATGAACACCGCGTGCGCCCCTATGACCGACGCCACCGGTCCGACGATCGCATAACCGATCGGGAGGAAGATGAGCGAGCCGAACCAGTCGTAAGCGCTCACACGCGACAGCACTTCGGCAGGGATCTCCCGTTGCATAGTCGTCTGCCACTGAGTGTCGAAGATCGCAAAGGCTGCCCCGCCCAAGAATGCTCCGATCGCAATGACGGGCACGGGCGCGCAGTAAGCGAGAGCGAGCAGGGGATAGGGCCAGACGAGCAGCGAGAGCGTCGCGGATACAAGCGGACGGCTGAAGTGCAGGCGCAGCATCGCGATGCCGCCGACTACGGCACCGGCGCCTTCTGCACCGAGGATCGTTCCCCAAGCAGTCGCGCCGCCTAAGGACTCCTTCGAGATCACAGCCCCGAGGACGAGGAACGGCGCCATCATGGCCATGTTGGAGACTGACGCCACCATCACGGTCGCCCAGAGCCAGCTCCGTGACCAGAAGACGTGCCACCCCTGACGCAGCTGGGCTTGGAAGGAGTCGGAGGTTGTCTCTGCGGCCGGTTCAAGACGAAGAGCTACGAGTGAACAGACGCTCAACACATACGAGAGGGCGTCCGCGAGGATCGCCCAGCCCGGGCTGGCCGTCGCGACGATCACGCCCGCGGCAGCCGGCCCGATGATCGCTCCTATCGAGAAAGTCAGCCCATTGAGTGCGTTGGCCTGGGTCAGGCGGTCTCGCGGGACGATCTGGGGAATGAGGCCCGTGAGCGACGGCACGAAGAACGCCGTGCCCGTTCCGACCAGAGCGGGGAGGAGGAGGAAGCCCCAGAAAGGCGGGTGCCCGAAGAGGATCCAGGCACCGAGCACAGTCTCCGCCGAGGCTCGAAGGACGTCGGCCGCGAGCATCACGTGGCGCCGACCGAATCTGTCCCCCGCGACGCCGCCGATGAGCAGGAAGACAACGAGAGGAACCGTCTGGGCAGTGAGGACTGCGCCAACGTCTGACGCAGACGCGTCGCGCAGCGCGAGCACCGCGAACGAGAGCGCCACCGGCGTCATGCCGGTGCCGATCGCGGAGGTCAGCTGACCGAGGAAGTAGAGGCGGAAATTACGCTCGTGAAGGGTACCCGTCCACTTCTCCAGGCCCATGGGCTCCGATGCTAAGCCCGGTGGGACCGCGTCGCAGTAGTCTGCCCGGACCGCGCGATCTGTGCGATCGTTTCTCGATGCTGGTGCGGGAGAGGATCGACGCGGATCTCGACGATTGCGTGCGACTGGCCCGTGTGGTCCACGAAGTCGACCGATATCCGATGTTCCTACCGGATGATCTGCGCAGGTTCATAGAGGCGCCCGACGCGCTGGCTGCGTGGGTTGCCGAGCAGGACGGCGAGATCATCGGCCACGTGGCCCTCCGTTCACGCAGCTCCACCACTGTGGTCGCCATGGCGAGCGAGGCTCTCGAACTTCCGGCCGACCGTCTCGGCGTTGTTGCCCGGCTGCTCGTGTCTCCCGAGCACCGACGTCACGGGATCGCCCGATCTCTGCTCGAGGTCGCGTGCCGGGAGGCATATTCCCGCGGTCTCCGGCCGATCCTCGATGTCGTGACCCACCAGCAAGCGGCGATCGCCCTTTACGAAAAGTGTGGTTGGACTCGCGCCGGTCAGGTCACGTCCCGCTACGGAGACGATGTCGTGCTCGACGAGTTCGTCTACCTCGGTCCTCGGCCTCCTGGTGACTGATCCGCGGCCTCTGGGCCATTCTCTGCCGGCTCCGGTCGCCGGACCTCTGTGAAAAAGGTGCCTTGCGCCGCAGACGAACCCGACTCGCCCCCGCCGGCCCCTCTCAGCACGAACGCCACGGCGACCGCCAAGAGCGCGCCTGCCAACGGGCCGGCCACGTACACCCAGTAATGGCCGAAGTGGGCGCTCACAACGTCGGGCCCGAAGGTACGTGCCGGGTTCATTGACACCCCCGAGATCGGACTTGCCCACAAGCCGGCCAGGGCTATGTAGCCGCCCACGCCCAAGGCTCCGAAGAGCCCGACGTTCTGGGCTCCCGAGGCTGTGCCGAGGATCACGCTCACCAGCCCGAGAGTGAGTACGGCCTCCATCAAGAACGCGTCCACCCCGGAGTAGTTCGGCGCCGGGTAGTTCGAGCCGTACATGGCCGAGACGTGAGTCACGCCCTGGAGGAACCAGGCAGCCAGGGCTGCGCCGCCCAGTTGGGCCACGACGTACCCGGGCACCCGTCGCCAGGGGAAGTCACTCCGAAGGGCGAAGGCGATGCTCACGACCGGATTGAGATGAGCGCCCGAGATCTTGCCCATGAAAAGGATGATCGCGAGCACCATGAGCGCCGGCGCAGTCACCGCGGCCTCCCGGCTTATGGTGTCGGGAAATGCACGACCGATCATCCCTGCTCCGGCGGCGACCAGGACCAGGAAGAAGGTGCCCAACACCTCGGAGAAGAGCCGGCGCCATTCCTGACGAGGGTCGTTGAAGTCCTCGATGGTCTTGATGGTCCGTTCTTCGATGACTGAGCCGAGAGCGAACAAGCGCCTCGGCGGACGCTGAGGATTATCTGCCACAGGTCCTCCCGTTCATGCAGCGACGCGCACAATCTAGGACCTGCAATGGCGCCGCAATTGGTGGCGCTCGGGGCAGTCGCGCGACAGTCGGTCGACGACCGTGACCCGAGAAGAGGTAGGAGCAGGAACTTGAGCGCCTCAGGTTCGTGCGGCACACTGCCATGAGGACAACCGACGACGAAGGGGGACACCATCTCTGACCTTTCCGGCAGGGTTTCGTGAAGTTCTCAAGGGAGTTCAAGGGTCGCGGCGGTGCAGCACGCGACCCCAGGCTGCCGCCAGGGCAGTACGACGTCGGTGCGGACTGGCCGCTGCTAACCGCGGAAGCAACGCCGAATCTGCCGATCTCGGAGTGGACTTTCGCGATCCAGGGGCTGGTCCGGAATCCGGTGACTTGGACCTGGGACGAGATCCACGCGTTGGAGCCGGCGACCTATGAGGGCGCCATCCATTGTGTGACGACGTGGTCGAAGTTCGACACGACGTTCACTGGTGTCTCGGTGGACACCTTGTTGGCCCGCGCAGGGCCGCTACCGTCGGCGAGCCACGTGATCGCCTACTCGCACACCGGCTATACCACGAACCTGCCGCTCGGTGACATCGCCGGCGGCAAGGCATGGGTGGTCTGGGAATACGACGGTCGTCCTCTCGAGGTTGGCCACGGGGGTCCGGCGCGGTTGCTCGTGCCCCACCTGTACTTCTGGAAGAGCGCGAAATGGATTGCCGGACTGCGGCTCCTAGACCACGATGAACAGGGATTCTGGGAGGTCAACGGCTACCACGACCGGGGTGACCCCTGGCTCGAGCAGCGCTATCAGGGCGACTGAAGTGGACGCGCCGAAGCCCGGCCGCTGGCGGGTTGCGACGGTCCAGGAAGTGAGGAAGGAGACGGAGAGAGCGAAGACGTTCCGTCTAGCGCTCTCTGAGCCCTCGCGGCACCTCGCCGGGCAGCATTATGTGATTCGCCTGACCGCCGAGGACGGTTACACGGCCTCGCGTTCCTACTCGGTGGCGTCCGCCCCGGACGACTCAAATGAGATCGAGATCACCGTCGAGCGGCTGGAGGGCGGCGAAGTGTCCTCGTACCTACACGACGTGGTCGTCCCCGGTGACGAGCTAGAGGTGCGCGGGCCCATCGGAGGCTGGTTCGTGTGGCGTGGCGACACACCGGCCCTGCTGGTCGGCGGCGGATCGGGCGTAGTGCCTCTCATGGCGATGCTTCGCCTAGCCCGACGATCGGGACGTTCCGAGCTCGTTCGTCTCGTGGTCTCGGTACGCCGCCCAGACGAGCTTTACTACGCCAAGGAGCTAGTGGGCCCGGAGACGTCGGTCGTGTTCACGCGTGAGGCGCCGCCGTCGTGCGACCGGCCACCCGGCCATCTCGAGGAAGAAGACCTCCGCCGCGCGATATTGCCGGGATCGACAGCGTACGTCTGCGGATCGTCCAGTTTCGCCGATCACGTGACGGGCCTTCTCGCCCGATTGGCGTTTTCCGAAAGGAGCATTCGCGTGGAGCGCTTCGGCCCGACAGGTTGAGTGGATCACTCCGGGTTCGAGAAGTTGTGAGGCGGCCTCGAGCGGGCGCGATGGGTGCCGTACGAGCAAGGAGCGCGACCCTCCCGCGCTCTGAGTTCGAAGCCTCGCATGGGCGCCGAATCATGGGCCCGGTGATCGGCGACCCCTCTTGGCCTAGCCCTTGACATTCACTCCAGTTCGTGCGAGTGTCGTGCTCCTGCGAGGGGAGCGTCGATTCCCAGCCTTCATTTGGTTGCTCAGGCTGGGCGGGGCGAATAGCGGACCTGTCCTCGCTCGGCATACGAGATAGCTCAGGGCCTTCGAGCAGAGTGAACGGTGACGGTGAGACCTCTCCAATCCCAAACAGGACAGCCGATGTGGAGTCCTCTTCGCCTGCCTCTGGTTGGGATGCGAGCGCCAGGAAGTCCTCTGAGCCGCGCGGTGGCAGGGGAGACGTGATGAGCGGTTGGCCGTCTGTGGGCGAGGCACGACGTTGAGGGACGGACTTGATTATCCGGAGTTCACTGGCCCAGCGCGCTCGCGCGAGGACATCGTCGTCAAAGCTGTCATGGTCCAGGGTGGCGAAGCGGATATTGGCGGGGAGAAGACGCCATTCGCGCGGATCGTCATGAGCGGTATAGGTCTTCAGCACGCAAGGGTGGATGATCTGACGCCAAGGCGACAGGAGACCGCGGTGCTCAAGATCGACGACGCAGCAGCTCTTGCAGACGGCCTTCACGACGTCGTGGACCGGATCGTGAGATCGACGCCCACACCGGCGATCCCGGCGATCGGGAACTGGTCGTGGACGTCCGCGCCTCCCCTCGACGAGGACCTGTTGGTTGCTCAGGCGAGAGCCAAGGGCACGGCCGTTCCGGCGGTCACGGGGTTGACCACCACCGTGCGGGTGGACTTCACCGGCACGCTGGTGCAAGGACTCACGGTGGCGAATCCCGCAGTCCACGTCCAAGGGGCCATCTTCTCCGGTCCGCGCCAGGCCCAAGCACTTGTCAGCAGCTTGCGGAAGGTCGTGCGGTCGGCGCTCGAGCAACGACGCGTCGAAATCTACCTGTCTGCAACGGAATCGCTGTCCGCATTTCGCATCTGATAGCGACTCGGATCGGTGAACCCTTGAATCCCCAGGGCACGCGTATCGCTCGCCCCGATTGGTCCACTTAGGGCGGCGCTTCAGCCGCCGATCATCGACATCGACCGCGCCGGGCGCAGGAAGGACGGGTCGTTGATGCCGTGCCCGGCTCGCTTGGCCCATACCGCCTGGCGAAGGAGGAGAGCGATGTCGGCGTCGCTGCCGCCTGAGCGCAGAATGTCCCGTGCCGGGTGCTCACCGTTTGCGAACAGGCAGTTGCGGATGGCCCCGTCGGCGGTGAGCCGTAGGCGGTTGCACGAGCCGCAGAACGCCCGGGTGACGCTTGTGATGACACCGATCTCGCCGCGGCCGTCGGAGAAGCGGTAGCGATCAGCCGGTGCCGCGTCGACGGCCCGTTCGCTAGCGGGCTCGAGAGGCCAAACGCTGTTGACGCGCGCCAAGATCTCTTCGCCAGGCACAACCTTCGAGCGTTCCCAGTCCTCGCCGGCGTCCAGTGGCATGAACTCGATGAACCGCACGACGCGGCCGGTGTCGCGCGCGAAGGCAGCGAGATCGATTATCTCGTCGTCGTTGACCCCGGCCATCACGACCACGTTGACCTTCACAGGCTTAAGGCCGGCTTGTTCGGCGGCATCCATCGCCTCGAGCACCGTTGCGAGAACACCCCGTCGGCGGATCTGGGCGAAACGGTCCGGCTTCAGGGAGTCACAGCTGATGTTGACGCGCATGAGACCGGCCGCGGAGAGCGCGGGTGCCAGGCGGGCGAGACCAGACCCGTTCGTGGTCATCGACAGATCAGAGAAGCCGATGCGCCCGAGCCTGGCGACGAGGTCGGTGACACTCGCTCGCACGAGTGGCTCGCCGCCGGTCAGACGCACCGAATCGACTCCGAGATCGTGGGCTACCAGGGCGATCCGTTCGATCTCCTCGAAGGTGAGGATCTCCGACCGGGGTACCCAGTCGACTCCTTCTTCGGGCATGCAGTAGACGCAGCGGAGGTTGCACCGGTCGGTCACCGAAATCCGCAGGTCGTTGTGGACGCGGCCGAACGAGTCGACGAGTGGACCGGTCGTCGGCATCGAAAACGTCGCCGGGGGCCGAGACGAGATCGCGATCGGAACGGCTTTCATCGATACGAGCCTTTGGGTCGACTGAAGTTCGATCGCCCCCTTTTCACAACGCTGGCCTCACTCGTGAGCTTCGCATGTCCGCCTCGCCGTGAGCCTACCGGGCGGTGGGCTGAGCGCTGCCCGCCCCATGGAGATGCGCTCGGAACCGGAAGTTGGCAAGATCGCGGCACACCCATGCCAACGGCACCTGACCGGCGCTCTTGCGGCTGTCAGGACGCTTTGCGGCGCCGGCGCGTGGACACCTCGGTGACAGCCTGCTCGAGCTGCTCGCGGCTCATCTTCGATCGTCCGGTGATGCCGAGGTCGGCCGCTTGGCGTACCAACTCGGTCCGGCTCGTGGCGCGCGTCTCGATGGCCCCAGCCTTCCGGCGAGAACGTCCCGCCCGCCCTGACGGCTCTCGACTTCTCTGGGCCTTTGCCGGCGCCGGTGCCGCAATCGAGCTTTGTCTGGCGGCGCTGACACTCGCCTGCAGCGCTGCCAGCAGGTCGACCACGGGGGCGGGCTCGGCGCGGGGACCTTCGCTCACGACCACGGTGCCCCGGCGCTTTTGTTCGATCAGCTTCTCCACCCGTTCCCGGTAGGTGTCGTGATAGCGCTCCGGTTGCCACGCCGTGGTCATCGAGTCGATGAGCAGCTTGGCCATTTCGATCTCGCGATCCTCGAACGACGCCTGGACCGGCAGCACGTCGATCTCCTTGACGGGGTCGCGGACCTCGTCGGCGAACAGGAGCGTCTCGAGCACCAGCGCGGAATTCTCCGGCCGAACGGCGACGAGGTACTGCTTTTCGCGCATCACGAAGGTCGCGATGGCCACCTTGTTCGTCTCAGCCATCACCTTGCGCAACAGCTCGTAGGCGCGGTCGCCGTTCTTGCCTTGCGGCGCCAGGAAGTAAGGCTTGTCGAAGTAGATCGGGTCGATCGCGGACAGCTCCACGAAGTCGGTGACCTCGATAGTGCGTGAAGGTCCCGGGGCGACCGAATTGAGTTCCTCGGGCGTGATGATCACGTACTCCCCACCGCCGAGGTCGTACCCCTTGACGATGTCGGAGTACGCGACCTCCTCGCCGGTCTCTTCGCCGACGCGCTTGTTCCGGATGCGCTCCGAAGTGCCTGCTCGAAACTGGTTGAAGTGGATCGACCGGTCCTCGGTCGCCGAGTACAGGCCGACCGGGACGTTGACGAGACCGAAGCTGAGCGACCCGGTCCAGATCGCCTTGGCCATCTTGATTTCCCCCTTAGGAAAGACCCTCCAGTGAATCATCTCGCGACCGTCTTGAACAGTGCTGGCGCGCAATTCGGTGGTCAGCCAGGGGATCCACCACAGTGATACAGCTACTTGCGACACTGGCACGGAGTACGAGCCCCGATCATTGGAGCCAGCCTGTGGCCGAGCCAAGACCCGCAATCGAGTCCAAACCGATAGGAGTCGACTTCGCGAGCGAGGTCCTGCACTGCATCGCCTGTTTGTGCGGCGAAGGACGGGCGGAGGGCTCGCTGAGCCTTTCCTTCGGTCTGAGTGCGTGGATGAAGCAGTACTGCGTTGGCGTCGACGAGACGGTCAACGCCATCCTGAGCCTCCGCACGGCACTGCTGTCGGTCTCGGGGCTCGACGCGGCCAGCGAACCGGTGCCGCTGCGCGTCCAGGATCACGTGGTGTTCGTGCTGAACTTGGCTGTGTACCTCGAGGGACTCCTCGGCCGCGCAGCCGGGACACTCGGGGCCACACCAGGAGAAACCGCCGATGCCGCTGTGGAGCTGCTGCGCTCGAACTGACCATCGCGAAGGGCTTGGGAGCGGCGCCGCCGAATGACCCCGCTCGACCGCTACCGTGCCAAGCGCGACCCGCAACGGACTCCGGAGCCCGTCCCGTCCGATGAACCTGCTCCTGCCGGGCCGGGTGGGTCATCGTTCGTCATCCAGGAACATCACGCGCGTTCGCTCCACTGGGACTTCCGTCTCGAGCGCGAAGGTGTTCTCGTCTCCTGGGCCGTTCCCAAGGGCTTGCCGATGGACCGGGGTGTCAACCATCTTGCTGTTCACGTCGAGGACCATCCCCTCGAGTACGGCAGCTTCGCCGGGCACATCCCGGATCATGAGTACGGTGCCGGCACAGTCACAATCTGGGACAGCGGGACCTACGAGTGCACCGAATGGAGTGACGACGAGATCAAGGTCCGCCTTAATGGCACCCGGGTGCAGGGCCGTTACGGCCTGTTTCGTACTGACGGCGACAATTGGATGATTCACCGGATCGACCCGCCGCCGGCGGGTTGGGAGCGACTGCCCGACCTCGTACGCCCGATGCTCGCGACCGCCGGCACCCTGCCCGACGACGACGGCTGGGCCTACGAGTTCAAGTGGGACGGCGTACGCGCCGTCTTGTACGTCGAGGGCGGACGGGTCCGGGTCCTTTCGAGGACCGACCGTGATGTGACCGCGTCCTATCCCGAGCTGAGAGGCCTTGGAGAGGCCCTCGGGTCGCTTCAGGCCGTCCTCGACGGCGAGATCGTGGCCCTCGACAAGCAAGGCCGGCCAAGTTTCGAGGCGCTGCAGCCTCGCATGAACACCGCCGAGCCGAGCCACGTGCGGCGACTCGCCAAGAACGTCCCGGTCACCTACATGATCTTCGACCTCATGCACCTCGACGGCCATTCGGCCCTCGCCGTCACCTACAAGGAACGCCGCCGGTTGCTCGAGGGCCTGGAGCTGGCCGGGCCGCACTGGGCGACTCCACCCTTCGAGGCCGGCGGGGGAGTGGTCATGCTCGGGGCGGCAAGAGACGCCGGACTGGAGGGCGTCGTCGCGAAACGGCTCGACAGCCCCTACAAGCCCGGGGTTCGCGACCCGAGCTGGCGGAAGGTGAAGAACTTCCGCACCCAGTCTGTCGTCATCGGTGGATGGGCAGCTGGAAAAGGCCAGCTGGAGGGCGATCTCGGAGCGCTCCTGCTCGGAATTCCCGGTCGTGCCGGCGGGCTGGACTACGTCGGCCGGGTTGGCACCGGGTTCGATGCCGCCGAGCGCGCGGCGCTGCGGAGCCGCTTGTCTGGCCTGGCGCGCGGTACGTCCCCGTTCGCCGGGCTCGTCCCCCGTTCGGAAGCCGCCGGGGTGAACTGGGTCGAGCCCCGGTTGGTGGGTGAGGTCCGGTTCACCGAGTGGACCCGCTCGGGTCGGTTGCGCCAGCCTGCCTGGCGCGGCCTACGCACCGACCAGAGGCCGGAGGACGTCGTCGTTGAGCCCTGAACAGCGCACCGCCATCGAAGTCGACGGCAGGCAGATGACCGTCTCGAACCTCGACAAGGTCCTCTACCCGGAGGCGGGGTTCACCAAGGCAGACGTCATCTGGTACTACGTGCACGTCGCCCCCGTCCTCCTGCCGCATTTGCAGGGTCGCCCGTTGACCATGACCCGTTACCCCGACGGGGTGGGGCACGCGTCCTTCTTCGAAAAGCACAGTGCTCGCAGGGCACCCGAGTGGGCCCATCGCGCCCGTGTGCCCAAGTTCGGCAGGGCCAAGGGCTCGGACTTCATCGAGCAGATCATCGTCGATGACCTTGCCACCCTCGTCTGGGTCGCCAATCTTGCCGCGCTCGAGCTGCATGTGCCGCAGTGGCGCTCGGTCTCAGACGGCGCCTACGGCCCGGTCGACCTGATCGTGTTCGATCTCGACCCGGGCTCGCCGGCGACCATCGTGGAGTGCTGTGTGGTTGCCGGCTGGCTCCGCTCCGAGCTCAGGAGCCGGGGGCTCGTGGCCTTCCCCAAGACCAGCGGCTCGAAGGGCCTCCAGCTCTACGCCCGGTTGGACCCGCCGTGGCCCTGGGAACAGGCCCATGAAGAGGCCCGCGAGATTGCCCGGCTGATCGAGCGCGAGCACCCGAACCAGGTGCTGTCGAACATGCGTCGCGACCTCCGCCAGGGCAAGGTGCTCATCGACTGGAGCCAGAACCACGCCGCGAAGACGACGATAGCGCCGTACTCGCTACGGGCGCTCCCGGTTCCGAGCGTCTCGACGCCGCTGACATGGGACGAGGTGCAACAGGGCGCGGACGGTGGGGGAGACAGGCTCCGCTTCCTGGCTCCGGAAGTGCTCGAACGCATCGAGTCCGTGGGTGATCTCATGGCTCCACTGACCGGGCCGGCATCTGCGACACGCTCGCGCCGCGGCGTCCACAAGGCTTGAGTCCAGGTCGAGGATGAGGACGTGAGGGGCGCCCGGAAGGAGGTTTCGGCTCTGGTGCTCGCGCCTGGCGCGAGCGCCGGCAGGGACCAGAGCGCCCTCGTCGCGATCGACGACGCGGTGGCAGTCCACGGCCTGCGCGTCGAGCGCATCGACTTCCCGTACCGCCTCGCCGGCCGGAGGGCGCCGGATCGCCAATCAGTGCTCGTGGCGAGTGTCGCCGCCGCCGCACGCCGGCTGGCAGACGATCTCGGCGTGTCCCAGGACCGGGTCGCCCTAGGGGGCCGCTCGATGGGCGGACGCATGTGCTCGATCGCCGTGGCCGAGGGTCTGGCAGCGGCCGCGCTCGTCCTCGTCAGCTATCCGCTGCACCCACCGGGCAGACCGGAAAAGCTCCGGATCGAGCACTTCGGCGCGATCGAAGTGCCCTGCCTGTTCGTTTCTGGGACCCGCGACCAATTCGGCACACCAGCTGAGCTCGAAGCCGCGACGGCCGCCATCGCGGGTCCTGTGACCCGTGTCTTCATCGACAAGGGCGACCACGGGCTTCGCCGACGCGACGAGGAGGTGGCGGCAACCGTCGCCGCCTGGGTGCTGGCGCTCTAGATGTCGGGCTGGGCACTTCGGCGCCCGGTGCTCACCGACGGGCGGCGAGGGTCGCCACGCCCTCGCCCGACAGGTCCCCGTACGCCTGGCGCCGGCCGGTCATGGCGACGACAAGCGAAGCCAACGGTCCGGCCACCTCCGGGCCGTCACCGCTGGCCCAGGAGGCGTTGGTGGCCTTCAGGCGGAGCCCGGCGATGCGTCGTTTGGCACCGATGAGGAGATTCGAACCCTTGTAGAACTCGGCGACGGTGACGAGCGTCTCCTCGGGGATGTCACGGTTAAGGCCGAGCGGGCGGCGGATGTCCTCGCCGTGGACGACGACTTCGCCGAGCATCGCCGTCACTGGTCCTGGCGGGTGGTTCCGCCTCAGCGCCGCCGAGCGCATCTCGGCGGCGAGGCCGGCCGATTCGCTCGCGCCGATGCGCTTGGCGGCGACTTCGACCATCTTGTCGAAGCTGAAGCCGGCCTTGGCGAGTCCGCTGAAGAACATCACCGGCGACTGTCGGGTAGAGGCGACGAGGTGACCGGCGACGTCGCGTACCGTCCAGGTCCCGCACCACGTGGCTCCCTGCCATTGTTCGGGAGTGAGTGCTTCGAACAGGTCAGCGCAGGCCTCGCGTTCCGCTTGGATCTTCGGCCAGTCGTCGCTCATGCTCACTCCAATCATCGTGCTCCTAGACCGTCCTCGTGGCAGTGCGGCAGTGTCCTCGGCGGGCTATGAGGGCTGTTCGGAAGGCTCGAAGAGGCTGAACACCGCACCCTGCGGGTCGCTCACGGTCGCCATCGGCCCGATCGGCGTCGGCATCGGGCCGTTGATCACGGTGCCTCCGAGCTGGCGTGCCTTTTCGAGGGCGTCATGTATCTGCTCGACCGCGAAGTAGACGTGCCAGTGGTTGGGGATGCCTTCCATCGGCGGCGGCATCGAGCCCGCCACCATGTCATCGCCCGCCTTGAACAGCGTGTAGGGGATCCCGCCCATGTCACTCACTTCCGTGCTGAGCCCGAGGACATCGCTGTAAAAGGCGTAGGCGGCTTCGCCATTGTCTGTCAGGAGCTCGTTCCAGATCAAGGCACCCGGCTCGTTCACAAGCGTCGCCCCGATGTGCTGTCCGGCCTGCCACAGGTTGACGATCGCTCCGCTTGGGTCGACGACGACGGACATGCGCCCGGCCACCATGACGTCGAACGGCTCCATCATTACCTGGCCGCCCGCCGCTTTGGCCGCCGCGGTGGCGGCATCGACGTCGTCGACCGCGATGTAGGTGTTCCAGAACGGCGGGACCTTCTGGGCGACCATGTCGGGCGACATCGGGGCTATGGCGGCCACGGGCTCTCCGTCCTTGATAGCCATCGAGTACGGAGGTCCTTGTGGCATGGGCTGGTCGTCGAACTGCCAGCCAAACAGCTCTCCGTAGAAGGACTTGGCGGCCTCCGGATCACTGGATTGCAGGTCCACCCAGTTCGGGGTGCCTTGTGCGTAGGCGGTTCGCTTGGGCATCGCGGTTCCTTTCCTGTCTCATCGGGGCCCCGGGCTGCGGAGCTTGTCTTGTTTGGGAGGCGAATCGGTGTGGCAGGGGGTCAGGCTCTGCGGCCAGTGAACGCGACGAGACGAGTGAGGTTATCGGCCTCGGGCCCGACTTCGATCTCGGCCGCGAAGTTGTCACCGTCACGCATCTGCGGCGCGATCAACGTACGGCCGCGCTCGAGGACGTAGCTGCTCAGGGTCTCGTCGACCGTGATCGTCCGGTCCGTGGCGCGGGCGAAGTCCCACGCATGCACGAGCAGCTCCATGAGGAGGATGTCGGCTACGACGCCGGCCGGGGCCTCGGACTGGCCGAGGTTGACCGTGCCGTCCAAGCCCCGCTTGCGCCACGCCTCGAGCGTCATCTGAGCGGCGTCCGCTACACGCGCCTCGGTGGACCCATCTCCGCCGTCCGGCACCGAGGCGCCGCCGGCTGCGCCGAGGAAGCGTAACGATCCGAGCAGGTGCTCCGCGAGCTCGTCGACGTTGAACTTGGCGCAAGGTGTCTCGGCACTCCCGTCGTCGGGCGTGAGCCCTCGGAGGACCGCCTGGCAGACCGCGAGCGACGCCTCAGCCGCTGTGAGCGGGTCGTCACCCTCGAACACGGCCCATTCGTCGGCACCGGCGTCGCCGTGTCGTGCCGCGGCAACGAGCCGCTCGCCGTAGTGGTTCCAACCTTCGAGGTGGCCCGCGGCCTGCTCGGGCGTCAGACCACTGTGGACCAGGTGCACGTTCGTCCCGCCTTCTGCCGGCTCGAGCGTGATGGTCACGGTCGAGGCACCAGGCGGCAGGTCCGCGGAGCCCTCCCAGCCCCAGGTGAAGACGATCCGCTTGCCCGGCTCGACCTCGGTGATCATGCCGGATGCCGTGTGCCCGGGGATGATCGTCCAGCGGTACTCGCCTCCTGCCCGCAACTCGATACGCGCGGTGACCGCCTGCCAGCGTCGTAGGCGTTCCGGCTGAGTCAAGAGAGCGAACGTCTCGTCCGGGTCGAGTGGCACCAGCACGGACTTCTCTGCGGTCATGCCGTGGTCTCCTCTTTCAGGTGGGCGAGCAGCGACAAGCTGCTCGAGCTCGTGGGTCCAAAACTGTTCGAGTGCGTTCCGCAGCGCGGCCATCCCCTCGGGGTCGAGGCGGTAGTAACGGAACCGCCCCTCTTGGCGAGCCTGCACCAGGCCTGCATTGGACAACACCCCCAAGTGCTGCGAGATGGCCGACCTCGTGACTCCGAACTCACTGGCGAGCCGGCTTACGGGCTGCTCTCCTGCCGAGAGCAACTCGAGGAGCCTTCGCCGGTTGGGTTCGGAAATTACGGCCACCAGGTCGGGCACCACATTACGTTAGCGCACACTAACACGTTCGGAGGTTCGTCGCGCAAGGGGCAGTTCCCCCGATCCGCTGCGGTAGCGCACGGCATCCGAGTAGCTTCTGCCAACAAGCTCACGAGGAGGCGGTTCCGGTGCGGATGTCGAGACTGTTCGGTGAGACGTTGCGGGAGGCACCAGCCGGGATCGAGTCACCCGGCCACCAGTTCCTCCTGCGGGCGGGGTACGTCCGCCAGCTTGGGCAGGGCATCTTCTCGTACCTCCCGCTCGCCTGGCAGGCGATGTTGCACATCGAACAGATCTTGCGCGAGGAGTTGATGGCAATCGGTGGCGTGGAAGTGTCGCTGCCGGTCGTGCATCCAGCAGAACTGTGGCAGCAGAGCGGCAGGTACCAGAAGATCGGCGCCGAGCTCACGCGCTTTCAGGACCGCCGCGACAGGGGCATGGTGCTCGCAATGACCCACGAAGAAGTGGTCGCCAGCCTTGCCGCAGGCGAGATCAACTCGTACCGCCAGCTCCCGAGGCTCGTCTTCCAGATCCAGATCAAGTGGCGCGACGATCCCCGTCCGAGAGCCGGGATGATCCGAACCCGGGAGTTCACGATGAAGGACTCCTACAGCCTCGACCTCGACGAGGCAGGGCTCGACACCCAGTACAGGGCCCATTACGAGGCGTACTTCAAGATCTTCGCCAGATGTGGCCTGCCGGTGGTCGCGGTCGGTGCCGACGTCGGCATCATGGGCGGCACCGCGGCGCACGAGTTCATGTACCTGACGCCGCTCGGCGAGGACACTCTTGTGCTTTGCAACAGTTGCGGGTACGCGGCAAACCGTCAGGTCGCCATTTCCTCCAAAGTGGCGGCAGAGCCGGAGGAACCTCGCGGAGCGTGTCGCGTCGAGACCCCGGACACGACGACGATCGACGAGCTCGCCGAGCGGCTGAAGGTGCCGAGGGCCCGGACGGCAAAAGTCGTGTTCCTCGCGGCAGAGCACCGCAGCGAGGACGGTCACCCCATGGTGCGCCTGGTCGTGGCGGTCGTCCGGGGCGACACCGACTTGAACGAGGCCAAACTCGCGAACCTGCTCGGGGGAGCCGAGCTGCGTCCCATGTCTCTCGACGAGATCGCGGAAATAGGCGCTGTCGCCGGGTTCGCTTCGCCGATCGGGCTCAACGGCGGCGAGGTCATCGCCGACGAGCTCGTGATGTCTTCGCCGAACCTGGTGGCGGGGGCGAACGAGGAGGGCTGGCACCTCCTCGACACCAACGCGGGCCGGGACTGGCAGCCCGACATCGTGGCCGACATCGTGGCTGCCGAGGACGGCGACGGGTGCTCGGTGTGCGGCAGCCCGTTGCGCACCGAACGGGGCGTCGAGGTAGGCAATATCTTCAAGCTCGGAACCCGGTTCTCGGACGCGTTCGGGGCGACCTACCTCGACCCGGACGGGAACGCCAAGCCGATAGTAATGGGCTCTTACGGCATCGGGGTGGGCCGTCTTCTAGCCTGCATCGCCGAAGAGCACCATGACGAGCGCGGTCTACGGTTCCCGGTTGCCGTCGCCCCGTACCCGGTGCACCTGACGGTGTTGCGAGGATCGGACTCCGAGGCGGGCGAAGTGGCGGAGCGGGTCTACGGGTCGCTCGAGGCCGCTGGCATTGGCGTGCTCTACGACGATCGCGGCGAGCGGCCCGGTGTCCAGTTCGCCGACGCAGACCTGATCGGGCTGCCTGTGCGGCTGACGGTAAGTGAGCGCTCGCTCACGTCGGGCGGAATCGAGCTGAAGCGCCGCGGCCTCGACCAGACGCGGATCGTCGCGGAGGACGACCTGGTTCTAGAAGTCCGGGCAGAGCTCGACGCTTGCAAATGAGGCGGCCTCGCCCGGCAAGGCGACCCGTTTCGGCTCGACGGGAAGAATCGAAAGGATGATGCCATGACCGGGCTGAGCGAGACCGATGCGCACTACTTGAGGGCTTCGTTCCAGGTCGCTCGAAGGGCTCGGGAGGAAGGCAACCTTCCTTTCGGGTGCGTCGTGGTCGACGGCGCGGGAAATGTAGTGATCGAGCAGGGGAATCTCGCTCTTGTCCCAGTGCGGGACGCGACCGCCCATGCAGAGACGTTGGCCGCAGGCCGGGCCACCCGGCGTTACGAGCCGGGCGAGCTGGCGCATTTCACGCTGTACTCGAGCGCGGAGCCTTGCGCCATGTGCGCGGGTGCCATCTATTGGGCCGGAATCGGGCGAGTCGTCTTCGGGCTGACCGAAAGGGACTTGAAAGGCCTCACCGGCAACCATCCGGACAACCCGACCATGGACCTTCCCTGCCGCGAGATTTTCGCTAGTGGCCAGCGCGGCATCGAGGTCCTTGGTCCCGAGCTGGTCGACGAGGCGCTCAGGGTTTTCGACGGATTCTGGAGCTGATCTGCGGCGGTCTGGCGCCGCGACGCGCCAAGCCGCGGGACGGCGCTCGCGACCTCTAGAGGTTCACAGCGCAGACGGCGCCGGTCAGTTGCTGTCGTAGCCTTGTCGCGTGAAGGACGTAGCTCGCGCGACCCACGTTGAGGACATGACTCGTACCCGGGTTCTCAAGTGGCAGCTCGCGGCCTACTGGGTCGTGTTTCCTGCCACAGTCATTGCCGGAGATGCCGGCTTTGTGCGTCTCAATTCTTCGAACTATCCAACAGTTCCCGTTCTCTTCCAGGACTTGGTGCAGTGGGCGTCCTTTGTGTGCTTTGTTGCCACAGTCGTGCTCGCGCTCGTGATTGCCAAGAACGCGTGGACCGGACGGAGAACGCTCCCAGGATCGGTCCGAATAGCGGCCGCCCTGGTGCTGGTGACAACGGTAGCTCTCGTGTGCTTCTTGGTCGTCGAGATCTACCAAGGGCTCCAGGCGCTAGGCAATGACGACATTGCTCCGTGAGTCGGCCAACTCACGCGCTACCACGGCATTGAACGGGACTCCTGGAAGGCGCGGACCGCTTCGTCGATGTTCCCGCAAGGCACGAGTTGCGTGTCACTTGGCCGCCCGAGCGGTCCGATCCTTCCGGGCCGGGCGTCTTGTTCGCGTCCCAACGCTCGACGCCGGACCTGGTCAGCGCCTCGGGCGCACGTCCGTCCTCAGGCCTGCAAGGCTGCGATACGTGCCTGTTGAGCAGCTGCAAGGCGAGTGAGCCCCGCGATATTCCTGCCGATCTTCTCGCGCGCCTGGTTGGCCTCGGAACTCAAGCCCTCAAGGCCGAAGATTCCCCAGTAGCTGAGCGTGGGCCTCACGACTGCCTCGACGAACTGTTGGGCGCCGAAGATGCCCGCGAGGGCAATGGCTTCCTCATGCTCTGTGAAACCAGGAATGCCCGTCCCCGGCATCTTGAACTTGCGGAGCTCGCTCTGGATCGCCATGACCATCGTCGACGGGTCTATCTGGAGGGCCGCTAGGACAAGATCGCGATAGAAGGCATGGTGGAGGCCCTCGTCACCGGCGACCTTTGACATGATTTTCTTGCCCCGCATCGTCTTGTCGAGGGCCTGTCCGGTGTTGCGGTGGGCAACCTGAGTGGCGAGCTCCTGAAAGCTGACGTAGGCGATCATCTCCGCCACGCTGTCGCTCTGGGGGACCTGCCCTTTTGACATCTGGACCATCCGGTCGTCCTCCAACCGGTAGGGATCGATCGCCCGCGTGGCGAGGATCCAGTCACGAATGGCGGCCGAATGACGCCATTCCTCCGCTGTCCAGCGCCGGCTCCACTCCCGCAGCGGGTGGTCCGGCTTTATGGGCGACATGAGGGTGTGGGTGTAGTAGGGGAAATTGTCCTCGGTCAGGACATTCACGATGATCGCGCTCTGCACGCCTTGAGAAAGGGGGTATTGATTCGCGTTCCACCGCTCCTCTTCGAAATCGGCGGCCTTGTCCCAGGGGATGTCCTCGAACGGGTACCACTCCTTCGACACCGAGAGGTGGCGGTTGAACAAACTGGCCGCGGGCCCGGCGAGCTCTTCGACGAGCGCAAGGTCCTTGTCCGGGTCCACTACGAGATTCCCCATGTCCTGTCCTTTGCTGTGATGCACAAGTTCCCCCACAGGAACGAAGTGGACCGGAGCGTGCCTTCCTAGCGACTGTCCCTGGAACTGGCTCCGTGAAGAACGCCTGGCTTCAATCTCGGGCGCGCCCGATTGTAGGTCCTGGAGTCCCTTGCGGGAAGGGCACTTACCTCTGAGTGACCGTGCGGCCGGAGTTCCAGGCGCTCAGGTGACAAAGGCCAGTGGACGCGACCGAACCATGGCGCGCCGCCATGAAAGGATCTGGTAACAATTTTCGAGGCTATTCCCCCTCGAGCGAAAGGAGGTCGGCTGGGATGAAAGTTGAACGTCACCCTCGAATCCGTACTGACCGCGCGCTCGAGCAGCAGGCTTTCTAACTGCCAGGTTCTCAACGAAAGCCAGCCGCGGCAGAGCGCTCCCACACCAAGGAGTCCTGCTTGTGCCCCACTCATCTCACCCTTCCGCGGTCGACCGCGAGTCTCTCCCAGCCGCGCCGGAACTGACGGAGAGCTCACCTGAAACGCCGACCGTTGTTGGTCGCAGCTCCTCGCATCCGGGAAAGCGCCTTGGCGAGCTCGGCTGGGGGCCACCCTTCGAGGCCGCGTTCGCGACTCAGTCTGTCGACGGTGCGGTGCCGGGCCGCGTCGCCCGTGTCGACAGGGCCTCGTTGACGGTTCTCACCGAAGCCGGCGAGTCTCGGGCGCTCGTCGCGTCCCGGCTCGCTCACGATCCCGATCCCCTGGAGGCTCCAACGGTCGGTGACTGGGTCGTGCTTCGGGGAGGTTGGGTGACCCATGTGCTCCCGAGGCGCAGCGCTGTCGTGCGCGGCGGTGCCGGAAGTCCCGGGACTCCTCAGGTGCTCGCCGCGAACGTCGACAGGGTGTTCGTCGTCTGCTCCCTCGAGAGTCGGTTCAGAGCCAGGCGGCTGGAGCGTCTCCTGGTCTTGGCCTGGCAGAGCGGCGCCGTCCCCGTCGCGGTGTTGACCAAGGCGGACATCGCCGACGACCTGCCCGGTGCCGTCGCGGCGGCCGAGCGGTTGATCGGTGTCGGTTGGGTCGTGGCCGTGAGCTCGCTCACCGGGGCGGGAATGGACGCCGTCAGCGGCTTCCTCGAGCCCCGCGCAACCGTCGTCCTGCTCGGGCCGTCGGGTGCAGGCAAGTCCACTCTCGCCAACCGCCTCGGGCGCGGGGCGTTCGACCTCACGACCGGGGAGGTCCGAGGCGACGGGAAGGGCCGTCACACGACCACCGCCCGCGAGCTGGTACGCCTCCCGGGAGGAGCGTTGTTGATCGACACCCCCGGGCTGCGGGCGCTAGCGCTCTTCGACGCGGATGACGCCATCAGCGACACTTTCGGGGAGATCGAAGAGTTGGCGGCAGCATGCCGTTTCTCCGATTGCGGCCACCGGTCCGAGCCCGGGTGTGCGATCAGGGACGCCGTCGCCACGGGAACCCTCGACGCCGAGCGTTACTCGAGTTTCGAGAAGCTGCGTCGCGAGCAACGACACGTCGCCGCCCGTCTCGATCCCCGCGAGCGCGCCGAGGAACGCAAGCGGTACAAGGCGCTCGGGAAGCTCTCGCGCAGTATGAAAAAGCGATGACTCCACTCCACAACCGGGCTGATCAGACAGGGCCCGAGTGGGAAGCCGGTCCCGTTGAGCCAGCTCAGGCAGTCCGGTCGGTAGCGTGAACTCACTCGCCTGCGTCCTCGGGAGCTTCGCCCGTGCTCGGCGGAGCGTTCCCGTCATACCGGTTGATGATGTGAACGTCGATGCCTGATTGGCGCGCGAACCGCAGAACACGCTGGACGACAGAACTCCTGTTCGTGAGCTGCTCCCAACGCGATCTCGGCGGCGCGCCCAGCACTATCTGGGTGATCTGGTTCTCTTTCGCGAATTTGACCAGCGCCGGGGCGGGGTCGTCAGAGAAGATGTCGTGCCAGGTCGCGCCCAAGTCCTCCGCGAGGTGCTTGATGGCCTCGAGCGCGTTCTTGGACAACGGGCGAACACCGTCGTCGCCGACCACGTGGACTGCGTGCAGCCCTGCGTGCGCCCGTACCGCGATCCTCGCCGCGCGGCGGAGCACGGCGTCGGTTCCCGGCGCTGCGGTGACGACCACCATGATGCGCTCGGCGGTGTCCCAGACGATGTCGGGGTGACGGGACACGAGGAAGCCCAGGAGCTCCTCTTCGGTCTCGTCTGCGACGAATCTGAGCGCGAGCTCGCGCAACGCCACGAGGTTCTGATAGCGGAAGAAGCTGGTGAGGGCACTGGGGATCTTGTCGGGAGGGTAGATGTTGCCGTGCAGCATGCGGCGCCGCAGTTGCTCGGGGGACGAGTCGATCAGCTCGAGCTGATCGGCCCTGCGCACGACCCAATCGGGAACCCGCTCGCGAACGGTCACACCGGTGATCTGCTGCACGGCGTCCGCTACGCTTTCAAGGTGTTGGATGTTGACAGTGCTGACGACCCCGATTCCCGAGTCGAGGATCTCGAGCACGTCCTGCCAGCGCTTGGGATGCGGCCCGGAGCCCGGCACGTTCGTGTGGGCTAGCTCGTCGATGAGGGCGACCTCGGGCTTGCGGGCAAGGACAGCTGCAAGGTCCATCTCCTCAAAGGTGGTACCGCGGTAGTCGACGACCTTGCGAGGCACCACGGGGAGGTCGCGGATCTGCTGAGCCGTGTGTTCCCGACCATGCGTCTCTACAAAACCGATGACAACGTCCGAGCCGCGCTTGTAGCGACGCCAACCTTCATCGAGCATGGCCCAGGTCTTACCGACGCCGGCCACAGCCCCGAAGTAGACACGGAACTTTCCTGTCGGCTCGACGCCTTGATCGGCCTTTTGGGTCCTGTCACCGTATTCGGCGTCTTTACTCACCGTTCGCACCCCACTGCCCGACCCTCATCTCCATCTGCCCCTTTGTGATGAAGCTAATGGTTCTTTCGAGCGACCTGAGGACTCAGGCTGCTCGGCCGGCGGGTCTGCGGCCCGGCGTCACTCCATCTTGGCGAGGGCCTCGTTCAACTGAAGGACATCGATATAGTCCGAACCCAGGAACCCGAGCTCGGCGGGCTGGGTCTCCCTCGCGATGAGCTTGTCCAGTACCTTCGGAGACAGTCCCGTGGCCTTTGACACCATGGGCACCTCGGCGTAAGCGTCGACCGGGGCTATGTCGGGATCCAGCAGGCTGCCTGAGGTTGTGACCAGGTCCGGCGTCGGGTTGACGCCCATCTTGTGCCAGTAGGCGATTAGCTCCTTGGTGTCTTGGAACAGGACCTTGGACCGCGGGCCGAGGTTTGTAGCGCCAGAGTCGCCGGGCTTGCCGTTTGCGAAGAGCGGGTTGTCCCCAACGCCGGCATACGGCCCGAAGTCATCGGGGCGGCCGTGGAAGAACTTCGGGCTGGTCCAGTTCTGGCCGATCATTGTCGAGCCGTTCGCCGTTATCGAGCCGTCGGCCTGGTGCTTGAAGAGGACCTGGGAGACTCCGGTCCCAACAAAGGGGTAGATGAGGCCGAAGAACACGAGACAGAACAGGGCAAGGACAATCGAACGCCTTAGGTGAGTGATCATCAGTAAGCCTTCAGTGCGGTCAGGATCAGGTCGATCAGCTTGATGAAGATGAAAGGCGCAATGATGCCGCCAACTGCATAGATGTAGACGTTGCGTCGCAGGATCGCAGCCGCGCTGGCGGCACGGAACTTGACCCCGCGAAGTGCCAGTGGGATGAGGGCCACGATCACGAGCGCGTTGAAGATAACCGCCGACAGCACTGCACTTTGCGGGCTGTGCAGTTTCATTACGTTCAGCGTCTCGAGCTGCGGGTAGGTCGCGGCGAACAAGGCGGGGATGATGGCGAAGTACTTCGCCACGTCGTTGGCGATCGAGAAGGTCGTGAGCGCCCCACGGGTGATCAGCAGTTGCTTGCCGATCTCGACGATCTCGAGGAGCTTGGTCGGGTTGGAGTCGAGGTCGACCATGTTGCCGGCTTCCTTGGCAGCTGTGGTGCCCGAGTTCATGGCCACGCCGACGTCTGCTTGTGCGAGGGCCGGGGCATCGTTGGTGCCGTCACCGGTCATCGCGATGAGCTTGCCGCCTTCCTGCTCGGACTTGATAAGGGCCAGCTTCGTTTCGGGAGTCGCTTCGGCGAGATAGTCGTCCACCCCGGCCTCCTGCGCGATGGCCGCTGCGGTCAATGGGTTATCGCCGGTGACCATCACGGTGCGGATTCCCAACGCACGCATCTCGTCGAACCGCTCACGTATTCCTTCCTTGACCACATCCTTCAGCTCGATCACGCCGAGGATCTGCCGCCCGTCGGCGACAGCGAGCGGCGTCGAGCCGGCCCGGGAGATACGCTCGACCACCGCGTCGAGGTCATCCGGGATCGACCCACCCAACACGGTGACCCATGCCTTGACCGACTCCGCGGCACCCTTGCGGACCTGTCGGTCGCCGAGATCGAGGCCGGACATCCGCGTCGTGGCCGTGAAGGGGACGAACTTGTGGTCCACGCCGAGCTCCCGGGCGCGGATGTTGAAGCGCTCCTTGGCGAGCACGACGATCGAGCGCCCCTCCGGAGTCTCGTCGGCGAGCGAGGCCAGCTGTGCGGCATCGGCCACTTCCTGTTCGGTGTGACCTCCGACGGGAAAGAACGCCGAAGCCATGCGGTTGCCGAGTGTGATCGTGCCGGTCTTGTCCAGCAGCAGCGTCTGTACGTCCCCGGCCGCTTCCACCGCTCGGCCGCTCATCGCGAGCACGTTGCGCTGCACGAGTCGGTCCATGCCGGCGATGCCGATCGCCGACAGCAGTGCGCCGATCGTCGTCGGTATCAGGCAGACCAACAGTGACACGAGGATCACCACAGACACCGTCGCTCCCGCGTAGTGGCCGAAGGGCTGCAGGGTGACCACCACCGGTATGAAGATGATCGTGAGGACGGCGAGAAGAATTGTGAGGGCAAGCTCATTGGGCGTCTTCTGGCGGTTCGCACCCTCGACCAGGGTGATCATGCGATCGAGGAAGGTTTGCCCTGGTTCGGCGGTGACCATGACCACGATCCGGTCGGAGAGCACCTTGGTGCCACCGGTCACCGCCGAGCGGTCACCGCCGGACTCCCGGATGACCGGTGCTGACTCGCCGGTGATGGCCGACTCGTCGACCGAGGCGATGCCCTCGATGATCTCGCCGTCGGAGGGGATCAGGTCACCGGCTTCGCAGACCACTCGGTCGCCCTTGACCAGCGACGCGGCGGCGACCAGCTGCTCGGTGCCGTCGGGCAGCACGCGGCGCGCTTCTGTCTCCGAGCGCATCTTACGCAACGTGTCGGCCTGGGCCTTGCCCCGGCCCTCTGCCATCGCCTCGGCGAAGTTGGCAAAGAGGAGAGTCAGGAACAGCCAGATCGTGATTGACCAGTCGAAAAGCCCAGGGTGCGCGATCGACTCGATGAAAGTGATCACCGTGCCGACGAGGACCACGAACATCACGGGGTTGCGTATCTCGACCCGGGGGTCGAGCTTCTTGAAGGAACCGATGACCGCCTGGCCGAATATCTGCCGGTCGAAGAGGCTTCGTGCCTGCGCCACACCGTGCGGTGCATCCGGGGGCGCGCTACCAGTCGCGACGGCGGTGGTAGAGCTCGCGCCGCTCAGAGGATCGGTTGATTGGTTCATGTGGGAGGGCTCCATCAAAAGAACTTGGTGTGGATGAGCTGCTCGACGACCGGGCCGAGCGAGACGGCGGGGAAGAACGTGAGGCCGCCGACGATGAGGATGACGCCGATCAAGAGCCCGACGAACATTCCGTTGTCGGTCCTGAACGTGCCGATCGACTCTGCGACGGTGCTCTTTATCGCCAGCGATCCTGCCAGTGCCAGTGCCGGGATCATGACCCCGAACCGCCCAAGAAGCATGTCGATGCTGCCGATCACGTTGTAGAACTGGGTGTTGCCCGAGAGCCCCGCGAAGGCCGAGCCGTTGTTGTTGGCCTGGGAGGTGATGGCATAGAGGATCTCTGTGAACCCGTGCGGTCCGGCATTGAGCGGGCCCGCTCTGCCCTCGGCGACCGAGACGGCGATGGCGGTCAGGATGAGCACGATCATGGGCATGACCAGCATCCCCAGTCCCGCCAGCTTCACCTCTTTCGACTGGATTTTCTTACGGATGTACTCCGGTGTTCGCCCGATCATCAACCCGCCGATGAACACCGTGATGATGGCGAAGATGAGGATCGTGTAAAGACCGCTGCCGTCGCCTCCGGGCGAGATCTCGCCGAGCATCATGCCGGTCAGCAGCCCGAAGCCGCCCATGGCGGTGTAAGAGTCGTTGGACCCGTCGACAGAGCCGGTTGAGGTCTGTGTCGACGCGATGTCGTAGAGGGCCGACTGGGTGTCGCCGAAGCGGACTTCCTTGCCCTCCATGTTGCCGCCGGCCTGGCTCTTTATGCCTGCCGCGGCGACAGCCGGGTTCCCCACATGCTCTGCGTAGGAGGAGAACCCGACCCAGGCGCCGAAGAGGATCACCATGGCGGCGAGCAAAGCGACGCCCTGGCGGATGCTTCCCACCATCTTGCCGAAGGTGTAGGTGAGGGAGAAGCCGGTGCACAAAAGCAAGCAGATCGAGAGGAAGTTCGTGAGTCCGGTCGGGTTCTCGAAGGGATCTGCCCCGTTTGCATTGAAGAAACCGCCGCCGTTGGTGCCGAGCTCCTTGATGGCCTCCATGAAGCCGACCGGGCCGACGGCGATGACCTGGGTCATGTTGTTCAAGATGTCGTGGATGTGCACGGGGCCGCTCAGGGTCTGCGCCGCACCTTGGCCGACGAAGATGAGCCCGAAGACGAACGCGATCGGCAGCTCGATGTAAAGCATGGCGCGCGTGATGTCCACCCAGAAGTTGCCGATCGTCGGAGAGTTGCGGCGTGCAAAGCCGCGCACGAGGGCGATGGCCGGCGCTATTCCCACAGCCATGCTCACGAATTGCTGAACCGTGAGGGCGGACATCTGCGACAGGTAAGACATCGTCGACTCGCCGTCGTAGTTCTGCCAGTTCGTGTTCGTCACGAACGAGACAGCCGTGTTCCAGGACAAGGCAGGTGGCACTGCCCCGAGGTGCTGCGGGTTGAGCGGAAGCGAGCCTTGGATCCGCATGATCAAGTAGGTGATCATGATCGCCACCGCAGAAAAGATGGTCAGTGCCCCGGCGTAACGCTTCCAGCTCTGCTCCTGGTCGGGGCTGGTGCCGAGAGCCCAGTAAACGGGGCGCTCGATCCATCCGAGCCAGTGCACGCGGCCCGCGAAGACAGCTTCCATGTACGAGCCGAGGAATCGCCACGCGAGGCCCAGCACCACCACGAGGGCGACGATCGTCCAGAAGAACTGCATCAGAACCACTCCGGTTTGAACATGGCGATGCCGACGTAGATGAACACCAGGATCGAGACGACGAGCAACGCGACTTGGACGGCGTTCATACTCTGTCCAATGCCCAGATCAAGCCCAAGAAAAAGAGCACGAAAGCGACCGTGCCCAGTACCACGAGGAAATCAGCCATGCGGTCAGCATCCTGCGGGCCGTGTCAACAGGGCGTAAATAAAGCGCCTGGAACCGTAAAAAATCTATAAACAGACAGTCATGCTGTCGTCAGCCCGTCGTGACAGCACCGCGGTGGAGCTGTTCGTCCTCGACGATCAGTCCGCCGACCACCCCTCGAGGTCAACTGGGCGTCGTGCTGCCTAGCGTTCGGGATCGGTCCGGCCGGCTCGAGACCGCCGCGAAACGAAGTCCGGCCCAGGTCTCGTCGACAGCTGCGACCTTGAAGTCGACGAGCCCGTTCGCAAGGCCGGCAGCACGCACGGCGTGCTCGGAGACGTCTGTGCTAACCCCCGAGGCCTTTTTCGGCCAGCAGATCCAAAGTGCGTTCTTGTCCGCACGCATTGCCATCTGACCGATCCGGGCGGCGAGCTCGGCGGCCGAGCGGACGAACCAGACCGTCACGTCGCTCCGGCCTCGCGCCGAGCGCCGAAGCACGACGCCAGGTGGGAGATCAGGGATCGTGAATTCCGGGTCGGCGCCCACGAGGGCGACCGTCGCGGCCTCGCGGATCCCGAGCTTTCGGGCGAGCGGGGTTCCCGCATAACCCACAGGCATCGGGTGCGGCCGGTCGTGACCCATCATGGCGGGTCAGCATATTGCCCGCCGGCTTACGCTCCGGTGCCGCCCGGTAGCGTGCGGACATGAGCAGCGGGGCTGCACGTCGCTGGATCGTCCTCGTCGTCGTGTTCTGAGGACGAGCCGAGCACATGCCAGTTTACGGTGTTGCGCCGAGGCCCTTCGTCGAGGGCGCCGTAACGCGGCCCGCGCCGGTCGCCTTCTCGGTTGGAGTGCCATCGCGGGCGCCTCACCGGGTGGAGACGGCCTTCGTGTTCTCAGGAGGGGGCAATCGTGGTGCCTGCCAGGTGGGGATGCTGCGAGCGCTGTGCGAACGGGGGATCTTCCCCGACCTCGTGGTCGGGTCATCGATCGGCGCGGTGAACGCGGCGTTCTTTGCCGGCGAGCCGACGCTCGAGGGCACTTACCTCGCCGCCGAGATGTGGCGCGCCGTCGCGACCAATGACGTCTTTCCTAAAGGCCGGCTGCACGGGTCGTGGCGTTTCGTCGAGCGACGCGAGGCCGTCTATCCGATCGAGGGACTGCGGCGCGTGGTACACAGCTTCCTTCGTTTCGATCGCCTGGAAGACTCGCTCGTGCCACTGACGATCGTGGCCACGCGCCTGGACGACGGAGTCGAGGAGTGGCTGACCGAGGGGCCGGCGCTAGAAGCAGTCCTCGCGTCGGCTGCGCTGCCCGCGATCTTCCCGGCGGTCGAGTGTGAGGGAGGTCGTTACATCGACGGGGGTGTCGTCGACAACACCCCGCTGTCGGTGGCACTGGCGGCAGGTGCGCGCCGGATCTACGTCCTCTTGTGCGGTGGAGTCAACTCTCGCCCGATCGACTCCGAGCGTCCCTATGAGGCCCTGCTGGTCGCTTTCGGCCTGTCGATACGCACGCGACTGCGCCGCGACCTTGCCACTGTCCCCGACGACGTCGATGTCATCGTGCTGGAGCAGTCCGGCGTCGAGGAGATCTTGTGGCAGGACTTCTCGCACACCGAGGAGCTGCTTGAGCGCGGCTACCTCGACGCACGGGTCGTGCTCGATCGGGTCGAGAGGCTGAGGGCCGAACGAGGCGGAACGCGGTCAGTCACGAGGTGGTGGTCCCGGTCGAGCGGACGCCCGCCGCTCTCGAGAAAAGGGCCTCGTGCGGACCGTTGCCTGTGATCACGTCGGATGGGCTTGTTCCGAGATGTCCCCGGCCGGCTCTTGCGGTTCCTGGGTGGGCGCGGGCTCGGTGTCCGTGGCCACAGCCATGCTCCGCGCCGCCAACTCCTCCGGTGTGCGGAAAAGGAGCTCACGGTAGTAGATCAGCTCGGCGATGCTCTCGCGGATGTCGTCGAGAGCGCGGTGGGCGGTCACCTTCTGGGGTCGCGCCACGTAGAGGTCGTGGTACCAGCGCTTGCAGAGCTCTTTCAAAGTGGACACGTCGATGGTGCGGTAATGGAAGTAGTCGTCCAGGGCGGGCATGTAGTGCCTTAGGAAACGACGGTCCATCGCGATCGAATTCCCACACAGCGGTACCGAGCCCGCCGTGGGGACGTGTGACTTGATGAACTCGAGGGTGGCCGCAGCGGCATAGTCCACAGTCACTGTGGACTCCCCGATAGCTGTGAGCAGCCCACTTGTCGTGTGCATCCTCCGCACGACGTCGTCCATGTCGTCGAGTTGCTCGCGTGTTGCACCGATGACGAGGTCTGGCCCTTCTGCGACGATGTTCAGGTCGTCGTCGGTGACGATCGTGGCGATCTCGACGATGACGTTGTGCGCCGGGTCGAGTCCGGTCATCTCGAGATCCATCCAGGCGAGCACCGAGGCGCATCGTACCCGGATCCGCGTCAGCTCTACTACGGTGCCCTTTCGTGCTCGAGATTCCACTGGTCCGCCTCGACGTGGACCTTCCGGTTCCGAGCTACGCGCAGCTCGGTGACGCGGGTTGCGACCTTGTCGCGAGATACGGCGCGGTCCTCGCCCCTGCCGGTGGTCGCGCAACTGTCCCGACCGGGATCGCTCTCGAGATCCCTGAGGGGTACGCGGGTCTCGTGCTGCCGCGCAGCGGGCTCGCCGCCCGGTACGGCGTCACCTGCCTCAACGCACCGGGCCTGATCGACCCCGGTTACCGGGGCGAGGTCGCGGTCATCCTTCTTAACACCGATCCCAGTACCCCCTACGAGGTCCAGCGCGGGGACCGAATCGCCCAATTGGTGATCTGTCGGGTGGAGGAGACACGTTTCGCGGCGGTGGAAAGCCTCGAGACGAGCGAACGCGGCGAGAGGGGTTTCGGCCACAGCGGCCGGTGAAGTGGAGAGAGAGGTGCAATGCAGCGTCTGAGCGGGCTCGACTCCATGTTCTTCTATATGGAGACGCCCACGAATCACATGCACGTAACAGGCGTGTTCCTCCTCGACCCGACAGCTGCGCCCGGGGGGTTCTCGTTTGTCCAGGTGCGTGCGATGGTGGCGAGCCGTCTTCACCGTGCGCCACCCCTGAGGCGTCGTCTCGTCGAGGTGCCGTTGGGTCTTGCGCAACCGGTCTGGATCGAGGACCCGGGCTTCGACCTCGACTATCACGTGCGTCGCGCTTGCCTGCCGGCGCCGGGAGGTCGGTTGGAGCTCGAGCAGTTTGTGGGTGAGATCGTCGGGTCACCACTCGACCGACAGCGCCCGCTGTGGGAGATGTACCTCGTGGAGGGTCTCGAAGGCGATCTCCAGGCAATGGTCGTGAAGGTGCACCACGCTGCGATCGACGGGGTCTCGGCTGCCGAGCTCATCGCAGGCTGGCTCGACCTCGAGGCAGATGCTCCGCTGGCCGACTCCGACGACGGGGACGACTGGCAACCCGAACGCGTACCGAGCGAAATCGATCTCCTGGTCGGTGCGTGGGCCCAAATCGCTTCCAGTCCTCCAAAAGTGGCAAGGACGACCCGCCGTTGCACGCAGGCCGCGCTGCGTGTCGCGACGCACAACCGCGACTCGGCAGCAGCGTCGCCTCCATCGCCTTTCAGCGCGCCGAGGACGTCGTTCAACCTGGCGATCAGTCCCCAACGGCGCGTCTGTTTCGTTGCAGCTTCGCTAGAGGACCTGAGAGCTGTAAAGAACCACTTCGGATGCACCGTGAACGACGTCGTACTGGCGGTTTGCGCTGGCGCCTTGAGACGCTTTCTCCTTGTCCGGGGCGAGCTTCCCGAGGAGCCGCTCGTCGCTCTGGTCCCGATGTCGGTGCGAGCCGACGAGGAGAGGCTGACCGGCGGGAATCGGCTGTCGGCGATGCTCAGCTCACTCGCTACCGATATTGCCGATCCCGTCGCGCGCCTGCACGCGATCTCGGCCGCTATGTCGGGGGCCAAGTACCAGGAGTCGTTGATCGGTTCGGACGTGCTGACCGACTGGACGGAGTTCACCTTCCCCGCTCTCATCGGAGGTGTGGCGCGCTTTATTTCCTCGACGCGGTTCTTCGATCACGTTCGGCCGGCCTTCAATGTCACGATCTCGAATATCCCGGGTCCTCAGTTTCCTTTGTTCCTTGCCGGGGCGCGTGTGGCCGCCACGTATCCGCTCGGGCCGGTTGTCGAGGGTGCCGGGCTCAACATGACAGTGATGAGCTACTGCGGCACGGTTTACTTCGGTCTCAATGGCTGCAGGAAGACCGTGTCCGGCATAGCGGACCTTCCGGCGATGATCAGCGAGAGTCTGGATGAGTTGCTTTCCGTCGTCCTGCCGGGACACGAGTGGGCCTCTCGGGCGGACAGGCATCCCGCCAACTTGACCTGGTCCAACTAGGTGGTCTGGCCAGCTGGTGGTGAGAATCCTCTGGACGCTTGGTAAGATTCGCCAAGACGCGGACGTGGCTCAGTGGTAGAGCATCACCTTGCCAAGGTGAGGGTCGCGGGTTCGAATCCCGTCGTCCGCTCCAAAGAAAGTCCAGGTCACGGACGTGCGAGGGGCTGAGATCGGCTCCTCGTGGCGCGTTCAGGGGCGCCGCGCACCACATTTGCACCACATTTGCCGAACTTTTTTCGCCGATCGCGCCTAGTGAGCCATTGTTTTCGCGCGTGAGGGTCGCGGCCCCCTCTTAGCTCGGCTGTGTTGGGCCAGCCTCGCCACGGAGGCCGGATGGTCGCAGACGGGGGCGTGAGCGAGGGTTCCGGGCACGTCACTTCGGCACCACTTGTTGCCACTGGTGGTCCTACGGTGAAGATGTAGGGCAGCAAAACCTCGATCGCGCTGAAGGCATTCAGCGTGGGACGCCGGCGCTTGGTCCGGGGAATTTCCGAGGCCTCGAAGCTCGCCCTGGATGCGGGCACAGCCCCAGCGCCGGTTCTCTCGGGCGATCCGGACGATGAGTTCGACGAGCTCATCGGCCATGGGCGGCCGACCAGGGCCACGAGTGGATCGCCAGCGCCGCCATTTTCGCGGTGCCAGCGAAGGAGCGTCTCTGGCGTGACGAGGAAGAAGCGCCAGCGCCGTCGCGGCAGCAACCGGGAGAGGGCGGCGAGGCTCCCGATCCACAGGGCGATAAGCGACGCGCGCATTGAGTTGCCGCTCGAGGATAAGCACCTCGTGGCGGAGCACCATGATCTCGATGTCCTTGTCTGTCTCGGTCCGCCGAGAGGATCGGAGCAGGCCGAGGTAACAGAGGGTGAAGGCCACGGCCGATCATGGTCGCTGGTGACGAGCACTGTCAGCTCAGGGCAGTGATCGAGGTTTTGGTGCCCTACAGCTCTCCGCCGTCCTGGCTGGCTGACTGGGCTCCGCGTCCTGGTTGGCTGGCTGATTGGCGGATCTGTCCCGCTCGCGTACGGTTCTGCGGGCCTGTCCTTCTTATTCCACCGCCGTCAGGACCGGCGCCCCCAGCCTTACACAAGTCGAACCTTTCGCCCGAGCTACCGGGCGATGTGATCGCCCTGCCAGGCGCCCACGCCAAGATACGACGGGACGGCTACCGCACCGATCACCAGTGATCCAGGGATGT
>Ga0187874_10000561_pt1 | contig 44658 bp, 36 predicted proteins | sample June2016WEW_16_1_3_FD_132993 | JGI IMG/M metagenome (GOLD analysis project Ga0187874, IMG submission 132993) | Peatland microbial communities from SPRUCE experiment site at the Marcell Experimental Forest, Minnesota, USA - June2016WEW_16_150 | ecosystem: Environmental > Terrestrial > Soil >... | reverse complement strand
GATAGCCCGGCCATCCCAGCAGCTTTGTCAGTTCGTTGTCCCGCAAACCGCGAGTGTACCGAAATTAGCCAACTCATGAAAGCCATCCCTGCTTGAGGTCCATCGAATTCCTGCGCAGAGCCGTATAATTAAGCCAAGACTCCGTATCTTTCTGATTGTGGTCGAGGACCCGGCGGAACAGTTGGGCAGCCTGTCTGACATCCCCTCCGAGCTTGGCCACTTGGGCGAGACAGCGGTAGGCGGGCAGGAAATTGGGGTCGGCCGCAAGTGCCTCGCTGCAGAGTTCGCGCTTCTTTTCCGGCGCGTCCTCCTCGTAGCGCGTGGAATTGATCCACGGATAAATCGGGTTCGGCGGCCGGCGAGTCATCAGCGCATTCATTTCGGCGTTTGTGCTGTTTCTGAATTCAGTCCAGGCCTTGTCTTGTTCGGCATCGGGCTTGTCCTCATTCTGTTGGGAGAACGCCAGATCCTTCGCCTGGAAGTATTTCTCGTAGGCGGAAGCGAAGTTTGGATCCAGGTTCATGGCGCGGCGGTACGCGTCTACCGCATCAGCGAACCGGCGGGCCCTTTGCGCCTTGACTCCTTGCTCGTAGGCGCGCCTCGCCCCTCGCGAGCCGGAGTATTTGTCTGTCGGAGTGGCGGCGTTCACGGCAAGCGACGCGAGGAGGGTGACAATGGGAAGCAAGCAATATTGGGCCGGAATTTCCATTTTGGACTTCCAGATCTCATTCAGTATAAGCGAAAGCGCCATCCTTTGGAGTTTCGGGGACAGTCGTATCGTATGAGCCGCTACGGCTCACAATACCCGCATGAAAATGGGTGCCGTCCGATACGAGGAATCAATAACTTGCGCCCTATTTTCGGAAGAGGCTACGCAACCCCCATCATTCAGCCGCTGGCGTTTGGGAGTTTCGTCGCCCGTTCCCGAAATCCCTTCCATCGAGTTCCTAGCAGTGGCAACCGCGAGCAGTTGCCTGCGAGCCGAAGTTGTGCAAAATTGGTTCCATGGAACGCGACCGTGTCATAGCCGCCTTGAAGGCGCATGAACAGGAACTACGCACGGCTGGCGTGTTGGGTCTGTCCCTGTTCGGCTCGGTCGCACGCGGCGAGGATTCCACGCACGATGTCGATGTGGCAGTGCGCCTCGGCGAGAGTTTCTCGGCGCCAGGTCTCAGCTATTTCAGCCGCCTGAGCGAACTCGAAGCGCGTCTGTCCGGCATTCTGGGCTGCAAGGTGGATGTCATCGAGGAGCCGGTGCGCAAGAAGCGTTTTCAGACAGAGATCGACCGGGACCGCACCCTTGCCTTCTGACAAACCCGCCCGCCGCCTGGAAGACATCGTCGAAAACGCGCAAGCGATTCAGCGTTACGTCGCCGGCATGGACGTGACAGCGTTCGCGAAGGACCAGAAAACATACGATGCGGTTGAGCGCTGCCTCGAACGGATCAGCGAAGCCGCGGCCAAGCTCGGCGATCTGGCTCTGTCCCTCGTGCCGGGTCAGCCCTGGCAGGAGATAAGGGCGCTCGCTAACCGCCTGCGTCACGAGTATGACGCCATCCGGGAAGATCGGCTCTGGGACATCGTTCAAATCGACCTCCCGCCATTGTGCGCAGCCTGTGAGGATACCCTGCGGCGGCTGCGTGAAACTACGGGCAAGCCACGTAACCCAATCGCTTAGCCGCTGGCGTTTGGGTGTTGCGTAGCCCGTCCCCGAAATCGCCCGATCAGCAGCAGGATCACTTCGCGTAACTTCACCGTGTCCTTGCCGCGCTTCTGCGCGAGTTTCACGTCGCGCCGGAACTGCGCGCCCTTTACCGGGTTCCGCACCGGATCAGATTCCGAGGTCCTCTAACAGTGCGCCCGCGGACTTCAGGCGCTTTCCCTTGCCCTTGTCGGCGGCCCGCATCGCCTTCACCGTAGTGGCCCGGCGCTGGCGAAAACGAATGCGATCAGACCGGCGAGGCGCATGAGAATCTAAGGGCGGTTTCGATCTGCGCGCTGTCCGCGCAGTCCTCGCAGCGTTCGCGGGACTTGGCCGTTTCGCACTGCCGGCGCGATGGGCCGCAACCCTTACTTTGATTCTCGGCTCGGGCGCCGGTTTGATCAGGATTTCGACCTGATTGCCCAGCGCCTTGGCGAACCCGATCAGTTTTTCGAGAGAGAAGTCGCCCAGGCGCCCGCGCTTCAATTGGGACACCCGCGGCTGGCCTATTCCCAAAAGCCGCCCGGCTTCCAGTTGGGTTAAACCGCGCTCTGTAACGATCCGATTGATTTCGCGGGCGACGTCGGCTTTGGCAAGGGCCTCGTCTGGATTTGGAAGCCCAATGTCGGCGAAGACATTATCGCCTCCCTCCTCCACTTCGATCTTCCGCCATTCGCTTCTTTTCATCGCTCTCCCGCTGTCTTTGATGCTCTTCGGCATCGCGAAGACGCGTCCTGATGAGATTCAGGTCGCGCTTTTGGCTCTTGATCCCAATTGTCGATTTCTTCTTGAAGCAGTGGAGGACGTAGATATATTCCTTGATTTTGGTTGTGTAAACGCCCCGGAACGTATCGCCATCGAAGTCCGACACGATCTCAACCGCATTGATGCCCCGCATCGGCTTCGCGGATGGATGGCTCTCACCGAACTGTGCCGAGCGCAACGCAGAACCAATCTCATACCGGACTTCTTCGGGAAATCCTCTTAGGCGATCTTTCGAGTCGCCCATCCACTGAATTCGCTTGCTTGGTTTTCCTGGTTCCATCTTATTACAATTCTGAGATATCCGTCAATCGGAATGTGCTGCGCCCGGTCAGCGCTAAGCTAAGGGGCCGCGCAGGATCACTTCTTCTCGTCCTTGGCTCTCTTTCTGGACTCCAGGATCGCCGCTACAGCCTTGTCGGCTATGGGGGGTGGGTCAGTGGGTGTGGCACCCCCCAATCATTCAGCCGCCGGCGTTTGGGAGCTACGCGCCGGAACTGCGCGCCTTTTACCGGGTTCCGCACCGGATCAAATTCCCAGGTCCTTGAACAGTGCGCCCGCGGACTTCAGGCGCTTTCCCTTGCCCTTGTCGGCGGCCCGCATCGCCTTCACCGTGGTCGCGTTGGGAACTCTCACATCGAAAGGCAGGGCCTTCTCCGCGACCACGCGCACCAGCAACATGCGCACGGCGTCGGACACGGAGATTCCCATCCCGGCAAGTGCCTTCGCGGCCCTCTGCTTCGTCTTCTCATCCACGCGAACGTGAACCATCGTCGTCGCCATGATTCGACCTCCCTGAGATACATTGTATCTCACCACTCGACGCACCGTGCAGGGTGGCCGCGGACAGGTCCTGGCCAAGGCCACCCTGCGCACCATTCCGGGCGCGAATGGGCTGACGCTCCTGCAGTAGGGAACCAACTTGTACATTCCGGTGTACACTTGAGGCATGCACGACCTCAGCATCACGGATTTCCGCCGGCGGTGTCTCTCCCTGCTGGAAGATCTTCCCGACGAGGGAATCACCATTACGAAACGCGGCCAGCCGCTTGCCCGCGTCACGCCTGTGAAGCCGCTTCGCAAGGGCCAGCGTGTCCGGCTGCCGCTGCTGAAGGGCAAGGGCCGTCCCGGAGCGCTCTGTCCGAACACCGAGACGCCCTATGACCTCGTATTTGATTGACATCAATGTGTGGCTGGCGATGACTTGGGATCGGCATCCGCAGCATGCCAGCGCTGCCCGCTGGTACGAATCCACCGATCGCGCGGCGTTTCGGTTCTGCCGGTTCACCATGCTTGGGTTCATCCGTCTGCTGACCAACCGGAAGGTGATGGGCGATAGTACGCTAACGCTGAGGGCCGCGTTCGAACTGTACGACCGATGGAGACAGGACCCACGCGTCGGACTTGCGGCGGAGCCGCCTGGAGTGGAGACGTTGTTCCGTCAGGCTGCCGCGCCCTTTGCCAAGCTGCCGGCGACAAAGGCGGTTGCCGACTGCTACCTGGTCGCCTTCGCCGAGGCCTCCGGAGCCCACCTGGTCACCTTCGACAAGGGGCTGGCCGGCGCCGCCAGGTTCCGCCAGGTTCCCGTCACGCCGCTCAAGCCGGTCTGAGGCAAGTCAAAACCTGAGAACGCAGAGGAAGCGGAGGAACCGTGGGCCGGCGCCATCTCGGCAGAAGTTCAGGTCTATCTCGGAGTGCATCGGAGACCGCGAGCAAGCAAGCGGTCTGCCAATACGTGAACGAACTTCTGAGGCTACGGACTAAGTGAATCGCATCGCGGCTAGTCACGCGGCGGCGTGCTACTTGTTCTTCGCGGCGTTCAGAAAGGTTCCTTCGTCGAGCTCTTTGAAGGCTTGACGAAGCTGCTCCTGCGTGTTCATCACAATCGGGCCGTACCAGGCTACGGGCTCCTGGAGCGGCTTGCCGGAACAGAGCAGGAAACGGATGCCATCCTCGCCGGCTTGGACGGCCACTTCGTCGCCGCGGTCGAAGACCACCAGCGAACGGTTGTCGGCCCCGGCGGGAGGCGCGGTGTCGGCCCAACCGACGCCTTCGGTCGGGACGGCGAGGGGTCCGGAGGCATTGCAGAACTTGCCGCTGCCGGAGAAGACGTAAGCGAAGGCGTGACGGGTGGTCTCCACGGGGAGGGTCTTGCGGCGGCCGGCAGGAACCGTGACGTCGAGGTAGATGGGGTCGGCGGCGATGCCGTCCACGGGGCCGGATTTGCCCCAGAAGGTTCCGCAGACGATGCGCACCTGGGTGCCGTCGTCGTCCTGGACCTCCGGGATGTCGGGGGATTTTACCTCCTGGTAGCGGGGCGGCGTCATTTTGAGCGCGGAGGGAAGGTTGGCCCACAACTGGAAGCCGTGCATGCGGCCGGACTGGTCGCCTTTGGGCATCTCCTGGTGGATGATGCCGCTGCCGGCGGTCATCCACTGGACGTCGCCGGCGGCGATGGCGCCGTGGTTACCCATGCTGTCACCGTGTTCCACGGTACCGGCGAGGACGTAGGTGATGGTCTCAATGCCGCGGTGGGGATGCCAGGGGAAGCCCGCCAGGTAATCCTCCGGAATGTCATTGCGGAAGTCGTCGAGGAGGAGGAAAGGATCGAATTCCGAGGTGGCGCCGAAGCCGAACGCGCGGCGCAGGTGAACTCCGGCGCCCTCGAGGGTCGGCTTAGCCTTGATGAGCCGTTTTACTGGACGAATGGACATATCCCTCCTTTACCAAGAGTCTATCCTGTTCGATGCGGCGCTGCCATACCGAGGTTGATGAAGAAGGCTTAGCCGCCGAAATGAAGAATTTACCGGAGAAGGCGCGAAGCCGCGGAAAAGACACATAGACAAGCAAGCCGGTCAAAACTACTATCTGGATGGGGCCATGCTCCTGGGGTAAATTGGGTAAATTCGAGGCAATTCCGCATCGCGAACGCCTGTGGTATTCTGGCTCAAACCGAGCGCGATGGGAGCTTTGATGCGGCGGATGCCGCCCTCCACTGCGAAGGTCTGCTTCCATCGCGGCGAGCCTTCGCGCACGGCGTCGGCGAGGCTGCCCCACATGGGATACAAGGCCTCATCGGAATAGCGAACATAGCCGCAGAGCGAATCGGGGCTGCCGCTCCACAAGTAAGCCTCGACGACGGCTTGGTTGGAATAGAGGCCCTGGCGCTTGCCCAGGAGGCCGAGCGCGGCGCAGCCATCGAGCAGGCCCGCGAGCGCGCCGGAATCGACGCCCAGGGCCTGGGCGAGCGGCGCGGCGCGCGCGAGCGCTTCATGCAGCCGGTCGAAGACGCCCAGGGAGAGCCGCGAACATGGTCTTGGATTGCCGGAAGGCATCGATGAGTGCGAGGACCGGCGCGGGATCGGGCAAGGACATGGGCAAACGATTTCAGTGACCGCCGAGAGCTTTTTCCACGGCAGCCTGCAATTTGGCGGGATCGGCGCCGCCCAGATCGCGGTAAACGATGTGGCCCAGGCGGTCGATGACGAAGGTCGAAGGATACGCCTCGACGAAATACTTGGCCGAGGTGTCGGGTTCGGCGCCGATCAGGAGGGGGAAAGTGTACGACTGCTCGCGGGCGAATTTCTCGACGGCGCCGGCGTCCTCACCGACATCCAGACCGAGGATGACCAGGCCGCGCTTTTCCCAATTGACGTACATCTTCTGAAGGCGCGGCATGAGGGCGCGGCAGGGTGGGCACCAGGTGGCCCAGAAATCGACGATGACGACTTTGCCCTGGAACTCGCGAAGGTGGACGTTGTTGCCGCCGGTATCGGGGAGCGTGAAATCAGGCGCCACCGCACCAACCAGCGGCTTGGACTGCGCCTGGAACGCCGATCCGGGCGAAGCGGCGCGCGCGGACGCGGGCGGTGCGAAGTGAAATAGCGCTTCGGGCAACGGTTGATTCCACTTTGCGATGGTATAGAGCAGGATCTCGGTGGCCTTGGCCGAGTAGGTGATGGCCTTATAGACAACGAAGCTTTGCCGGTCGATGCGGTACATGGTGTTCTCAGCGCCCTCGATGCTGCCGCGGGGCCACTGGTCGCGAACCACCCTCACCACATAGATGGGGACGGGTTTTCCGTTCACGAGGAACTGCTCCTCGCGGGCGATGGAGGCCTCGCGGACGTGCCGGTCGATTTCGGCCAGCGCGCCGATGTGCGTGCCGGCGGCGTCAGCCAGCGGCGTCTTCGAGTATTCGCTGGTGTCCGGACGAAAGAGCCACTCGTCCTGGCCATCGCCAACCCGCAGTTCGCTGCTCGCGTTGTCGAACTGGACGCGGTATTTCCCGGGACCCGATCCGGTCTCTGCGAAGTGCCGCTCCGACACGTCGGATCCGCGGACGGTTTGGGCGGTGACGCGGACCTCATAGCCGCGCAGGTCGCGGTAGACGGCGGCAACGTGTTGCAGGATCTCGGTCGCCGAGCCGGCGCCGAAAGTCAGGCAGGGAGCGGCCAGGACAAGAGCAGTCAGGCGAAACTTCATTCTTGGATTATGAGTGTTGCGGAGGCGCAAGGCAACGGGGCAGGAGGCTTGTCCCTAATCGGTGGGGGCGGTATGGCCGCGTATCGTTCCGTTTCCAGAAGTCGGTCAACGCTGGGCGACCAGGCAGGAGTGATCCGCAAAGGTGTGAACAAACTTCCGAGTGCGACCATTCGGGAGGTATCGCCTGGATGCTCGAACCGAAATGCCGAATGCGGCCATTTCTACAGGTAGCCCGTTACACGTCAGGTGCGCGAAGCTCATTGGCGTGAAATCCTCTTGCACAAAGCCGCTGCGCGGCAGTTTCGAATGCCCGACGTGTACTTTGGCAGGACGATTGCGACGGAGCGGACTCGGCGGTAGCATTGCGGTGTGATGCGGCCATTCGCTGAGCCAGTCCAACGTGGACGGCTCACAATGAAAGCGCCATACAATCCCCATAAAGCAATCGTCCTGCCAAAGTAAGGCGGCTTCGTACAAGTGGTTGTATCGGGAACGCGCCGGCGATCAGTCTCATCTCGTTCTGCATGCGCGCGCCGCCGGCGCACTTCCGATACAACGCTAAGGACTTACCGGGCAGCGCTCGAAGGTCCAACCATGGCGACTTCCACGCAATGCAATTCGCGGCAAGCAATTGATGCCCCGCAGCCTTCGAGTTGACCTTTCGGCAGACCGCTTCGCCATCCGGTATAAAATAAAGAATGGATTTCGTGATTATCGCCTACACTTCATCGGTGGCCGCAACCATCCTATCTATGTGAGTTCGTGGCGAATTCCCCGAGTTAAGGTGGAAGCAAAGCTCCAATCTGGCAGCATGATCTCGCACTACAGCATTAGCTCGCGTCTCGGCGTGGGCGGAATGGGTGAGGTGTATCTGGCTCAGGACACCAGGCTGGATCGCAAGGTGGCCCTGAAGATTCTGCCTGCGGAGGTCGCTTCGAATGAGGAGCGCATGCGTCGCTTCGTGCAAGAAGCGAAAGCCGCCGCTGCTCTAAACCATCCCCATATCGCGCACATCTACGAAATTGGAGAGGCCGGCGGAACACACTTCATCTCCATGGAGTACGTCGACGGCGAGACCCTGCGGGACAAACTTCACCGCGGACAAACGCCGCTGCCGAAACTCTTGAAATACCTCGCTCAGGTAGCCGAGGGACTGGCGAAAGCGCACGCGGCGGGTATCGTGCATCGTGACCTCAAGCCCGACAACATTATGGTCACGCGCGACGGCTACGCCAAGATTCTAGATTTTGGCTTGGTGAAGCTGATCGAACCGCAAGAGCCCTTTGGCTCCGGAAGCGGCGCAGCAAGCGATGCCGCCACGATCTTCAACCAGCACTCCACGCCCGGAACGGTTATCGGCACAATCGGTTATATGTCGCCCGAGCAAGCTCTGGGCAAGACGGAGGTCGATCACCGTTCGGACATCTTCTCCTTCGGATGCATTTTGTATGAGGCAGCCACAGGACAGAAAGCGTTCGAGGGAAAAGACGCGCTCGATTCTCTCCATAAAATCGTCCACGGGCCAACGCCTCCGATTGGCGGAGGCAGCGAGAACCCGCCACCCGATCAGCTGCAGCGCATCGTCCGAAGATGTCTGGCCAAGGACCCGGATAAGCGCTACCAATCGAGCCACGACGTGGCGCTTGAGCTGGAAGAGCTCGGGCAGGAATTGACCGGAACGACAGGATCATCGCCGTCCGGCCAGCGCGCAGGCAATGGCGTGCAAGCCCCGAGCAGCGGCGCCGCGACGGGCATCGACAGCGCCCGTCAGCCAGCCACGGGCACGAGTGGTACCGCACCTCTGCGTTCAACTTCGAGCGCGGAATACATCGCCGGAGAGATCAAGCGTCACAAGAAAGGCGCAGCCATCCTCGCGTTGCTGGCCGTCATCATCACAGCGGTCGGACTCCGCTATTACTTTCACTCCCAGCTCGCCCTTGACTCCATCGCCGTCCTGCCCTTTACCAACATGACCGGAGATCAGGAGATGGAATACCTCTCGGACGGCATCAGCGAGCGCCTCATCAACAGGCTCTCGCAACTCCCTGCCGTGAAGGTTATCGCACGCAGCTCAAGCTTCAGGTACAGGGGCAAGGATGTGGACCCCCAGGAAGTGGCGAACGCGCTGAGCGTCAAAGCAATCCTGAGCGGCAGAGTCACGAAGCTAGGCGACAACCTGGTGATCAGTGTCGAACTCGTAAACGCGCGCGATAGGACGCAGGTGTGGGGCGAACAATACAACCGCAAGTCGGCAGACCTGCTGGCCGTCCAATCCGAGATTGCCGGAGAGATCGCTGATAAGCTGCGCCTGCGCTTGAGTGCCGGCGCGCGGCAGCAACTCGCCAAGCGCGAGACGGTCAACCCGCAGGCGTATGAACTGATGCTCAAGGGACTGTTCTATCGCCACAAGGGAGGCATCGAGAATTCCGAGATGGCTGTCGGGTATTACAAGCAGGCCATATCCGTCGACCCCGCTTACGCGCTGGCCTATGCCGACCTGTCCACAACGTATCGCGATCTCGCGGCAGGAAGCGTCCTGGACCCCAAAGAGTTCTTACCCAAAGCGGAGGAGGCAGCGCGCAAATCGTTGGAGCTGGATGAGAATCTCGCTGACGGGCACTACGCCATGGCGCTCACCATGCGGGATGCCTGGGATTGGGCCAATGCCGAGCGGGAATACCGGCGCGCCATCGAACTGAACCCGAACCTCGCCGAAGCACACCTGAGGTATGCGTTTTATCTCAGCCTTGTGGGGCGACACCCGCAAGCCATCACCGAGATCGAGCGTGCCAGAGAGCTTGATCCGCTCGCCCCGGCCGTCAATGCCAATGTTGGTTATGTGCTTTACTTCGCGCGCCAGTACGATCAGGCCATCCAATCCCTGCAGAAGACGCTTGAACTGGACCGGAGCTTTCCCCCGACGTACAACGTCCTCGGCTTCACCTACGCCGCGAAGGCGATGCAGGCGAAGGCCATCGCCGCCTATCAGGACGCCATCAATCTAGGCAATAAGAGTCCGAGTTTGCAAATTCATCTGGGCGCGTCGTACGCGTGGGCCGGCGAGCGCGAGCGAGCACAGAGCATCCTTCAGCAACTGCGGACGAGTGAGAGGTATGTTTCGCCGGCCGAGTTGGCCATCCTCTATGCGGCGCTGACCGAGCGCGAGCAGGCGTTCGCTTCGCTTGAGAAAGCCTGCGCCACACGCGATCCTAGTGTGCAGTATCTCGGCGTTGACCCGGCCTTCGATAGTCTGCGCTCGGATGCACGCTTCGCCAATCTCGTACGACGCATCGGTCTGTAGAACGGGAGCGCAGCCAGTAAACGGAGTCCGGCGGGCAATTACCGATTCCGCTCGAATCACGGCGCATCCGGAAATTACGCCGCCTCCAGCGAAATTGATCCGCCCTGACGCCGTAGCGTTTAGAGACTCGGTTCCGCGCGCGAATTCCCACCGTGCCGTCTTGCGAGAATCTCACCCGTCCCGGCAATTCGCTTGAGGTCCTTGCGGCCCAGAGGTAATGTCCACATGGCTACCGATATGGCCCAATAAGAGGGCTCAAATGAACGAGTTGGCATTGGCAAACAGAGCGGCGGACTGGCGCAGATTGAAGGCCCTGGTCCTGGACAGCGTTTCCTCCCCGATCACCAAGCGAGTGTACAACCTGGGGCTGGACGGGTTCTTTGCCTGGTACGGCCAGGAACCCCGGCCCGCCTTCACCAAGGCCACTGTGAGCGCGTGGCGCGTCGCCCTTGGAAAACGGCCGGGTGACCTTTCAATGGCGGGACTCCAAAGACAACAACCAGATCAAAGCCATGACGCTGGATGCGGTCGAGTTCATCCGGCGCTTCCTGCTTCACATCCTACCCCTGGGTCTCGTCAAAATCCGCCACTTCGGCTTCCTCTCCAATCGCCGCCGCGCGGCCGCGCTCACCCTTTGCCGCAAGCGGCTGCCCCGGCCTCTGGCCCCCATCGTTCCCATCCTGTCGGAGAGGCAGCAACCATACGGCGGCAGGTTTGACCCCGTGCGGAGCGTGAGACTACAATTGAAAGCAGCAACGTGCGCCCGTAGCTCAGATGGATAGAGCGTTTGCCTCCGGAGCAAAAGGTCGGTGGTTCGAATCCACTCGGGCGTACCAAACTTCCCCAAAATAATTCATAGAGTTACGGTCGCCGATTCGGTGGCTGTTGTCCTTTTCAAAGTCCGGACAAGGTCCAAAATGGGCCGCGTTCGGACCTTGTGGCGCTTATGCGCGCCGGATCATTGAGAACACACGACGTGCAGACAGTAGAGCGTTTGCTCCGCGAACAAATGCTCTGATGAATTTCATCCGGCGGCCTGGAGAAAATCGAGTTGAGGTCGAGGAGTCGCACAATACGCCATCGAGTTTGGCGGGGATGGTGTGGCAGTTCTCTGGGGATGGTTTGAAGGTTCAGGTGTGGGGATCGAAACCATGCCGGCGGGCGTATTGCGTCCCGTTCGATATAATGGAGGCGTAGCGTCCGTTGACAACGGAGCGAATCATGAGTGACCTCGACCGGCTTCATCAGATCATCGACGCCTTGCCTCCGCAGCAGGTCCGCGCGCTCTTGACCCCTTTTGGCTCCCCCACCGCCCATCAGTGATGAGGAGTTCGCCCGCCGCCTCGCTGAGGCTCCCGAAGAAGAGGTCGATGAAGGGACCATCGCCCGCATCCTGGCCGCCGAAGCCGAACAGGGAGAGAGCATCTCTCACGGCGAATTGAAGCAACGGCTAGGTCTGTGAAACGGCTCCTCGTCTATAAGCCTGCGGCTCAGCGCGAACTCGCCCACATGGACCGCTCCGACGCGACCCGTATTCTGCACGCCTTGGAAGGATTTGCTGCTGACGGTCGCGGCGACGTCAAGGCGCTGAAGGGTGCGCTGAAAGGCCGGTATCGCCTGCGCATCGGCAAGCCCTCATGGCAAAGGGTCCATGGTCACCAGATCGAGGTCCGGACAGGGTCCAAAACCCAGAAACCGACCCCACAAGGTCCATCAACTGGCGGAAGTCGCTCTGAAATGAAATGGAGCCCGGCCTCGATACCTCACATGCGCAGGAAGATCTTGCGCCGGTACATCCAGAACAGGAACAACCAGTAGACCAGCAGCACGGCAATGCCGCGTAGCAGCGGTTCGAGGCCGGCGCCGAGGACCCGGAAAAAGCGCTCGCCCAGATTGATGCGGAAGGAATCCACGATGAAGCGCTCCCACAGGTGGGCGATCAGGTAGGCGGCGATGGAGTTCATGCCGACGACCACCAGTGGGAAGGCCCATTTGCGGTAGCCGCGGACATCCAGAATCCAGGAGAAGGCGGCCAGAAAGAGGAAGCAGATGCCGCCACTAAAGAGGGTCCAACTGGGGGTCCAGATGCGCTTTATCACGGGGCAGATGCCAGTGAAGTGGAAGAGCAGCCCGGCGGCAATTCCGATGGCGCCGGCGGTGAGCAGGCGGCGCATGGGGATGCGCGGCGCGGCGGCGCGGAGCCACTGGCCGGCGAAGAGACCGAGGATCATGGTGCCGAGCGTGGGAATGAAGCTGAGCGTGAGGTATCCGCCGCCATTGAATGCGAACGGCTGAGTGCGCGGGAAGAGATTGAGGAACCACTGGTCGAAGGCGATGCCGAGGTTGGCGTACTTGTTCCAGTGCGCGGCGAAGCCGGTGTAGTCGTGCCGCCAGGAGGGCGCAACGGCCACCCAATGGCCGGAAGCAGAGCCGTGCACCGGATAGAGCGACCATGCGAGCCAGTAGCCCACCAGGATCGCAGCCAGCGCGATGGCCTGCCATTTGGGCGGACGAAACGCGAGCAGAAAGAGCAACGGGTAACCGAGACCGATCTGCGTGAGCGTATCTTCGAAGGTGAAATTCGTCTGCGGGCTGTCCAGAGACCGGAGGAGGATGCCGAGCGCGACCAGCAACAGCGCCCGCCAGAGAGCGTGGCCCAGCATGCGGCCGAAGGCGCCGCCTTTGGCAAGCCGGTTGGCGATCGAGTAGGGCAGCGCCACACCCACCAGGAACGAGAAGCCGGGCTGAATGGTGTCGTGCAGCGAGCAGCCGGCCCAGGCAACGTGCGTCTGGTGGTAGGCCAGGAAGCTCCAGAAGCGGCTGGCGGGGAAGGCCTGAGCCACGCGCGAGAGCTGGAAAACTTCGGCCATCATGAGGAGCATGACCAAGCCGCGATAAGCGTCAATGGCGATATTGCGCGGCGCAGGCTGCCGGACGGACGCGGGCGCCGCGGCGGCGGGCGAAGATTGGAGAGCAGCCTCCAAAATGGGCCTCCTGGGATTGCAGTATAGTCCCTGGCGGGTGCGAAGTGGGACGGGGTCGAATGGAGCGTCAGCGAGTCGCTTGCGGCATGTCCTTCAGCGTTGAGAACCTCAACATTTTAGATATTCATGTGACAAACTCTTGCATTCAACATGAAATGGGTGTATACGATATTTGACCAGTAGCCCAAAAGGGAGCGCATCATAACCGCCGACGTATTTTTTCTGCTTATTCAGGCGTGACGGTTAAGCCGTCAGGGGGATCCGGGTATTCGGGCCCATTTTCTTAGAGGTGGTCATATGTACTCTCGTTTTGGTGATTTCCGGTTTCTACATGGACTGCCGGTTGTTGTGCTGGGAATACTGCTATGCCTCAGCACTGCGCCGGCGTGGTCACAAGCGACTTCAACCAGTACCGTCACCGGCCAGGTGACGGACCAACAGCAAGCGCTGGTTCCGACCGCACAGGTCATCATGACCGACAAGTCGACCAGCACCACGCGGACTACATCGACCAATGAATCCGGACGGTACGTCTTCGTCAACGTGCCCTCCGGAACGTACGACATCACTTTCAGCAAACCGGGCTTCATGGTCTACAAGGTGGACAGCCAGCAAGTGCAGGTCGGCGAGCCCCTGACCGTCAATGCCACTCTCGAGGTTGGGGCGACCACCATGACCGTCGAGGTCAGGGCCACCAACCTGGCGGAGCTTCAGACCACCAGTGCGGCCGTGGGAACATCTCTATCGGGAAATGCCCTCATCGCCTTGCCCAACCTGGGCCGCGACGTCTCCACGCTGGCTGTGCTGCAACCCGGCGTCACGCTCTCCGGCTACACCGCCGGGGCGTATGAAGACCAGAACACCTTCATGCTCGACGGAGGCAATGCCTCCGACGACATGTCCGGCGAAACCAACCGCTACGGCACCAACTTCACCGGTATGGGCGGGACCCAGCAAGGCGCCGTCCCCTCGGCCGTAGTCCCCACCCCGGTGGAAAGCGTCGAGGAATTCCGCGTTTCCACGTTCAGCCAGACCGCCGACTTCAATAACTCTATCGGATCCCAGGTCCAGATGGCCACCAAGCGCGGCACCAATCAATGGCACGGCGCCGCTTACTGGTATTACTACGCAACGGACGTCGGCGCGGCCAACTTGTGGTCCAATAACCACACGCCGGAAACCACTTCATCGGGCCAGGTGTTGTCGCCCTTTACGCCGCTGCCTTCCAACCATCGCAACCGCTTTGGCGGAGCCCTGGGCGGGCCGCTCGCTCCCAAGTTCGCCGGCGGAAAAACGTTCTTCTTCTTCAACTACGAGGGACTGCGGTTCCCCAACGTCGGCACCTACGAGCGTCCCGTGCCCACCGACACCATGCGCGCGGGAGTGATTTTCGTCCCCAACTCGGCTGGCACCTATTTGCCGTACAACCTCAACCCCCAGTCCGTCACCGTGGACGGCGTCAGCTATCCATCCGCGGTTTGTCCCGGCGGGAACTGCGATCCGCGCGGGATCGGCGTCAATCCCATTGTTTCGAAAATCTTCACGTACATGCCCAAGCCCAACGACTCGTATTACGCCAGTAACGGCGGCGATGGCTACAACGTGGAGGGTTTCTTATCCTCCATCCGGCAGCCACTGACGGAGAATTCGTACGTTGCCCGCGTAGACCATGATTTCGGCGATAAGTGGCGTTTCTTCGCCAGCTATCGTTATATGCGCCTCGTCAACCTGACCAACAACCAGGCGGACATCGGCGGCCTGCTGGCGGGCGATACCTTGGGAGTGCCGGCAGCCACGGCTCCGCGGCCGCAGGATCCCGGGTTCCTGGTGCTCGGCATGACCACCAATGTCTCGCCCAGCACCACCAACGAATTCCGCTTCAGCTACACCCGCAATTTCTGGCAGTGGGGCACCGCCAACGCGCCCCCGCAACTCCCCGGACTCGGCGGCGCCGTCGAGATCGCCAGCGGCGCCACCAATTCCACGGCGGAAAGCAGCACGTGCGCCAACACCCTGATCCCTTACAATGTGGGCACGCAGTGCACCCGCCAGCGCTTCTGGGACGGCCAGGACAAGGTCGTCACCGACAGCATGAGCATGCTCAAGGGCAACCACCTGTTGCAGTTCGGCGGAACCTACCAGCGCAATTTCGACTACCACATGCGCACCGACAACGGTTCCGGCATCAACGACCAGATCATTTATCAGATCGCCAGCACCAACATCAATTTCACGAACAGCTCCGGGAGCACCGCCTGGACCCCCACTACCGTGGGTAGCAGCTATCTCAGCAGTTGGAACAACCTTTACTCCGAGGTGCTCGGCCTGGTCAGCCAGCCTCAAGTGGCCTACACGCGCTCCGGGACGAATCTTACGGTGAACCCGGTGGGCCAGCCGGCCTTCGATCAAAGCATCATCCCGTATTACAGCGTGTATTTCAGCGACACCTGGAAAATGAAACCTTCCTTCACGCTGAATTACAGCCTGGGCTGGGCGCTGGAGATGCCGCCTTACGAGATCAACGGAAAACAAGTGACGGTGGTGGGCTCGGACGGCCAGCAAATCAGCACGGCCGATTACCTGGCACAGCGGGAGAAGGCGGCCCTGGCGGGGCAGGTCTATAACCCCGTCCTGGGATTTGCCACCGTCCGCAACGTCGGTTCCGGCCTGAAGTATCCCTACTATCCTTTCTATGGCGAGTTCAGCCCGCGCGTCTCCGCCGCCTGGAATCCCAAGTTCGACAGCGGGGTCCTGGGTGCGCTCTTCGGCAACGGCAAGACCGTGCTGCGCGGCGGCTATGGCCGCATCTGGGGCCGCCTCAACGGCGTGAACCTGGTTTTGGTCCCGTTGCTCGGCATCGGGCCGATACAGCCGGTGACGTGCGCGGGCCCCAACATGAATGGGACCTGCGCCGGCGCCAACAACGTCGATCCCACCAACGTGTTCCGCATCGGCACGGACGGCATGTCGGCTCCGCTCCCGGCGCCTTCGACCACGCTGGCTCAACCGTTTTTCATGGGGTATAACGGCGCCATCTCGGCCGGCGATGTCAACACTCTCGATCCCCACTACAGGCCGGAACGCACCGACAACTTCAGCTTTGCGTTGCAGCGCCAGTTCCACGGCAATGCCATGATCGAGGTGGGTTATATCGGCCGCATCATCCGCAACGAACTGCAGGAGATGAACCTGGATGACGTCCCCTATATGACGACCCTGGGCGGCCAGAGCTTCGCACAGGCCTACGAGTCGGTCGCCAGCGCGCTGTATTTTGCGGGCGCATCTCCCACCAGCATCCCCTCGCAGCCGTTCTTTGAGGCCGCCCTGGGCGGCGCCAGCTCCGCCTATTGCACGGGCTATGGCAGTTGCACCGCTGCCGTGGCCTCCAAACTCACTTCCAATTTCAAGAGCGCCGGTGTATCCACCATCTGGGCCGCTCTCAACAAAGCCACTTCCTGGACTCTCGGACGCACCATGATCAGCGGCGCGGGCGGCGGTGTCACACCGCTGCAAGCCACCTCTCTCGCCTTGACCACCAGCATGGGATTCGGTAACTACAACGCCCTGTACTCCACGTTCAGGACCTCCGATTTCCACGGCCTCACGGCGATTTCGAACTTCACCTGGAGCCGCGCCTTAGGCACCGCCCCGCTGGCCCAGGCCAACAGCTCCAATACCGCGCTCAACGCCTGGAACATGCAATCCAACTACGGCCCCAACGGGTTTGACGTCAAGTTCCAGTACAACGCCGCGGTGTATTACGCGGAGCCCTTCTTCAAGGGACAGCACGGCATCCTGGGCCACCTGCTGGGCGGATGGACTATCTCCCCGCTGTTCACCGCCCAGAGCGGCGCCGCCACCTGCGCCACTTACACCGAGGGCTCCCAGCCCGCCGCCAGTTCGGCGTTCGGCGAGTCCAGTTCCGGAAGCATGACCTCCACGGCCGACTGTGCCGTGTTTGCGTCCCCGTACACCGGCACCTCCAGCGCCTACTACAACAACGCCGGCGCTACCATCAGCAACCCCACCGCGCCGCAGTTGGCCAACGTCGCCGTGGGCACGAACAATTCCACCCACATCAACATGTTTTCGAACCCGGCCGCGGTCTATAACGAACTCCGGCCCTGTTTCCTGGGCCTCGACACCAGTTGCGGCGGCTACGGCAATCTGCGCGGCCTGCCCTCCTGGAATATGGACGCCACGGTCCTCAAAGACATCGGTATGTGGAAAGAGAACCGCGTCGGCGCCACCCTCAGCATCCAGTTCACCAACATCCTCAACCACATGCAGCCCAGCAACGGGAGCTTGAACTGGAGCAGCCCGGCGACTTTTGGCCGGATCACCGGCCAGGCCAATACGCCGCGGCAGATGGAATTCGGACTGCGCATCCACTTCTGACCGGCCCGAAATGAGGCATAGCAATACGGTTGGGGAATCTGTTCGGTTCCCCGGCCGTTTTCTCAGGAGCGCATTGAAATCGCATTCCGCAGTATAAGGATCAGGGGTGGGGCAGGCGGTGCCGCCCGTCCGGCCCGTTGACGGGCGGGATTGCCTAGCCTTTGTAGGCTTCGTCCAGCAGTTCCACCACGTGCATCACGCGCTGGCGGTTGCCGTGCAGCCGCACGCCGGCTTCGAGTTGCAGCATGCAGCCGGGGTTGGCGGTGGCGATGATGCCGGCGCCGGTCGCATTCACGGCTTCCATTTTGCCGGCGAGAATCTGCATAGACATCTGGTTTTCAACCACGTTGTAGATGCCGGCGCTGCCGCAGCAGATGTCGGCTGAGCGCATCTCGCGAAATCTCAATCCCGGGATGGCGGCGAGCAGCGTGCGGGGCGCCGCGCGGACGCGCTGTCCGTGCGCCAGGTGGCAAGAGTCCTGATACGTGACGATGCCATCTACCGGCGCCATCTCGCGGTTCAGCTCGATGGAGGCGAGGAACTCCGTCACGTCGCGGATCAATGCGGAGAACTCGCGCGCCTGGGCGGCGTAGGAGGGATCGTCACCCAGCAGGTCGCCGTATTCTTTGAGCGTGGAACCGCATCCGGCGGCGTTGGTGATGATGGCGTCGAAGCCGCCCGCCAGGACGGCATCGATATTTTGGCGCGCCAGCCTGCGGGCATCTTCGCGCAGACCCGAGTGCACGTGAAGGGCGCCGCAACACCCTTGCCCGGCGGGCACCACCACTTCGCAGCCGTTCTTCTGCAGCACGCGCACGGTGGCTTCGTTCAGGCGCGCGAAGGAAACGCTGGCAATGCACCCGGCGAGGAACGCGACGCGATGGCGCGTGGCGCCCCGCGCGGGAAAAGTCCGGCCGATCTGGCTGAAGAAAAACGGCGGTTCCGCGGATGGCGCCAGTTGCGCAATATCGCCCAGGCGGCCGGCCAGCCGGAAAAGGCCCATGGCACGCATCAGGGCTTTGAGGCCGGTCGCCTGGTAGATGTAGAGCAGTGTGCCGGCCACCGTCAGGGCGGTGCGGGATTCCAGCAGATGATTGAAGAAGAAACGGCGGACGCGCTGCGCCATGCGGCCGCGCGGAACCCGGGCTTCGATTTCGGCCCGCGCATCTTCCACCATCCTTCCGTAGCGCACGCCGGAAGGGCAGGCCGATTCGCAACCGCGGCAAGCCAGGCATAGGCCGATGTGCCGAATGTAGGAAGGCGTGATGGGAGCGCCCTCGGCCACCTGCACCATCTGATACACGCGGCCGCGCGGCGAATCCATCTCGAGGCCCAGCTCGCGGTAGGTGGGGCAGGCGTTGAGGCACAGCCCGCAGTGGATGCAGCGGTCGAGATCGAACTGCCGGGGGCCCAGCCGGGTTGTTTCAGATACGACCATAGAGTCGGCCACGATTCAACAGGTTCGAGGGGTCAAATAAATTCTTGACCCGCCGCATGATTTCAAAGTCGCCGCCGGGCGCAGGCCACAATTCCACGGAATGTTTGCATTCCTCGGGTGAGAACTCGATCACGGTCTTGAAACCGCGCGCCACGGCGCCCGCCACCCAGCTTGCGGCGGTCTCGTGCCGGTCGAAATAGCCGTAACAGACACCCGACCCGGCGCGCGCCACCGCCGGAACTTCGAAGGCCGACAGGACGCCTTCCAGATCCTTCAGGGTACATGAGACGCGGACCACGGCGCCATCCGCGTTCTCGCGGAGGAATCGGGGCGTGAAGGACTCCAGGTCGCTCCACAACGTCTCGGGGCATGCATTCTCGACGGCCAGACGGCTGGTGATGTGCGCCAGCTCGCGCTCATAGCGCTCGACGGATGGGGCGTTACCCGCGGCGCGCACGGCCAGCAGCCAGCGGTCGCCGCCGAAGGATCGCGCCGCCGCCGGGTTGAGCAAGTCGATGGCAACCGGTTGGAGAAGGCTGGCGAGTATCTGGTTACGCGCCGCGATGGCCTCCTCGAGCGAACGGAACGGCAGGAGAAAGCTTTGTTCGGCTTCGGGAGCCGGCACCAGTTTGAAATTGACCGCCGCGATGGCGGCCAGAGTGCCGAAGGACCCGATCATGAGCTTGGCCATATCGAGCCCGGCGACGTTCTTGACCACCATGCCGCCGGACTGGACCAGTTTTCCTTCAAGCGTGGCGAAGCGCATGCCGATGATGAGGTCGCGGGCAGTCCCGTAGAACCGGCGCCGCGGCCCGCTGCCATTGGACGCCACCACTCCGCCCACCGTGGCGCTCTCGGCGAAGGCCGGATCGAGCGGAACCATCTGGCGGTTGGCGGCCAGCAGGCGGGTGAGTTCGCGCCAGGGCAGCCCGGCTTCCACGCTGATGGTGAGATCGTGCGGTTCGTACTCCAGCACGCGATGGAGCGCGGTGGTGGCGATGGCAACGTCGGCGGGTTCGCTGGGCCCGGCCATCAAGCGCTTGCTGGAATTGCCGCCCAGCGCGATGGTGCGTCCGCGCGCGGCGGCATCGCCGAGCGCTTGCGCAAGGTCCGTCGAGTTTTCCGGCGCGAGCACTAGAACACCAGTTGGCGCAGCAAGGAGGTGAGGATAGTCAGCACCAATGATCCCAATACGGCATTCAGGATCCCCCGCACTTTGAAGCCCGGCGTGAACAGCGACGCCACTTTCAACAGGAAGGCGTTCACCGCCAGTTGAAAAAGTCCGAAGGTCAGGATGATGAGCGGCAGGACCACGATCCGCACCAGCCAGCCAATCGTGAAGTCGACGATGGCGATCATGGCGGTCGCCACCAGGGCGGTCCAAAAGTTGCGGACTTCGATGCCCGGAATGATGCGCGCCACGATCCACAGCGCCAGCGCGCTCACAATCCAGACCAAAATCAGGTGCAGCAGCGGCATAAAGACCTCCGGCCAGAGATAATGATATTCCATGGCAACTTTGTATGCTGGCACCTCCGGCTTCGCATATCCGGCCTGGAAGCCGGGCTTCTATCCGGCCAAACTTCCGGCCAAACAATTCCTGCACCACTATGCCCAACGCCTGAACTCGGTGGAGATCAATTACACGTTTCGGCGTTTGCCCTCGGCCTCGACGTTGCAGAGCTGGGTGGAAGCCACGCCGCCGGGCTTCGTGTTCGCGATGAAGGCCAACCAGCGCATCACTCACATTCTGCGCCTGAGGAACGCCGCCGAAGCCACCGCGCTTTTTCTGAAGATGATCGACCCGCTGCGCAGCGCCCGCCGCTTGGGCCCGATCCTGTTCCAACTGCCGCCGCAATTGAAGTGCGATGAGGGGCTGCTCCGCGACTTCCTGGAGTTATTGCCGCCGGACCTGCGCTACGTGTTCGAATTCCGGCACACCTCCTGGCTGGCCGAGCCGGTCTACGAACTGTTACGCCACCGGAACATCGCGCTGTGCCTGGCGGAATCGGAGAAGCTGGAAGTGCCCAAGGTGATCACAGCCGACTTCGTCTATTACCGATTGCGCAAACCCGACTACACCGAGGCCGACGTGGATGCGATCGCCGCAGGCGCAGGGGAGTTGATTGCGACCGGGCGGGATTTGTACCTGATGTTCAAGCATGAGGAGACGCCCGACGGCGCGCTCCACGCCGAGCGGCTGCTGCGCTGAGGGTTAGCGCCAAGACGGTGCAGTGAAAGGGGCCATTCATCGCGGGTGGGGCATGCTTTAGCTTGCCCTCAAAAGTGACTTGCAGAGGAGTGAGATAGGCATGCTAAAGCATGCCCACCACATCCAGGAGCTCTCTACAACTGGCCGCAAAACGGCCATAGCGTTGATATGGCCATTCGACGTGAACAGGCGGCCCTATGCCGGCTTCAGACACTCCGCAATTTCTTTTTCGTCGATGGCCCCGGTCTTGATGAGCCGCCAGAAGGGCTCGGTGATATCGACGGTAGTCGAGCCCGGGCCGTTGCAGATGCCGCCATCCACCACCAGGTCGACGCGCCCGTCCATCATGCCGAAGACATCGATGCCGCTGTGGCAGGTGGGATGTCCGGAGATGTTGGCGCTGGTGGCGATGAGCGGCTGGTTCACCATTTCGATGAGCTTGTTGGCGATTTCGGAGCGCGAGCGGCGAAGCGCCAGACGGCCGGTGTTGCCGGTTACCTTGAGCGGGATCTTAGCCGATGCCGGCACGATGATAGTGAGCGGCCCGGGCCAGAAGCGCCGCGCCAGCAGGTAGAAACGGTTGCTCAACTCGCCGGCCAGCTCTTCGGCCGTGACGATGCCGCCGATCAGGATGGGCAGCGAACGGTGCGGCTCGCGGCCCTTGGCGGCGAAAACCTGCGTGACGGCGTAGAGGTTGAACGGGTCGGCCACCAGCGTGTAGAGAGCGTCGGTGGGGATGGCCACCACCTTGCCGCGGCGCACGGCGGCGGCGGCGCGCTCCAGCACTTCAGGCTGCGGATTTTCGGGATTGATCTCGACCAGGTCGGTAGCCATGCTTTGGATCTCGGCTCGGCTTCAACGGGGGCCAATGGCCTCGGCAACGTCCAGCGCCATCTGGTAGCGGCCGAACGGTGCACTTAATTGTACGCCCTGGACCATGCCGCGGACACGGGTCACCATTTCGCGGGCGATATTGACGCCTTCTTCCCGGGCTTTTTCGGCGTTGTCGACGCCACGCATCCGCTCCATGAAATGCTCGGGCACGGGCACACGCAGTTCGTTGACCATGAACTCGGCGTTGCGGTAGCTGGTGAGCGGCCAGATGCCGCAGATCACCGGGATCTTGACGTGAGCGATGCGCTTGAGGAAGGCCTCCAGAAGATCCAGGTCGAAGACCGGCTGGGTGACCACATATTCGGCGCCGGCCTCCACTTTCCAATCGAAGCGGCGGATCTCTTCGTCCATGTTCAGCGCGCCGGGGTTGGCTCCCACGCCGATCAACAGGGCAGTCTGCGAGCCCATCGGGTTGCCGCCGATATCCAGGCCGTGGTTGAGGTTGTTGACGATGTTGACCAGGCCGATGGCGTCCACGTCGAAAACCGCCGTGGCGTCGGGATAAAGGCCCATGCGGGGCGGGTCGCCGGTGATGCAGATCAGGTTGCGGACCCCGGCGGTGTGCGCGCCCAGCAGTTCCGATTGAATGCCGAGTATGTTGCGGTCGCGGCAGCAGAAGTGGTTGACGGCCTCGATGCCGGCTTGCTGCTGGATGAGCTGGCAGGTGACCTGGGAACTCATGCGCGCGCTGGCGCGGGGGCCGTCGGGAACGTTGATGCAGTCTATGCCCGCTTCGGCGCAGCGGCGCGCGCCGGCGATTTCGAGCGACGCGTCGACGCCGCGCGGCGGCAGAATCTCCACGAACGAGACGAACTTCCCCTCGGCCAGCCGGGCGCCGAGTTTCGATTTCCGCGCCGCCGGAACGGGGTCGAGCGCGTGCACTTTGGCTTGCGGCTCTTCGACCGTGACCGCCAGCTTCTTTTGTGCCGGCTGCAGCGAACGCGTTTCCGAGCGAATCAGCTTGATGTGGTCGGGCGTGGTTCCGCAGCATCCGCCGATGATCCTGACGCCGGCCCACAGCAGGCGGCGGGCGTATTGCGCCATGTACTCCGGCGAGCACAGATAAATGTTGCGGCCTTCCACGCGCGTGGGCAGCCCGGCGTTGGGCATGGCGCTCATGGGTTTCGAAGAATGCTGCATCATCAGCTCGATGGTTTCGAGCGTGGCCTTGGGACCGACCGAGCAATTCAGACCGATGGCATCCACCGGCCAGGAGTTCATCTCGCGCGTGAAAGTCTCGGTATCGGTGCCGCCGGGCAGGTGGCCGAAATCGTCGATGGTGACCTGCGCCACGATGGGGATAGAATCGCCGCCGGCTTCACGCGCGGCCAGGACGGCTTCGCGCAACTCGTCCAGATTACCGAAGGTTTCCAGAATCAGCAGATCGGCGCCGGCTTCGATCAGGGCTTCGGCCTGCTCGCGGAAAATGGCGCGCGCCTCGGTGAAAGAAGTGGGGCCGAGCGGTTCAATGCGCACGCCCAGCGGCCCGATGGCGCCGGCCACAAAGGCGCTATCGCCGGCGGCTTCACGCGCCAGGCGTACGCCGGCCCGGTTGATGGCCTGCAACTTCTCCGCTACCCCGAAAGCCGAGAGGCGCGCGCGGTTGGCGCCAAAGGTGTTGGTTTCGAGAATTTCGGCGCCGGCCTTGGCGTACTCCTGGTGGATCTGGCGCACCAGGTCGGGCTGCGAGAGGTTCAGCTCGTCGAAGCAGCGGTTGATGAAGACGCCGCGCGAGTAGAGCATGGTGCCCATGGCGCCGTCGGCCACGATGACTCGACGGGATAACTGTTCACGAAACTCCTGGGCACGATTTGGCGTATTCATGGGGAACGGATCGCAAGAGCCGTTGCGGCACGGAAACTGCGATATTTCCGATTCTAGCTCAAAGGCCCAGGCGCGCGAGCAGCCCGGTGGTGACAAACGTCTTGATTTACCGCTCGAACACCAATCCCGCCGAGGGCAGGATCGGGAATAGTTTGTCGAGCGTGACATAGGCCTGCTTGGTGCTGGCGGTGTAGCCGTTGAAGCTTTCAAATACGTAGTTGGCGCGGTCGGTCAAATTGATCACTTCGCCGTAGAGCGTCAGCTTCCACTTGTTGTGGGTCCATGCCTTATTGACGCGGAAATCGGTGCGCGAAAAGGGGCCCAGGCGCAACTGGTTGCGGCTGTTGGAAAGGTAGTAGAGGGTTCCGCTCTGCCGCAGATAACCGGGAATCGGGAAGCCGCTGCCATAGCTCCATTTCAGGCTCAGGTTGATGCTGGGCCGCAGGCGGTAGCCGCCATAGACGTTGACGGTGTGGCGCTGATCGTAATCGGAAGGGAAGCGCGCACCCGTAACACCGTCACGCATCCCGGTGCGGCCGAAGGCATAGGAAATCCAGCCGGTGAGGCGGTTGGCGCTCGAATGCTGCAGGAAAAACTCCACGCCGCGCGCGTATCCGCGAAGCGAATTCACGTAGGAAGGATTGATGGGCGGCGCGAAGACTTTGCCGTTCGGAAGAATACGCGCATCGTAGAGCGGTTGAAAGATCAGATCGCGATCGGCGCGGTTGTAGTATTCCGCGCGCAGCCGTGTGCGCTGGCTCAGGCGCTGCTCGATGGCGGCTTGCGCGTGGATGGAACGCTCGGGCAGCAGGCCGTGGCTGCCGAGAGGCGAAGTCAACTGCGAGACTTCGGGGTATTGCGTGTATTGGCCCCATGCCAGTTGGATGCTGGTGGACGAGGTGACGCCGAATGCGGCCGAGGCCGAAGGCGAAACGGCCGAGACCGTGTCGATGGAGTGATGGTCCCAACGCGCGCCGGCGGTGAAGCGCAGGCGTCCGGAAAAAGCGTTCCAGGACTGCTGCAGGTAACCGCCCGCCAGCAGCGCGTTGCCGTTGAAATGGTCCAGCACGCTGGGCGCGGTGACCACGGTCTGGTACTGGTCGGAAAAGCCCTGGTCGCGCAACTGGCGCAACGACCAGCCACTCTCCAGCGGGCTCTTCGAATTCCACATCCAGGTGGCCGAGCCGTTCCAGACCCATTCTCCGTAGAAACCGCCGCTGGTGGGCAGTTTGTTGGGGTTCTGATCGTTGAATTTCTCGCGCATCCAGGCGAAATGGTTGACGATCAGCAGCCGCTCGACCGGCGAGTAACGCCATCCGAGATTCGCGAGCGTGTAGTGGTAGCCGGCCGTGACGATCGAGTTGATGCCTAGGTTCGTGCCCACACTGGCGCGGTTGAGGTCGGAAAAGCTTTCCAGAAAGTAGAGGGTGATGTTGTTCTTGGGCGTGAGGTCGTAGGTGAGGCGCGCCTGCGCATCTTCCAGGCCGAAGATCAGCGTGGTGTCCGGAAAGGTGCGCGCCAGGATGTATTGCAGGTAGCTCTTGCGCACCACCGCCAGCCAGCTTCCGCGCTTCTTCTTGCCGAACGGGCCCTCGCCGATCAGGCCGGCGTTGGAAACGCTGGCGGCCAGGCGGAAGGTAGTGTCGGTGCGGCTGCCATCTCGCGTGGTGACGTCCAGGACGCCCGCGGAGCGATCGCCGAAGCGCGCCGGGAACGCGCCCTCATGGAGTTCCATTTCATCCACCATGTCGCCATCGAAGGTGCTGCCCGTGCCGCTCAGATTCTGGCCCTGAATCATGTGAAACGGCTCGTGCAGCAGCACGCCATCGACGTACAGGCCGATGCGGTCGAAATCGGCCCCGCGGAGCGAGAAGCGGGCGTCGAAATCGTTGTTGGATGAGACGCCGGGAAGGCTCTGCACCGCGCGCAGCGGGTCGTCCGCTAGCACGCTGGCGAGGTTCTTGGCATCGTTGCCGGCCAGAACCAGTGCGGCGGGGTTGTCGGCGCGCGCGGCTTCGAACGGATCTGCCTTGGCTTCCACGGTATCGGTCTGGTGAAAGGTGTCGGGGCTGAGAATCACTTCGAAATCCTTGATGTCGCCGGCGTCCAGGTGGAAGGGCTTTTTGATGAGGTGATAGCCCACGGTGGAGACGTTGAGGACATAGTCGCCCGGCTCCACGTTGCTGAGCAGGAAGTGGCCGGCCGAGTCCGTGGTGGTGCGCCAGGCGCCGCTGCCGAGCAGGATTTCCACCTTGGCCAGGGCCTCACCGCCGCGCGCGTCGATCACCGAGCCGCGGACTTCGCCCGAGGTCTGCGCCCGGGCTGAGCACGTCAGGGCCAGAGCCCCGAAAGCAAGCAGCCGAAGCATGAATACGAATGATGATACCGCATGGCGCCCATTCTGACTTCCTCGACTTAGGGTCCCGCAAGGTGAGAGAGACGATCGGGTTTTGTGGTCTGCTGCAGAGGGCCTTCGGCCCGCGAAATTTCATGAAAAACTGTGAGGACCCTCGCTGTTCGTGGGGCGGGCTATACAGCCCGCGAACCCGCTTTCCAGCGGGTCCAGCCGCCTGAAAGCGGCTGCGGCCAGGATTGGCCGCCCCACTCCGTCGGCGCCCTGCTTTTTCGACCCTGTCATGCCTCGGCAAGGCACGGCAGCCCCGACAGACGACAAAAACCGATCGTCCCACTCTTGCCAGCTCAGTTCGCCCCGATGCCGAACCGCACGTTCAGCTTGTCCAGTTCCTTCTGGTAGAGCGGGTTCGCCGGATAATCGTGCGCCAGCTCGCCTAACAGCCTCTGCGCTTCGCGCGGCTTTTTCTCGCGCAAATCGATGATCCCCAGAAAGACCTTGGCGAGCGGTTTGAGGTAATGGCCTTCACGGGCCACCAGTTCGAGTTGATGCACGCCCCGTTGCTTGTCGCCCTCGACGCGGTCGAAATGCACGAACCAGCGGATGAAGAACGGCAGGCTGCCGATCATGTATTCGGAGAAGCCGGAGGTGAGGTAGGCGTCGTAAAACGTGGGATCGAGTTTGAGCAGGCGCTGCGCGTAACCATTGCCACGTTTGGCGGGCGAGAGGCTTCCGATCTGGCGTTTCTCCACCAGCGCCATATAGTCCGTCGCCACGCCGCTGGCAACCACCATGGTAAATAGCGCCGAACGGTCATTGGGATTGGCTTTGAGCGCCGCCTCGGCGCGGTGCTGCGCCTCGTCCAATGCCGCGAAAAACTGCTTGCGGATGCCGGGGTTGGGCTCGGGACGGGTCTTCGCGACGATGCGGTCGTCATCGATCAGGAATTCGCTCTCCAGCACGCCCAGACGGTCGAGTTCATAGAAAAGGTACGCGGAAGCCCGGAAGGCATACGGCAGCGGTTCCCCGGGATGGACCGCGATATAGCCATTGAGCGCCGCGTGGGCGCCGGGGAAATCGAAACTGTACAGACGGCCGAGGGCCTCGTCGAGCGTGACCGGGTCGGCGGCCAGCGCGGGAAAACACAAGACAGCGGCGAATAGCCAGAGTCGCATTCAGCTCACATCGTACCGGAACGGCGCCGTTCAGCCACAATCGTAATCTGCAGATCGCGCGCCTGGCGCACTACCCGCTGCACCACGGTCTCGCGGAACGCTTTCCACCACGGCTGGGGCAGAGAGCGTCCCATGAAAATCTGGGTGATCTGCTTCGAGCGCGCGAATTCGGTAATGGCGCGCGCCACATCCCTTGATTGTACGACATTCGTCTCGATGCGCAGGTTGCGGGCAAAGCTCATGTGGCGCTCCACCGCCTCGCGATCGGTCTCGTTCACCTTCACGTGCACCGCCAGACAGTCGGCGTGAAGATAATCGGCCACCCGCTTGCCGCGCCGGATCAGGATCGCGGACGAAGGCCGGCCGGTGAGGCAGATGAGAATCCGCTCGGTGCGCGCGGAAGTCTGGGAATCGGGCGCGGCGCCGGGAGTTTCGCTGGCGGCAGCCGGGTTGGCAACCAGTTTCTCTTCCACCTCGTACGCGGTGTGGCGCAGCGCCATTTCGCGGAGCGCCGTGAGATTAGTCTCAGTGAAGAAATTCTCCATCGCGCGGCGCGCCTTTTCCGGCGCATAGACCACGCCGCGCTCCAGCCGGTTGCGAAGGGCGCGGGGAGTGAGATCGACGAACACCAGTTCGTCGGCTTCGTCCACCACCCAGTCGGGCACGGTTTCGCGCACATGAATGCCGGTGGCATGAAAGACCTGGTCGTTGAGGCTCTCCAGGTGTTGGACATTCATGGTGGTGAGAACGTCGATGCCGGCATCGAGTAGGGCGTGAACATCCTGCCAGCGTTTGAGGCGTTCACATCCCGGCACGTTGGTGTGGGCCAACTCGTCCACCAGCGCCACGGCCGGTTTGCGCCGCAGCACTGCTTCGACATCCATTTCTTCGAACTCTGAGCCGTTGTACGTCAGAATGCGGCGCGGAACCACTTCCAGGCCTTCGGTTTGTGCAATGGTTTCCTGGCGGCCGTGCGATTCAAAGTACCCGATGACAATGTCGACGCCCTTCTGCCGCAGGGCTTGTGCCTCCTGGACCATGCGGTACGTCTTGCCCACGCCGGCGGCATATCCCAGATAGATCTTGAGCCGCCCCTTCGTCCCGCTGCTCACGGCTTGCTCCCGTGCGGGAACAGCCGCACATCAAAACCATCGGCGCCATCGATCAGGCGGTCTACCGGAGTGCGCCCAAACCACGCCCTCTGCGGGCGGCCCGAGTGGCCCAGGAAGAGTTGGGTGATGCGCTGCTCGCGCGCGAAATCCAGAATGGTCTGGACAAAGTCGAGGCCTTGGAGGCAGTGCACTTCCGCCCCCAGTTCGCGCGCCAGCGCAAGGTTTCGCTCGAGCTTCTCGCGGTCGGCCCCGCGCAGATCGGGTTGCTCCACGTAGGCCACCAGCAGCGCGCCGTGGAAGCGGGCTTTGTTGCGCAGACCGCTCTTGAGCATTTCGCGAGCGTCGCTGCGCGCGGTGATACAGACCAGGACGCGTTCCTGCGCGCCCCACCGCGCGGCCACGTCATGCGCCTCGAGATAATCCTGCAACTGGCGGTCCACCACGTCGGCGGCCAGCAACAGGGCCAGTTCGCGCAGTTCCGCCAGGCTCCGGGAATCGAGGATATTCTTGTTTCCGGTGCGATCCGCAAGGGCTTCGGGCGGGGCGTCCACCACCTCGATTTCATCGGCTTCGTGGAGAAATTCCTGGGGAATGCTGTTGGCGGCGCGCTTTCCGGTGATCCGCTCCACCTCGGCCTGCTGCTCGCGGATATGCTGGAGGTTGACGGCGCTGATCACCGCGATGCCGCGGTCGAGGAGTTCGCGCACATCCTGCCACCGCTGCGGATTGCGGCTCCCAGGAGGATTATCGTAGGCCAAACCGTCCACCAGGCAGACCTGCGGGTGGCGGCGGAAGAGCGCGGCCATGTCCATCACTTCGTAGGTCCGGCCCGCGTGTTTCGTCGAGATGGAAGGCACTGCTTCCAGGCGCGACAGGATCTCCGCGATGTCGGGCGTGACGCCGCGCTGTACCGCGCCTACCACCACGTCCTGGCCGCGTTCCTTGCGGCGCCGGCCCTCATCGAACATGCGGAACGACTTGCCGACACGCGAGGCGTAGCCCAGAAAGATTTTGAGGCGTCCGCGCCTTTCGCGGCGCTCCGTGTCCTGGACGCGGCGCAGCAGTTCTTCGGGATCGGGTCTACGGTCGGCCGGAGTCGGCATCTCTCACAGGATAATCCAGATTAGAACTTGACCATTACGCCCACGCTGAGAACGGCTTGACCGTGGCGAAGATCCGGAAACCAGACACTGCCGGGGCCGCCGCAAGCCAGGTACGCCGCCGCGAGGTCGTTGGTCCCGGCCGTGGAGCCGTTCGAGCAGACATAATTTGCGGGTGAGCCATTATTTCCTGCCGGAGGCGTAATGCCGCCCCGTCCCGTCCAGTAGGGAACATCGGCGTGACGATAGCCAAACTCCCCCCACCATGTAATGTACTGTTTGGGCATCCAGTGAAAGGTCATCGTAGAATCCCACATATGTGCCTTGTCCCCGGGATTCTCGGTGAAGTACGGCGAGCCGGATACCGCATCCGCCCCGTTGATGGGTGGCAGCAGCGTCAGATAGCGGCCGGGGTTGTTCATCCTGCCGCCGCCCAGGGTGATGGCATAATGGTCCTTGCCCCACCAAATCCGGTTGTAGGCCATCCAACCAAGGAAACTCTGCTTGGGTCCGCCCTTACCGCCATGGCAGGTCACGCCGGCGCCATATTCACATCCCGCATCGCCGGTTATGGAGAACGCCATCTTAGAGACGCCTGTGGACTCCGGTTTGTTGTAATATCTCACCTCGATGCTGTCATCGGTGTGGATGCGCGAGCGGCCGGGAACACCCAGGTCGTCGGTGCCATTGCCGTAATTGTTGAAGACCATCGAAAGCCACTCGTACGGGCGATACAGGATCTGTCCTCCCAAACCCCGGTGGCCGTTGTACTTGGCATACGATTGCCATCCGTTGATGATCCAGGGCTCGATTTTCAGTTTATTAGTGGGGAACCACTGAATCCGCAGGCCATTGAAAAACCAGGGCGTGTTAGAGGACACGAACGACGGCTGATAAGCCCAGTTATCGAAGTTATAATAACTGAACAGGCCGATGTACGACACAAAAATCCCGGCGTCTACATTCAGCCCGTGGCTCACATTGAAGTGATAGCCGCCCCAGGCTTCGGAGAGGTAGCGGTATGCATCGCGGAGGTCCCATTGGCCGACTCCGGCGCTGGCATCGTTCCGCGGCGTGGTGGTGGCAAACAGACCCGCCATGTACAGGACCCTGCCGCGCACGTTCTGCCAGTGGAAGTCGCCGCCCACGCTGACCTGTTCCAACTGGACTTCGCCGGAGCGGAAAGACTCGGTCGAGCCCCCCATCGAGTGGTCTTTCGGTTGGTTGAAATCCTCCATAAAGTGAGTGTCGAATCGAATTTCCGGGGTGAAGAATTTCGTGTCCAGTACCGTGTCTTTGGTGCGTGGGTTGCCGTTGAGCCAGGTAAAATCGCCGTACGCAAACGGTGTGAAATTGTCCACTCCGGGAGTGGATTCATTGGCCTGCAGCGCTTCCGGTATGGCCGGCGCGGCTTGAGGAGCGGGCGGCGCTTGCGGCGGCAATGGTGCGGGCGGCGCGGCTTGAGTTGCGGGCGGCCCTTGCGGCGGTAATGGTACGGCCGGCAATGCCGCCGGTTCGGCTGGCTTTGCGGAAGATGCCGCCGTTGTAAATGGTGATTCCGCGGCTATACGAGCCTTCAGTGCCGCCTCCAGCACCGCAATGCGCTCTTTCATGGCCTCAAGTTCCCTTTCAAGCTCGGCGGGCGACGCAAGGGTTGCGGCGGGTGCGGAATCGACTGCAGCCAGCACCAGGCTGGGACGAGCCGTTTGGTTTTGCGCGACCTCCACCGTCGTGGCGGGCGGACTGGTCAGCCCCTCCTTGGTCGCGATGATCTGATAAGGCCCGGGTTTTAGATGATCGGCGGCGAACACTCCATCGTCGTCGCTGACCACCTTGCGGTCGGTGCTGCCGTCCATGCTGTGTATCGCGACACTCACCATCGCCACCGGTTGGCCGGCCGCGTTCAGTGTAATCCCGCGAAGGGCGCCGAATCCCGGCGCGGCATCGTCGGCGCGGGCGAATGATGGTGCAAGTCCTGCCGCCATGCCGATAATCAAAAGAGTGCGTATAGATCTATGGATATTCATATGCCCTCGTCCTGTTCTCCCGGATACGTCTACTCCGTGGCTTTTACGTGACATTGTGTATAGCCTTCCCCATAATGAAAGTACAGGAAGTCGACATTGCAGTTGTGAGCTTCCAGTCAGGTTTTGGTGGAAGGAACGATGGAATCCCGAAAAACTGCCGGGCCTGAGGCGAGGATTCCAAGGCCGACACCCATGAAGTTCACTTTTTCAAGGGAGCGGCCTGGTCCAGCGCCAGGTTCAGTCGCAGCACATTAACCCGCGGCTCGCCCAGGATTCCGAACTGGCGGTCCTCGGTATGGCCCGCGACCAGTTGCCGCAAGGCATCCGGGCTCATGCCGCGCGCGGCCGCCACGCGCGCCACCTGCGCGTCCGCGGAAGCCGGGCTGATATCGGGGTCGAGGCCGCTGCCGGACCCCGTCAGCAAATCGGCGGGCACCGGACCGGTGAACGTGGGGTTCTCGTCGCGGAACTTCTTGAGGTCGGCTTGGACACGATCCACCAGGGCCTTATTGGTGGGACCGAGGTTCGAGCCGCCAGAGGCAAGACCATCGTAGCCGTCGCTGCCAGCGGCCGAGGGGCGGCCGTGGAAATACTCCGGCTTCGTGAAGCGCTGGCCGATGAGTTCCGAGCCGATGGTCTTCCCGTTCGGCTGAATCAGGCTTCCGTTCGCCTGGTGCGGGAACACGGCTTTCGCCAGCCCCGTGACCAGCAGCGGATACAACACTCCGGTCAGAATCGTGAAGGCCACGGTCACGCGAATCGCAATCATGAGCTGTTTCATATTTCTCTCTCCCCTACGCCAGGTGCAGAAGTCCCAGCAGCCGGTCGATCAGCCAGATTCCCGGGAACGGCGCGATCACCCCGCCCACGCCATAGACCAAAAGGTTGCGGCGCAGCAGCGCGGCGGCGCTCATCGGCTTGTACTTCACGCCGCGCAGCGCCAGCGGAATCAGAACGATAATAATCAGCGCGTTGAATATCACGGCGGCCAGCACGGCACTCTGTGGGCTGTGCAGACCCATGATGTTGAGCTTGTCCATTACCGGATACATGGTCATGAACATGGCCGGCAGAATGGCGAAATACTTGGCGATGTCGTTGGCGATGGAAAATGTGAAGAGCGCGCCGCGGGTCATCAGCAACTGCTTGCCGATGGCCACCACTTCGATCAGCTTGGTGGGATTGCTGTCGAGGTCCACCATGTTGCCGGCTTCCTTGGCGGCCATGGTGCCGGTGTTCATCGCCAGGCCGACATCGGCCTGCGCCAGCGCGGGGGCGTCGTTGGTGCCGTCGCCGGTCATCGCCACCAGGCGGCCGCCGGCCTGCTCCTTCTTAATCAGGTCCATCTTGTCTTTGGGAGTGGCCTGCGCCAGAAAATCGTCGGTTCCCGCTTCTGCGGCAATCGCAGCCGCGGTCAACGGATTGTCGCCGGTGATCATCACGGTGCGGATTCCCATGGCGCGCAGTTGCTGGAAGCGCTCGCGCATTCCGCCCTTGACGACGTCCTTCAGGTGGATCACGCCCAGCGCGCGCTCGCGGTCGGCAACCACCAGCGGTGTGCCGCCGGAGCGCGAGATGCGTTCGGTGACGTCCATCAATTCGGTGGGAACCGTGCCGCCGTGTTCGTGCACGAACTCGATTACGGAATCGGTGGCGCCCTTGCGGACGCGGCGGGCGTCAATGTCCACGCCGCTCATGCGCGTCTGCGCGGTGAAGGGAATGAAGTGGGCTTCGTGCGCCGCCACTTCGCGCCCGCGAATGTTGTATTTCTGCTTGGCCAGCACCACGATGGAGCGGCCCTCGGGGGTTTCGTCGGCCAGGCTGGAGAGCTGCGCGGCATCGGCCAAGTCGGCCTCGGTGACGCCGCCCAACGGGATGAACTCGACGGCCTGTCGGTTCCCGAGCGTAATCGTGCCGGTCTTGTCGAGCAGCAGCGTGTTGACGTCGCCCGCAGCCTCCACTGCTTTGCCGCTCATGGCCAGCACATTGTGCTGCATCACGCGGTCCATGCCGGCGATGCCGATGGCGGAGAGTAAGCCACCGATAGTGGTGGGAATGAGGCAGACCAACAAAGAAATGAGCACAGTGACGGACGGCGCCGTTCCGCTGCCGCTGGCATTGACGCTGAAGATCGCGAACGGGTGCAGCGTGACCACCGCCAGCAGGAACACCAGCGTCAGTCCCGCGATCACGATATTGAGCGCGATTTCGTTGGGAGTCTTCTGCCGCTCCGCGCCTTCCACCAGCGCGATCATGCGGTCGAGGAACGTCTCGCCCGGGTTGGACGTGATCTTCACCTTGATCCAGTCGGAAAGCACCTTGGTGCCGCCCGTGACGGCGCTTCGGTCACCTCCCGATTCGCGAATCACCGGGGCGGATTCGCCGGTGATGGCCGATTCATCCACGCTGGCGATGCCTTCGATGACGTCGCCGTCGCCGGGGATGGTTTCACCCGTCTCCACCCGCACCAGGTCGCCGCTGCGCAGTTCGGTGGCGGCCACCGTCTCGGTCTTCCCGTTGCCGTTCACCAGGCGGCGCGCGGTGGTTTCCGTCTTGGTCTTGCGCAGCGTGTCGGCCTGCGCCTTGCCGCGACCTTCCGCCATGGCTTCGGCGAAGTTGGCGAACAACACGGTAAACCACAGCCACAGCGTGATCTGGAAGGTGAACCCGGCAATGCCGGCGCCGGAAGCGATGTCTCTCGCCGCCAGGATGGTGGTCATGGCCGCGCCCACTTCCACCACGAACATGACCGGGTTCTTCATCATGGTGCGCGGATTCAATTTAACGAACGAGTCCTTGAGGGCCCGCTTCATGATGGTCCGGTCGAACAGCGGGCGCGCCCGCGAGCCCTTCTTGGGCATCAGCGTAACGGGATCGGCGGCCGGAGGAGTCATAGTGGTTGCCATGGGTTCATTAGCTCCAAAGTCTGCCTGCATGCATCAGGAAATGTTCCACAATCGGCCCCAGCGACAGCGCCGGGAAGAAAGTGAGTGCGCCCACAATCACCATCACACCCACCAGCAGGGCCACGAACAGCGGCCCGTGCGTGGGGAAGGTTCCCGCCGATACCGGGACCAGTTTCTTCTGCGCCAGGCTGCCGGCGGCAGCCAACAGCGGGATCAGCATCAGGAATCGGCCGGACAACATCGCCAGTCCCAGGGTGGTGTCGAGGTAGGGCGTGTTGGCGTTGATGCCTCCAAACGCGCTGCCGTTATTGCCGGTGGCGCTGGTATATGCGTAGAGAACCTCCGAAAATCCATGCGGCCCGTGATTCCCCAGGCTGCCGCCGACGGTGCCCAGGTTGGCGCCGGCGCCCGAGAAGCCGAGAATCGTGAAAGCCAGCACCAGCACCGACAGCATCATCATCTTGACTTCCTTCTGCTCGATCTTCTTGCCCAGGTATTCGGGCGTGCGGCCCACCATCAGGCCGGCGATGAACACCGCCAGCACAGCAAACATCAGCACGCCGTAGAGCCCCGAGCCCACACCGCCGAAGATCACTTCGCCCAGTTCGATGTTGACCAGCGGAATCAGCCCGCCCAAGGGCGTCAAGCTGTCGTGCGCATTGTTCACCGCGCCACAACTGGCGTCGGTGGTAACGGTGGTGAACAGAGCGGAATTGGCGATTCCGAAGCGGACCTCTTTGCCTTCCATGTTGCCGCCGGGCTGCGTGTCGGTTGCCGCAGTGGCGATTCCGAGCTTGGTCAGGTTGGGATTGCCGGCTTGTTCGTAGTGATAAGTGACCCACACGCCGGCAAAGAACAGAACGCTCATGGCGGCGAAAATGGCCCAGCCTTGCCGCGTGTCCTTCACCATCTTGCCGAAGGTGTAGGTGAGACCCGCCGGAATGATGAAGATGTAGAGCATCTGAAGAAAGTTCGCGAACGGCGTGGGGTTCTCATATGGATGCGCCGAGTTGGCGTTGGTGAAGCCGCCGCCGTTGGTGCCGAGCATCTTGATGGCTTCCTGCGACGCCAGCGGGCCTTGCGGAATGGTCTGCGCAACGCCTTCCACTGTGGTGGCCTTGGTATACGAATCGAAATTCTGAATCGCTCCCTGCGACACCAGCAGCAGCGCGCCCACCACGGCAAGCGGCAGAAGGACGTAGAGGTTGGCCCTGGTGAAATCCACCCAGAAGCTGCCCAACGTCTTCACCGAATGCCGTGCAAACCCGCGCACGAAGGCGATGGCCACGGCGATTCCCATCGCGGCGGACCAGAAGTTATGCGTGGCCAGCCCGATCATCTGCGTGAGGTAGCTCATGGTGGTTTCGGGCGTGTACGACTGCCAGTTGGTGTTGGTGGTGAAGCTGGCGGCCGTGTTGAACGCGAGGTGTTGCCCCACGTTGCCGAGGCCTTGGGGATTGAGCGGCAGCCACTGCTAATGCGTTGCAGCACGTACGTGAACAGCAGGGTGACGACGCTGATCAGCAACACGCCGCCGGCGTACCGGGTCCAGTGCTGCTCGCCATTTTCATCGATGCCGCACATCTTGTAGATGCCCGTTTCGAGCGGCCGCAGCAGTCGATGCATCCACGTGCGCTCTCCGGCGAAGACCTTCGCCATGTAGGCGCCCAAGGGCTTGGTGAGCGCCAGCAAGACCAAAAAGAACAGCGCGATTTGAAGCCATCCGTTGCCAGTCATGAGCGTCTCCTAGAACTTCTCCGGGCGAAGCAGCGCGTAGAACAGGTACGCGCCCAGCCCCGCCGCGACTACCAGTGCCAATATGTATTCCATAGGGTTCTCCTAGAGGCGGTCGCAGCCTTTCACAAACGCCCAACTGACGAAGAAAAACAGAATCGTGAGTAACACGAACACGAGATCTAGCATGATTCACCTATTCGACGTGTATTAGAGCGACTTTGTGGCCGTCGCGGGCCAGGGAGCGCGCCAGCTTTTCTTCCTGTGTTTGCCAGAGATGTCTGCGCGACCCTACCAGCACCGTGGAGGACGATTTGAGGACGTATCGAAAGCCCTCCATACGATCGCGCGCCAGCACTACCTGCGGATGGACCGGCAGCGCGCAGCCGCTGGCCAGTTCCGTCAACTGTTCCACCAGGTGGGCATGCACCAGCGCCGGGCAAACGAAGGGCAAAGGATAGGGCAGGGTGTGCACGGCGATCAAGGAAACCCGCGCGTTCAACCCTGCGGTCAACGCGGGAAGGCGCCGCAAAACCTCCGCGGTCACTAAAGGCTCCGTGTAGGGGATGACGACTTCCAGCTCTCCGCCGACCCCGTCCGTCTCCAGACATCCGGGGTCTATCCGAAACTTGCCGCGCGTCTCCATGGTCGTCCTTGCTCTTCTACGGTAAACAGCGAGGCATAAAGAAGTCGTAAAGAAAGGATCAAGATTGGATTAAGGCCGATTCGGCATCACCCGGCAATCCGAGCGCGCCAAGTCTACCAGGCTCCCTGCTTGCCTCCGAACCACCATATAATTCCCAAAGTGGCGGTATTCTGCTCCTTTTTCAGAGTTCCGAGCGTGTCTGTCAGGAAGTACGCATGGTTGGAAGCGTCGCGGCGCCATTCTCCCCGCATCATCAACCCATCGGTGAGCTTTTGCTCCAAGGTAAACGTGTTTTCCTTGACCACCTGCGTCGTTCCGGTGAAGAGGCCACCGCGGTCAGAGAGATATTCCGTCCTTGCGGCGATTGCGATCCTGGGGGTGAGTTGATACCGAGCGTAGCCGGCTCCGCCGTCTGTGTGCGACGGAGCGGAAGTTGTCAGCAGGCGCTCGATTACGTAGTCGCCTTCCACCGCGAGGGTGAGCTTCTGTGACACCTGCCAGGTCAGGTAGCTGTCGAAGATGTGCAGCTTCCCGTTGGGCGGATTCGGGATCGGTTCGAACGGTATTCCTTGTGCGGTGGGCAGATTCGTTCCCGTGTAATTCGGGAGAAACTGCACGTCAGGATGCTCTTGCCCAAGATAGTAATTCACTGTCCACGCAACGTTCTTATGGGGCTGAATGTTGAGTCCGAACAGTTGATCCTTGAAGCCATTGAAGGGTTCTGTCTGTTGAGTGCCATTCGTGATCCAGTAGTTCAGGGCAACCGTATCATTAAGCTTGTAGTTCAAGCGCGCGCCCATATGATAGAAGGGCAGAAAGTCAAACCAATACGAGCGGGAGTAATTCATCTGGTCTTTGGTATAGTTGCCCTCAATCCCCAAGGAACTGGCCCACTTCCCGAAGTCCACGGTAAGCCCCGAGCCCACCGGAACGACGTACGTGCCATAAGCCTGGAAGATATTGCGATAGACATCCGGATGTGGTTCGTTGGAAGCACTTCCCTGGAGTGTGGCGGTCGCCTGTCCATACTGCAGGTCAAGGCGGAGGCCGAACCGTTTGCCGTGCGCCGGATCGGCGGCGTTCTCTAGAACTAAGTCCGCCTGGTTCAGACTGAATGCGTTGCTGCTCACATCATAAGCGCGAAGTAGATTTACACGTCCAATCGGATTGTTAAAGTTGAAGGCGTAGTAACCATCGAACATGAAATTGACGGTCGTACCACCGAGAAGGCTGGCTCCGCTCCGGGGCGCGCTGGACATCGGCGAAGCTTGCGACACAACAGATGACTGCACGGGCGCAGGTATATTGGAGTCGGACACAGCGGGCTGGCTCGATAGGCGGGGCTTTCCTTCGAGTTCGTCGACGCGCGCCTGAAGCTTCTGAACCAGAACGGCCAGTTCAGTGACCCGCCGGCTCAGCTCAGCGGGGCTTTCATCCGTCTTTTCCTGAGTGTGAGCAACCGCGGGCGCAAGCGACACCAATAGAGACACCGCGATGGTGTTTCTCAAAATGCGGCAAATTCCTTTAACAAACTTACCAAACATGACTGGGACCCTCCTAGACCGTCATTGGAAGCGGTCGAGATTGAGGCGAAGAACGTTCGCATGCCGTTCGCACGCCCGCCTGAAGCGAGCACTGTCCATGGGTGGCCTGACCTCAGCGTATGGGTAGGGATATAAGGAAGTCGTAAAGAAAGGATCAGGATTGAATCAAGGCAATGCCGCGCCGATTCTCGTTTTCCGAAGCCCTGAACGCGGCTACGCACTTTGCGGCAATCGGAGAGATCCCTCAGCCCTCTGTGGGCCCCGCGAACCGGTAGCCCACCCACGGCTCCGTCACGATGTATTTCGGCTTGGCCGGATTGGCCTCAATCTTCTTGCGCACCTGGTTGATGAATACCCGCAGGTATTCCGGCTCGTCGCCGTAATCCGGCCCCCAGACGGCTTGCAGCAGCTCGCGATGGGTCACCGGCTTTCCGGCGTGTGCCACCAGGTATCGCAACAGTTCGAATTCCTTCGGCGTCAGCCGCACGTCTTTGCCGCGCGCATGAACGCGCCGGCTCTGGAAGTCGATTTCCAGGTCCTCCGAATGGAACGCCTGCGGTCCGCTTTCCGGGGACGACCGCCGCAGCGCCGCCCGGATGCGCGCCAGCAGTTCCTCGATGCTGAAAGGCTTGGTGACATAATCGTCGGCGCCGGCGTCGAGCGCCGCCACCTTGTCCTTTTCGCTGTTGCGCACGGAAAGAATAATCACGGGGATGTCGGAACCGGCGCGCAGCGCCCGGCACGTTTCGAGGCCGCCCATTCCCGGCATGTTCATGTCGAGCAGCACCAGGTTCGGCATCTCTTGCGGGGCCTTCTCGAGCGCGTCTTCGCCGGTGCGCGCTTCGATCACTTCGTAGTTGTGGCCCACCAGCGTCGCCTTCATTACCCGGCGGATCTGCGGATCGTCGTCCACCACCAGAATCTTCCCGGCGCTCACGTGTGGCCCGCTCCGGAGCTCGACGCCAGCGAGAAATAGAAGGCCGCGCCCTGACCCGGCTCGCTTTCCACCCAAATCCGTTCCCCGTGCGCTTCCACGATTCCTTTGGCGATTGCCAGTCCCATCCCGGTTCCTTTGGTGTCGAAGCGATGCCGCCGCCCGCGGTAGAACTTCTCGAAGATCCGGACGCGTTCGTTCTCCTCGATGCCCGGACCGCGGTCCGCCACCCCGATCACGATTCTCCCACTCTTCAACTCCGCCGATATGTCAATCGGCGAGTCTTCCGCCGTGTACTTGAGGGCGTTCTCCACAAAGTGCTTGACCACCTGCATCGCGAAATCGTGGTCCGCCTCCGCCGCCGGCAGCCCGTCTGGCACCCGCACCTTCACCGGCCGATGCTGAATCGCCGGCGCCAGGTCCGCGAGGGCACCCGAAATCAGTTCGGCCACCACCACCGGCCCTTTTTCCAAATGCAGTTTGCCGGCCTCGATGCGCGCCATCTCGATGACTTCCGCCGCCAGTTGATTCAGCCGGTCGGTCTCTTCGTTGATGATGGTCAAGAGTTCGCGTTCCGAATGGTCCGAACTGCTCAGCAGGCTCGTCACCGCGGCTTTGATGGACGTCAGCGGCGTCTTGATATCGTGCGCCAGGGAATCCAGCAGCGCCGACTTCAAGACTTCCCCCTGCCGTGCCGCCTCCGCGTGGCTAGCCTCTTCGATCGCCCGCGCCCGCTCAATGGTGAGCGCGATCAGGTTCACAATGGCACACACCGTCTGCTCCGAGGGCAGCCGCCCGATGAGCGTCATGCTCCCCAACGGACGCAAGCCCAGCCGCACCGGCGCCAGCGCCACACCTCGGTCCGAATCGACCGATACGGACTCGATCTCCGCCGCTGCCAGAAGTTCGTGGTCCGTCACCACGTTGCTCTCCGGCCCCGAGCGAAAAAACTCCCCGGTGGAGCGATAATACAGCGCCGCCGCCCGGCATCCGAACACCCGCACCACCGTGTGCACGAATTCGCGGATGGTCTTACGCGCGTTGCCGCTGAGCATCATCGACTGCACCAAAGCGTACAGCCGCTCGATTTCCGTGCGCCGGGCCTCCGCTTCCGCCGCCCGGCGGCGCGCTCGCGCGGAAAGCTGGCTGGCCGTCACCGCCGTCGCCAGAAAGACCAGCAAGGCCACCCAGTTCTGCGGATCCTGGATGGTCAGCGTGCCCACCGGCGGGAGAAACCAGTAGTTGAACCCCAGCACGGCCGCCACCGATGCGACCGTAGCCTCCGACAGGCCCCACCGCGCGGAGATCGCCAGAATGGCCAGCAAAAGGCTCAGCGCAACGGTGGTGTTGTTGACGTGAACCGCGCTATACAGCGCCAGAACCGCCGCCACCGCCAAAACCGAAAGGCCGATCTTTAGCGCCTTCATCCCCGTCCAAACACCCGGTTGAAAAACTCCCGCGTGCGCCCGCGGATTTCACCCAGCGCCGTGTCGATGCGCCGGTCGTGAAGGTGCTCCGGAGTCCATCTCCTTACCAGGTTGGTCAGTACTTCCAACTGCGCCGGCGATGCCGGCAAACTGCCCTCGGCGTGTCCCGTCGAGACGCGCTGGCCATGGTCCACCGCGCGGTAGAAAGTCGCCGCCTCGCGCAGGAAATCGGCATCTTCGCGGTCCAGGTGCCCCATTTTCTCGATCACGTCAATGCGCTCGGGCGTGTTCAGCACTTTATAGAAGATGCCCGCGCCCTTGAGCCGCAGATACATCAGCGCAAAATCGATATCGTAGTAGCCGCCGGCGCCGGCCTTGAACGGATTGCGCGGCCCCTGCTCGCGCTCCAGGCGCGCCCGCATCTCCGCCAGTTCCTTGCGCGAGCGCATGCTCTGTCCGTAGCGGCGCCAGTCCAGCTCCTGCAACTCGTGCAGGAAACCGGTGGCCCGTTCCACGTCGCCGGCCACGCCTCGCGATTTCATGTACGTGATGCCTTCCCAGGCTTCGGCGTGGCCCGCGAAATAACTCTTGTATGCGCCTTCCGGCTGCACCAGGTCGCCCGCGCGGCCGTTCGGCCTCAGCCGCGTATCCACCGCAAACATCATTCCCTCGCCGGTGTAGGCGCTCATGGTCTGGATCATGCGCTCGGCCACACCGGTCCAGAAGGCCTGTTCGCCCGCCTCCTCGTCCGGAATGACGAAAACCAGATCGGCGTCGGAACCGAGATCGAATTCGCTCATGCCGAGCCGGCCCAGCGCGATCACCATCATCTGCCGATGGCGAGAGCCGGCGTCACGCTGCGCGTCCCTCAAAGCGATCCGGTAGGCTGCGCCGATCACGCCGTCCGCCAGCGCCGATGTCTTCTTCAGCGTGGCGAAGATGGGCGCCGCCTCCAGCAGGCTTTCGCTTTGGATGCGCACCATCTGCCGGCGGTAGCAACGGCGCAAAGCGCCACTGTCCTCGAGCGGCTCGCCTTCGAAGCATGGGACCCGGCCGATTTCATCCAGCAATTCCGGAAAGCGCAGCAGGTCGTCGGCAAAGTGGGCGCTGTGCTCGAAAATGTCCAGCACCCCGGCCGCCAGTTTGGCGTCCGCATCCAGGCGGGCGAGCACCTCCGGGTTGGCCATCGCCTTTTCCAGGAAATGCGTGAACCGCTCGCGGCCGCGGTGCAGGCTGGCGGCGGCCGCCGCCGCCAGTCGCGGCGCGCGCTGCTCCCATGCCCGGGTGAGATTGCCGGCCGGCGCCGCCGCTTCCACTTCTTCCTCGACCGCGGCCGCCCCCGCCGCCGGCCAGTCCTCCGCGGGCTGCTGCATGTGGACCACCCGGGCGTAGGCTTCCAGCACCGCCGCCTGATGTTCCGCCACTCGCTGCTTGAGCGTTTCGCCATCGAGTGGCGCGCCGGTGGCTTCGCGCGGCATTTTGCGCGCCAGCAGGTCGAGTTCCGCGGCGTCCGTGGGCAGAGTGTGGGTTTGCCGGTCCTCGTCCATCTGGAGACGATGCTCCAGGTGGCGCAGAAACTGGTATGCCGCAACCAGCCGGGCGTATTCCGCGCCCGAGAGCAGCCCCTTGTCGCGCAAGCGGAAAAGCGCAAACATGGTGCCGCCATGCCGCACCCATTGTTCTCGCCCGCCGTGCAAACGCTGCAGGCACTGCGCCAGAAATTCGATGTCGCGGATGCCCCCCGGCGCCAGCTTCACATCCAGGCCCCGCCGGCGGCCCTTCTTCGCCGCCATCTTTTCGCTGATGCGCTGCCGCGTCTCCGAAACGGCTTCCACCCCGCGGAAATCCAGCGAGCTCCGGTAAATCAGCGGCTCCACGAAATCCAGCAGCGCGGCGCCCGGTCCGGGCTCGCCCGCCGACACCCGCGCCTTGATGAGCATCTGCCTTTCCCAATCGCGCGCCCGCTCCGCGTAATAGGCCCGCGCGCCTTCTTCGGAGATGCAAATCTCGCCCAGCGTTCCATCCGGCCGGAGCCGCAGATCCACGCGGTAGCACTGGCCCTCGGCGGTATAGGCCGAGAGCAATGCCGTATAGTCGTTCGCAACCTTCTTATAGAACTCTTTGTTGCTGAGCCGAAGCGGGCCATCCGTCTCGCCGCTCCCGCCATACACGAACATCAGGTCGATATCCGAACTGTAGTTCAACTCCTGGCCGCCCAGCTTCCCCAGCGAAATGACGGAAAAACCGCAGGCCGTTCCGTCCGCCAGGCGCGGCTCGCCGTGCCGCCCCGCCAACCCCGCGCGAATTCGGCCGTAGGTGACATCCAGAATCGCGTCCGCCAGGTTGGAGAGCTCTTCGGTCACTTCCGAAAGCGCCGCAACTCCCATTCCGTCGCGCAGCACGATGCGCAGCAACTGCTGCCGCCGGAACCGCGCCAGATCCACCGCCGCCGGCGCGCCGGCGGGATCTTTTCCCAGAAACTCGATCAGCCGCTGCGCGTATTCTTCGGCCGAGAGCACCCGGTAGAACCTGCCCGAATTGGCGACCCGCAGAATCCGCTCCGGATTCTGAAGAACCGTTTCCGAAAGGAACTGGCTGTAGGAAAACAGATTCACCGCGCAGCGTAGCGCCGCGGGGGAACTGGCGATGCGGTCGAATGCCGAAGGCGAATCCTGCCGGAGCCGCTCCAGCAACCGTGCGGCTGCTTGCGGGTTGGGCGCAGCGGCCAGCAACATTTGAATCCGCGCCGCTACGCGCTCCGGCAGCCCCGCCCCCAACCGGAGGACGTCCAGCGAACTCTCCATGGGTCAGGCTAACTGGGCCACGACTGCAATTATATCCGACACGGCGATCGGGCCCGCTTCCACCACGCTGGCATAGAAGCCGCTCATGCCCCAACGCGGCGACGTGTGGTCCAGCGCCTTGACCTGTTTGTCATATATGGCGCGGCCCAGCGTTTCGCCGTAAATGTCCAGCGCCCGACACGGCCCGCGCGGTTGCGTGATTTCGATCAGCGCACCGCCCGCGCGAAGCCGGTCGCCGATCCGCAGCCCGCGCACGTCGATCCCCCGCGTGGTGAGGTTTTCGCCCATGGCGCCGAAAAAAACCGGATAGCCGGCGGCCTGCAATTCCTCCACAACTTCGGAGGCGATCAGCAGCAGCGCTTTGCGCGGCCCGCCGTGGATCTGAGGATGCGCGTGCTGGTCGCCTTCCAGTCCCAGCGGCGTACAAGAGCCTCCCAAAACCGGACGTTTCGGAAGGCCCCCTGGAGAAATATTAATCTGTACGATCATGCCCTGCATGCGCGCTCGCCCGACCGTGGGTGCCGATTGTAGATTCTTTGCCGGCCATTCCTAAACAAGACTGCTTCAACAATTCCCCGGTCTTGCCCTGTGAAGACTCCACCGCCTTTGCACTTCTAGCCTGTGACTTCGAGTCAACGGTCCGTTGGTCGGACGCGGCCGGAGTCACAGGCTGTTCAATCCGGCGTCGCCGGAGGCAGGGCTGACTTCTGACTCCTGCCTGACTTCCTAACATCGACCGCTTTTGTCGATGTTAGCGTCGCAGGCGCCTGCGGCGACAAAAAAGAAACGGTTCCAAGTGATCCGATTTCCAGCCTCGCCCACCACCGGCATGCACGGCACTGAGCTTCGCGTTCAGGAGCGCCGGACGTTTCGCCTCTCTGCTCCCCTAAAGCCGT
>Ga0187874_10000558_pt1 | contig 44920 bp, 37 predicted proteins | sample June2016WEW_16_1_3_FD_132993 | JGI IMG/M metagenome (GOLD analysis project Ga0187874, IMG submission 132993) | Peatland microbial communities from SPRUCE experiment site at the Marcell Experimental Forest, Minnesota, USA - June2016WEW_16_150 | ecosystem: Environmental > Terrestrial > Soil >... | reverse complement strand
ATCGCGCTACCCGAAGACGTCACAGCGGGTGCCGACCCCAGAACCCCGCCGAGGCCCTTCCAGCCGCTCCAGGTCGTCCCATTATCCGTGGTGTTCTGCCACCAGAGGGCGTTGTCACTGCCCCGTACAAAGACGTCCATCGCACCGTTTGCCGGTGACGTCGCAGCGGGTGCCGAGGTCAGAACCCCGCCGAGAGACGTCGACGCCGTCCAGGTCGTGCCCGTCCAGTACTTATACCAGAGGGCGCCGTCGCTGCCGCGCATAAAGAGGTCGAGGCTGTTCGCATTCTGCGCGGTCACGGCAGGTGACAAGGTGGGCGTGAGCGTGGCGGTTACGGAATCGACGGCTTTGGCGGCGTCGAGCTTGCCGCCGGTGCTCACCAGGCCGCTAAGATATGAGTCTGGGTCTACGTTGTTAAGGATAGCGTTCCTTATCTGGGCGACGCTCAACGATGGATTGACCGTTTTGATGAGCCCAGCGACCCCGGTTACATACGGGGTTGCCATCGAGGTGCCATCCCAGGTGTCGTAACCCTTTACCCCTGACACGCCATTCACGGTACCCGTCGTGTTCCACCATATGGTGCTCAATATACCTACGCCTGGGGCTCCCAGATTGACAGTCGTGGCCCCGTAGTTAGAGAAAGAGGCTAGGCTATCGTCGGAATTGATAGCGGCGACTGAGATAATGTTTGGGTCGCGAAGGGAGGCCGGGTAGAAGGGGGATACATCGTTATTCGATGCGTTGTTTCCGGCTGCACAAACAAACAAACACTGCGGGCACGCGTTGATGGTGTCGTTCATGGCTTGGCTATAGCCGGTGCCTCCAAACGAGTTATTGATGATCGTGGCACCGTTGCTCGCAGCGTACTGCCAGGCGGAGATAATATCAGAGTAGTAGCCGCCGGTCGCGTTTAGCGCCACCACGGGCAGGATCGATGTGCGCCAGTTAGTCCCGGTGATTCCGATGCTGTTGTTCCCGACTGCCCCTATGATTCCGGCGGTGTGAGTACCGTGCATCGAATCCATTACAAGTTCGGGCGCAGCGTTATACTGGGGGAGAAGATTTGCCGCGAGGTCGGGGTGGGTGGCATCAGCGCCGGTGTCCACATCCGCGATAATAGTGGACGTAGAACCGGTGGTCTTGTTCCACGCACCTGAAGCGTTCATGTCTGGAAACGCCCACTGATACTGATAATATGGGTCGTTGGGAAGCGCGATGTCGGGTGTAATCGCTGCGGTGTATCCGGAATCATTCATCACCGAGCTTGCCGGAAGCGTAGCGGTCGCAGCAGGGGTAGCTATGTAGTCCGGCTCTGCATACGCGACGTTCCCGTTCGTCTGGTAGTGCGTGATGGCATCGGTGACCGAAAGCCCTGAAGGGAGCTTAACGACCTCGAGACCTGGCACCACCGAGTACTGCTTAATGACCGTCGCGTTGATTGAGGCGCTAGCAGCGTCGCTTGCCAGCTTATAAACCGCTGCATTTGCAGCGATGGATGGTTTAAACCGGACGAGGATCTGGTCCGGTGCGTAGTTCGCTTCTTTGTTGCTGGTGTTCTTTGGTTGCGCGGCGAGGGACGTCACCGTCGATGCTGCGATGCTCGCTATAACGAGAACCACTACGACGGCCAAAAGTTTGGATGGCTTGCTTCGTGCGTTTTTCATACAACGCTTCACCTTGTTCACGCTAGCGGGGCGCGCGTGACCGTGCGCGAGCGCTGCATCTACGTGCCCACCAGCGAGCGTTCACTTTCGATAAAACAATTATTGATGCGCTTATTCGCAATAAAGGTTGTGTGACACGTGCTTCCCCTCAAGGTTTTGCAGCTCTTTTAAACCGGCGTTATCACACAGAGCCTAGCAGAAGGATTACCAAGGCGAGTGCACCCCATTTTGATCGTAATTGCGTTTGTTCACCTACTTCGTATCGTTAGTCTTACGTGCGACAAGCGCAGTCTCTTTGTCTTGTCGCTTCTTGCCTCATTAGCGTAAGCTTATGCGCGCGCAACGTCGGCACAATTGTGCACGATTTTGCGGTGAATTCGGCAAACTCAGTCACAGTTCTGTTTCCTGCGGAATTGCTCAGGGCGGATTCAACCGCACCCTCAGACGTGTCGCTTGCAACGCTTGGTCACTATGAACGTTACGTTGTACGCTTAAAGCGCTGTAACACGCACTTGCGCGCCGCAGAAACCCACTCGGAGCCATCTTTCATATTCAAAAATACGTTCATCGTCATCTCTGCCATTTAAGAGAGGTCGAAGGGCTTCAATCACCTGACTGTGCAAGGCGTATAGTGCTCTAATTAACCTTATCCTGCGATGAGCCTACTTTGACGCATGGCTTTTCGTGCTGCAATGCTTCCCGGAATTTTCCTACGGTCAGCTTAATCATCGTACCATTGCTTCTCTGATCTGTATGTGCTCCGAATGTGACAAACGCCGTGTACTCTGAGGACATTGTTTCGATATCTCGCCTTTTTGCTCAGCGCGTTTGTTGTAGCCAAGAACGTTTGAGTGTCCAGTTTCGTTACAGTTCGACTTGTGACGTGCTTACGCTCGTTGACCGCCCTCGCATTTCTCCTTGGCACAATAATGACCGTCTCGGTGCTGAGCGCCACAGGGGTCGTAACGACGCAGAAAGCCGTCGCTTTTTCACCGCCTTCACCGCTCAGTTTCGTAGAAGCGCTCTACTCCGCGGGAGCGACGTATCGTTGCGCATGACAAAACCCCGCATATCGATGCCCCGCAACTAATTGAGTGCGAGTCGTGCGAAATTGCGTATGCCGGTTTTTACGTCTAATGTACTTTTTGCTCCACCAATATGCGGAATTCCGGAGCGATTCCAGCTGGGGAGAACTGCCCTCTTTTAGCCAGTATGGTGTCTTGTTGGACGCGGTAACGACCTGTAGGCTTCGTTTCAAGGACCTTTAAAACACAATTCTTCATGTCACTGTAGCTCTCGCACAGATACCCGATGTCCCCCATCTTATTGAAGTAATATTCAGAAAGTGGGGTCTTCAGTGCGATAATCGGCTTGAGATGTGAAAATGCGTCCAGTATCGCAGCAGTTCCATTTAATTCATAAGCACTAGCTAAATGAAAGAAGAGAGCATAATCGATGCATTTACCATATTTGTCATACTCCTTTTGACTGAGGGGTGCGTTCGGTGACGGGATAGTAACGGACGTACGCGGCATCTCTTTGAGCTGCTTATCTAAGATCTCACCAATGAGAACAAAAATTGCCTGATATTTTGTTCTTGCAGAGCGTACCTCATCTGCCAACTTGAAAAAAATGTCTGCTCCCTTTCTAAGACTCGCATGACCATAGAAACCAAAATGAATGACATCATCTTTGAACGGTTCGCTGCCGACAGAATCTGCAAAGACATAGGGAAGGTCTATCGGCGAAACATAGTTGCGCAGACGTGGCAAATGCTTCTTCAGTCCTTGTTCAATAACGGGTGGGGATCCGGGAATCAAATAATGTAGTTTCGCCGTGTTGCCGGCGAGAAGCCAGCGCCGAAATGAAAAGAGCTGAGGTGTCAGACGCTGTGGTTGAGGCGTCCTGACTTTCGTCTGTAGATTGTGTAGGACAACAAGACAGGAGATCTGGGGAAATCGTCTCAGCATTACTTTGATTGAGACTAGAGCGTTCCAAGTTTCAGCTGAACAAAACACTATTTGGCGTGCTTGAGTCTTGTCGGCTAATCCGAATATCCACCTGCAAAGGGCGAGCTGCTCGAGGTGCGCTGCAACGGGCAAGCGCCCTGGAAGTTCAACTTCGATAAACCTGACTGCGGCCACATGGGTACCTACCACGCTCTTGACGTGGTTCATATGCTCGCGTTCAGCACAAAATATCAGCCCCCCCTCAGGGAAAGCCTCAGCGACCGAGCCAACTAGGGCTGCATTGAATTGCGTGTGCTGAAGACCGCGAAAATGCGGTTCGCATATAACTATCATAAGCTCTCTGTGATCCCGTAATCGTTTGCTGTATTGCGTTTTCAGGTTGGCTGCGCTTCTTGATAACGATGGGGCTCATTAACGTATGAAAGTGCTGTGCCCAGCCATTGAGCTTTGCAGATGCGCGGGCATGCCTTGACTTGTGCTGCCAATATATGTTTGACGTTGCAGGGAGTCCCCATCTGTGCTTCAGCGACGGTTGGTCCGCGATATGCCCATGATTTGACTGTCAGATTATTTTTCCGTTCACCCGTAAGCCTCCGCATCTGCCTGAAAGTCCAATCTTGCACAGTTGCCACGACGAAGCGTTTTACCCGCATCGAAAAGGCGTAAGTGAAACGTGACCAGAACCGGATCTTTCGAGTTCCCGACGCCACAGATAGATACCGTTCACCGCATTTCGTCCGAGCGAGGTGATTAGCACGTTCATAGACTTGGTTTCATTTTTGCACAAACTCGACACTTACTCCGCACATGGTCTCCACGATCAATTCGAGGCCCTTCTCGTCATTCCTTTACTACTTCACACCATATGTTTTCGTAGAAGGTTTTCGATGAGAAGATCTTGGAAAGAACAAGGACTACGCCTTTCGGTATTCTATTATTCCACAAATTTACACCCACTGTCGCATTTATCTTGTTCGTCTCTTTGTAGCTTCGGATCTTCCCCCCACTTAAGCGCACGATGTGATTCACCTCTTCTTTTGAAAAACCACAATGTTGGTGTGTTTTATCGAGTTGATGGTATTCAACAACTCCGCGTTCCCAGAGCGCCTCATTTCTTTTCGGAACACACAAAAGGACGTTCTCTTGACAACTCTCGATAGATTTGCTCAATAAAGCACATGGATCTTCTACGTGCTCTAATAACCAATACAAAACCACGGTGTCGGTTTTTGGAAAGGTAACTGTGGTTGCATCGCTCATCATGAGCTCAACGCCTGCAGGGTACGCATAATCTTCGTACCGCTGCACGTCAATGCCGACGTAGTGCCCTGTCCATCCTCTTTGGATCAAAAAGTTGTACAATCGGCACGTGCCGCAGCCCACGTCAAGGATATCCCCTTTTTGGTATTCCAAAGCTAGGAAGTCGGTTGGGTATACAGCGCCTGCTTTCCACCCAAAATCAAATTCTTTCTTGACTGTTTCTGAGCAGTCGTTCCTGATCATTTCCTTGCGTACCGGTATTCGAATTGTTTTTCTCGTTTGTTGGGACAGCGTATAAGTTTATTTAACGTCCCTAGACAAGTTTATTCTTTGATCATTTAGATTGTCTCCTCGTACTTTGCAGCGGAATCCCCTAGCTGCTTCTAAGGATGAATAAAAACTCAGCTCTGCAATGAGCGGGGAGCGTGTTTACATTGATGAACGTTACGCATCCACAGCTAACCATAGCATTTGTAGGGTCTACCATGACCACGACAGATCCAGCTTCTGCCGCTTTGCTCTCCGTGTACCTGGTGGACTGAGGCCGTGCCGCGTCGCCTATCGACTTGGCGAGGTAGCCGAGCTTGCGCTGCGCTTTCGCCAGTGCATTCTCCTCAGCTCTAAAAAATCGCGGCTTCTCTATGTGCTCGCCGTTTGAAAGCGTGGCGAACGACGATAAGCCGCCGTCTACGCCTATCATAGCACCGTCTTTAGGCTTAAGATACTCTCGTGGCTCCGGTTCGTGTTCGAACGTGAAGCACGCAAACCACTTACCCGTAGATTGTCGGTTAATGTTGAGCCGTTTAATCGTGCCTTCTATTGCTCTATGAAGCTTGATTTTAACGTTGCCTATCTTAGATAGCCGCACCGTTCTAGAAGAGCCGTCGAAAGCGAAGCCTTGTTGTGTGTAAGTAAACAATCATAGCGCCCTTTGCCCTTGAATCGCGGATAGCGCGCGTCTTATTAGGCCCATTTAAAATTATGCGTTTACAGCCTAAATAGTTCTATTGTGTGTTTGTCGCTTTCATCCCTCTAGCTGTCGCAAGGAGGCTTCTCGCTTGATTTAGCTAAACCGCCTCATAATTTGAAAATGTGATCCGCGTATAATTGGCTTTAATGGTAGGCCTCAATGATAGGTGCAAACTTCGTATGCGGTGCGACCTGCCTATGTGTATCTCACGAATGCCTGGGGGTGCTGCGTCATCCCTGCACAGTCTCGCAGAGGAATTAATATCTATGTTGTGTCTTCATTTTCAAAAGAAGAACACCATGAGCTGTGAAGATGGCGAGGCGCCTATTAGTTGCGAATAACGGGGACGGGCACAGAGTGTTATCTCACGTTCAGAGCTTTTTGCCAATGACCCCCGCATTCTTGCAACAGACACAACGAGAAACCAGCCGTGAACCGAAAAGTAGCTGACGAACCAGCCGTTAACAGGAAAGTAGCCATTATCATACTCAACTGGGACAGCTGGAGGGACACTATAGAATGCCTAGAGTCGCTTTTTCTCATTGACTACCAGAACTATGTTCCGATCATCGTAGACAACGGTTCAAGCGACGGGTCGATAGACCGCTTGAGAGAGTTTGCTAGGGGCAGCCTCCAGATAGAATCGAAGTTCTTCGGGCAGGGCAGAGCGAGTAACCCGATTGAAATGGTCGAGTACACTCGAGACCAAGTCGATCGAAAAAATATTGAAGGACTCGGCGAAGACTCATTTTCAAACCAGAATCTCGTACTCATAAAAAATCAACGCAATTATGGCTTTGCCGAAGGCAACAACATAGGAATTCAGTTTGCTTTGGATTCAATAAAGCCTGATTACGTACTGCTTCTAAATAGCGATACTGTTGTCGATCCAGGTTTTTTGCGTGAATTGGTGAGAATTGGCGAAAGCGATGATACGATCGGGGCCGTAGGTCCAAAGATATACTATTATGACAACCCCTCCAAGATCAACTCAGCAGGATGTGAAATGCACGATTGGTATGGTGGTGCCATAAACATTGGTATCGGCGAGACGGACAACCACAACCGATTTAACGAGATACGAGAGGTTGACTGCCTACACGGGAGCGCGATCTTAATCAAGGCCCCTACTCTTGAAGATGTTGGGCTGTTGGATCAGGATTTTTTTGTCTTGTTGGAAGAAACGGAATGGTGCCTGCGAGCCAAGAAAGCTGGGTATAAAATAGTCTTTGCGCCAACAGCATGGATCTATCACAAAGAGGGCTTCTCCGGCACGGAGGAGTGCGTACACTACTACTATAGCAACCGAAATCGCATATTGTTGCTCAAAAAGCATCAGACATCGTTGAGAAAACCTATATACGGGCTTTCCATCACGTTGAGAACTTTGGCAGGAAGCATCATATTGAGCGTAACGGGCAAGCCTAGTCTCGCCATATGTGGCTTGAAAGGCTATTTCAATGGCTTGCGCGTCTAGAAATAGTTACGTTTGCGCAACCGTATTGATTCCTGATACGGTCCGCTGGATCGTGTTATGTGGATCGTAGGTATGCCTCACTATGAAACGAAAAAATGACGCAGTGTTGGAATTCTATAAAGCCGGACAGCATTGGCGTTTCCAAGTAGGTTGTGTAGCAAGATGCCGCATTTGATGAACCAGTTTCTTGGCATAATAATAACTTCGAACTTTTCTATGCATCCGGAGCTACTTTGTTTATTTCTTTGGATTCGAAGATCCGTTCTTCGGAATTTATTGACTTACGTACCATTTCTGTAAGACATCCAATCAAAGAATAATATTGAGCATAAAGGCAATATCGATTTGTGCCCCCCACAACATCTCACAATATCACACGCATAATTGCACGCGCTTTTGATTAACCGGATCATAAGCGTATCAAATCTAAAGGAAGTAATGTAATGCCTTATTGTGCGAGCGCTTGTATCGGTTTTCTTCTTGACGATGTTGGCAGAGCGAAGTTTCGTTGAGGCTACCATTCTCTTTGCAGTGCACAGAGTTAACGAAATCCCGCGCAGGAGTGTTATAGGTCCAAGTTTATATATCCGCTAAACCACTCTGGTTTGCGTTGAGCGAAAGTCCCGGAGTTTCAATAGTAATACCGACATCTAACTCGGAAAAAACGTTGTCAAGATGTTTATTAGCGATTGCGAACCAAACTTACGAAAACATTGAGACCATCGTTGTTGATGGAGGTTCAACAGATGACACGATGAACATATGCAAGCAATTCGACGTGAATTTTTTGTTAACTGCTAAAGGAAGGACGGCTCAAACCAATTACGGGATCACAAACGCACGTGGCACATACATATATCGGGTCGATTCGGATGTTCTTCTTGCTTCAGATAATGTATCTGAGTGCGTCAAGAAATGTGAAGACGAAAAATACGATGTGGTTTGCGTCTATTGGGGTCCCGATCCGACAGTTAGCTTCTGGGCCAAGGTAAGGGAGTTAGAGTGGAGTTGTTATAAGGACACGCTTTTTCCCCGCGGTGCTAGATTTTTTCGAAAAACTGCTATCATAAGCATAGGGCTATTTAACCCAAACCTCACTTTCGGAGAGGATTACGACGTCTACAACAGGCTGGTCAGGCATGACTTTAAGGTAGGTACCATCCAGTCGGAGGGGCTTCACATAGGCGAGCCACGCTCGCTAAATGAGGTCATTGCCGAGCAATTTGTTTATGGCAAAACGCTTCACGCGTTCTTAAGAGAGCATGATGAAGGCCTGACTCAAGTGAGCCCAATAAAAAAAGAACTGCTTAAGAACTGGAAAAAGTTTGTGAGACGCCCAGCCTTAGCTTTAGGCTTCGTCATATATGAGACAGCTTATTATGGGGCAGCTCTCCTAGGATATATCGTCTCCGCTGTAAGCATTAATCCAAAATGAAGCTTCTCAGCCTCAACCACTCCGAAGTTACGCTGCCGGGAGGAGTACATACCGCTATCTTGAAGCTGTCCAAAGCGCTCATTCAGACCGGATATACGCCCACTATTTTGTCGGTCAATCCTGGAGGATTGCAGAGTGAAGACTGCATTGATGGCGAGCTAATTATACGGATGCGCTCCCCAATTAGCTGGCACTTACACGGATTCAGCCCATCAACACTTTTTCGCCTGACAAAGTACGTAAACCGGATTCAGCCCGACATTATTCACGTTCATGGTTATCACACGCTGTTCTCGTTAGAAGTCTTATACCTCCTGCGGAATTCTGGGTACCCCATCGTTTTCTCTCCTCATTATGGGCCGGAGAGCCATAACACCTTGCTCGGCGACAAGCTGTGGGGGGCGTACAAACATGTTGGCAAGTCCTGCTTTCAGATCGCAGACAAAGTGATCTGCGCCTCTGAATTCGAACGTGCGAACGTATTGCGAGATTTTCAAGTAGATGCGGGAAAGATCGAGGTCATCCCACACGGAGTCGATGCCATCAAACGCAAAAAAACGCGAACAGCCAAATGTGGCATCTCATTGCTGTATGTTGGGTGGTTCATCGAGCTAAAGGGGATCCAGTTTATCCTAAAAGCTCTGAGCGAGTTGAACACTGCACTGGATGCGAATGCCACTTTGATTCTCGTTGGGAAAGGCGGCTGTCAAGAACAGTTAATGAAGCTCGCTAGGGAACTCAACGTCGCTGACGTAGTGTTTTGGTACGCCCCCTTATTCGGCGACGCTCTCTATAGAAAGATTCGGGAAGCGGATATTCTACTTCTTTTGTCGCGCTCAGAGAATTTTGGAATTGTGGTTGCCGAAGCCCTCGCTGCAGGAGTTCCCTGTATAGTTGCTCATAAAGCCGCACTGAAGGAGTTTTCAGGAGAACCAGGATGCTTCTCCATTGCGTACCCACCGCAAACAAAAGAACTGGCCCGCCTGATCGTCAAAGTCTATGAGGGAGATGTCGAGGTGGGGCCGTTTAGTAATAGGATTCAAACCTGGGATAAAATAGCACTCCGATATGACGAACTGTATCGCTCGTTGCTCAAAGGAGATATGAAGCGTGCTCATACGTAACCCCTTTCAAATGAACGATTGGGAGATCGGAAGATTCTTCAGGGTAATACTGGGCGTCCAGGTCCTCGTGTGGGCATGCATCGGTCTCGAGTACTTCAACGTGCCCGTGCCGCTTGTCCGTCCATTGGTTTGCTTCATCTATCTGACGTTTGTGCCAGGAATCATACTCCTCCGCGTCCTCAAGGTGCATAGAATCGGCGCGTCTGAGGTAGTAGTGTACAGCGTCGGGTTGAGCCTGTCAGTCTTGATGTTTGGGATGCTCATGACCGGCGTCGCACTAGCCCCGTTTGGAATCAAGCCATTTGCAATTGGACCCATCAGTGTCGCGATGAGCATCATCGTGCTGGCCCTGTGTGGAATAAGCTACGTGCGAGATAGACAGTTTTCCAAGCCGGAATTTTTTGACACGTCTGACATAATTTCGCCGCAGGTGCTGTTTTTGCTGCTAATTCCCTTCCTGGCGATATTTGGCACGTACTTGATGAATGCTAACGGTAACAACGTGCTGCAACTAGTCCTATTGGTCATCTTGATGGCTTTTCCAGTCGCCGTCGCACTACGGATGCTCCCGCAAAAGTACTACGCGCTGGCAATTTTTGTGATCGCTTTGTCGATACTGTTGCACACGACGTTGATCTCTCCTAACGTATGGGGCGCTGACGTCAACAGTGAGCTCAGCATATCGAACACAATCATACACGATCAGCTTTGGAATCAAGCGATTCCCACCGCGTACAACTCTATGTTAAGCATTGTCATGTTAGTCCCCCTGTACTCAATCTTCTTACACCTCAATGCCACTTGGATCTTTAAAATCGTCTTTTCCATTCTCTTCTCGTTTGTTCCGTTAGGACTATTTATCGCCTACAAAAACCAAACGAATGCAAAAATAGCGTTTTTTGCGAGTTTTCTTTTTCTTTCTTTTTTTGATTTCTACGTCACGTTACCAAGTGCGGCACGGGAGGAAATAGGTCTGCTCTTTCTAACGCTGCTGCTCGTTATTATTTCGCGCCACGACATAAAAACGCCTTCCATTACGACACTCACTATAATATTTGGCGCCTCACTCGTGGTCTCACACTACGGAACCACTTACGTTTTCTTGATCTTGATCATCGCCGCTTGGCTCGTGGTGCGGAGCCCGCTAGCAATAAACTTAGGATTAAGGCAAACAAACGGCTATAAAATTCTTGGGTCCAGCGTACTCTTGCTGTGTGTTCTCGCTTATGCGTGGTACGCCTATGTCTCGAATGGAATAAACTTAACGACTGTCGTCAATCTTGGGAACAACATTGTCGGCGCACTGGGCGAAACCTTTGCATCGACTCCGGGGAGCGCGACAAATCAGGTTACTGGCTTCTCTGGGGCAGCGCTCACTCTGCTTCAAAGTGCTGAGTGGTGCTTGGATCTCGCTGTGATCGCGCTTAGTGCGGCTGGGCTGCTCTATGCTCTACACTCGCTCAGGCGGGGGATCAAGGGCAATGAACGATTAGGTTTCAACGGGGAATTCGTCGTCATATCTTTGTGCACCTTTGGACTCATCGGCGCCGGCTACGTCGTGCCTTACCTCGCAAAATCTATTGGGACTGATAGATTTTTCGACATCAGTCTGATCTTCTTGGCCCCGTACGCTATAGTTGGTGGTGCAGTCACTGCCAATGTGGCATCCCAGTTGCTGCACCGTACTAAACCCACGTGGAGGTTCGGGAGCCGATTTAACTTAGTAGCAGCTTTTTTGGTCGTGTTTCTGCTGTTCAACTCGGCATTTATTTACCAAGTACTTAATGAACCTAAACTGGGCAGATTTGCTCTCGACCAAAGTGTTGATTTCTATGTCTACAATAACGGCGAGGTAGCAGCTGCCAATTGGCTAAGCGGGAATGGTTGCTCCTCTGCGTACAGTGTCTATGTCGACGTATTTAGGGCCCCTCTGTTAGGATCAGTGAACTTAGCGCCCCAAAACCAAACGGTCAACGTTCTCAGCGGCGATTACGACATAAACACGCACCATTATCCCGGCCCCGATTACCTCTTTGAAGGGACTTATAACATCCAGACCTCAGAGTTCCTTCTCCGCAACTCATCGTACGGGGTTGAGTACGAACACGATCCTTACTCTGGATTGCAAATGTCCCAAATCTATGACAGCGGCGCTGCGCGAGTTCTCGTTGTGACTAGGTGACGCAATGAGAGTAGCTATTATTCCAACTAGCACGTGGACGGGAGAACGGGCTTATGGCGACTATCTGATTCCTGGCTTAAGAAACAAAGGAATCGAAGTTGACCTCATAGACACGAGGTACTTTCAAACCCCCCATAGAAAAATCTGGGTGGGCAGCTTGTTGCTAAAAAAAACGTTGATGCATAAAGGCCTCGTAATAGTGCATAACTTGGACAACCTCGGCCCTTATCTAATCAAGCGCTCCTTAGAACACGTGAGGCCGATTTCCACTGTTCATGACATCGCGCCGCTTATTCTGCCTTATATGTCTGATTGGGTAATTAAAGCCGATTTCGGTCTCATACTCCCACGGCTGCTGAATAACAGCAGCCTAATAATCGTACCAAGCCAGTCAACCAAGGGTGATATCATATCGAAGTTTTCAATTGGTGAAAATAAGATCGCAATCATCGAACAGGGGGTTGACACGTCTTTCTTTTATCCAAGGCATTTCAATCAACAAGTGTTACGAAAATATCACATACCAAACCAGTATTTGTTATATGCCGGGACTGATAGCGCGCGAAAGAACTTAGTGAACCTAATACTGGGCTATAGCAAAATATGTGACGAAATCAGCCACGATTTAGTTCTGGTTGGCATGATAAACCGAGATTACGTTGAACGAGTAGTCACAAGAGTTGTTCACGCGGCAGAAGCACAACAACACATTTCTCAGAGGATACATTTAGTTGGATACGTCGAGCGCGCTGATCTGCCGTACATTTACAGCTCTGCAAGCGCTTTGGTGCTTCCCTCTCTTTATGAGGGATTCGGCATGCCCCCATTAGAAGCGATGGCGTGCGGGACGATAGCCGTCGTCTCCAACAACAGCTCTTTACGAGAGATTGTGGATGGTTCTGCCATACTTATCAACGACCCCCTAGATCCTGAAGAGATCTCAGCCAGAATTCTACAGGCGCTTGAAAAAGACGATGAAAGCGACTTGAAACAGCGCGGACTTAGCCAAGCGCAAAAATACACGTGGGAGAATACGGTACAAAAAACTATCGCCGCCTATGACAAGGTAGCACAAATGTAACTGCTTTTTCACGCGTTAGCCATTAAATAGCCTTTTAAGCCACATATAGCGAGATTCCTATGTTGTCACGCTTAATGCGTTGTTTGCTGCCGAAATTCTCAACGTAACAGAACGCCCACACATCCCTTCTCTTGACTGCGCCTGATGCTTTTGAAAGCGAGGCGTGCGGTTTCGGTTGACAGTGCAGTGCTTCCACTATCGATGGGATAAGTCTTCTCTGTGGCAGATCTGTGCTGTCCGGCACCTATTCTCGGAAGCCGTCGACGTGGCCGATCACGACTCGCTCTGATCTTACTGCTCCTCTTGATGCTAGAGGGCCGGGTACTAATTTTAAGCAACGGGGGCCTCAGTTTCGAGTCTGGCTTAGGCTACTTCACTATCGTCGCCTCTGAATAGTTTATCGTACGAGGTCACAATGTGATCCCACGAATACGCTGCGATTGCCCTTTTGTATACCTCGGAGCGAAACTCCGCAGACCCTCGGCCATTCTTTTCTATCAAGGTCACTAGATCGCTCAAGCCGATGCTATTCGAGAAGTAGTATGCGAAGCGACTGCACACCTCTCTGTTGAAAACGTTATCGTGACATACGATAAGATTCTTGGAAATCATTGCCTCCAAGAGACTCGGATTGGTGCCGCCTACTGAGTGCCCGTGGATATACGCAAGGCAGTGTTGCCGCAACATCCCAAGCACGTCAGCGTCGTATATCGCTCCCAAAAAGAATATATTGGCTGATTTGCCGTTAGATACACCCCGATACACTCGATGTCGGTATTTATCGCTCGTAAAATCGCCGACGATGACCAACGGATAGTTCGGTCTCGCCTTAACGAATCCGTCGACGATCATGTGGATGTTGTTTTCAGGCTCCAAGCGTGCTATGAGCAACCAGTAATTGCCCTTTGCTATCGTGCCGCTGGCGGTCTTTCCACGGAAGTAGCTGCGTAGTTTAGTCCCATCCCACGACTGAGGTTTCTGCTCGGAAACGCCGTACGGGATGTAGCAAGTCTTGGCGCAATGTCTCTCGCCAATGCATCGCTTCAGCTGTTCATTGTCAACAACGATTTTAGAAGCGAGATTAAGTGAGACAGCGAAGAGTAATATGATGATGCTCCGTTCCACCACGGTGTATTTGGCGCGCTTCCACTCTAAGCCATCCATGTTCACCACAACCTGCCTCTTCAGCAATCTGGGGATCAGCAGGGACGGCCCACCGTAGATTCCAAGCACGTAAATGACGTCGCAAATTAGAGAATAGCGCGCGATGAAGTAGCTATCGTATAGAAGCTCGAATGCTTTTCTTACCGTGTAGTTGGCGGGCGGTTTGAGCGCGAAGTAATCGAGGGTAGCCCCTGTGTCATCAGCGATGTGCTTTCCGCTAGCCGGTTTCTCACAGCTGCAACGAACGCCGTACCCTTTCTGCACGAGGCGCGGCACGAGATCTGCAAGCATTCGCTCATATCCTCCATAATTGTTTATGCCTCGTGCACCGACGATTCCAACGGTCCTCCTCCGACGCACGCTAATCAGCTCGTCTCATGAATTTCACACTTCATCGCTTTGGTGCTTGACGTCGCGAGCGTGCCCGCCGTTCTGTTGTGCCCGCTGAAAACGTCGCTTGCACAAAAAAGACCTATTTTGACGCCGTCCCCTAGTGACGACAGCTTCGGTCGATCCGCTCGAGGACGGTAAGTGATCGGGATTTCCGCGATGCGCAAACCGTTCCTCACGCATTCTGCGAACACCTGCTTCAATTTCAACGACAACGCGCCGCCTTCGTCTTTGTTTATCTCTTTTTGTCGCACCACCTTAAAAAGAGGCAAAAGTTGGGCAGAGAATAGCAGATTTCCAGTAAACGGGTTCGTATCGCCGCCTGTGTAGGGTGTGTCTGGGATGAGCTTTTTGAACTCGACACACACATCGAGTACGAGTTCATGGGCGAATTCCTGACTATATTTAGAAATCACCACCCCTTTTCCAGCCGCCGATACCTGAGCTAACTCCTCTAAAAGGCGAGGTCTCAGCAATTTATAGTAGTTTCTGCTTTCGCGATCTTCCATATTGCTCACTTCGGGAGTACGTGAAAGACTTCGGAGTCAAGCGACCATAGCATTGACGATCGAGCATTTGTTCGTATTTGGGCTAAAAAAATGCTTCGGCTCGCGTATCTGAACATTGACTCAAACTCATGCCGTGTACCGCTATCACAGTCTGTCAACTGGATTGTCGCAGCACTCGTAACGTTCACCGTCATCACAGCGTATAGCTATTGCATCAATGCCGAAGAGCATATGCTCGTCGCAGCTTTCAGAGAACATTACGCGGCGTACGTGAAGCATACGTGGAGACTTCTCCGATTTGTATGGTGAAGACGTGCGATACTGTGCGAGTGCCTGCATCGAAATGGAACTCGATCTCAAGAAGGCTCAGAACAGGCTGACACACTTCAGGCGATATCCCTACACGCAGATCCACGCGCTAGGACACCTAAACTACGACGACATAACAGACGTGGCCTAGACCGTGCAGCCGGAAGTGCCAATCCCAGTGCATACCCACACCTTGGTGTGTTTCGGCACTTCCACGACAACGTGATTCTTCCAGCGACTGGGATCGAAGTTGCTTTATAATTCTTCGATCTATCTCATTGCTGCGATGTTTGGGCGTGAAAATGGCTATTTGTCAAAGGTCTCCAACACGGACCTTGCAATCCTCATTTGACATAGCCCCCTCTTGAAAGACTGGCAGGTGGTGACTGCAAGTGGCAATGTGCAGGTATGGTGGATGTTCAGAGACGGCACGCGGCGACTCCGCATGGTGCATACTTCATCTCGATTTCCCCAAGGAAGATGATCCGGAGTTCACGCGTATACGGGATGAAAAGCAGCTCAAGACGAAAGAAAAGATACAAGGCGGTGATCTCAATTTTGAGGGCACTAACATCTATGGCGTCGACGCATCGGAGCTCAGCATCCCGGTACAGAATAATGCAATCTTTAAGAATGCAACCATAAAAGGGCGTGTTAAGTTTGAACGAACGAAGATAGAACAGGACGCCTCATTTGAAGGAGCGAAGATAGAGAAGAACGCCTCGTTTGCCGGGGCGGAGATAGGAGGGGAAGCTCGGTTTGAAGAGGCGGAGATTGGAGGAGACGCCACGTTCGCCGGGGTGGAGATCGGGGGGGAGGCTTGGTTTAAACGAGCGAAGATAGGAGGATATGCCACGTTTGCCGGGGCGCAGATAGGAGGAAACGCTTGTTTTGGAACGGTGGAGATAGGAGGAGACGCTTGGTTTGGAGGGGCGGAGATAGGAGGAGACGCTCGGTTTGAAGAGGCGGAGATAGGAGGGGAAGCTTGGTTTAGAGGAGCGCAGATAGCAGGCGACGTTCGGTTTGAAGAGGCGGAAATTGCAGGGGACATTCGGTTTGAAGAGGCGGAAATTGCAGGGGACGTTCGCCTTCAAGGAGCGAAGATAGGGGGGGAAGCTTGTTTTGAAGGAGCGGAGATAGGAGGGACGCTGAATTTGGTCTGATGGCAGTACGAGCGACGCGTTGTGTAAGTCGTCAATTTGACGCTCTAACGCCTCATACTCGCGCCAAAGACGTTAAGTTCCCAAAGAAGAGGTTTCCCATGCCAAGGCCGAGCAGAGTCAATACAACTGCAAACGCGATGAGGATGATGACTAGGACTACAAGTGCGATAATTTCAGCGATTGCGAGAACGAATCCAAACCGTATGCCAAATCCGATGAGCCCTCCAAAGCCGAGATGCATCAACTCATCGAGTGCGTTACGCGGTGGCTCGGGTAGCTCGACGCTTGCACGATACGACGAGGTAGTTGACTCCTGAGGTGCAGGTATCGGCGTATTCTGCGGTAGTAGTTCGCCACATCATCTACAAAACTCAGCATTTGCGTAGTTAATGGCCATACATTTCTCACACATCGTGCGGTCTGCTTCTTCCACGTTACCAGATCCTGCGCATTATTTTCGGCTTAACGGTCTTCTTTTTTCGGGCCGAATAATCGAGACCAAAAACCGACTTTAGGAGCAGGTAAGCGTAACGTCAGCAATTCGACTTGCTTCTGCATCGTCTCCTTATCGGCTTTCAATTCAAGCGAGTGGCCCTTCTCAACTTGTAGTGCCACTTCGAGGCTTGTTTTGTCCTTTTCCAGGAGCTCAATGCGGTGCTGCAGGCCAGTGACAACAACGTTTTTCGATGCTTCTGATTCCCGCAGCTTTTCCATCAAAGAGCGGCTGCGCTCTTCAGATTCCTTCAGATTAGCATCGAGCTTCTGCGTAACACTTTCAAGTTCTTCAAGCGAGCTCTCGAGCTGTTGGATACTCGCAGAACGGTCTGCCTTAATCTGTCGCAGTTGCTTCTCACAGTCGGCGCGGATTAGCTGTGTCTCAGCATCATGCTCAGCGAAAAGCTTCTCAATCCTTTTCTCGTGTTCGTCGCGCACGCGTTGCACTATACTTGCGGTTTCCGCACGCTGATTTTGGGCTTGTTTTTCGTATTCCGCGCGTTGCAGCTGCCGCGTTTCTTCAGAACTAGCTCGCAGTGCTTCCATTTCACGTCCATAGTCGGCTAGTGTTTTTTTCTCTGCGTAGTGCTCTTCGACGATCTGGGCCAGGAACGCCGAGAGCGATTTACCCTCAGTTGCCGCTTGCTCTTTGAGAAGCGATGCCAAGTCGGACGTTAATGCAATCGAATAACGAGTTTTTCCGCTTTCCTGCGCCATTTACCCCTCTTGGTTCGGTCTTTTTCAATCTGTTGCAACGTTGCTGCAAATATACCCTCAATTGCAGCACAATGCGCCTGGTATGCTACATGCTTGTCGCACCATTAAAGGCTGCCGAAATGATACGAGATAGTGTGCTGCACACATGCTGCAGATTCCAGTTGATTATGCTGCAGAATGACTAAAAGTGCTGCATCGGTGCTGTAGTTCACCGCGTCTAGCAACGTTTTTCAGCGATGCTTCCACGCGATCCTTTTGACCATCGTTGCTGCCGAAAGAAGAGGAGCAGAAACGTGTAGAAGTTTCAAGAACGAACTCGCATGCTATGCCATACCATTGCACGATGGAGATAATGATTAGCTTTTGCTAGAACGAATTCTCTGCGTGTTTCGAGTCTGACGTCTGTCCAATACCACACATAAGCAGCATGCATGTTGCCGGGAAGCTGATGCTTCTAGTGTTTGCAATCGGCGCGGCTGACGGCAACAAAGTCGTTGAACGCGCATTAGAGTATAGGCTGCCGCACGAGTTTTCGGCTCGCGAGTACCACATACCTAAAAATATATCAAGGGATCTCGTTTTTGACTAAGCGAGACTCCGAACAGCAAAATCCCCGCACGCTGAATGCGGAGCGATGTTAGTCGCCGCTGAACTATGGAAAGGCGACACATTTTTAAAAAGTGGCGCACTTTTGGCGCACTTTTGGCACGATCTTAGCAGCGCACTCATTTTTATAGCTTCAGCGATCATTCTTTAGGCATATGGAACTAAGGAGCAAGGAGATAACGAGGGGGGTGACTCGCGCACCCCAAAGGGCCCTCTTGAAAGCCTTGGGCGTGGGAGACGAGGATCTCGAACGGCCGTTTGTCGGCATCGCCAACGCATGGAACGAGATCGTTCCCGGTCACCTTCATCTGCGCGATCTCGCCGAGTTTGTTAAAAAAGGGATACACTTGGCCGGTGGCATTGCGTTCGAGTTCGGCACCATTGGCATCTGCGACGGCATCGCCATGGGGCACTCCGGCATGCGCTATGCGCTCCCGTCCCGTGAAAACATCGCCGACTCCGTTGAGCTCATGGCGCAGGCGCACCAGTTTGACGGCTTGGTCATGGTGGGGTCGTGCGACAAGATTGTTCCCGGGATGTTGATGGCGGCGCTGCGGATAAACGTGCCTACAATGGTAGTGACCGGGGGGCCGATGCGAGCGGGGTACTACGAAGGCACCGACCTCACGCTCGTCTCGACGTTTGAGGGGGTCGGCTGTGTCCAGGCGGGCACCATGACCGAAGCGCACCTTGAGGAGCTCGTTAGCCGGGCGTGTCCCGGGTGCGGCAGCTGCCAGGGCCTGTACACTGCCAACACCATGGCCTGTATGACCGAGATGCTGGGCCTCTCGCTTCCCCATTGTGCGACGACGCCAGCTGTTGATGCCCGAAGGAGGCGCATTGCCGAGGCCACCGGGAAGCGAATCGTCGACCTCATCGTGAACGGGGTCACGCCGCGTGACATCGTGACCGAGGCATCGTTTCGGAACGCGATCGTCCTCGACATGCTCATAGGCGGCTCGACGAATACGGCGTTGCACCTCCCTGCAATCGCGCACGAGGCGGGCATATCGCTCCCGCTCACGCTTTTTGACGAACTGAGTGCACAGACGCCGCACATCACATCCCTGAATCCGAGCGGCCCGTATACCATGAGCGACCTTGACGCCGCTGGCGGCGTCCCCGGCGTCATGAAACGCGCTCGGACGCTACTACGCAACGAAACGACCTGCTCGGGCAAGAGCGTTTACGAGATCGCCGATGAGGCACACATCCGTGACGATGCAATCATACGCCCCCTCGACGATCCGGTGCACGCGACAGGCGGCATCACGGTGCTTTTCGGGAACCTTGCTCCGGACGGCGCTATCGTCAAAAGCGCCGGCGTGAGCGACGACATGCTCCGCTATACGGGAAAAGCGCGCGTATTTAACTCCGAAGATGAGGCGATGCGGGCCATTCTGGCCGGATCGGTGAGCGAAGGGCAGGTTGTGGTCGTGCGCTATGAGGGGCCCAGAGGCGGACCAGGAATGCCCGAAATGCTTGCGCCAACAGCTGCGATATCTGGAATGGGGCTGAGGGTTCCCCTCATTACAGATGGTCGTTTCTCGGGCGGCACTAGGGGCGCTGCGATCGGACACATCTCACCAGAGGCGGCTGAGGGGGGGCCCTTGGCGCTTTTGCACGACGGGGACGAGATTACCATTGACATACCGAACCACCTGCTGGCCGTGCAGCTGGCAGACGATGTTCTTGTGGCCAGAAAGGCAACGTGGACGCCGGTGCGAAAAGACGTCGGCGGCTACTTGAAACGATATGCCGCTGCGGTGAGTTCGGCAAGCAACGGAGCGATACTGCGCGCGCCGCAGGAAACACGGGAGCCGTGATCCTAGCGCGCCGCCTAGCTGGCCTCGTACACGTACGCGTCGCCGAATCTCGTCACTGGCGTGTAACCGTTTGATCTGAGGTAACTGTCCAAGGCGGTTCGATTGCTGATCCCGAAGTTTTCCGACAGGATCGCGTACTTGTAAAAGTCTCTGTCGCTTTGAATGGCGGCCTGTAACGCAGCCGTGCTGTTCGACACCTCGTCTCGGTACGCCATCGGTGAGGAATCAAACGCAGACGGGTTTGTGACATAGAACAGCGCCTCGCGCTGCGAGGAGCTCGCGTTCGCAAACGGGTCGTTCGGGTTGGGGGGGGCGAAAAACGCCAGTGTCGTATTGTTGCTGGGGATCTGGCCCACGTACCGTATCGCGTTGAAGTCGTCTTGTCCGATCACCGACTGATACTTGTCGGTGCTTATCGCCCCCGCCGCATTGGTCAAAATGATAAGCGCAATCAGCACGACAGCGACAATTCTGCCCGGGGAGATAAGCGCAGATCTGCGTCCGAGAGATCGCTCGATTATGGAGACCCCGAGACCCGCAGCAGGTATGAGAACCGCTTGGGCATACGCCACGCCGCGCCCGAGGAAGATTTCAGCGGTCGTCGGAGCAAACGAAAAGTACACGGTTGACAGGATCCAGCCGGCAAATATCCCTAGGATGAACGCGAGCAAGACGAGATGAGAGAGCTCCCACTCTTTGGTCTCGACCAGAGAGCCTGCGAGACCTACGACGGCGAGCGCTGCTATCAGCGGCGTTACGTAGAGGAGGATGTACGTCGGATCGGGGTACATTAGTTGGAGCACAATCAGCGGGAGAACCGACTGCATCGCGAACGGCGCCGCGCTGGTGGTGACGAGGGCCGGAGTGAAGCTCGTCGGCACGCCGTATACGAGGAAGCGCCAGGCAAAGAGCATCAGCCCGAGCACATACGTTGGAATAGAGGCAACCGTCGTGAGTGTGTTCTGCCGTTTCATGAGCTGGGCAATTACCACGAACGCGAATATGAAGGGCGTGTAGACCCCGTAGAGGATGTGAATGTCAATGGAGAGCCCCAGCACAAACGCGCCGGCTAGGAATGAGCTCGCCTCTCGTGAAGCACAGAGATAGAGGCCAAAAAACAAGAAATAGGTACCGACGACCTGCATCATCGAGATGTTCGTCCTCCAGAAGAGTTCAAACAGCGGCGACATTGAGCCCCATAAGAAGAGCGCGACGACTTTGCCGGACAGGCTCACGCCGAGTCGCTCCAAAACGGCGAGGAGCATTATGGAGGCCAGAACGCCCGCCGCAGGTCCGAACCAGATCGCCATGTCGACGACCGACGCGTTACCGATCATCGCAAACGATCCCATTGTGAACTCGAAGCTTCGCTCGCGGATAATGTCACTAGCGCCGGCTGCCAGGAATGAAGGTATGCCCGTGAAGCCCGTGTGCACGAAGTAGGCCGCGCGGGTTGCCCAGTAAAGCGGATCAAAGTAGGGAATCGTGCCTACCGTCGCCGGATACCACAGCCGTGTAACAGCCGCGAAAAGGAGCATCGCGACGATTATGATATTCTCAGGCTTGAGCAGGGCGGATGCATTGATCGGTGCCTGCTCGCGGTTCAAGGCAAGGGCGAAAATGAACATGAGGGTCGTCCAAAGAAAGAGCGGCCCAACGATGGTGAGTGGATTCCCCGGTATCAGCAGGGCCGTGTACACGATTTCGAGTATGGCGAGGAAGACGACGCTAAAACCAATCGCCGTGCCGATCCTGCCTGCGACGCTTTGGTCTCCCAGAATGACGAGCGACGTGAAATACCCCGGAAAAAAAAGGAGAACAGCGCCAGCACAGAAGACCTGAACAAGACCCCCAATGCCTATCGCGAGCGGTATGCACAGCGCCAGAAAAATCAAATAGGCGACACTAATGCGCCTGAGACTCTGAAAATTCATATTTGGGCCTTCTATACTTTTTCGATTATATATGCTTTATCAAGTATGAGGTGTTACACGTTTACCGCTTGCTGGGGTTTGGTGCGGCCGATTTGAGCGCCTCGTGGCCTACGAATGCGTAACCGAGCGCGAAGGCGAAGGCGAAGGCGCCGCTTTTTACCCACGCTCTGCAGGGCCGGACGCACCGATGACCACTAACAGAAAGATCTTCAAAAATACCGCAGCATTAGCCTCCGCGGACATATTTACGCGTCTGATGCGCTTCGGGCTAGCCGTCGTCATAGCTAGGACGCTCGGTCCTGCGGGGTACGGTGTGTATGCGTTTGCATTCTCGTTTGCGGAGGTCTATGGCGTCATTTCAGATTTTGGCATGAGTAACCTCATAATCCGCGATACCTCAAGGAAGAAGGAGTACCTCGCTCGTTATGTTGGAAACATTTTATTTGTTGAAACAGCGCTTTCCTTGATCGCCTACGGCTTCCTGTTCGTTCTCGTCGGCGCAATGAACCTGCCTCAGGAAAAAGCCGTTATTGTCTATATCGCCGTTATCTCCTACGTTCTGACGGCTCTCGCGCAGATCGTCCGAGCGACGTTCAAAGCCCACGAGAGGATGGAGTATGACGCGACGCTAAACGTCATTCAGCAGAGTGTAACCGTCATCCTTGGCATCAGCGTGCTATATTTCGGTTACGGATTGATCGCGCTCGCCGTGGTGTTCGTCTTAGGAAGCTTGATCAACCTCATTGCAAGCCTCGCGCTTGTTTCAGTAAAGTTCACGCGGCCCAAGTTTAGGCTAGACCGACGCTTTTTGACGTATTTGGTCAAGGAGGTCCCCTCTTTCGGACTGATCGTATTCTTCTCGCTTATCTACTACAAGATAAGCACGCTGCTTCTGTCATTTATCCAAGGGGATGCTGCGACCGGATGGTTCAACGCCTCGTACGCCATGGCGGTGTCGCTCACCTTTCTACCGGCAGCATTCATGGGGGCGCTATTCCCCGTAATATCGACGCTCCACGTCTCATCGAAAGATCTTGCAAAGACCGTTTATAACGAGTCATTTCGCTATATGGTTATCTTGGGGCTTCCGCTTGCATTCGGCACGACCGTGCTCGCAGATAAGGTCATCAACATCATTTATGGGGCGCCATTCCACAACTCAATCGTCGTCTTACAGATCGTCATCTGGTCCGTCTCAATCCTATTTCTCAATTTCGTGCTCACCACGACGCTGACGTCGATAAATCTGCAGCGCGTCGTTATGTATGCCACGGGACTCGCTGTCACCGTCAACATCATCCTCAACCTCCTCGTTATCCCGGGATATAGCTACGTGGGCGCAAGCTACGTGATGATAGCGACAGAGCTCACCACTTTTTCTGTCTGCTTCTACTACGCTTCGAAAAATTTGTGCTACATTCGGCTGCACCGGCTTCTGCTCAAACCGCTCGTAGGGTCATTCGTCATGGCGGTCGTCGTGTATTATCTGCGGCCGATCAACCTGTTCGTCATAGTTGGGGTTGCGGTCTGGGTGTATTTCGCTACCCTCATCGCACTGAGGACGTTCACGAAGCAAGACATAAGCGTCATTAAGAGCATAATCGGCAGAACGTGAGCTGATGTCGCGCAGCAAAAAAGGGACGACACAAGAGGTGCTCGTGTGAGAATAGCACTATCGACCTTCGAATACGACCGGAACCTCATCGGCGGTGCGGGCATCTACGCGCTGGAGCTAAGTCGATGGTTGGCACCACTCTGCCAGCTCACCGTCCATAGCTGCGACGCATATCAGACTCCGCCAGACGCCTTCGCTGCCGCTTGGTTTGGAGCGGGAGTGCCAAACGTGCGGTACCGGCAGCTGCCTCGACCCTTACGAGGTCACGGGGTTGCGGCCTTTTATTACTACGCGCTCGCTCATGACCCATTCGAAGGGTGCGACGTGCATCTGACTAACGACCTCTCACAGGGGATGGCAGTTCATCGCAAAGCTCCCCTCGTGCAGATTCTGCACCACCTACCCTCGTCAGAGCTGAAGCAGGTGCCACTGTCAAGATCACGCATCGCAATCACATTGCTTGCCGCGCTCGAAAAGCGCGCACTAAAACGGCCTCAAGCGATTATCTGCGACAGCAGTGACACAATGGCGCAGGCGCTCGCGCGATATCCGGAGCACGCCGAGAAGCTGAGAGTCATACCTAACGGTGTTGACGTGAACCTTTTCACACCTGCCGACACACCGACCGAGGGCGCTGTGACCGATAAACCGCTCGTTGCGTGTGTCGCGCGGGGACTTGAGGCGAGAAAGGGTATCGCGTACTTGATCGAGGCGCTCGCGGCGGCCCAGCGTGTCACTCCGGTTGAACTCATCATCATAGGCAAAGACTCGGAACGATTGAAGCAGCGGATGCTGGCACACGCACGCGCGCTCGGTGTGATCGACGTGGTCACGTTTGTCGATTCCGTATCACTGCACGATCTTATCGCGCTCTATCAGCGCGCCACCGTGACGGTGGTGCCCTCACTGCTCGAGGGATTTAGCAGGCCGGCGCTCGAATCGATGGCGTGCGGAACGCCCGTGATCGGAACGGCGGTTGGAGCCATCCCAGAACTTATCGACGAAAGCTCCGGGGTGCTCGTCTCTCCCGGAGACGCAGGCGCTCTCGCTGCGGCGCTGATCGATTTACTCCAGGATGACAGGCGAGTGAAGCGGATGGGGGCTGCCGCACGGCGACGTGCGGTTACGCTTTTTTCCTGGGATAATGTTGCGCAGCGCGTGCTCAGCGTGTGCGAGGAGGTGACCTTAGCGTGACCTCTTCATATATTTCTTCGAGCTTCTGGACGTGGACGTCCAAGTCAAAGGTTCTGGCCGATGTCCGCGCGTTTTTGCTCATTTCGCTAAGGAGCTTCGAATCAGACGAGAGCATTTGTAGAAGCGAAGTGAGCGCCGCAACGTCACCGGGCGGAAACAAGAAACCGTTGTACCCGTCTTCGATGAGCTCAGGAATTGCGCCTGTCCGGCTTCCTATGACCGCGATCCCGTGCTGATAGTATTCGGGTATCACGAGTCCGAACGTCTCTGCGTAGATGGACGGCACGACAGCCACATCGGCGATACTGTAAAGCTGCCGCAGCGTATCAGGCGCTAAAAAACCATAGAAGACAATTCGCTCGTCATCCCGCGCATCGCGCTGGAAACGCGCCCCGTCACTGCCTTGACCAACGACGTGCAGTCGCGCATTTTTGAGATCTAAACCTTTGACGGATTCGATGAGGGAGTGCACCCCCTTGTGTTTTCCCAGACGGCCGACGTAGAGTATGTCGAACGTGCCATTGTTCACCTTTGCGACGGGCTCGCTTTCAGGTATGCCAAGGGGCAGTTTCAGCTTTCGTGTGTCTGCGAACAGCCCGAAGCCGGAAAGGGTGTTAAGCACAAAGTCAGACGGGGCAATAACGACAGCAGGATCGATTCGTTTGTAAAACCAGCGATAGACCCGACACGGGCTGCGGGCATTCACGCACGAGGCATTAGCTCTCGTGAGCAGGGTCGTCTTGGGACAAATGAGGGTGTAGTCGTGCACGGTGTGAACCGCGGGAATGTCAAGATCCTTGGCGGCACTAAAAACAGATGCCGACAACCCGCTGAAATTGTGCACGTGCACGAGGTCTGGCCGCTCACGCTTCAGTGCGTCCTTTATGAAGCTGTACGTGTGTGGATTCCAGATATCGAATGCGTGCCAGAGTGGCTTGATAAAGCCGGGTTTGCGCGAATAGTAATAGTTCGAGTAAAGATTTAACGGGTAAAATCGGTAAATGGCGTCTTTTCGCTCGCCTACTTTGTCGCGAGTTGACGATCCGTTTCGGCCAAAGGGGGCGGCTGTTATCACAGAGATATCGTGACGGTCGCTGAGCCTCTCTGAGATGTGGGAGACGTACAGCTCTGCGCCACCGTGAATGTAGGGCGGGTAAAGGTTAGAGACCATGCAGATTTTCACGAACACAACCTCGAAATCTACGATGCAAAAGAGCCGATCGGATGCTTCAGTCTATTCTTTTCAACTGAGCTCATATTAAGCCATCGTATACTTCCATAGTTCGGGCAATCGCCTGAGTCCAGGTAAACTCACTCTTAACCCGCTCATAGCCGTTGTAGCCCATCCTATCTGCCAGTTCTTCATCGCTCAGCACGGCTCGTATTGCTTCCACAAGTCCGTGCAGATCGCCTGGCTGAACTAGGAACCCATTGTAGCGATCTTGGATCACCGACGGGATGCCTCCGACGTTCGTACCGATAACTGGTCTGCCGCACGCGTTTGCCTCAGCCAAAACCATCCCGAACCCTTCGGCATCGGTGAGCGTGGGGAGCACAGCGAGATCGGCTCCACGATAATAAAGAGGCATTTCCTCACCGGGTATGAGCCCGGCGAATACCACCCGGTCTTGAACTCCGATACGCCGCGCATAAGCTGCGTAGTGCGAGCGCCAGTTTCCATCGCCCACAACCACGAGGGTTACGCTTGGGTCAAGGCTTCGGAGCGCATCGATAAGAATGGGGAGCCCTTTGTGTCGGTGGGTTTTGCTGAGCTGGCCGACGAAGAGGATAATGTGCCCGTCGAGGCCGTACTTATCTCTTATGTGGCCAGAGCCGACCGTCGGATTGAATGTCGCGACGTCTACACCAGGGGGCACGGCGGACGTTTTGCTGAGGTAACCTTGGAGAAACGGAGAATGTGTGGCGTAGTGGTGAGAGGTCGTTATGATCCAACTAGCGCGGCGAATGGTGCCCCTTCCGAGGAAGCGATAGTAGGCCTTTACCAAGAGCTTGGTCGTCGCATCTATTCCCACCGCATCATTGAGGTAGGTCAAGACGAACGGCCTATCGCGCGTGACTCGTGCGGCGACGTCAGCCATGTACGGGACGGGCAAAAGTCCGTTCACCACGTCGGGGTCCACCTCGTCAATAACTCTCTTTATGGATCCAAACCAGCGCAAACTGAAGGGGGTGTTCGACACCGTCGTAAGTCGGGGAAGCGTGAAAATCCTCGGGCCGGACTCGTCGAGCACGCGTGAACAGGTTATGACTGTTGTGTCGACTCCTGCGTTGTGCAAGCCGACGGCGATTCTGTACGTGTACTGCTGAAGCCCTCCTACGCCGGAATAGTACGGCGAAGCGATTAGCGCTTTCATACGGGGTTTCACTCGCGCCTGTTCAGGAATAAGCTGTAGCCGCCACGTGACCGGCACAGGAAGAAGTGGTACGAAGTCATGGCCTTCGATCAGCTTATCAGTTTCGTGTAGGTATCTATAATGCTTTTTGAGATATCCGACCACGCGAATTTCTTTGACATTTCGAATCCGTTTTCAGCCAGTTGTTTACGCAGTGCGCCGTCGCTGACGAGCTTCAAAATAACGTCGGCGATTTCATCGGGCGAGCCGTCGCTGACGAGGAAACCATTGACGCCGTCTTGAACAAGTTCCCGGACGGCGCTCATTTCGTGACGTATGCTGATCACCGGCAACTTGCACGCATTTGCCTCGATGATGACGAGGCCGAACCCTTCACGAACTGAAGGGAGAACGAACACCTTCGATGCCTTCATGAACGCCGTGAGCCCGTCTTGATCGACAAAGCCCGTAAAGGTGACATTCTCGTCGAGTCCAAGCTTTGACGCCAGGTCTTCTAGCGAGGCTCGCTCCGGACCGTCCCCGATAATCGCGCACCTAATGGCAGGAATTTTTGTTCGCGCAATCGCAAGCGCGTTCAGCAAGAGATCGACGCGTTTTTCACTGATGAGCCTTCCCGCAAACAGCACATCGGTGGCGGTCGACGCAGGCGCGATCATCGTGATGCGCCCAAGATCGATGCCAACGGGAATGACGTCGATCCGTTCGGGTTTGACGTGACACCGGATTAGGTCGTCTCTCGTCTTGTGCGAAATCGCTACGATATGATCAGGGAGCCGCATCGTCAGTCTTTCAACAATTCTGCCTATGCTGCCGCGAATCGGTCCAAGATACCCCCGCCAATAGGTATCCCATACCTCGAGCCACGTGACCACTAACGGTTTTCTTTTTACAATTGAGGCAACTTTGCCCGCGAAGCATGGGAAGTAAGGGAATTGGTTGCAGTCGATAACGTCGCAATCCACATTCAGCAAGGCAGGCAAGACCCTCAAAGAGTAGATGAGGGCTTCGGTAACCGAGCGGACGCCCTGCTCATTGTACAGTTCGCGAACCTTGCACACGCCGTGCAGGTGAACGTTATCCGTGACGATCGTATCAGCTCCCTGCCACCATTTCATGCCGTAAATGTGGACTTCGTGCTCTCCGTTTTCGGCGAGCTTGCGCGCGAGTTCCCACAGACGCTTGTCTGCTCCCCCCATGTTGTAGGGGTAAATTGCGTCCATCACGTACGCGATCTTGATAGCGCTCGCCTCCCGCCCGGAGCCATCCGTCGCTTTAGCAAGAATGACGCTGTCTTAAGTCCGTCGCTTATTGAACTTAGCTTGGGTAGATCTGCGCGCTTGCCGAAGTCTATCGCGATTTCCCCTATGCTAAAGCCGTGACGCGCACATTCATTAAACATGTCAGCTTCAATCTCCAATCCCTGTGCGACAAGATCCACACGGTCTACGACGTACCCGCGGTAAGCCCAGAACCCCTGTGCACAAGTCAGTTATGTCTTCTTTAGAGAGCATCCGAGCTACGGCGGTAATCACGCGATTGCCAAAAACGTAGGTTTGGGTCATGGCACCCTCCTTGATGCGCTCTTGGTCTGTGAGGCCGGAATAACTACCCTAGGTTTCAAGGCCGGCACGTCTGCTGTCGAGAAACGTTATTAGAATCAAGCTTTGCTTTTTGAGCTTAAGTCTTGTGTTCTGTTTCATTTAGCCGAGGTGCGGTATGCCCACGTTGTTGCCCCACTGTTATCACCTAAGATTAACTATATAGGCTCGATTTGTCTATCCTTGATAGAGATCAATACCGCGTCGATTTGTTAGGGGCACGATGGATACCGTTATTTTGTCTGTTTTTCGGCTGCTGATAGGGGCAGCGCTGTTCTTTTTCGTTCCTGGTTTCTTGTTAACCGTTGTGTTGTTTCCGAGAAAACAAGACTTGAGGAGTCTGGAGAGAGTCTCAGTGGCGGTTATTACCAGCATTCTTGTTTCAATTGCTGACAGCACTGTTCTTCTGGTGACGCTCGGATTAGATTTTACGACGCTCGCACTCTCAATGTCTGCGCTCGTCGCGGTGTTCGCGGCATCAGCGTTCGTGCGGTGGCGGCGCGTTCTGCAGTCTGACCGACTCGTCGTCCGGGGAGCAGGCAATCGGATCGTACTGCCGGCAGTAGGAGCCGCGATTTGTCTTTGCCTTGCCTTGGTTGGCACGACGCTCCTGTTAGCCCCCCACCCGAACGAAGCCGGCTACAGCGAGTTCTATGTGCTGGATAGCAACCGACAGACCGTCGCGTATCCTACAAACGTGACTTCGGGAACGCCGTTTACTCTGATCCTCGGCATCACCAACTACGAGAACGCCAGCAACACTTATGCCGGCACGGTGTCGTTAGGCAATTCAACCCTTTATCGTTTCGACAATCTGACGCTGATCCAAGGGCAAAACGTTGAATGGCCTATATCTATCTCGGTCACTTCCTTAGGTGAAAAGCAAAAACTGAACTTCACGCTCGTTGATTCCTTTGATAAGACCTACGAATTGCACCTGTGGGTCAACGTTCGCGCGCCCTGATAGATTGCTTCACGTGCTCGACAGCATCGCTGCTTCGTCAGACTCGACACTGGCGTGGCCAAAGTACTGTTTCAGACGGCAGATGTAGCCGACAAGCACGCCGCTGTAAAAGCTTGGGGGGTTATCCGAACGCATCAAAAAGCACTAAGCGCTCTCGCACCAAGTCCGGTATTCTCGCGTGCCCGCCGGCAGCTGCAATCTCCTGCGCCGTGATCTTAAATGCGTGCATTAATGGCGCGTTTTTCGTTTCGTCGTACTCCAGAACCCGCGGGTCTGAGCGTATCAAGCGCGTAAGCTGCGTCGCAGCTCTTACAATTGATTTCTTCGCACCGACGACAATCAACAACACGTCCATTTCCCCTTCGTGAACGCCCATTTCAAGCGCCTTTCGTATCTGCCGGCAAGCGCTCAAGTGGAGGAGGATTTCGACGCCAAGGTCCGTAGCAATGTTTCGATGATCGCGAAACGACTGCATAGCGTTGCGTACTGCACAATCAACGTGTCGTCGACCGGCGACTTTTGTGGCGTCGACGGCTTGAATTGTCGTGTTGCTTGATTGCGCAATGGCATCAAGCTCCCTCAAAAAAGCCGCGACGCTCCCAATAGTAATTTTTCCTGCCACAACGTCATATTGCATGGATTGACTCACTCGTCTGTGAGAAACGTCGCATCCCCCTGATCTTTTCGATCAATAACGCCGCGGCGTTCGCCGAGTTGCGTAAAGACATCTGAAGCGACGGCAGGACCAAGAAGCGCCGCCACCGTTTCAAAAGGAGCATTTTTGAGTTCTTTTCGGCTTGTGAAACCCGCATCGTGCAGTTTTCGAGCGCGGACCCGGCCGATGTTTTTCAGTTGCACAAGATCGAGGAGCTCACGATTGATACCAAACTGGATGCGCACTGTGAGCTCCCGGGCTTGTTTCCTTGAAGGAACCTTCAGGTAGGCCGCGAGCTCGGCGAGCGCGTGACTCACCCACTGCACCGTATCGACGAGATTTCTGATGTCGCCTGGTCCGACGTTGTAGCTTTCGGTGATCTCCTTTTCGCTTACTTCGGTTATCCAGTCGTTGACGAGCATTGCCGTTTTTACCTCAGAGAGGAACCAGTCGTAATCGACGTCTCTGAATCGATTAGGAATTTCATCTAGGAACTCATCGAGGTGCTGATTAACAAATTCAGTTACCACGCGGTAATCCTTGTTTCGCATGAACAGGCGCTTAACGTCCGGGGTTGAACAGACGAGGTGGAGCAGCGATACGTCGCTCACCGTCTCAGCGTTGCTTAGTCCTCTTCGTATCTTCACCGCAGTCAGCGGATCGACATAGAGCCGCGATACGAGATGCCCAAATGTCGTCGCCTTGACGCGCCCGCTCGAGTCGACAATCATCTCTTCGTTCTCGAGAAATGCCAAAACGCGGTCGATCGTATATCGCAAGAGGTTCAGTCCCGTCTTCTGCTGAAATCCGAAGAACGTCGCGTCAAAGAACTGCTCGAGATCAGCCCTGGTGTGCGCGAAACCGTTTGAAATGGTCGAGAGAACGTGCATGCGAAGTGCCGTCTCCGTTCCAAGTTTTGAAATAACGTCTTCGGCCTCGCTGAGAATATAGTGGTCTGCGAGCGCCGCACACTCACTCGGCGATTTGGCGATGAGAACTGCCTCCCCGTACGCATCGAAGCCGGGCCTCCCCGCGCGACCGGCCATTTGCTTGTATTCGAGCACGGGAATGTCCGTCATGCCGTAGTTCGCGTCGTAGCGCTTGTAATCTCTGATAACGACCCTTCGGGCAGGAAGGTTGAGTCCCGACGCGAGCGTAGGCGTCGAGACGATGACCTTGATAAGGTTGGCGCGGAACCACGTTTCGACGAGTTTCCGGTGCTCGCTGAGAAGGCCGGCGTGGTGAAATGCCGCCCCGTGGCTCACGCAATAGGCGAGCTTCTCAGTAACCCCCGCCTCCCCATGGATTTTCGCAGCAAGCTCCTTGCAGCCGAAATCGCCCTGTGATCGGAGCGTCGTTGCGACTCTCTTTGCAAGGCTTTCTGCATTTCTCCGTGTATTGACAAAGATCAAGCATTGGCCGCCTTCTCGCAGGGTATCGATGGCAAGTGCAATCGCCGGGTCGGTGGCGCCATCTGAAACGGCTTTTTTCACAACGCCGCGCGGTGGCGCATCGTGTACGAATGTGATAACGGCGCGCTCAGGAAGATAAAGCCCCTCGTGCAGTGCGACGGGCCTCCAGTCGCTTCTTATGAGTTGCGCGTCAAGCCAGGCTGCCATATCGTCGGCATTGGAGACCGTTGCGCTGAGCGCGAGAATTTGAGCTGTCGGATTGAGTCTCTTAAGCTTCGTGAGCGTTACTTCGAGCGTTGGACCGCGATCTATCGAGTCCAACAAGTGTATCTCGTCCGCGACGATGACGCTAAGCGCCTGCATCCACACAACGCCGTTTCGCAGCAGTGAATCTGCTTTCTCCGAAGTGGTGACTATGATGTCGTTACGTCCCAGATTGTCGTCACGAACGTCGTAGTCCCCCGTTGAGATTCCGACTCGCACGCCAGACGTGGCAAACAGCGAGAATCGGTCGAATTTCTCTGAAGCGAGCGCCTTCAATGGGACGATATAAAGGCATTTGCCGCCATTAGCGATCGAATTGAGCATCGCGAATTCTGCGAGCAGCGTCTTGCCAGAAGCAGTGGGCGTCGCGACCACCATACTCGCGCCGTTGAGCAGCCCGCGATCAAGTGCCTCGGCTTGCGGCGGATACAGCTCCGTGAAGTCCGGCTGAGTGTAAAAACGCGTAATCTTCTCCGGTAAATCCGTTACGTCCATGCTGCTCTAGGTAACCCATATGAGCAGTCCGATATTAATACCGTTGTCAGCAGTTCCGCCGCTAGCGGCGCATAAGGCGATGATAGTTGCGCTCACGGGCCGACGGTCGTTATGCCCTTATACCGGCGCTTTAGGCGTTGGAAATCGCGCATTCGATCATTTCGTGTCAAAGGCCCCGCTAATAGTAAGCGTCACAAAAAATAATCTAAGGTCGTTAACTCGTCCCTCTTCGCGAAATATCCAACGTGTCTCTTTTTCTCCAGAACTAACAAGCTCAAGCGTGAGACAACCCATGCATCGACCCTTTCTGTGGAACAACCGAGGTCCCGTTAACGACCTTAGTGATTTAAGACCGAGGCAATAGAGGATAGAGCCAGTAGCTATTTTAAGATTTATAACAACTTTAGTTTGTTACTCCGCGGCGCCCGCACGAAGCCGCGGCGGGAACTTACGAGCAGGATTGGCCAGGCGCTTAAAGCCTCAAAGGACCGCTTACAGATTGCCGATACGTGCCAGAAAGCTTTTGGTCTTCTCAACGTACGAGCCGTCTTCTACGTCTTTGTGCAGAATTTCGACGGTGGCAACCGGGGTTGCCTTGCACAGTTCTTGCATCTCTTCGAACGCGCTCTCCGCTCCTGAGCGATCCTGGGTGCAAAAGAACGCGACACGAGTGAATCGCTCTCTCTTGCGCGAGATGTACGCCCGCATGGGACTTGATACGGTTTGAACCCATACTGGCGTGCCAACGATCGTGAGATCGTAACCCACAGGATCTTTTTTCGTGGCCTTGATGGCTGCGGGCTTTTTCAGGACCGCCTCCTCGCGCGAAAGGCCGTACCCGGAAAAATCGCTTCGATTTTCTTTGGCTACGATCTCCTCGACGTCTCCTGAGAGGGCACGCGCGATTGTTTCAGCCACCTTTCTGGTGATTCCAGTGCGAGAATAAAAAACGACGAGCGTTTTCATAGACGCTAGTGCGTGGCCCCAGGCTTAACCGTTTCATTTCCTTTGTAGTCACGATACCCTCGGCTGCAGAAACTCCGTCTCTGTTGCGCAGAGATGGCGAAAGATACAAATGCTGATTGGCCGCCTTTGGATTAGTAGACTTGAGTATTTTCGCACGCGAACGCCGATCAGTTTGTAGCCGATGGGCGTCTATCGAGGAGCAAGGAACGTGATCTTTGATCTGCACATTCACTCAAAATACTCGGGCGATTGTACAATGGTGCCGGCCACCATTCTCAAGGTCGCAAAGAAACTTGGATTGGATGGCATTGCCGTCGCGGATCACTTAACTATCAAGGGCGCAGTTGAGACGCGCAGGTTGAATGACGATCCTGATTTTTTGGTCATCGTCGGCGCAGAAATTGAAACGGCGAACAAGGAGGACCTGATCGGTTTATTTCTCACGGAGGAAATTGAGTCCAGAAACACTGCGGACGTAATCACCGAGGTCAAAGCGCAAGGTGGCATTGTTTTTTGGGCGCATCCATTCCGAGTCGGGAAAAACCTATTACGCCCCGAGGCGATTGAGCGACTTGATCTCATTGAGGGATTCAATTCGAAAACGAGCGCCTCGCGCAACGCGCTTGCGCAACAGCTTGCTCGTCAATATGATAAACCGGTGATAGGGACCAGCGACGCACACCAGGTCGCGGAAATAGGAAATGGTAAAACGTTGATACGTAGCGCTGATTTTGGCGCGACGAGGGAATCGCTTGCTTGCGGGAAGACGCAGATAGTGGACTCTCACTTGTCCTACGATTACTTATACGATTCTCTTTGAGAAGTCAATAGTCACTGTTCGCAAACGGCATCGCTTGATAGCAAGAAAAGGTGTCGTGGTGATAACGGCTCTAACTGTGAAAGGGTTTGCACGCATAAAAGCACTCTGTGTCCTAGGCTGCTCAATTAGTGTATCAATCACGTTTAATAATGAAAAAATACAAATAGGAGTAAGGCGGAAAAACTATTGTTTAAATTTAGCGAGGTGACCAGCCAAATCAGACAGCACAATATAATATCAAAACTGTTTTATTGCGTAAGTATTGGTCATTCCGACCAAGTAAGCGAGTCGGCCGTCGATTTGGAGATGGCCGGCGCATCTTACACAGGGTAGATTAATACTACATTTTTTCGCAGAGATGGAAGGCCGCACCAATTGTTTTCGTGCAGCGTTTGCCGTAAATCTGTTCGTTCTAACTCGATAGACTTGAGAAACAAAGAAATAGAGAGCAGAGAAGTATCTGATTCTCTACCCATTTAGCCTGTCTGCGTCTTGATTATGTCAGCACAAATGAGCTCATTATTCGCTGTGCTTGCGCCAAGTAGGTGTTATAATCGCTGGGTACGGCCTTGTAATTTATCACATAACCAGTGTTGTTATTTACTACGTAAGTCTGCATCACTTTGAGCGTCGTGTTAGCGGTAGTTTGACTTGTGTTAAGCTGGACCGGGATGAGTCCTTGAAAAACGATTGTTTGTGCTGGCTGGCCAGAAACTGTAGTGGTGTTGTTTGAAATCTGTTGGTAGCTCGGGTATTTGGTAATGTTAGCCGTCTGAGAGGCAACATAACTGCCCAAAGTTTCGCCTGCGCTAAGACTATTCGCCCACACATTCACGCCATCAATTACAGAATTTGGATTCAGATAGATATATATCCTCACTGGGGTTGTTGGATCGTTTGACGTATCTACTTTGAGTGCAGTAGGATATGTAATATTGAAACCAGCACCACTTGAAAAAGTCGTGTTGTTGCCACTGGTCATCTGTGACGATGGGGTCGGAGTCGGAGACGGGCTCGTACTCGTCGTGCAGCCGGCCGCCGTCGCCGCTAGTGTTATGAGCGCTGCGATCACGAGCGCCGTAATTAGATTGCGATTATCCATGGTATCAGATCTCGCGTAAAAGGAAAGCTTCTAGACAATAAAGGTTTGCATCTTCACGCAGAGCTGATTCGTGCGTGTATCCAAGCAACCGATGAATTGGTTGGTTTCATGTCGGCTCGCTTCGCTGCAGGAATAGTCGCGGCTGCTCCGTTCAACTTAGCCCCCCAATAAGTCTTTATTCGAAAAGGAACTTCAATGATGATGAGCAATCGCAAATCGTTGCACGTTGCGATGTTTCATGGTTTTGGAAGCTGCGCTTGAGATACCCACTTCGCAGCCTGCCACCTAGGTGGACGCATGGCGAACGCGACAATCAAATATTCAAAGAGGCTAGACGTGCTGCCGCCCTACCTTTTCGCCCAAATAGATACGTTGAAGGCAGAAAAGGAGGCACAGGGAATTGACGTCATTGATCTTGGAGTGGGGGACCCAGATCAGCCAACGCCACCCTATATCGTAGATTCTCTCGTGCGCGCCGCGCACAACGATGCGAACCATCGGTACCCGTCCTCTGAGGGTATGCTCGCATTTAGAGAGGCCGTGAGTGAGTGGTACGCGAAGAAAGGTATCGCTGTGGATCCAGCACGTGAGGCCTCCGCACTGATCGGATCGAAGGAAGGCATAGCGCATCTTCCCCTGGCCTTTATCAACCGAGGGGACAAAGTCCTTGTTCCCGATCCCGCGTATCCCGTTTACCGGATAGCAACTGTCATGGCTGATGGCAAGCCGATAAGCATGCCACTAACTGCTGACAACGGGTTCTTGCCTGATATTGATAAGGCGGTGACCGATGCCAAGTTGCTATTCATCAACTATCCGAACAATCCGACAGCCGCTGTCGCTGACCGTGGCTTTTTTAGAGCCATCGTCGATTACGCCTCTGACAACGATATTATCGTCTGCCACGACGCAGCGTATTTAGAGTTGACTTATGATGGCTACGCAGCTCCGTCGTTTCTCTCCACACCCGGGGCAATGGATGTTGGAATCGAAATCGGCAGCCTCTCCAAAACGTACAATATGACCGGCTGGCGAATAGGGTTTGCAGTAGGAAGCGCCGACGTCATAGCCGGTCTCAGAAAAGTTAAATCGAACCTGGATTCAGGCGCATTCCAAGCGGTACAGGAAGCAGGGATCGCTGCTTTGACTGGGCCACAGGACACGGTTGAAGTGCTCAAGAAACTCTATTCAGAGCGCAGAGACGCACTGGTCGATGGCCTAAGGAACATTGGCTGGTCCGTGGACAAGCCGAAGGCAACGTTCTATGTCTGGGCTCCCGTTCCAGACGGAAGCTCCTCTCTCGAGTTTTCAATGCGACTTTTAAACGCCGGGATTGTCGCAACGCCAGGCATTGGCTTCGGAGACAACGGGGAGGGCTACATCAGATTTGCATTGACGATGCCCGTCAGTATGATCGAGGAGGCAGTGACGCGGCTCCAGGAGGTCCTTTGATGGATTTCGGCACGCGCGAACATCTCGGCGAGAAGAACGGCCACCTCATCATCGGGGGCGCCGATGCCGTTGAGCTCGCACGGAAACACGGCACGCCGCTCTATGTCACGGATGAGGCTCGCATTCGAAGCAACTACCGGCGCTTCGCGGCCGCGTTCCCCGATGCGGACGTATACTACGCCGTAAAGGCGAATGGTCACATAGCGGTTCTACGCATACTCGCGCAAGAAGGTGCCGGCGCCGACGTATTCTCCGATGGTGAGCTGTATGCCGCCCTCCTTGCCGGGATCCGCCCCGACCGCATCCTCTTCAATGGAAACGCGAAAACGGACGCCGAACTTGCAATGGCTTGTGAAACCGGCGTGAGGGTGTCCGTTGATTCACCTGATGAGCTCCGAGCGCTCGCACGAATTGCCTCAGATGCGGACCGAGAGGTCGAAATCGCATTCAGGGTCAATCCCGAAGTATCCCCCGCGACGCACCCCAAGATCGCAACGGGCCTGGCGCAATCGAAATTTGGCATCCCTCCCACTAAGGTGCTAGCGTGCTACGCCGACGCGCTCTCACTTGAAGGTGTCCGGCCTGTAGGCATTCATTGCCACATCGGTTCACAGATTCTCGAGCTTAGTCCCTTCGCAGAGATGATGACGCGGATGATGGATCTCGTTGAAAAGCTCAGAAACGACCTTGAGCTCGAGCTCGATTTCGTTGACATCGGCAGCGGACTGGGTATACCGTACGCTGGGACGGCGCCAACCCCAATCGACCTCGCGAATGTGATTCTGCCGATCTTCACCGAACGTACACGCGCGCTGGGGGCGCGCCCTAAGCTCGTGCTTGAACCGGGAAGATACGTCGTTGGTGACGGCGCAATTCTGCTCAGTGCGGTAAGCACCGTCAAGGAGGCGCATAGCACTTTCGTCGGCGTTGACGCCGGGTTTAACCTTCTGCTTCGCCCGACCTTGTATGAGTCGTACCACGAGGTGATTGTCGCGAATAAGCTCGATAGAATACCCGATCACGTGTACACGGTCGTTGGTCCGATATGCGAAAGCGGCGACATACTGGCAAGAGATAGATCTCTTCCACACGTTGAAAAAGGGGACCTAATCGCTATACTCGACACAGGTGCGTACGGGTTTGCCATGAGCTCTCAGTACAACGGACGCGCGCGCGCTAGTGAAGTCCTCGTTAACGCGGGTGAAGCAGAAATCATTCGAAGGCGCGAAACCTACGACGATCTCTTGATCGGGCAGCGTATTCCGCCGCGCCTGCTGTGAGGGTCCGCTATGAGGGCGATAGAGTTCGTCAAGATGCAGGGCAATGGGAACGACTTCGTCATCATTGACGAGACCGAGAAAGTGACCATCAAAAACAAATCGAGTTTTGCCATAAAGACGTGTGATCGTCGGTTTGGCATAGGTGCCGATGGGATCCTTTTCCTGTCGCGGCCTGCGGGGGCCGATCTCGGCATGCGATTACTCCAGCCTGACGGTTCTGAAGCGGAGATGTGCGGAAACGGCATTCGTTGTCTCGTCATGTACGCCGTCGATGCCGGATATGTGAAGCGTGGCAGCGTCACGGTGAAGACAAAGGCGGGGGTTCGCGAAGTCACCGCCAAGAAAAGCTCGGTAATTGTCGATATGGGCAAGCCTCGGTTTGCCCGCTCAGTGATACCAGCTCTGGGGACTGGCGGTCAATTCATCGAAAATCTGCACGGGGTGGTGGTTTCGGCTGTCAACACTGGCGTCCCTCACGCGGTGATCTTTGAGGATCAAGCTGATGTCGACGTGCACGACCTTGCAGTAAAGATTCGGTTTGATCCCGTGTTTCCTCAAGGAGCCAACGTCAATTTTGTGAAAGTCGATGGCAATACGCTTGTTGTTCGGACGTACGAGCGCGGCGTAGAACGTGAGACTCTCAGCTGCGGCACCGGTGCTGTCGCAGCCGCAGCTGTAGCGAACCAGATGGGCCTCATAGGCACCCGGGTCACCGTCAAAACGTTAGGCGGTTCTTTGAAAGTTACTTTGCGGAAAGATCGCGCCCTGATGGAAGGGCCGGCGGAAACGGTCTACACGGGCATCTATTTCTTGAAAAAAAGGCTAAGCGTCAGTGAGTCCCTGACCCGTAATCCTGAAATATGCGCTTGTCTCGAGCGGCATTATTGAATGCTTCTTCAATATCGCGCATCGCCGTTCCGAATGAGTTTTTACGAACTGTAAAACGATAGCGGAGACGTTATCAAGCAAATATCCAGCAACAGGCAGTACCTCCTTGGTGTCGGTGTCGACATACACCTGATTCGTTAACATAACAGCTAGGTCATACTTTTTAGCTAGACCGAGCAGCAAAAGAACTTGATTGGCGATGGCGTGTCGCGACCTAATCTCCGTGTTTTTGGCATGTTCGAGCCGATAGTACGTGGTCGCCGCGTCGAAAATGATAAGCCCTACATTTTCCTTCGCTATTTTCCTGACATTGCGCAGCGTAGCCCCCTGCTGGTCGAAGCTTTTCACCTCGAAAACGAGCAGTTTTTGACTGATCTGTACAGTGTCTGTTGCAGCGATCTGAGCGAAGCGTTCACCCGGGAACGGACCAGAAGCGATAAATATCACGCGCTTTTCGCGTCTTATGACGTTCGTAGCTAGCTGTATACATAGGCTAGTCTTCCCACTTCCCGGCTCTCCATAAATATGCGACACGACTCCTGTCGGAAAGCCGCCCCCGATGAGGGCATCGATGCCGTGGCAGGTACTTGAATAAAGCGTACTGTTCACTTCCTCAGAGCAAATCTAACCTCAAAAACAACGCAAAGCCGTTCGCTATGGCATTATAGGGAGTTAGAGTTATAAACTTTCGTTTCAGAATAAAAGCAGGAGGGGCAAAGATTTACATCGCCCTAGCAACGACGGACTTCGCACTCTACCAGGACATCACCAGAGAGCTTCGCGAAAAGAGGCTCAAATTTGTAACTGTTGCGCCAAGCGAAGCTATAGGGCGCGAAGTTGGCGTGGTGATTACTTCTGACAAGGAGGCGAGCGCAATCTCCTTTCCGAATGTCGTTATCGCGTCTGATCCCGAGATGGCGGTCAGCGAAGCGATACGACGTCTCAGGAACACCGGCGTGCCTGAAAGCGCCGTCATAGGGATCGATCCAGGAGATGAACCCGGCATTGCCGTCGTCGCGAATGGTATTGTTGAGGCGGTTTATCGCGTCCCCTTAAGGCAGGCCTCGAAGATTGTGGAGCGCATTCGGCAGACCTATCCTGATATCCTCGTACGAATTGGAAACGGAGCACGCCTGACGAGCACGCATTTAGCAAACGCCTTAATTTCGCACGGCATCGCCGTTGAGTTCGTCGATGAAAGCGGAACTTCGCCATACCTGGGGAAGGGCACGGCAGGAATCGCGATCTCAGACATCGTTGCTGCAATCAACATCGCATACACGCAAGGCACCCCGGCGGGACGTCAAGACGTGCTCCCTTCGAAGGGTGAGATCCGGCGGATTCAAGAGAGGACCAGAGAGCTCTCTGAAGGTCGAACGACGATTTCGCGAAAGCTTGCCCAAAGGGTAGCGAACGGCGAAATAACGATAAACCAAGCTCTCGCAGAACACGAGGGGGCAGGCCATAATAAAACGCACTAGCCGCCGAGTCGGTCCCAAGCCTCCTGTTCAGCTATCCTCATAACACGCTTAACAGGGATATTTAGCTTCTTGGCAAGCGCAGTTGCTTCGTCAAATTCGGCGGCAACGTTGAGTACAGTCCCGTGCTGGTCTGTCGCAACTTTTACGTTGATCGCGTGGGATTCATTGCCTATGCGCACCGTTACGGGCTCAAAACGCCTCAGTGTTTTGATTCTATGATGTGTAGGCGTGATTCGCACCCCCAAGCTGCCAGTTTCTTCAATGATCTTCTTTGCAAGTCGGTGCGATTCAGCGGGTTGGGTGATCACCTGGATAATGTGTCCAGTTCTGCTTTTTTTCCCCGTCGTAGGTATTATTGCCACGTCGAGTGCGCCAATTTCGAGGAGCCCCTCTATGAGACTTCCGAGTACCTCCCCTGTGACGTCATCCACGTTAGTTTCAAGCACCTGGACGTCATCGAGTAGCAGATCTTCATTGACCTGGCCGAGCGTGGCACGCAGGACGTTTGCGTGAAGGTAGTCTCGAGACCCAGCGCCGTACCCCACGCGCTCGGGGGTCATTTGCGGCAAGAAAACGTCCGAAATTCCGGTGAAAAAGGCAAGTATCGCTGCACCTGTCGGGGTGAGCAGTTCGCCCTCAACGGGCCCTCCTCTGGTTATCAGGTGGTATTTTGAGAGTATGGCAGCGGTCACAGGAGCGGGGACGGGCAGATGCCCGTGATCAGTCTCTACAGACCCCCCACCCACGCATATAGGGGCCGTGAATATGGAGTTAACCTGGAGTTGTGAAACAGCAGTGCAGGCGCCGATCACATCTGCAACGGCATCTTGAGCGCCCACTTGGTGGAACACGAGCTCATCTGTGTGAACTCCGTGCACGGCTGCCTCTGCCTCTGCTAGGATCCCAAATATCGCGGTCGCGTCTGCGAGTATCGTTGAACTGATCCCGCACGATTGAATCGCGTTGATGAGTTCCAGGTACGAGCGTAACCCGTCGTGCGCGATCACGTTGACGCGTGTTGCCCGTATCCCTGACTTTCGCACCTCGCAGATCTGTACTTCAACGCCTGCGGCAGCTTCCATGTTCTCTCGAACCGCGGATGCGTCCGCGCCAAGATCGATGAGGCATCCGGTCAGCATATCCCCCGAAGCGCCGGAAAAAGGCTCAAATGCAAGTATCGTCATGCGTATGCAGCTAGGGCTCTTTTAGCCACCCTTATATATCACCATGTTATCATATAAGCTTAGGTTCTGATCGTATGCCGCAAGAGGTCCAGCTAAAAGTCGCCAAAGCCTATCCGAACGATTCTGGAAGGGGTATCGCTCGACTCGACCCAGACACACTTCTCAAGCTTCAGCTGTCTCCTGGAGAAATCATAGAAATCGTTGGCAAGACCAGTACCGCTGCCAAAGTCTGGCGGGCCGATCGTCAGGATTGGCACGAGGGCATCATACGGATAGATGGTTTCATTCGTCAAAACGCAGGCGTCGGGATGGGGGAGCGCGTTCTTGTGCGCAAGTCAAAGGTGAACGAAGCGCAGAAAGTTGTGCTTGCCCCTCCTGAAGGGAGCGTTGCCCAACCGCTTGCCGAGATGACGGATAGCGTGCACCGTCAGCTGCTCAAGCGCCCAATGGTTCAGGGGGACGTCGTGCCCATTATGAGTGTCGCGTCACACCCGCTCTTGCGGGTGCCGGGTCAAGCCGTGCCCCTTGTCGTCGTCAATACGAGTCCGCTCGGCGTAGTATTCATCACTGAGCGGACCCAACTTGATCTAAGGGATAAGCCCGTCAAAGGGTTTGAATCCGTGCGCGCTACGGGCATCTCGTACGAAGATATCGGAGGCCTAAGCGACGAGATACAGCGCATACGAGAGGTGATCGAACTTCCGATGAAGCATCCCGAGGTCTTCCAAACCCTTGGCATAACGCCACCGAGCGGCGTGCTGCTTCACGGGCCCCCTGGTACTGGCAAGACGCTCATTGCAAAAGCCGTTGCGAACGAATCGGGCGCAACGTTCTATTCGATAGCGGGACCGGAGATTATGAGCAAGTACTACGGGGAGAGCGAGCAACGACTGCGTGAAATCTTCGATGAAGCCCGCGATCGCACCCCCTCGATTGTGTTTATCGATGAGCTTGATTCGATCGCGCCGAAGCGCGAAGACGTAACCGGAGAAGTCGAGCGACGCGTTGTCGCGCAGCTGCTTACCATAATGGATGGGCTTGAAGAGCGGGGCGAAATAATCATAGTCGGAGCGACAAACAGGGTTGAAGCGATTGATCCTGCGTTAAGGCGTCCGGGGCGGTTCGATAGGGAGATTGAAATATCGGTGCCGGATTATAGCGGCAGACAGGAGATACTACAGATTCACACGCGGGACATGCCACTCGCCAGCGACGTCAAGCTTGAAGCGCTAGCGAGCATCACCCACGGCTTTGTGGGAGCAGATCTTCTCTCGCTCACGAAAGAGGCGGCGATGCGTGCCTTGAGGAGATACATGCCCGACATCGACCTCGACAAGGAGATTCCGGCAGAGACCCTCACTAAAATGAAAATCACTGACGAGGATTTCAGCGAAGCGTTTCGAGAAATACAGCCGAGTGCCCTCCGTGAAATCCTTGTCGAAATTCCTGATACCACCTGGAGCGACGTAGGCGGGCTTGAGGAAGCTCGGCAGGAGTTGATCGAAGCGATAGAATGGCCTCTGAAAGAGCCCCGATCATTTAGAAGAATGGGCATTAAGCCGCCCCGGGGCATCTTGCTCTTCGGACCGCCAGGAACTGGCAAGACCCTCATCGTCAGAGCGGTGGCTAATGAAACTGAAGCGAACTTCATAAGCGTGCGGGGCCCAGAGCTGATGAGTAAATGGGTCGGCGAATCAGAGCGTGCAGTAAGGAGCATTTTTAAGAAGGCGCGACAAGTGGCGCCTGTTGTTGTTTTTCTCGACGAACTCGATGCGCTCGCCCCCGTGAGAGGCGTAGAAGACACGTCACGGGTCTCGGAACGAGTCGTGAACACTCTGCTGACCGAGCTTGACGGATTGCAAGATCTAAAGGACATTGTCGTGATCGCCGCTACGAATCGGCCGGACATAGTGGATCCGGCGCTCTTACGCTCAGGACGATTCGACCGAATGATATTGCTTGGTGCGCCTCAGAAGAGTGCGCGAGTATCAATCTTGAATATCCACACGCGGACAATGCCCCTCTCCGATGACGTGGACATCGAAGAGCTTGCTGATCTTACTGAGTGGTACGTGGGCAGCGACTTAGAAACTCTCTGCAAAGAGGCGGCAATGCTCGCGTTACGAGAGGCGATGGACATAAGTTCCATTGAAATGCGGCACTTTAGAGAGGCTCTCAAAAAAGTACGGCCGGCGATTGACGAACACACGATGCAATACTATGAGCAGATAAAACAGAAATTTGCAGGGGGCCGACCTGCTGAGCCGACGACGCACATAAGCTATCAGTGAGCGTGTTACGAGAAACCCTTTATATGATAACTACATAGCAAGCAAAGATGAAAAAGGAGATATTCGCTAAGAATCTGTCTAATAAGCAAGTAATGGGGAGCGATGGCACAGACATCGGCACGCTTTATGACCTCATTATAGATGGGAGCACAGGCGATATCCTTGATCTAAAAGTGAAGCCCGATCCCGACCTGAATCTGCAGGAGTTTAGGACAGAAAACGACTTTATATTTCTGCCATTTGACGCCGTCAGGGCGATAAAGGACTACATCGTCGTCGACAGAAAGTTAATCAAACAGCCGCAGTGATCACAAGAAATGCTGCAGCGCCCGTTTGAGACGAGTGTCGTAGATTGTGCTGAAGATTGTCGCTTTGGCTCATGGTTTTTGTCATGATTGACTCAGATCGCTGATGTGCAGTGACGTTACCGACTCGGCAGGATGCGACTAGATGAAAAGAGCACTGTATTCGGTATCTCATGCGCCACTCTGTTTTTTTTGGTTGCGGCTGCTGGATACACGGTACATCTCAAATCTTCTAATCAAACAGTCGAGCAGCATTGTCCTCTGTCGTTCGCGAACGAGACTGCAAATAGCGTTTAAGGT
>Ga0187874_10000557_pt1 | contig 44963 bp, 39 predicted proteins | sample June2016WEW_16_1_3_FD_132993 | JGI IMG/M metagenome (GOLD analysis project Ga0187874, IMG submission 132993) | Peatland microbial communities from SPRUCE experiment site at the Marcell Experimental Forest, Minnesota, USA - June2016WEW_16_150 | ecosystem: Environmental > Terrestrial > Soil >... | reverse complement strand
ATGGAACGTTAAAGACGCGATTTTGGTAGGCGATGTGTTAGCCTCGCTTTCACTTTCTCTTTGCAAATGGTACAGGCGAGAAATCCTCAACGTGATGATAGATACCTGCATTCAACTTTCAGACGGCGAGTATAGAGATGTCGAGCTAGCTGAAAAGGACTTAAACGAGAAAGAGTACTTTGAAAAAATAAGAAAAAAATGCTCATCGCTTTTCAGAGCAGCCTGTGAATGCGGAGCTCTTGCAGCTAACGGTTCGAGCATCGTGACCGATGCCATGAGGCTTTTCGGCGAGAACTACGGGGTTGCCTACCAAATAAAAGACGACATATTGGACGCAGAAGAGTGGGGAAACGATCTGCAACCCGACGTTAACAAATTCCGAGCCACTCTTCCAATAATACGGGCGTATGAAAGCGCAGACAAAGAAAAGCAAGTGCGGTTCAAAAGGTTGCTTGCTGCAAAAACAGAGAAAAATCTCAGTGTTTTCTTAAAAGAAGTTCAGGTTTATTTCGAAAAGGATTCTTTAACTTACTGCGCAAACAGAGTAAACGAATTCGTTAATAGGGCGATTACAAGTTTGTCTCCATTAAAAGAAACCCGGTTCAAGGGTTACCTCGTGGAGATGGCTGAGTCTTTAAGAGCCAAAGAACCCGAAATCAGCGTCGAGAAGATTTTTGCAGAAACGAAGTTCAAATAGGACTGCTTCACCAGGTTGTTGCCTCGAAAAGCTTTCATTCCTAAGATTTGATTCTCTTAACTCATCTTAGCTTAGGAAGCCAAAATTTGACTGAAAAATTAGAGATAACGGGTGAAGTATTATCGGACGAAGCCACGTTGAAAGCCTATTCGTTTGACATGAGCCACTATGCAGTTAAGCCCCAAATGGTTGCGGTCCCAGCAAACGAAGATGACATAGCCAAGCTAATCGCCTTTGCAAAACAGGAATCGATCCCAATAACCCCGAGGGGAGCAGGCTCAAACCAATCAGGCTCCGCCGTCGGTTCAGGAATAATTGTTCTCTTCTCCAAGATGAACGCAACTGTTAAGAAGGATGGACGAAAGGTTCAGGTGCAAGCGGGCGTTATCCACCAAGCTCTGGATCTGTATTTGGCCGCGGATGGGCTAAGGATACCCTATGACCCCACTTCCCGGTCGTTTTGCACCATCGGCGGAAACGTCGCGACCAAGGCAAGTGGGTTAAGAAGCCTAAAGTATGGGACAGTTGATTCGGCGCTGAGAAGCCTGCGTTTTTTTGATGCCGCCCATGGGTTGATTGACACTTCAGGATGCTTACCACAAAACGTTGAAGAAGCCGTACTTGAACTAAAAAAACGACTTATCAGCGATAAAGAGGCAATTGGCATCTTGAACGTCCGAGGCAACCTCAAATCCAGCAGCGGCTATAATCTGTGCAGCCTAATCCAGCACGAGGAGCCAAGCGAAATTGTCACTCACCTTTTAGCAGGTTCAGTTGGCACGCTGGGTGTTTTCAGCGAAATAGAGTTGGAGGCAGTTCCCATCCCTGAAAGCCGCAAACTATACATCGTATTTTTCCATTCCTTGCAAGAAGCAGCAGAAGAGGTGGGAAAACTGGTGAACTTCAAACCATCGGCTATTGAACTTATGGACGCTTACGGTGTCGATTTGCTCAAAGCAACAAACAAAGTCAAAGTGTCTCCTGATTGCAAAGCGGTTCTGTTTGTCGAATTCGACTCCGACTTAGACCAAGCAAGCATCCAGATGGCTAGCTATTTGAAGGGAAAATCAATAAAATTCTCAGTCGAAAATAACCCGAAAAAGCAAGATGAACTCTGGAAAATCAGAGAGTCAATGCTGCTTTGGATAATGAATTCGCTGGAAACGCCGCAGAAGAGATTCCCGCCTTTTGCAGATGACATAGCCGTACCTCTAGGGCAGCTGCCGAATTTCGTTGCTGCCGTTCAGCAGATATTGGCGAGCTTCGGGACGATCGCAGTGATTTATGGACATGCAGGTGAAGGAAACCTCCACATAAGACCAATGATCAATATTGAGAACTGGGAAGAAAGCCTCAGAAATCTATCAAGCCTTATTTTCAACGCAGCCCTGAAAGCAGGCGGAACCATAACGGCCGAGCATGGACTTGGAAGAAACAGGTCCCTGTACCTTCTTAACGAATGGGGAGAAAAGATCTACCGCTACTTCATGGAAGTCAAAAAGATTTTCGACCCTGTCGGAATCTTGAACCCAGGAGTAGTGTTCACATCGGATGATTTAACAAGAAACCTCAAGCTATAGCCTTCGACAATGGGCGCAATTGTAGTGTGGCAGCTATAGCAAACTCTTAATACCTGAAAAGCTCCCCTTTTAAATGGTGTTCTTGTGCGTTTTCTAGAGTTAAACTACCGTGAAAGTTCCATAAATCCATGCTTCGTATTAAGCAGGAAAACTCGCACTCGTGAAGCGGGAGCTGATTGAAATGGCAACCCAAACTAAAACAGCCACTTCGCCAACCGCTAAAGATACTGGTTTACGCGGAGTTCTTATCGCAGACACGGCAATATCGCTTATCGACGGATTAAAAGGCGAGCTTTCTTACCGCGGATTTGACATCCACGACCTAGCCGCTTACTCAACAAGTGAAGAAGTCGCCTATCTCCTTTTGTACGGCAACCTGCCGACATCGTCACAAGCCGAAGAGTTCTCCAAGACGCTCGCAACGCAAAGAAAACTGCCGCCGAGCATAGTTGAAGTTCTCAAAAAGCTTCCCAGCACAGCCACACCGATGGATGTTTTGCAAGCAATCATACCTTTGCTAGCGGAATCTGACGCCGAAAAGCGCAACGACTCGAAAGAAGCTAACATGAAACGTGCAGCTCGGCTTGTAGCCGTGTTACCCACCATCGTTGCGTTTTGGGACAGGATCAGAAAAAACCAGTCCCCGGTTGAGCCAGACGCAAAGCTTGGCAGGGCTGCAAATTTTCTTTACATGCTTACGGGCAAAGAGCCAGACGAAGAGACGGCTAAGGATTTTGACACCTCCCTGGTTTTGCATGCTGAACACTCGTTTAACGCCTCCACCTTTGCCGCAAGAGTAGTGGCTTCAACACGAGCACACATGTACGCCGCAATAAGCGCTGCGGTTGGGTCTCTTTCAGGCGAGTTACACGGGGGCGCGAACATGCAGGTCATGCGGAACCTCGTTGAAATCGACGACCCAGACAAAGTTGAACCCTGGGTCAAAGCAAAGTTTGACAATCATGAACGCGTCATGGGCATGGGCCACGCAGTCTACAAAGCATTAGACCCCAGAGCTGATTTGCTGCAACACATCTCAGAGAAACTGGCGAGGCGAACAGGCGAGCCGAAATGGTATCTAATTACCAAGGAAATCGAGTTTAATACTCAACGCGAATACCGCCAGCGCAAAGGCGGCGAAATCTACCCAAACGTTGACCTGTATAGCGCCTCCGTCTACCACATGCTCGACATCCCCGACGATCTATTCACGCCCATCTTCGCAATAGCAAGAGTCCCGGGATGGGCGGCACACATAATCGAAGAAAAGTTTCCCGCGCCGCCAATCAAACCTGAACTTTACCGTCCAAGCGCACAGTACCAAGGCAACTACTGCGGAATCATAGGCTGCAAATACGAACCAATGGCTAATCGGAGCACAGTAAATCAATAGACGGCGGTAAAGTAACCGTAACTTTTTTGCGTGTGTCCGCGACGTTTAGCCTGAGTATTTTTGAGGAAAAAGATTTCTGAACCCACCGTTCGTTGATCCATTATACAGAGCTGCTGCTTTTTGGTCGCAGCTCTTCCATTATTCTTTTTCTAACTTCCAAAATATGCTTAGTAACCTGAATAGCCTTGGGGCAAACCAGCGTGCATCGATAGTAAGTTTTGCAGCTCCATGTGCCGTGGGGTTTGTCCATAATCTGCAGGCGTTCAATCATGTCTTTAATTCGACTGTCAAAAATGTACCTGTGTGCGCGAACAATGGCTGCCGGACCTATGTAAGCAGGGTCTTCTTTCTGGCTGACTGGGCAGGCGGAGACACAGCAGGCGCACATTATACATTTTATGTCATCGTCAAACTGCGACCGCTCCTCAACCGTCTGCTGATGCTCCTTGCCTTCTTCGGTTGTCGTTAAGATTATGCCGTCAGGCGGGTGAACTGATTTTTCCCTCGCAAAAAATTCATTCAAATCTACCACTAAATCCTTGACAACTGGAAAGACACTCAGAGGCTCGATCAAGATTTCCTTGTCGGCTGGGTAGTCGCTAACCAGTTTCTGGCAAGCCAACGCTGAAACCCCGTTAATCGTCATCCCGTCTGAGCCACAGATGCCATGTGCGCAACTCATTCGGTAGGCCAAGCTGCCGTCTTGTTCCCATCGGACCTTGTTAAGGCAGTCAAGCAGCCTATCTGTCGATTTTGCATCGACGAAAAAATTGTCATAACGGGGTTCCTTGTCGACTTGCGGATCGAACCTGAAGATTCTCAACTTAACGTTCATGCTAATAAGTCCTCGCTTTAGGTTCAAAACGGGTAACAACAACGGGTTTGTACCGCGCTTCAAGTCCTTTGGCGGTGTGGAAAACAAGTGTGTGTTTTAGCCAAGCTTCGTCGTTGCGGTCGGGAAAATCGTTGCGGTAGTGGGCTCCGCGGCTCTCTTCGCGGTTCAACGCAGAGTAGACAATAACTTCGGAAAGCTTCAGCATGTTTTCCAGCTCCAGCGCTCCTTCAAGCTCATAGTTGAAACGTCTGCCGCGATAGCTTAGCCCAAGATTAGCCATTCTACCTTGAAGCGTGTGAATTATCCTCAGCGCTTGCTCCAAACCCGCCTGGTCACGGAAAACGCTGCATAACAGAGTCATCACCTTTTCCATCTCTTGACGGATCACAGCAACACGTTCCTTCCCAGAAGAAGCTAGAACCGAATCGATTTTTGAAGAAACCAGGCGCTCAACACCCGCGCCAAACTGGGTTTGCGGGTTCGCAGCAACGTAATTCGCGATGTGCAAACCTGCCCTTTTTCCGAAGACACCCAAGTCAACCAGCGAATTGGTTCCAAGTCTATTTGCCCCATGAACGCTTACGCATGCGCATTCGCCTGCAGCGTATAACCCAGGAATAACGGTGGATTTCTCATCTGCCAGAACCCGCGCTTGAGCATCAGTAGGGATACCACCCATCATGTAGTGACACGTTGGCGCAACAGGAATTGGCGTTTCGCTGGCGTCTATTCCGAGGTAGGTCTTCACAAACGATGTAACTTCCGAAAGCTTGAGCTGCAACTGGTCTTTTCCAAGATGAGTCAAATCCAAGTAGACATAGTCAGATCCTTCGATGCCTCTGCCTTTCGCGACCTCGGTTAAGATGGCTCTGGAAATGATGTCTCGTGGCGCAAGATCCTTCAGTGTGGGCGCGTAACGTTCCATAAACCGTTCACCCTTGCCGTTTAGCAGCACGCCACCCTCAGCTCTGGCTGCTTCGCTGACTAGTATGCCTAAGCGGTGAATACCAGTTGGGTGAAATTGGACGAACTCCATGTCTTCAAGCGGAACACCTGCATCGAACGCCAAAGCGAAACCGTCTCCCGTGGCGGCAAACGACATCGAAGTGGTTTGGAAGATTCTGCCGCAACCACCGGTAGTCAACAAAACTGCCTTTGCATGGAAAACTATCGGTTCCCCTGTGGCCAGCTCGTACCCTAAGACGCCACTGCATTGTCCTTCAGACATTAGAAGTGATGTGATGAAGACTTCGTTGAATATTTTTACTTTCCGAACCATACAGTGGTCATAGAGCGTGTCCATAATAACGCGCCCAGTCCTATCTGAGGCGTAGCAGGCCCGCTTGACAGGCGCTTCCCCGAAGTTTTTAGTGTGCCCGCCGAATCTGCGCTGCTCGATCTTCCCTTTGTCGTTGCGACTGAAGGGAACCCCAAGATGCTCCAGCTCAATCACCCTTGCCGGTGCTTCCCGAGCCAAGATTTCAGCCACATCCTGATCGGCTAAATAGTCGCTTCCTTTCACCGTGTCGAACATGTGCCATTCCCAATGGTCTTCTTCCTCGTTCCCAAGAGCTGCCGCAATGCCGCCTTGTGCCGCGCCGCTGTGACTGCGGGAAGCATACACCTTGCTAACTACAGCTGTGTTACATGTTTCTGAAGCCGTCAAGGCAGCCGTCATGCCTGCGATGCCCGCGCCAACTATTACCACATCAAATTCTTGAATCATCCTTGATTTTCACTCTGTCCATTTGAAATTAGAATGTCTCTATTGACCTCTTCAAGCGAATCGCAGCAGGTCATAAGCATGGCCATTCGCAAATCGCTCTTCACATAGTTAAGGTACATTGACACTGCTTCAGGTCCGCCAGCGAGACTCATCCACGCAAGTGGTCTGCCGATTAACACCACGTCAGCTCCTAAAGCCAGCAGCTTGAGAACATCGAAACCTGTTCTCACTGCGCCGTCAGCCATAATGGTTATTTTTCCTTTGAACTCGTCGACTATTTCGGGCAGGATCTCTGCCACGCCTCTGCCGCAATCCATTACTCTGCCCCCGTGATTGCTGACGTCAAGCGCTTTTGCGCCTGAATCAACAACTTTTCCCGCATCCTCTGCATTCATGATTCCCTTGTAGATGATTGGCTTTTCCGTGGCGTCAACCAGTTCTTTGAGTTCACTTTCGCTTTTGCGGTAAAGCGGCTTACCCCTCAGGGCCCAGTTAGTTGAGCCGTAACCGTCTAAGTCTACGCCAATTCCTAAGACATTGGCTTGTTCGCATCGCTGAAAAAGGGTTAGAAGACGCTCTTGCGTCTGCGGTTTAAAAACGGGGATGCCCCAACCGCCAAGCCTGCCAATAACGTCTATTCCAGGGTGATCTGGCGCATCAACAGTGTGGCCGCTTAACCCAATGGTGCCTGCCTGTTTAGCTCCTTCTACCATGCCTCTCTGAAATTCCGATTCGCTTAACGCGTTATTCATGCTTATGACCGTCCCGCTGAAGCTTGTCGCCAAAACTGGAAAAGCAATCTTATTGCCCAGAAAAACCGTTTCTAAAATTGGTTCACTATGCTCTCTGATTACCTTCATATTTAGCTTGTACCGTGACAGAGCTTGAAAGTTCGCACTCCACGTTTGGCCTTGCCCCGCGCCTCCGAAGCCGACGGGTTTACCGTACTTCATTCCTTGACAGAGCCGGTCAGAGTCTCCGTCACAGACCTTGTTTACCGCACAAACTCTAGCGAGCTGTTTTCTAGCGATGTCACGATAGTAGGCAATATCTTTTAGTGGCTTTTCACTTGTCGGCGGATAGTTTTTTTCGTATTTTGTCCTTGCAGAGGCGTATTCTTGATCACTGATTTCCACGAGGTTGCCTTTCCAATGTCCGCAGACCGGGCAACGCCACGCTTCAGCAATTTTCTCCAACCTTATTCCCAAAGGCAGTTCTGCCCCTAGATCACCTTTTTCCTCGTCAAAAGTGAAACTGCCGCAAAATCCGCATATGAACTTCAAGAGACAACCTCTCTACGAAACTAATCTTACAAATTACTTTAGACTCATATTAATTCGAAGTTTACCGTTTCTAAAAAACTTTTGCAACTCGGCGGAAAGAGAGTTGCAGTTGGAAACACTTAAATCATCGCTTTAAACCCATTCTTATTGATGACATTCTTCATCCTTTTTCTTAAGAGGAAGTTTTGTTTATGGCCCGAAGAGAATTTGCTTTTGATTTTGTGAAAATCGATATTCCACCTGAAAGACCCAGAGACGTGGGGATAATAGAGTTCAGGGGACCATACTATAATTCTGTCAGTTACGGTTTCTTGAAAGATTTGCTTGACGACTGGGCGTACTACGTTGACGGATTCAAGTTTGCAGGCGGCTCCATGCGGCTGCTTCCAAGGGCAAGAGTGCGTCAAATCATTCAGACATGTCATGATCATGGGCTTTACGTGTCCACAGGCGGCTTTGTTGAGAGAGTGATCGTTCAAGGAGGCGATGCCGTTGACCTATACTTGAAGGAATGTAAACAGTTGGGATTTGACGTTGTCGAAGTTTCAAGCGGTCTCGCACCCATTTCGCTGGAAGACAAACTTAAGATTATGAGTCAGGTCCAAAAGTTGGGGATGAAACCCAAACCCGAAGTTACAATGATGATTGGTGCAGGCGCAGGCACCCACATCGCCGGGTACGAGGCAGACATGAAACTGCGAAGCTTTGATGAGTTCTCAGAAGAGGTATCGACCCACATTAAGGCAGGCGTGGAAATGATAATGATTGAATCCGAAGGCTTAACCGAAGATTTACCGCCAGAACAATGGAAAACCGACGTCATAAAAAAAATCCTAAACAAATTCGGATCCAAAAACCTAATGTTTGAAGCGGCAGATCCTCCAGTCTTCAAGTGGTACCTTAAGAACGTCGGCAGAGACGTGAATTTATTTATCGACTACTCGCAAATAGTCGAGTTTACAGCTTGGAAAACTAAGCTTTGGGGAGACCCCGAAATCTGGCAGGGAAAACGCGTGGAGTATCCATAAAAACAAAAGACGAAGAAAGAAAACAGGAAAAGTTCGTGATTGTTTCCGTTCACTGGGGACATTTTTAAGCCTAGTTTTTTTTACTGGCTGTACTAGCTTGCAGCTTTGTTGACTGTTATTGCCGTTTGGGAGCCTGTGATTGAACCATTCTGAGAGTCGGTGGCTGTTATTGACTGGGAGCCAGTTGTGTTCAAAGTAACGTCTGTAAAAGTGTAAACTCCCTTATCGCTTGGTTGGAACCTGCAATCCTTAGGCAAAGTAGCCTGATTATCACTTGATGTTATTTTAACCGTACCAGTGTATGTAGTAACCAACTTCCCTTTGGCATCCTTCGCCGTAACCTTAACAGAACCCGCCATGCCAGCTGTAACTGGATTCGGAAAATCGGAAACAACCAAGTTTGCGGCGGTTGATGCGGTTTTGGTAGAAGCAGACGAAGATGTAGAAAATATTGTCGATGCTAACTCGTCAAGTTTTTCGTTAAATTTCTTGGCTGAGAATCCAGCGAGGAATGATATTGAACAGTAAAGCAGTATGCCCTTTGTGTAGTCGACCTGCGAGACCGAGCCTAAAGTTAATAGTCCGCCCACAATTAGGAAATAAGCGAGCACGCCTAGCACGAATCCAGTAACGGGATGATAGAGGTACCACCATCTCCATTTAGGGTCAAAATCGTCTTCACTTGTGTGATAAATGAATCCTCTTATGCCATAGAACACTCCGCCCAATCCGCCAGCGACTCCAACATACAAGACAGTTTTCAACAAAACACTGTTTAGATGCTCAAAGTATGTTACAGAGGCGATTGCAATCAAGACGAAGATTGCAGCTAGAAGGTAGAAGCCGACTATCGTTTTCGTTTTCTCAATTTGTTTTTTCTTTTCTTGCGTCTCGGGGCTTTCAGTCATTATTTTCACCTCCCTGCCGGCAGTAGAGGAAGATGAATTGCAGTTGTTGCAGACCTGTGTCATGACTGCAAGTTTCAGCAGAGGAGAAAGAATAGAACTAAATCCGCCTTTAATTCATGATTCGAGGCGTGGCTCAGGATACTAAGTTGGAGCTTACGAGACTGAAATTCCTTAAATTCAGCGCTATTATCAGGCAAGGGTTTGATCAATAGTCTAGTCAAATGTTTCCTATCTATTAAGATTTCTGCATTAAGATTTCTTGAAGCAGGGAGGACAATCTGCCTAACTAAAAGACAGACTTTCCGTCATCTTACGTACCTCAATATTTTCCAGACAAGTCACCGCATCTATGATGCCCCCTTTTCTTTCTTCATCAATAAACCCAGAAACCAAAGACGAAAACTTTTCAGTTGCACCCGCCAGGTTCATTGGTCTGGTTAAGAATCCTTCATAATCCTCAACTTTCTTGGTGACGGTTTTCCCGTTATTTAGATAAATCGTTATTTCGCAGGGCATGGCTTTTGGAAACCGCTTGCTTAACTCGGTAGAAGGGGTCACCTGAATCTTCTTTAAGAGAGCCTGCACATCGACTCCCATTACTCTTTTGTGAGTGTATTGTTCGGGAGTGACCTCGCCATCTATCAGCGCCACTGAAAGAATGTAGGGGAGACTGTGGTCTGCTTCCTCTTTCGTTTTTACGGACTTTTTTTCGCCTTCTTCTCCGCCCCCGATTATGTTGTATGCGACATCGAAAATGCTGACGCTGATGGAATCTACATCTTGCGCCCTAACGCCTTGCTTCCGCAGGGACAGAATGCAGTCTATGGCTGATTGAGAATGGATCTCGGCATTGTATTTTTTCAATATGGTGCGGTCCACTATCTCTAGGTTTTCCTTGCGCCAGTCAATCTCGAAGCGTCCAGCAATTGAATCCATGAATCCTTTGTTGCCTTCGAAAACTTCCAGCGGACCCGTGATACCCGCTCCAGCCAGAAAAGCGTTATGCAAAGCACAAGAAGCCATGAACGGGTATGCGATGCCTTTCCAATTTGAGAGTTTTCCAGTTCGTGTAACCCGAAGCGCGTTAAGAGATGTACCGCTTATCGCGATGGCGTTAGCAGTTTTAGACGGGTTGAGTCCCAACGCTTTGGAAACGCCGGCCGCTACGGCGTATGCTCCTTGAGTCACATGGTCAAAACCCTTGTCTCTTACGGGTGCAACCTCGCTTAGACGGCATTGAACCTGGTAAGCCACTGCCAAAGCAACCAAAAAATCCTTCCCTGATGCATCGGCGTACTCTGAAGCCGCAAGAACTGAAGCAAGGTTGTCGCTGGGATGGCAAGTCTCGCCTTTAGAGAGGAAACTATCGTTAAAATCCAAGTACCTGACCAAAGCCCCGTTGATGAGCGCTGCTCGATCAGGGGCGGTTTTTCCTCCACCAATCAAGGTACACAAGGGTGACCCGCCGAACTCGCTTTCAAGCTTACGTATGGAATTCACAGGTTGACTGTGCAATGCGCCAATGGCGCAGCCTAACGCGTCAAGAACCCTGATTTTTAGCTGCTCAACGGATTTGCTTGACAGATCCTCAAAGTTGGACTCCTGAACGAAGGCAGCGAGCTCTTCAACACAAGTCAATTACACAAATCTCCTTTCAACTGTCCAATTTAGTTAAACTTGTTGAAGCAATAAAACTTGCCCCGCGAGGTCCACTTAATCAAGCTGAAAAAATTCTTATGCTGCGACTGCCACCTAGCTATTGGTTATTTTGAACTTAACTGAGAATGAAGCTAAGCAGGTGTTTGTTAAGTACGGTATTCCAATTCCGAAAGGCATGTTGATCGCTGATTCCAAGCAAACCGCAGAAGCCGTAATCAACCTGAAGCCGCCTTACATGGTTAAGGCGCAAGTTCCCGCAGGTGGAAGAGGAAAAGCTGGAGGAATCATACCTGCCTCATCAATGCACGAGGCAGAAGAAGTCGCTGCCAAACTTCTTGGAGCACAAATAAAGAACCTTCCCGTCAAGAAAGTTCTAATCGAGGAAAAGCTGCCAGTAAAGAAAGAATTGTACTTTGGCATCACAGTCGACCGATTTAACCGTAGCTACGTTGCTTTAGCTTCAGGAATGGGCGGAGTAGAAATCGAAGAAGTAGCCGAGAAAACGCCTAAAGCCATCGTAAGGACCATTATTGATTTTCAATTGGGCATGCGTGCTTTTCAAGCATTAGCAGTGGCTAAGCAATTAGGCTACGGCGGAAGCCAACTTCTCGAATTGTCAGGTATTATTCAGAAACTTTATCAAGCATGCGTTGAAAGCGACGCTGAAATGGCGGAGATTAATCCCTTGGTGGAAACGGATGTTGGAAGTTTTGTGGCTGCTGACGCTCGAATGGTAATTGATGATAACGCGCTGTTTAGGCATCCGGAGTATGAGGCAAATGAAGTTCAAATGCTTTCGCCTGCGGAAGCTTTTGCTTCAAGGAATAATTTGGCTTACGTTAAGCTTGAGGGTGACATAGGGGTCGTCGGAAACGGCGCTGGGTTGGTAATGGCAACGCTCGATCTCCTGACTTTTTTCGGCGGCAAACCCGCGAATTTTTTAGATGTAGGCGGCGGAGCAAATATGGAAGCGATCAGGGCGGCTTTAGAAATCGTCCTCAGCGACCCAGATACAAAAGCAGTTTTGGTCAACGTTCTTGGCGGGATAACGCGTTGTGATGAGGTTGCAAGAGGCATAGTTGAAGCCCTCAAAGACACCAAGGCGAGGAAGCCGTTGGCTGTTAGACTAGTTGGCACAAACCAGATGGAAGGACAAAAAATTCTCTCTGATGCTGGCATAAGCGTTTTAGATAGCATGGAGAAAGCGGCAAGACGGGCAGTTGAGTTTGCGGCGGAGGAAAAGCGGTAATGGGAATTTTGGTTGACTCGAACACCAGAGCTATTGTTCAAGGTATCACTGGCAAACAAGGCAGCTACCAGACTAAACTTATGCTCGAATACGGCACGAAAATTGTTGCGGGAGTCGTCCCTGGCAAAGGTGAAACCAAAGTCAACGGATTGCCCGTTTTTGACACTGTAAGTGAGACTTTCGATGATTATTCACCCAATGCTTCGATAATTTTTGTGCCTGCGCAATTTGCGCATGACGCTGTTTTAGAAGCGATTGCCAACAAAATCAAAACAATCGTCGTAATTACTGAACATTTACCCATTAGAGACACAATAAATATCATGTTGTATGCGGCTCAATCGCAGGTTACGGTTATTGGTCCGAACACCCCAGGAATCATCACTCCCGGTGAATGCAAGCTTGGAATAATGCCAGCCGACGTTTTTGCGTCCGGCGGCGTAGGTTTGGTCTCAAGAAGCGGTACACTCACATACGAAATAGCCGCTGGGCTTACAGCCAAGGGTTTCGGGCAGTCAACCTGCGTCGGCGTCGGTGGCGACCCCGTCGCGGGCTTAAACTTCATTGAGGCCCTAGAACTGTTTAATGCTGACTCGAAAACGAAGGCTGTGGTTCTAATCGGCGAAATCGGTGGCAACATGGAAGAGCTAACGGCACAGTACATTGCCCAGACACACTATCCTAAGCCGGTTGTGGCTTACGTGGCTGGCCGTTTTGCACCAGAAGGCAAGCGCATGGGCCACGCGGGAGCTATCATAACGGGTAAGCAGGGGACGGCCCAAAGCAAGATTGACGCGTTTTCAAGCGTTGGAGTGAAGGTTGCTGAAATGCCAAGCGATGTTGCAGCTTTGTTGATCAATGAACTTGGGCATCCCTAAAAAACAAGTTACCGATAACTGTGTCGTTGAGCCCAAGCGCCAACTTGGGTTCCAAAAGATTTATCTTTAAACCTAAACAGACTACTAGATGACTGCCATGTTTTGAGCAGTTTTTTAGAGCGAGACGTTTTTATGAGCCAGAATAACTCCAGAAAAATTAGTTCCGAAGACCTTAAGCAGTTCGATGGGTCAAATGGAAAACCTTTATACGTTGTTTTCAAGGGCAAAATATACGACTTGACAACCAGCCAGCTTTGGCTTGAAGGCAAACACATGGGCATGCACGGCAGAACCGACGATTTAACTGAAGCAATAAAAACCGCTCCGCATGGCGAAGACAACGTTTACAGATTCCCGATTGTCGGCGAAATTGCCGAAGCGGTTATGCAGGCTCCAGTTGCCACGCCTGCAGTGGAAAAGCCTGTTGAGCCCCAAGTTCAGCCCGTAATCGGCACTTCTCCCGCAGTCATGGAGAGACGCACGTTCCTAAAGCTGGCAGCGGCGGCGGGAGGAGCAATAACGATCGCGGCACTGTTTTCAACCCTAAAAGCTGGAACTTTTGTGCCACCGCCGACCGCAACAGCAGCTTGGCCTGTGGTCACCGTTACAAACATAGGTAAGTTGACAAATCTCACACCAATAGTGTTCTATTACCCTTTAACCAGCACACCGAATTACCTTGTTAAGTTAGGGGTGGCAGCCACAGGTGGCATCGGACCTGAAAAAGACATAGTGGCCTTCAGCGCGATTTGCCAGCACTTGGGATGCGAGTACGGTTTCGTGGCTCCAGGCGGCTCACCACCCTGCAACTCCGCTTATAAGGTGGCTATTCCTATGGGCTACTGCTGCTGCCACGGCTCACAGTACGATTTCGTTCGTGGCGCGAAGGTGATTGGAGGCCCAGCTCCACGACCTGTGCCTATGGTTCAACTACAACTGAATTCAGCAACAGGAGATATAACCGCTGTTGGGATGCAGTCGCCAACGATTTTTGGGCATGGGCCGCCTGGAACCATGGATCCCGCGTTGGTTATGCAGTATGATTTGCAGGGTGGAGATTTAGTGACGCAATCCACTGTTTTGGGATGACTTGATTATGTCTGAAGAAATTGAGAAGAAGAATGCTTATGACAAACTTGTCGACTGGTTTGACGTGAAGTTCGGCTTCGCTAAGACTCCGCTTAAGCCGATTCCAGACTTTATGATGAACCCGATTTATTGGCTTGGCTTGCTGTTAGCGGTGACTTTCGGCTTGCAGGCTTTAACCGGGATCTTCATGCTTCTCTACTACGTCCCCACGCCTGCCCAAGCCTTCTCGTCGACAGCATCGATTATCAGTTCGGTGCCTCTTGGCTCGCTTGTTGAAACCTTCCACCTGTACACCGCCTACGCCATGATTATCTTAATGTTTTTGCATTTGGTCCGCAACTTTTTCGGCAGCGCACATAAAGGCAACAGGGATTTGATGTGGCTTGTCGGAATCGTATTAGCCGTCGTGGTGATTAGCTTCGGCGTGACAGGGTACCTTTTGCCGTGGACGGTGATTTCTAAGTCTGCAAGCGACGTCGCCATCGGATTCCTAAACTTCTTCCCGGTTGGAATTGCAAACCTGGGAAAGTTCGTGGCGGTAGGCTCCGGCAGCGATGCATCGGAGTTGACAACTTTCCTTCACATCCACACCGTTTTCCTTCCATTGGCGTTGATCGGGCTTTTAGGGTTGAAGATTTACATGTACGAGGTCCACGGCCCAATGTATGTGCCAGCATACGGGAAACCTGGAAAAGGCAAGTACAATAATTGGTTCCCAAAAATCTTCCTCTACTTTGTCATGCTTGCAAGCGCTTACGTGGCGATTTTGCTGGCTGCATCTTCTCTTTTCCCGCTTTCCTTGCCGCCTGCATACTCCGCGGCCACAGCCGGTGCCTACGTCGTCCAGCCTGATTGGTATCTGCTTTGGGTTTATCAACTCTTGAAAATCCAAGTTTTTGAAGGACCCGCAGCAGCTTACTTGATAGCTGCGCTGATTGCTTTCGGAGTGCTTCTTTTCCTTATGCCTTTCTACGACCGAAGCAAACGAAGAAACATCAGCCAAAGACCAGTCTACACTACAATCGGCTCGGTGCTAATAATTGAGCTTATTACGCTAACCATTTGGGGATACTTGACTCCTGGAATAATAATCCCAGACTACCAAGCCGTTTTGGTTTTAGGCGGAGTAGCTGTCGCAACTATCGCTGTGATATGGGCCGTTTATAGAATTAGACGAAAAACAAACGCAGCATCTATGCTGCCCGCGCAATCGACCACTAACTCCCTCTCAACCAACTCATCTGGAACGAGTCCTGCCTCCATAGTGCAGGCATCTGCTCAACCTAAGAAACAAAGGGTCAAGCTAGCTGGTCAGAGCCTATTCAATCCGTTCACTGCTGTCTTCGCAATTTTCCTTGCGGTTGCATCAGTTTCTTTAGCATCAGCCGTAAACATGCTACCCACCATCTTGGCGAACGGACCGTTTTTTGCCTTGGCTCTGAGCGCTTTTGCCGTTTCGTCTTTTTTCATGTGTCGGATGCTTCGGAAGTTTGTTTTATCGTATGAGGGAGCGGTGGCTAAATAATGAAGCGTGACTTTGACTCTTTGCGTGTCACTGCCTATTTCCTTTTGGTTTTTCTAATTGTTGTTGGAGTGGCAGTTTGGCTTTTGAACCTAATCAGTCAACAAAGGATTTTCGGTTTCTTGATGGGCGCTGAATTCGTTGCGTTCGCCATGCTCGTCTACCTTTTTTACATGGAAGACCCCGTAGCCGCCAAGAAAATATTATTCTCGGGGTTCGTTGCCTTAGGAATCCTAGTTGTATTAGCGGCTGCCGTTTTAGGAGGCATTGGTACACCTGCGACGTTGCCCAAACCCAATGTCTCAGTAACCCTCTACGCGGGGGAAGTTTCTCTTACACAGTACGGGTTCGGCAACGACGCAATCTCCATAACTTCGCCGGGTCCGACTTTAACCTTCACCGTTGGCGATGTTGTGAACATGACCGTTTTCAACGCGGGAACCATGCCTCATAATTGGGCGCTAGTCGCTTCCAAGGATACCTCAGGCAAAGTTCTGTTCGGCGCAGTAATCGACAGCGGTCAAGTCCCCATACCGCCTAACGAAACAGCATCGGTTGTTTTTAGAGTCACAAAATCGGGGAACTACTTCTACATTTGTCAGGTTGCGGGTCACGTTCAGTCAGGCATGTGGGGTAATGTGGTAGTGAATCCGTGACACAAAAAATCGCTGAAGAATTTTCTGCCTCGTGCCTATTTTTCTTTGCAAGCTTGCTCACTGGCCTAGTAAGCGTCATGGCGTTGAGTTTTGTTTGGGCAAAACAAAGAGCCGAAAAGCAACTTGAACCCCAAAAAACAGCGGGTTTCCTTGCCAATGAGCAAAGAGCACTGAATTTTTACAAAATATTTTCCTTTGCCTACGACATTTTGAACCCGTACCTGTATACTGATGCCATGCGCAGCGAAATTGTAAATCAAATCGAAAACGGCGCAAACCAGCGGGTGCTTGACGTCGGATGCGGAACAGGCTACACCACGTCAGGAGTTTTGAAGCGGAAAGACGTTTCGGAGGTTGTCGGTTTGGACATGAATCCCGTACAACTAAAAAGAGCCGTCAAGAACCTGCACTCAGAAAAGGGGAGAACGCTTATTTCAAGAGGCGACGCGGACAACTTGCCGTTCATCGACTCGTCTTTCGACGCGGTAATTTCTGTTGGAGCCGTCGAGTATTTTCAAGACCCTGAAAAAACGGTGAAAGAGCTGACTAGGGTCGCAAGACCTGGTGGAACCGTGATTGTGGGCGGTCCTGAATCGAGATGGTTCAGCAAGTTTGCTTTAAACAGGGTTTTCTATACGCCCTCACCCGAGGAAATGGAGAGTATTTTCGGCAAAGCGGACCTTGTCAGGGTGAAATCCCACTTGACGGGCGTGAAAACTTTTTTCGGAACAAACAAATACGTCGTGTTTGCAGTAGGGAAGAAACCAGAAAGCCCACGGTGAAAGGCAGCGAAACTTAAGCTCTTTTTCTTGTATTAAGCAGTGTCCAAGCTACCGGGGCATAAGCAGCCACCAACACCCCCAAGATGTAGGCGAGTTGAACTGGGTTGGCCATGTTCAAGATCCCTGCGACTGAGTAGCCTGCGATTAAACCGAAGCTGGTGACGCTGTGTGCCACTATCATATCGAGGTTAGCGGGAGCCATCAGCCGCGGGTTATCTTTATGCGCCCGAACGACCCTGATCGAGCGGATCACGAGGGGCAGTGAGAGCAAAGCGAAAAGTGTGTAGAGCGGTATGATGCCCAGCAAAGCGGAAGCAACGATTATGGCGTAAGTGCATATCCAACTCGCCACGTAAAGTTTGACGCCTGCCTCTTTGCCGTACCTTGCGACAAGCGTGAGTTTCCCGGCAGCCGTGTCCTCTGCGATATCGGGAATCTCGTTTATCACAATCATCGAGAACAGCATTACCCCCAAAGGCAAAGTCGCCAAAAACGCCTGCAGGGTCAGGGTTTGTGCTTGAACGTAAAAGGCGCCTAAACCTATTATTGAGCCAAAATTCACCAGTAGGGCAAGCTCGCCCAGCCCGTGGTGGCTGAAGCTTATGGGTGGAGCGGTGTAGAAGACAGCGCAAAATACGCCGAATACCCCGAATGCCAAGATAGGTAAGCCCCGGGTTAACGTTAGGTATAACCCCACAGCCAAAGTGACTAGGTAGCAGAGCGTGAAAGCTTTAAACATGCTCCTAGGCGCCAGAAGCCCGTTGCTCAGGGTCCCGCTGCCGCCCGAATACGGGTTCTTCTCGCCCGGCCCAAGCGTGTCCACGCTGTGCTTGTAGTCGAAGTAGTCGTCGGTCATGTTTAAGCCGATGTGATTGATGATAATGGCAACGAGCACAAGCAGAAAATAAAGCGGGGAAAACCCACTTTTAGTTGCCCAGCTAACTAAGCCGCCTAGGACAGCGGGAAAGATGCTGGGAGGAACAAAGTGGTAGCGGAAGGCGAGCCACCAGACTTTCGCTTTACTTGTTTTAGGTATGAACGTCATGACTATTCAATCCAGCAAGAAATGTTGGACTAATGGTTGACTATGAAATAAATCAACCAAATAAGTCCTTATTCAATGGGTTAGCGATAGCAGGCGCCAAAACGTCTGCGTCTAAACAACCTAACTGCGCTAACTATCTTGATAAAACTTTTGATTAAAAAACAAGAGCTATTGAGCCGCTTCTTGTGCTTTGCGTTTCCTGAAGAGGATGAACACGTGTCCTCTAACTTCAACCAACGCGGAATGGGTCTGCTCCGCGGCTTTAGACGCTATTGTCTGAGCCGTGTTACTTCCTTGCAAGGCTGCTGGCAAAATTCTGACCTTAACCATCTTGTTTTTCTCCAGTTGCTTTTCTATCTCTCCTGCGCACTGCTGGGTTAAGCCTTCTTTGCCGACCCAGATGGTTGGGTTCTCATCCTTAAGTACGTGCCTAACGTGACGTTTCATTCGTGTCTTTATTTTGCTCAAGATCCTCTTGCTCCTTTCTCTTTCTTAACATTATACGGATTTGATTGCCGCAGTTTAAGCAGGTTATTACAACATGAGGCTCCCTTTTCTGCTTTACCCTAAACCTACAATTATAGCCTTGTACGAGCAGCGCATTGCATTTTTTGCATGTTTGTCTCCGAAAGTCAATGGGCACACGGATTCTTGCAGCCATGGCGATCCTTCGAGCAGATTTAACGTACTGCATGGCTAATTTAGGGTCACTTACAGAAACATTCTTTGCCTCATCAAACAATGTTTGAATCCGCTGCCTCGCTATTTGCTTAACGCTGGTTTGCCTCATTTAGCCTTCACAAACAACCAATTGACATCAGGAAAATAACACTTGCGCCTTTAATCAGTTGTTTCCCCAAAGTTCAACTTTCAACCGTTTCAGCGCTTCATGAATCTCAAGCGGCTTGTTTTTCAGAGTCCGCTGGGCTTTTGAGGTGTCAAGCGACGAATCCATCGGTCGTTTTGCAGGCCACTTGAACTCCGAAGACAGAACGGGGTCGATAAGGGTTTTGTCCAAGTCAAATGTTTCAGCGATCAGTTGGGCAAACTGGAATCTGCTGACCCTTGTGACACCGCAAAGGTGGAAGGTCCCGGTTAAGCGTCGTTCAGCCGCTTCCAGAGTCATCTCTGCAAGATTAGTGTTTAGTGTGGGCGTGTTCCACTGATCAGTAACGATTTTCACGCGCTCTCCTTTGCGGAGCGTTTCGATTAGCCATAGGGCAAAGTTTACTTTTCCAGCTGCCGGAGTGGACCCGTAAATGACGCTTGGCCTACCTATGAGATATTCTGGCTGAGCATTGACCAACTCTTCAGCCTTGAGCTTGGTTAGCCCATAGTTATTAATCGGGTTAGGCGTATCCAACTCGGAGTAATTGCCTTTTTCGCCGTTAAAAACGTAATCCGTTGAAATGTAAATCAAAAAAGAACCCTCGCTCTTGGCTGCTTCGACGATGTTTCGGGTGCCTTCAACGTTGATTTTCCAGGCAAGCTCTTTGTTCAATTCACACTTATCGACGTCAGTCAGGGTCGCTGCGTGAACCACAACGTCGGGCTTAACGCGCCTAAACGCTTGGTCAACCAACTCTTTGTTTGAAACGTCAAATTTCACAAAGTTGCCGCAAACGGGAATCTCTTGGACATCACACGAGTAGACTTCAATGTTTCTTTCAAGTGCCATCTTCGCAAGTTTTGAGCCATAGAGACCGCTGGCTCCAGTGATTAGAAGTTTCAGTGGAATCCACCGAGCTTCCACGGTGTAGGATGAAGAATCACGTCGTTAGCGAACGGAGTCCACCAATGCTCGTTGTCGAGGTACCAGCGGACCGTGGACTCTAAAGATTCTTCAAAGCTACATTTCGGCAGCCAATTCAATGTCTTCCTTATTTTTGACGAATCCAAGCTGTACCTTGTATCGTGTCCAGGACGATCTTCAACAAAATTAATCAAACTCTCAGGTTTGCGCAGTGCAGCAAGGATTTTCTTTGCAATCTCTACGTTGGGAATTTCGTTTCCAGCTGAAATGTTATATACTTCACCGGCTTTGCCCTTCTCAAGAACCGTTGCGATTGCTTCACAGTGATCTTGGACGTATATCCAATCGCGGATGTTTTTGCCAGACCCGTAGATGGGTATTGGAAGATCCCTTTGGGCACGTATAATGGTTTTCGGAATAAGTTTCTCGGGTAATTGGTAGGGACCGAAATTGTTTGTGCAGCGGGTGATAGACACATTCAAGTTGTAAGTTCTATAGTACGAAAGGACAAACATGTCAGCGGCAGCTTTGGAAGCGGAGTAAGGATTGGACGGTTTAGGCGGCTCATCTTCAGTAAATGAACCTTCCAGCGCTTCACCGTAAACCTCATCAGTTGAAACCTGCAAAAGCCGGACTTTATGGTTATGCCTTCGTATTGCTTCTAAGACTGTGAAGGTGCCAATCGTGTTGTTCTGCAGAAACACGTTTGGGTCGGCGATACTTCTGTCCACATGAGTCTCCGCAGCAATGTTAACAATGGCGTCCACCTGATGGATGAGCCTGCTTATAAGCAATGGATTGCAAATGTCGCCTTTAATGAAGGTGTACCTTTTGTCGTTTTCAACATCATGCAGGTTAGCCGGGTTGGCACCTATACCTATCTTGTCGACGTTTATCAATTCATGATCAGGGCACTTCTCAAGGATGTACCGGCAAAAATTGCTGCCGATGAAACCTAAACCGCCAGTAACTAACAATCTCATGGTTGATCACTTGTGAGCCGGGAGATTCCAGTCCCAAGCTTTACCGACACGCATATCCGTTTTTTTGCCGTTTATAATTTTGGGGATAAGTGAGGGGTCATTCCAGGGTCTGCGTTCTTCGTCGGGGTTGGCGGGATCATAGAGGTTGGTTGTAAAGTACAGCAGTATAGCCAATTCGTCACCGAGCGCTTTAAAACCATGCCAGTAATGACCGGGAACGCGCACTAGCTGCAGGTTTAGTGCGCTTGAGATAACCTCGTTAAGTTCGTTGGTGTCTTCGTCGAAAGCGCAGATTTTTATTAATCCTTTAATCGCCAGGAAATAATCTGTTTGCCCTTTGAGATGCCTGTGCCATGCACGGATGACTCCGGGATAAGTAGATGAAAGATTCGCTTGCGCAACCGTGTCTTCACCGAACAGGTCCTTCCAGTCTTTGCGCATAACTTCAGTGAAAGAGCCGCGTTCATCTGGCAAACGATTTATTGGCTTTACCCGTATCCCCTCTAACATGACATTGCTTCCCTGCATTAATGCCTATAATAATATTTATAATAGTTGTTGTGTTCTCGGGTTAAACTTCTAGCTCCGAGTAGTCGCCTACATGCAGCTTGATGGTCCTGTTCCTCTGGTTCTTTGTCACTTTTGCGTTTTTTCCAATTAGACTGTCTTCCAGCCGCTCAATGTCTTTAACAATGACGTTTTCTTGTATAACGCAGTATTCGATGTTGGAGTTGACGACTTGCGACCCGTTGCCAACACTGGTGTATGGTCCAATGAATGAGTTTTCAATCAACGTGCCTCTTCCTATTACACATGGTCCTCTGATGGTACTATTCACAACTTTGGCTTCTGGCTCAATCTTAACTCTGCCGTCTATTGAACTGTTTATTACTTGCCCTTTTACGTCAAGCGTGATGTATTCATCGAGGATCTTCGCGTTTGCCGATAGAATATCGTCTTTTTTACCTGTGTCCAGCCACCAAGAATTCAAGATTTCAGCTTTGACCTTGAAACCCATGTTTATCATTTCTTGGATAGCATCAGTGATTTCCAGCTCTCCCCGCCAAGAGGGCTTTATCCGCTCTATCGCCTGGTGGATTTTGCCTGAGAAGAGATATGTGCCTATGATTGCAAGGTTACCCATCCGGGTCTGAGGCTTCTCAACCAATTTGAGTATGTTTCCTTTTTCATCAAGTTGAGCTATGCCAAAACTGGATGGGTTATCTACCTCTTTGAGGATGATGAGTCCATCAAGATGTTCACTTTTGAATTTCTTCACAAACGAATTTAGTCCTTGACCAGTAACGTTGTCACCGAGGCACATGACGAAAGAATCTTGCCCCAAAAACCGTTTAGCAGTCTTAACCGCATGCGCTAAACCAAGCGGCTCTTGAGGAATATAGGTAACATCAATGCCCCATGCTGAACCATCGTTAACGTAGTCCTTAACGTATTGTCCAGTCTCGGGCGCAGTGATTATGCCGACTTTCTTTATTGTGGTCGACGCGACCTGGTCAAGAACGTACCCTAATATGGGTTTGTTAGCCACTGGAATGAGCTGTTTTGCGCAAGTGAAAGTCAAAGGTCTAAGACGAGTGCCTTTTCCCCCGCTGAGAACAAGTGCTTTCATGTAAATCCCAAATGCTAGTTTTAGTTTCAATTATAACCTGCTTTTTCACTTAAAGCTTACGTTAAAACAACCATTTACCCCAAATATTTTCTACTAATCGGACGTTGCTTGTCTCGCAATCGAATAACGCGAATTAGACCCGCCCATTAATTTTTCAATGACATTTAACAGAAAACGTACGAGTCCTCGAAGAGGCCCGAGTGCATCTGAGATTTGACGAAGAGTAGTTAGGTCCCCTCTGTCGATGGTCCGGGTTACTATGGCAGCCAAAACGAAGATTATCGGGAAAACAATTATTCCTATGACTAACTGTTCCAGCGGGACTGAGACAAACCTGAACGCAGCTAGAGGTAACTTCGAAATCAGAATGTAGGTTGAACCGGCGGCTATGCCTGAAGACAACAGAATCTTAACGGAAGACAACCAATCCACTGACACCCCGAATTTCTTCTTAAGGAAGCTTAGCCCAACGAATAAACTTGGTAGACCAACAGTTAAAGAAGTAGCAATTAACCCCACCACACCGAACTGAGAAATTAACAGGAAACCAACGGGAACACCAATCCCAACTTGAAGAACAGAAAGGCCCAGGTTGAATTTTGTGAATCCTTGTCCCAGCAGCAAGTTGCTTATACTTAGGCTTCCCAAAGCAGCGTAAAGATAAGTAACTGAAAGTAACGCCAAGAACAATGGAGCCGAGGAATAACTGTTGCGGTATATGAATCCGACGCCGGGTTGCGCAAGCGCAATAACCAAGGCTGCGACTGGCACGACAATAAGCGAGGCATACTTTACCGAATATTGAAATACAGTTTTCAGGGTATCATGATCTTTTCGGTAGTCCAGTTTCGAGAAAGCGGGAAATAACATGGTTGTGACGGGCGTAGCGAAGAAAGTTATTAGAATCGAGAAATTTATGGCCAAGTTGTAGTTTCCGATCAGGGCGTTATTTGTTACGTAAAATGCCAGTATGTAACTGTAGAATGCCGTCAGTAATCCGGTAAGTATGGTACCGATCGAAACAGGAATGCCATATCCCAACATGGTTTTGATCGTCGAAATGATCTCAGTTCTTGTTGATGATTTAGGTAGCAATCTGTAGATACTCCACACTATAATTACTCCAGCTAGCCCAGCAATCAGGGCGGAAACGGTGTAACCTGTTATCGCTCCTAGAGTCCCAAAACCTAACAGTACAAGTCCAATTATCAAACCAGTTTTGATGGTTGACTGAATTATCAGCATGAAGCTGTAGTAGTGCATTATTTCCAGTCCGGTGAAAGCGGCAGTTGCGGAGTTCACCAGCGCCCCCGATAGGATAAAGAACGAGGCGATTTGAATTAACGGAACTATTGTGGGACGGTGCAGACTTGAGGCTATAAAAGGAGAAAGAGCAAATGAGAGGAGAGAAAGCGATAAGCCTAGCGCAATCTCGAAAACTAAACCTGAGACTATGATGCCTCTTATTCTTGTTTTGTCTTCAACGTTGTACTGCGCGGAGTATTTTACCATAGCTGAGTTTACTCCGCAATCACGAAATGTGGCGATTAGTGTCGGTCCGACGAGGGCTATTGAGTATAAACCGTAGTTTTGTGCACCAAGAATGTAAGTGATTGCCAAGATTCCTACGAAAGAGATGACCGTGGAGGCAATTAGGCCCCACATAAGGTTGAAGCCGCCTCTTGCTGAAACCTTCGCCATCTCTGTGCCTTTACTCATGATTTTTCCCAAGTTTGTTCTCAAATGTGAAGTTAAACTATCGATTGGGTACCCTTGCGTTTATCGCTTTTGGTTCAAAGCACCAAATTCAGAATTTAAAAGAAAATGCATTAAAATTTGCGTGCGAGAGTTTGAACGTACACATTGTTTCTTCTCAGGTTTTTTCAGGCATTCAAGTTCGCTTACAAAATGAATTTTGTTTCTTGTTAGCTGCCTAAGCCTAAGGCGACGAATTTGAGTTTCTTGCTGTATTTTTCGGGGTCGTATATGCGTCTTCCATCTATGAGTATAGGCTGCTTCATGTTCTTAGTATAGTCTTCAGGAGTAAGTTCTTTGAATTCCTTCCATTCAGTGACAATAATGGCGCAGTCCGCGTTTTTGATGCAGTCAAGCCCTGAAGCGGCATAGCGGATTTTGCCCTTAAAAATGAATTTTGCTGTTTGCGAGGCGACTGGGTCGTAGGCTGTTACGTCTGCCCCCTCTTTTAACAGCTGATTTATTATGGGGACAACTCGGGCTTCTCTCATGTCGTCAGTGTTGGGTTTGAATGCCAACCCTAAGATGGCGATTCTTTTGCCTTCTAAACTGCCGAGTTGCTGTTTGCAGAATTCTACGGCTTTGAGAGGTTGCGTGTGGTTTAAGTTTTCAACTGATTCCAAAAGATCAGGGGTATAGCCTAAGTTTTTTGAGCATGCCATTAAGGCTCTCACGTCTTTAGGGAGACAGGAACCGCCATAACCTAAGCCCGCATCTAGGAATTTGGATCCAATGCGTTTATCTAAACCTATGGCTGCCGCAACCACTTTAACATCCACACCGGGTATTTTTTCGCAAATGTTGGCTATTGTATTGATGAAGCTGATTTTTGTGGCTAACATGGCGTTGCTCGCGTATTTGATGAGTTCAGCTGTGGACAGGGTCGTTCTGATTAATGGGGGCATTTTGGCGCTGTAGAAGTCTCGGTATAAATCTTCTACGGCGTCGCCTGATCTTTTGTCATAGGAGCCTATTACGACGCGGTCAGCGTTTAGGGTATCTTCGAATGCGAATCCTTCACGTAGAAATTCGGGTTTCATGCATAGGCCAAAATGTGCCCCACAGGATTTGAGCGATTCCTTTTCAAGTATTGGTTTCACGATGTTTTGGGTCGTCCCCGGAATAACTGTGCTCTTGATTATTGTGATGTGGTAGTTGGTTTTCTTGATAAGCGCTTTGCCGATGTCGTGCGCGGCTAACTCGACGTATTTGAGGTCTATGCCTCCATCGTTCTTGCTTGGAGTCCCAACCGTGACAAAAGTAAAGTCTGATTCGACGACAACTTTTTCGGTTTGATTAACAACGCATTTCAAATTGCCGCTCTCAACGCTTGCCTTAAGTTTTTCCTCAAGCCCGGGCTCATGAAAGGGTGGGATTCCTTGATTGATTTTTCTTGCCTTTGCCCTATCTACTTCACAGGCTGTAACTTTGTAGCCTTTGCTTGAGAAACCCACTGCCGTGCATAAGCCAACGTAACCTGCGCCTATGATGGAGATTTTCGGCTGGTTTTTCAAGAGGTAAGCCTCGGACGGGCGTTAATTTGAATTTAATAATCAGGTTAAATATATATGGGTTCATACTAAAAGAGAAAGGCAAAGGGCGAGGTCTATGATCCGTAAGGTTATCGTCCCAGCTGCAGGGTTGGGCACGCGGCTACTTCCAGCCACTAAAGAACAGCCTAAAGAGATGCTGCCGATTTTCACAAAGACACCTCTCGGCGATCTGGTGGTGAAGCCTGTCGTGCAACTGGTTTTTGAGCAGTTATATGACGCTGGACTGCGTGAGTTTTGTTATGTTGTCGGCAGAGGTAAACGCGCCATAGAGGATCATTTTACTCCTGATGAACACTGTATCAAAACGCTGGAAAGCCTAGGGAAAAGCGGGCAAGCTGTTGATCTTAAGAGTTTTTATGACAAGCTTAATTCTTCCACGACGATGTGGGTTAATCAACCTGAGCCAAAAGGTTTTGGCAACGCAGTTTTGATGGCTGAACCTTTCGTTGGGAATGAAAGCTGCCTTGTTCACGCAGGGGACAGTTGCATAATTTCGAAAGATATGGATTATTTGAAAAAGTTGGTTGAAGCTTTTGAGCGGCTGAAGGCGGACGCGGCATTCGTTGTTTTGGATATTGAGAATCCCAAGAAATATGGGGTTGTTGAAGGTGACGAGGTAGAGCCTGGGATAATTAGTGTTAGGGCAGTGGTTGAGAAACCTGAGAAGCCCAAGACGCGTTGGGCAATTATAGCCATATACGCTTTTCAGCCTGTAATCTTCAAGGCGTTGGAAAACACAAGGCCGGGAAAGAACGGCGAGATCCAGCTTACCGACGCAATCCAAAAGCTAGTTGACTGGGGTTTGAAGGTGTACGCTGTAAAGCTTGAAAACAGCTACGGTCATCTGGATATTGGCAGTCCAGAAGGATATTGGCAATCTTTGGAACTGTCTCATCGCGTTTTATAGGAGACCAATTCCTTGTGGATAAAAAATCATGGAAAATCTAGAAGAGATAAAGGCGCGGCTTAATTCACTTTTTCATTATTGCTGCTTGGTAGTTCTCCCGAAGGTCCACATGACTATTTCAAAGAGTTATTCAAGATTGCAACCTAAAATTTAAATTATGATTTACTCACATGTTGCTTGTACCATTCAACAGTTTTTTCTAATCCTTCAGCAAAATCCATTTTAGCCTCAAACCCAAACTCTGCTCTTGCTCTCGTTACATCTAAACATCTTCGTGGTTGACCATCTGGTTTAGAAGTATCCCAGATTATTTGGCCCTTGAATCCTGAAATTTTGGCTACAGTGCCTACAAGCTCTTTTATCGTTATTTCTTTTCCTGCTCCGAGGTTAACCGGGGCTGGCTTATCATATTTTTCTGCAGCGGTTATAATTCCTTCTGCCGCATCGTCTACGTACAAAAATTCCCGTGATGCTGCACCTGTTCCCCAAACCACTACTTTTTCTTCTCCCTTTTCAGTTGCATCTACGAATTTTTTTATAACAGCCGGAATAACATGTGATGATTCAGGATTAAAGTTATCACCAGGCCCATAGAGGTTTACAGGGAGTAAATAGATAATGTTCATACCATATTGTTGCCTGTACGCTTGGGCCATCACAAGAAGTGCTTTCTTAGCAATGCCGTACGGGGCATTTGTTTCCTCAGGATATCCGTTCCACAGATCATCCTCTCTAAATGGTACGGGCGTAAATTTCGGATACGCACATACTGTTCCAATTTGAACGAATTTCTTTGCTTTAGAAATTCTAGCGGCTTCTATGAGCTGGGTACCCATCAGGATATTATCGTAAAACAGCGCTCCAGGATATTTCTGATTATACCCTATCCCGCCTACACGTGCAGCAAGATGAATAACTACGTCAGCGTTTTCCACAACTTTTTGGCAATTATCCCATATTCTTAAATCGAAATCTCGGCTTCGCGGAATGAAAATTTGATTTGGACGAACCTCCCTTTTGTGAAGTAGATTTTCAACTATATGATTGCCTAAGAATCCAGCGCCACCTGTTAATAAGATCTTTTTATCCTTCCAAAAGATTGTCAATCTATTTTCCACCATCGATTTGGAAAGTTTTTACGCAGTATTTTGTCGCCTTCCCCCATAGGCTTTAATCCGATTTTGCGCATGTCGGCATCAACCATAATCTTGACCAAGTCTTTGAACCGTATCTTGGGTTCCCACCCAAGAACTTTCTTGATTTTTCTTGAGTCAGCAGCGAGATCTTCCGTTTCAGTTGGTCTAAAATATTTCTGGTCAGTTTTTACAAATTCTTCCCAGTTCAACCCGGCGTAGCAGAACGCTTGTTCGACAAACTCTTGCACAGAATGCTGCTCCCCAGTCCCTACGACGAAATCATCTGCTTTGTCTTGTTGAAGAATTTGCCACATAACTTCAACATATTCTGGAGCAAAGCCCCAGTCTCGCTTAGGTTCAAGATTACCGAGAAATAATGCTTGCTGTTTTTTGGCGACGATATTTGCAATTGCCATAGTAATTTTTCTGGTAACAAATATTTCACCTCTACGCGGTGATTCATGGTTAAAAAGAATACCATTGCAAGCAAACAGTTTATAGCCCAGCCGATAATTTTTGGTCATCCAAAAGGCATAAACTTTGGCCGCAGCATAGGGACTTGTTGGAGAAAAGGGTGTATTTTCGTTTTGAGGAGAAGAAGCTCGCCCAAACATTTCACTGCTAGACGCTTGATAGTACTTTATGTTATTTCCGCTACGTCTTATTGACTCGAGTATTCTAGTGGAGCCTAGAGCAGTTACGTTTGCGGTATATTCTGGCATACTGAAACTTACTTTAACATGACTTTGAGCGGCTAAATGATATACTTCCTCAGGTTTGACATTGTAGAGAATATCTGAAACTTGTTCAGAGTCAGATAAATCGCCATAGTGCAAGAAAAGTCTTGCGTTTAGTTCGTGAGGATCGACATATATATGATTAATTCTTTCTGTGTTAAATGTGCTTGCTCGCCTTATAATTCCATGCACTTCATAGTCCTTTGAAAGCAAAAACTCAGCCAAATAAGAACCATCTTGTCCGGTGATTCCCGTAATCAGTGCTTTCTTCATTCATGCTCACTGTCTTAAGATTTGTCCTTCGGGTTATTTTAACATTGTATAAATGGGATTTGTGAGGTTATGAAGTTTCAGAAAAAGGCTTTCAGTAAATTTTTGAGGAACAGTAAATCTATCTTAGTTATCAATTAGAAAAATATTTTCCGCAAATTACCAGAAATTTTCAATTTTAACAATTAGCTAATGTTCCTTTTAGAAAAGAAATAATTTTATCCACTTCAGGAATTGTCAAGTCTGGATAAATTGGAAGACACAAAATTCCATTTGATATTTTGCATGAATTTATTAATCGATATTCATTAACCAAATCATCTTTATTTCCTTTAAAATAATCAAAGTCAACAGTAAGAGGGAAGAAATACTTCCTCGATTTGATTTGATGCTTGAGAAGCACTGAATAGATTTTGTCTCTCTTTTCCTTGCTTTCAAAACAAACAGGCATGTAACTGTAATTGTATTTTGAAGAGATAATCTTCTGGAATTTTATGCCGCTTAGCCGCGACAATTCTTCGACATAATGTTCGTAAAGCAGTCGTCTGCGCCCAATTGCTCCCTCAACAGTTTCGAGATTACACAAACCCATTGCAGCTTGAAACTCACTCATCTTAGCATTAGTACCAGGAAGAACAACCTCTTCCTCAGACTTGATACCATGATTTCTCATAAGAATTAGCGTTTCAAATATTTTTTCTTCTTTAGCAACAACCGCACCGCCCTCAATCGTATTAAAAACTTTGGTAGCATGAAAACTCAATGTCGAAGCGTCACCAAAGTCGGTTATAGGCTGATTCTCGTACTCGACTCCAAAGGCATGAGCAGCGTCGTAAATGATTTTTAAGTTATGTTTATCTGCAATTTCTTGCAAGTGATTTACATAACAAGGATTACCATAAACATGGACAGGAAGTATAGCCGTAGTCTTATTAGTTATTTTCTTTTCCACATCAATTGGGTCAATATTGTAGGTTGTTGGATCTATATCTGCAAAAACGGGAGTTAATCCTTCCCATAGCAAAACATTTGTAGTTGCAGCAAACGTAAAGGGAGTTGTAATAACTTCACCTTTGATGCCAAATGCTTTCAACGCAGTGTGAAGAGTCAGAGTACCATTCGACATGAGCACTAGGTTTTTGACCTTTAGATAATCTTCTAATTTTCTCCTAAGTAATTGTACAAACTCACCGTCGTTTGTCAACCAACAATTGGCCCATATTTTTCTCAAGTAATAAATATATTTATCGATAGGCGGCAAATCAGTTCTAGTCACATTTATTAACGGAGACCCGACCTGTTTTTTTGGTTCGATAGATTTCGCTTCGCCGTTATTGATCAAAAAACGAATCTCCCTTCATTGCTTCAACCGTGTAATGAATAGGCATAAGATCCCGTTTCGGGGTGGGAAGGGATTTTATTTTTACACTTGAAAATTCTGAAAGCAACGTCCTTAAGCCATATTCGCTAAAACGCCAGCAATCAGGCAACGGACCATGAATCCGAAAATTAAAAGGGACCGTTAAAAGCAAAATACCCCCTGGCTTCAATAATCTCAAAATTTCTTTGATCGCTGAAAAAGGATTCAAAGTATGTTCTATAACTTCCGTGCAAACTACTACATCGAACTTTCCATCAGGCATAAATCTATTGTATTTGGTAATATCGGCAATATACTTTGCCCCTGAATTTGGGTCAATATCCAGGGTCTCAATTTTGGCTTTTTTAAAATAAGCCTTTGCACCCTCGTGAATCTGTGGAGCAATATCTAAAACCAAACGTTCTGGAGAATCATATTTTTCAGCAGCAACTATTAAAAATCTACTTATGTTATTCCGAATTTTAGTATAACATTCTCGGTCGAATTTGCTCACTACGGCGCGCTTAGTATTCATTTAAACCCGCTCGTCAAACAATAATTCAATCATGCTACAATCGAAAGTAGGTATTTTAAGTTTAGAAAAAACTGATTTGCGCTCGGAAAAACTGTCATCAATGAAAATTGCATCTTCTGGGTCAATAAAATCTGCTTTAGATTCATTCTTACGAAGCCAAATAACTTCATCGAAAATATTTCCAAGTCGCCATTTCTTGAGGGTAGGACCAAGTTTGTCAGCAGATTTTGTTATTAAGATAATTTTGCAACCTTTATTAATTGCTTGAAACAAAAAACTGATTAGACAAGTATTCACTTTGTCGTCAATAATTAAAGTGTCATCCAAATCGACGTACACCTTGTTGTATCGGATATTGTGCTTGTATCTATTAATTAAGGCGCGATCGATTTCAAGATCATAACTATTTGCCATTATCTCTATGTTCAAGGCTTCTGCTTCATAAATACTTAACAACGGGAAATTGACGCCCAATACCCTGTTCGTTGCCATAGTTCCACTAATTCTTGGAGCGATTTCAAGCAATTTTACGATTCCCGAATTTGAAATCTTCAATTGAAAGAACCAAGCACCATGAAATTCCAATTCCTTTGAAATGATATTTGCAATTTTTTGAAATTCCATATTGGTCTTGTTATCTATCGGTTTGCTATTCATCGATATTCCTGCTTTGATTCGGACTCTTTCTCTGCCTCTGCAGAAAAGTAGACCTTTCCGTCTATCCGTGAAACAATCTACCGTGTATTCTTTACCAGGGAGATATTCTAAAATCAATAAATCCGGGGTATTTTCCAAAATCATTTCAAGAGCTTTTGGATTTTCTACTTTAGAAGCATCTTGGGAGCCTTGACCTCTGTCAGGTTTTACGAATACAGGGAAATCGGTAACATCAGAAGGGTCATTAAAAACCTTGGGAACAGGTAACAAGTCTTTGAATTTTTCGTAAGTCCTGGATTTATATCTACATATCAAACAAGTTTCTAAAGGAGAAGAAATTATTCTTGCTTTAATATTTTTACTGTTTTGAACCAAAGCTAAAATTATATCATCGTAAGCTGGAAATAAATAGTCTATTTTGTACTTTTCTGTTAAATCATTTAAAGTTCTAATCCATGCGCCCTCGTAAATACTAGGAATTATGAAATGATTATTAAAAACAAATGAAGCATGATTTGATACATCGCTCCCTGCCGAATAAAGCTGAACGTCTTTACAGAACTGAAGAGATTTGTGTATTTCTAATCCGATTTCAGAGCCACCCGGAAATATTAACACGTTTTTCTTGTCCAAAGTCTAACGCCTCAAGATAGTGACCAAAGAAACCAAAGCACGATTTTTTGTACGCTACTTATAAGTGTAGTCTCCTTTTAAGAAAGATTTTAGATTCTTTAGGTATTCGTTATATTCATAGTGTTTATGACAAAGTTCAAATTGCTCACTTTGATAATCTTTGTAATTTTCTTCATTATCAAGATACTTTAGGTCAAAACCAATTTTCTCAATCAGAGCATCGTAATCACCGTAAACGGTTCGGAGCGATCTAAAATCTTCCGTAAAAAAGGACGGATTATAAACGCTAAAGCTAATTCCGCCACTAAATATGGGTTCAACAAAATAACCATCTAAACCTTCGCCGAAGGTCAAAGCCCATTTTGCCTTTGAAATAGTTGCTTTGTACTCTTGGTAGGTCATTTTACGGATTGTTTGAAGTTTAAGATGGGGAAATTGCCGTGCAATCAGATTAAGTACTTCGGATCTCCGTGGGTGCAAATCGGGTGAAATTATCATCAAGTTTTCTTTTTCACAGTAATTTTTAAAATGATATTTCTCTGGACTTACAAAAACTGATAGACCATGCAAAGGAAAACCGAGTTTATTCCTGAGCTCAATTGTGGAATATTTTGAATGACCCGTAGTGCAAGTCAATTTTCCAAATCGACCTAATTTCTCTATGTATTTCATGGAGGGCAGAGAGTCTATATTTTGAATCATTATGTTAATTTGAATATTTTTTATTCGTTTTAAACTAAGATAGTCATTACGAGAAAGACTTAACAAGAATTTAGGGATTGCGTGTTCAGGAATATGCAGTTGTAAGTTTTCAAGTTTGTCAAAATAAGTTAACACTTGTGAAAAGCTGAACATGATATTATCATTTTCAAATTTAGAATATTTCAGTAATGGGGGATCGCACGGATAATTGCACAGAAGAGTTTCAGCATTGTGTATATGTTTAAGTTTATTGGTTTCTTCGAAAATTGATGAAATCGACAAAATACCTCCATTCACTATATCAAGCCCTGGTGCCAAAAAAATAATCAGTCTCTTAGTGTTTTTGCTATAATTAGTCTCCAGCAATTGCTTTTGATTCGCACGTACTCTGCGAGCCCTCGGTGAAAGCGAAAAGACCCGCCCATTAATCAAATCAACAATTTCAATAACTGGTTGCGTCAATTTCACCGGAATCCGTGGAAACCAGTCCCTTAGATAGTCTCTTGCGCTTTTCATTGCGTTTTACTCTTTTTCCAAATATTTATTATTCATTTTGCAACAAACAGATATAATAATACTTTGCGAGAAAAAAATCAATTGCTGGATAGTACCTGTAAGGGCCTCAATAATCCTGCCCGTAGGTCAATCAGTTTATCATATCTGTTTTCAACCAAATGTGAGTTGAAGTATAAAATACTGAGTTGGGTTTAAGCAGGCAGAACAATTTGTCCTAATAAACGGAAGGCTTAGAATGATAGGAAAAAGTCCCATAGCGACGTTATGGGTTAATGTATTTATTAAGAAAGCTGAAGAAAAGCAAGACTTGAAAGTGAGAAAGCATGGAGGAAAATCTGGTACAATTACTTTAAGGATTTGTTGGATTTTGGATTGGTTGTTTGCAGATTGAAAGGAACCCGAAGGAATAATCGTCTTCTGCAGTGATAAAGTTTGAAAGAGATAAATTGGGAACTTTTTTGTCTCTGCTTTCTTTCTGCCTGACACCTTTGTATATAATGTCTTGCCCCAACATGGTTACATTTCGAAAGTAATGTTTCAAAAGCCGTTCCGTTCAAATTCTTCCCGTTGTAATTCCCCAATGTGGAAAGGATTAAATGACCACAATGCAGTTCTTTTTCCGTTTGGACAACCTATATATGCTGTTCTATTTGGATTAAGCACTCTCGCAATCTCCGCCATGAATCTGTGTTGGCATAGTTCATTCATGTGCTCCAAGACGTCGAAACTAATGACAGCATCGAAAGCACCTGAATCGAAATCAAGTTTTGTAACATCCATCTCTTTAAACTTTAGATTTGGAGTTTTAAAATTTTTCAAATCATATTCTATAGCCACTCTAGATATATCTACGCCGATAATCGATTTTGCGCCGCTCACAGCAAGATGATGGGTTCCGTATCCAGCACCACAACCTGCATCTAAGCAGACACAGTCACTTACATAAGGAAGAACCCATTGGTATCTGTGAACATGTGCCAATACCACGAAATCATGACTCGCACACGCCGACTGCCATTTTTCAATAACAAGACGTTCATCATCACCGCTTACTCTCATGTTTTGAATAAAATGAGGCAGAGAAGGCAGTTTGGTAATAAGTTGAACTGGATGCTTAAGACCCCACATCAACAGGTCAAATTTGCTCATGCAATTCACTAACCTCAGTTTTCACGGGTAATTGTTAAAATAGCTTTTGTTAGTTTAGAGGGTGCTAATAAACGTTAACTAATCTCAGTAAACTCAACAATAATAACTTGAAGAGTAGTTAAATGTCATGCCGTTAGGAACAAATAAGAAAGTCTAGTCTTAACCATTTTGGTCGTAATTGTTTTGTCGTTAACTACACGATTTTTTTGCAATATTTGTCTTCGGCTTAAAATATATTTGTAGTTCTTGATAATCCAACAAAAAGCATTTAGAATTGCAATTGATCTTTGGGTATCATTAAGTGAAAAAAACAAGAAGCCGCATATTTCTATGCTTGCAAGTTTTGGCAGGTTTCTAGCAATGTTCAATTTTTCATAATTAGTTAGCAATATAGCAAATCTATTTTTGGTCTGATGAAAAACAAAAAAAGGAATCACCCCGTCCTTATGTGTTATTCCGCCTCTTGCGTGAAAGGAGAGAGCCAAATTGCTTACAACTAATTTATAGCCCTTCATACGCAAACGCCAAGACAAATCCAAATCTTCACAATAAAAAACGAATGAACTATCAAAAAGCTGTGAGCCCATTTTCACTTCATCAATGGTTTTTTTCTTTATAAGAAACGCTGCACCATCTGCATAAAATATTTCTTCAAATAAACTGTAGTTTTCTTTATCCTTGAGGCCATTATTTTTAAGGTATGAAAAGCCTAAATTATCTACTTCACCACCGAGACTATCTATAATTGTGGGTTTTGTAAGCTGCATCAATTTACTCTGAACGGCACCGATTGAATTGTCTGTTTCTGCAATAGATACCAAATGCTTCAAACAATTTTCGTCAACAACAACATCAGGATTTAAGAAAAATAAGTATTCAGCTTTTGGATTTACAAAACATAAACTTCTGTTATATCCCTCCGCGTATCCAAAATTTTCAGCATTTGAGAAAAATTTTATTCGAGCATCATATGAAAACAAAAGCTTTGCATTAACAAAACTGTTATCGGTGGAGCAATTGTCCAACAAAATGACTTCAAATGCTGGGTAGGACAATTTAAGAACAGAAGAAAGACAGCCCGCCAAATATTTATCACCGTTAAAATTGAGAATTATTATAGAAACATATGGCATGCTTCTTAGCATATAAAGTAACTCTCATGCAGTCCAGTTTTTGTAAGGTGCAATGTGTAATGCAGCATTAAGAAGATCATCTAACATATTGTTATCTGATCCCGAAAACTCGGCAGAACCAAGTCTAATAAAATCTCCTGAATTTTTCCCGTCTGCTGCGGGAAAGACCTTTACCCAACTACTTGCCATGGAAGAATTAACGACATTTGCCAAAACATAACTTACTTCAGAAGAACTTATGGGATAAAGGGCTGAATAATTTGAAGATATTCCCCATGCAACACCCTCATTTGTCACCGATGTACTGGATGCATTATAGCTATTGCTAAAATCTGACTGCACCCCGAGAATATTTATTGAAACCTGCTCTGGCAAAGTTGTGAAAGGTCCATCGCTGTGACCCTCATAGAGAAATGGAGCGTCGCCAATCCAGACTACTCTCCCTCCTGCATTGAGAAAGCTACGCACGAGGGAAGTTGAATCCTGACTTGTTAATATTGTATCTGGAACTGTGCCCGTAGGCAAAACTAGAACTGATTCGCTGGCTGAATTATTCTCGATTGAATTAGTCATCCATTCATTCAATTTATCAGCATCGAGGCCTGCAAATTCATTTGATTGCAGAAACGTGACAATCCCAGTAAGGTTTTGCACCCCTGAAGTTGGATATTTGGAATCAAAGAAGTAGACTTTTGTTAAAGATTCTGCAGTATCTAGCATTTCGTCTGCAAGTGTGCTGTTAAATTTAATTAACTCTGCATTTCCAACCTGTTTTTCGAGGGAAAAGTACGGGGCTTCTAGCAAATTTTGTGGATTAAAAGTGAATCGTGATGAATCGTTTTGCCCATAGGTTAAATCTTCAGATCCAATGTAAACATACGAAATATTGTAATACAATAATGAGTCTAATAGTGATATACCAGCGGGTCTTTCCTTAAGTGCGGTTAGAAGGTTTTCATATTTTGCGGAAAAACTGTCTAAACTGTACGGGTATATTGTCTTTCTCTGCGCTATCGAAGTTACATATTGTCCAGAATCACCGCTGCTCACTAACACTATTGAATCCATAGGAGTATTAGTTTTCATCCATAGCATGAGGGTTATATCATTCGGACCTAAAACGTCGTATGTCTTTAGATCTGCTTTCACAACGTTAATTTGACCCTCAAATTCTCGGAAACCGACTACAAAAATATTTCCAAACAAAAGCAAAAGAATAAGTATAGCATATAATTTTCTATGAGATGCTCGAAGGCTGCGATTTGCTTTCATGGAAACGCATTTTAACAATAGATCAATGCTAAAAAATAAAAGATAGATTGATACTGCGGCAAGTAAAATACTAGGTATCAAGATAAATGAAAAAACTCGTTGTGACGGAAACAAATCGTAACCTATAAAAATAATTCTTTTGTTACTCAAAAAAAGCAAATAGAAGAACAATAATCCCATCAAACTCATTATCAATAAAGCAGGTTTCAGCAGGAAATTAGGCAACATTGTTTTTACACGCTTTGATTTCAGACAAAACAATGCAAGTACCGGAACTGCAATTATTGAAATGAATGTAAATATGAGCACTGTGCCAAACTGTGTTACAAGCAAATTAGGCAAAAAATTTGACAAAATCAAGTGCCTAATAGCGGTGTCAGTTAACAGGTTTGGAATATCAACCAAGATGGCACCACTTGGAATATCTGAAGCATAACCACCATTGTTGGAAGAGAAAATAATATGATAAAGTGAGTTGAAATAAGGTAAAACAAATAAAAGTGGAACTAAAGCAATTAAAAATGATCCGATCTTTCGTCTAGATATATATGAAAAGAAGCTTTTAATATTCTCAACGAAATTAGCCTTCGCATAATACGTTTTTCTGATAAGGGTAAATGATACGATTATGAGGAACCAAAAGAAAATGAAAAGCATCGAAACGGAATAGACTTCTATAGAGAAATAAACAAAAAGTGCCAATAGGAACAAAGAAGAGAATCTTGCACTTTGACTTTCGAAAGGAAGTAACACAACTCCTAAACTCGAAATGCAGATATAGATCGAAAAAATGAAGGGAACACCACTCCAACCCAATACTTGCCAGATCACTGTCCCGCTAACCAAAAAGACAGAGCAAAAGCTAGCTATTAATGCTACAATCGAATTTTTGAACAAACTTTTGGCCGACGAATAGAAAGAAAGGGCAATTAGACCTGGAAACAAAGACATAAATAAAGGCACAATTTGATAAATCGGTATTCCAAGAATTGTTGCAATGAAGGCACCGATACTATAAAAGCCCATGCCATAAGTCTGCTGAAAAGCGGCATAAGGTGCGGTTGTGCCTCCAAGTAATGCATGAGGATTGGCTAAAGTTACTCTAAGCATAAAAGTGTGGAACGCGCCATCATCGGCGGTGGATCCGTAATAACCTGAAATCAAAGAACTTGATAGTAGCCACGCGGCAACCAGTATTACAAATATTGTAAGGAATACTAAAAGTTCACGTCTTTCATGCAGAATTCCAATTTTAAGAGCCCCATTCTTCTCTTCTCTTACCAGAAGCAAAAATACCCCAATTATTGTAACAGTTAGGAGAACGTACGAGCTAAATCGAATTGTAATTCCACCTAAAGAAAAGAGTTCCAAAAAAATCGAGGCAAACGCCATTCCCATTATTATCTTGAGATTTAGTTTTTGAATAAAATCTAACTTAACTAGAGATCTTTGAGCAAAAAGATTAGTAATAAGGTGCCCCATCAAAAAGAAAATGGTACATGAGAGAAAAATGAAGGATAGAGGACTAAGAAGCCCTATAGGAAGAACATTAAACACTTTTCTATTCACACATTGTTATAGAACGGTATAATTCCAAATGTCTCAAAGCAGCTTTATTCCAATTAAATTCGCTTGCTTTTGATATTGCTCGTGCACCTAGTCGATCTCGCACGTCAGGATTATTAATCAGAAATAGAATAGAATCACGCAACGCAGCTCTGTCCCCTTGCCTAAGCAAGAAACCCAAATCTTTGGCTATTATTTGTTGAAAATCTCCTGTTGAATAAGCAATGACTGGAAGTCCGCACGCCATTGCTTCCACGACAGAGAGACCAAATCCTTCTATTTCTGAAACGTGAACATAAACATCGGAGGCATTTAATAATTCCGCCAGAAGTGGTTCAGGAATACTTTCAAAATGAAGGATTCTTAAAGATTGTTTTTTCGCGAGGTCCAATATATCAGGCAAACACTCACCTTTACCTACTAAGATCAGAACAGCATTTTGAATTCCTGATAGTGCTTTAACAATATCAATTTGTCTCTTATGCCTAACCAATCGTCCCACACTAATAACGACAAAAGATTCGTTTATCTGATATTCATTGCGGGTCTTTTCTCTGATAAGTCGATTGCTAGTAAAAATGTCACTCACTCCATGATAAATCACCGAGACTTTTTCGGAGTCTAAACCTTTCCTTAATAAAGCCTGTTTAGTAGCGTAAGATGGAACAATAACGTGTTTCGCTCGCTTACACTGATAATATTCGAAGAGACCAAAAGCGGAATAGCGTATTCCTAATCGAGAATAATCATGGTGGTAGGTTTCGACTATGTTGGGGTGCGTGACAAGAAACCCAGCACCCTCATTTGAATGGACAACATCGTACTTTCTAAAATCCAAAACTGCGTTATTTGCCATAAGAAGCAATGGACCTAAATTTAGCACCCTAAAATTCGTTGTGAAAATATCCACTGAAACGCCAAGCGATTCAAGTGCCTTTTTCAAATTCCACGAAAATTTTCCAGTACCGAATTCTTGCAGACCATACGCATAAGTTAAGAAAGCTATCCGCACGTAAGATTTGTTCCCTCATTTATTTTTGTTAATACTTCAATCATTCTTTTGCCAATCATTTCAGACGTTAAGAATTCTGAAACATACCGTCGACCATTTAAGCCAAATTTAAGACAAGACTCTCTATCAGTATAAAGAGCTAAAACAGCTTTTGCAAATCCACTTGCATCTTTAGGCTTAACAATTATCCCAGACCGGGTTGATTCAACGTATCTTGCAGCTTCCCCGTTTGAAACACATACTATGGGTTTACCGTGAGCTTGATACTCAAAAACTTTTGTAGGAAGCCCCAAATCCACAATGTTTGAATTCGCCATCGGAAGAATGAAAACATCTGAAGAATTTAAAAAAGATTCCAGATCATCTTTGGAAAGGAAACGAGTATCCAGGACTATATTTTGGAGACCAGAGGCTTCAATAGACTGCCTCAGTTTGTCAGCCATTTCCCCAACACCTCTAATAACAAAAAATATGCCCTTCTCATTTTCTAATATTTTTGCGCCTTCTAAAACTACTTCAAGATCGTATCCCAAACCCAAAACGCCCGAATACATAACAACAAAACGGTCACCAGAATCATGAATAGTATTCATAGGTGGGATTTTTTTTACACCAACTTCGATTACGTGAATCTTAGCTGGATCTATCCCATATTTGGCCACTATGGCGCGTTTATATCCTGTACTGATAGGTGTTATTACATCAGGGATTACATAGGATATCCGCGCTAGGAAATCTAGAAATTTCTTAACATATTTTGATCGTACAATCTCCATTTCATAAAATACTTCGGGCCACAAATCATCAACATTCCTTGCAATGGGTGCTCTCTTAATAATGCCATATGTGATCATAGGGAAAAAAGAGAACAAGTTTGGATTAGCACCCCAAATTACGTCAGTTTTTCCTACAAAAGGTAGGGCAAATAAAGAAGAAAGAACAAAAGTGAAATGCAAGAAAATTCGTTTTAGATTACTGTTATGAGGAATTGACGGGATCCAAACCCGACAAACTCTTACAGAACCTAGCAGTTCATTTACCATAGCTTTGTGCCTATATTCTTTCGGGACTATACCATGCGGATAATGAGGAAAAGCAGTCACAACGGTGACTTCACAACCACAACTAACTAAACCATTAACCACGTTAGAAGCTCGAGTACTGCCACCACCCATGTCAGGAGGGAAATATTGAGCTAAGACAAGAACTTTCATGTTAACAACGCCACATGGTTGAACACATACAATTGATGCAACTATTAGCTTTACAGAATTTCATTAAATCGTTAATATTCAAACATGATTTTCTTGAATAATGAGCGAAAAATGCCAAAGACATCATGAAAAAGAAGAAGCTACCCTTGTTAACCACTTGGGGTATATTGGTTGCTTCAGCTAGCAAATTAAAGCCTGAAAAACGTTTTTTGCAAGAAGCTAGGATTATAACTTAAACCGACTTTTATTTTTCATTTTTTTTAATTCTTGAAATAGCGTATAATGTTATAGCAGTTGACAACATGAAAAAAGCCATGAAAATAAATGACATTGAAGCCAAGGCTATATTTGTTACAATTCTATGTTCATCAGCATAAAGCTGCAACATCCAAGCTCCAAAAAGGGTGCCTAAAGCTAGGAATATTATTCCGGGTACGCCAACAGCCAGAAGCGGTCTATCTTCAACCACTAACCTGATTATTGACTTAAGAAGACCAATTCCATGAGTGAGTGGATGCTCACTTGACGTCTTCTTTCCAGCACTATCTTTGTACTTGCAAGAGATTGGAACTTCACAAAATGTTAGGCCGAATTTTTTAAGTTCCATAAGAAGCTCAATACTGGCACCCATACCCATCTCGGACAAAGTTAAACACTCTAGAGCCCGAGAATTATAAGCTCTGAAACCGCTTTGGGCGTCGCTAACACCGTTTTTGGCGGATCCGTTAACCAATTTAGTGATAACCTTTACGCCAATTTGCCGATAAATAGGCATTTCAACTGTACCGTTTTTGTCGATAAACCTGCTGCCAACAACAACGTCACAATCCCCGTTTACTATAGGGTTTATTAAAAGTGGAATCTCTTGAGGATCATGCTGTCCATCGGCGTCTATAGTGATAAACACGTCTGCATTCAGCGATCGAGCGTTCTTAAATAAACTCTGAAGGGCAGCGCCATATCCTAAATTCGAACTATGTTTAATAACATCTGCACCTGAACGTTCAGCAACTTTTGACGTATGATCACTGGAACCATCATCACATACAATAACTTCGTCTGCAAACTTTTGGGCATCCAAAATTATTCTTGCTATATTTCTTTCTTCATTAAAGGCTGGTATACCGACGACAATGAATGGCTTTGCCTCAGTGAACGCGTTGGTCTCAATCGCTTCTATTTCAACCATTTACCTTTCTTTCCTTCAAGCTAAGAGATACCCAGTTTTTATTGTATGAGCCAATTTAAAAAGGCTACGCATCTCAAATCTACTTAATAAACATTTGGAGAATAAGCGACGTCGCAAGAAATCCATATTTAGGTGGCAAATGTGTTTTCTTCAATCAGCACTCGGAGGCCATCCCTCAAAGGAACCATCGGCTTATAACCCAAGAACTTCTCAGCCTTAGAGATATTTGCATAACTATCCTTAATATCGCCGACTCGAGACTTTTCATGACGAATCTCCAAGTTTGCGTCAGCCAACTTCAAAATTGTTTCAGCTAACTCATTAATAGAAGTGTTCTTGCCAGAGCCGATATTGAAAACTTCGCCCACAGCCTTGCCGTTTTCCATGGAAGTCAAAACTGCCTCAACCACATCTTTCACATTAACAAAGTCTCTAGTTTGTGAACCATCACCATAAATAACCAAAGGTGACTTCTGCTTCGTAAATTCGATGAAGCGCGTAATCACTCCGCTATAATCATTCATGCCTTGTCTCGGACCATAAACATTAAAGAAACGTAAAATAACTGACCCTAAAAGTTTCCTCGCACTAAAGCCCAAACAATAACGTTCGCCCAGCAACTTTGACTCTGCATAAGGCGAAATCGGGTTAGTCCGCGCTTCTTCGGTTAGAGGCAGGAATTCAGGATTACCACAAACTGCGCAGCTGGACGCAAAAACGAATCGATCAACTCGCTTTTCAATACTTGAACGAAGCAAATTCAATGTTCCCGTAAGGTTGATTTCAAAAGTTAGATCAGGATTCTTAACCGAGAAAGGCACGCTAGTCAAAGCTGCCAAATGAACAACTGTATCGATATCATCAAGAGACTTTCTTACAAGCGAAGCATCACGAATGTCGCCCTTAACAAAATCCACTTTACCCCAACTCAAATATCTCTGAATATTGGTTAGGCTGCCAGTGGATAAGTCATCAATAATCCTAACAGCATAACCGTCGTTAACTAATCGGTCAACCAGATGGCTACCGATAAATCCAGCCCCGCCTGTTACCAAGACTTTCGTGGGCATGCGAATTAATTACCGATTAAATATTTCATAAAGTCATCTGTTTGAGTGCATTACAGCCAAGAAAAACGCAAACGACGAATCAGTTGCCCAGTTTTTGGCCGAAGCATTGCCTAATTTCTGAGCAACTAAACTAATTTTTACGGCAAGCTGAAACCCAATCAACTTCAACGACTTAATGACACTGCTTTCCAAAAGCCCTTCCAACTTACCAATGACAGCAAAGATACTTTTAGCCAAAGAGGTGCTACGTATGTTTTCTGCTACTTTTATCGTCAAATCAACTAGCACTCTGTCAATTCTAGGCAAGGCTTTGAACCATACGCCGGCGCGCATGGCTTTTAACTTTAATCTTATCAGTTGTGTTCTATTTAGGTAACTGGAAGCGCCTTCTTGCATTTCTGTTTAAGCCGCCATTTTGCGTTCGATTAACCCTTAGCATGAGTTAACCCTAAAAAGACTTTTGGTAATGAGGACGGAAGGACAAACCAAATATCTTTAGCGGTTTCAGAATATTTTTGAAAACAAGGTAAAACTTTGCAGTTTAGACTATTAGACTGGGGTCGAACCCAAGTTTGAAAAAGCAAAGCGCTAAAACGCGTTGGATTTAAGATTTAGGTTTTATGCAAAGCAGCTGAAACGCCGTAGTCGGACATTTATATACAAATGGATCGGACAACCTAGAAAGCAAACTTCCAAGAACTTCAGGCTTGATGGTAGCTGAACCACTTTCTCCCCTAAGTCCTAGAAGACCATCTATGCCGAAAACGACATAACCGCTTTTGGACATTTCTTGCACTGTCCAACCACACTTGTGAATTTGCAAAGGATTATCATCTTCAAGGTGACATTTAGGATTGAAACCGTTTGGAGTCGAAATTATTACTTTTTTCTTAGAAATTCTTTCCATGTCCTCAATTAGCTGCTTCGCTTGAGGCTTCGTTAGGTGCTCTATAACGTCGAAAGCAGCTACACAATCAAAGGAATTATCTTTCAAAGGCAGATAGGTCAAATCTGCAAGAATATAATCCTCAAAGTAACCGGTTTTTTTATTTAACCTTAGACTGGGAACATGTCTGTCGATTCCAATAGTACGTTTGTTGCGGACATGTTTTGCGGCTGGAGATCTGACACCACAACCAAGCTCAATGAAACTATTACAATTAACAAGCTCACTTTTTAGTTTAGATTCCAGAAAACTATTGAATTTTTGCTTGTAAAACCGTATCAAGCGATGCTGAAAACTTCTGGCATGACTTTGTGGATGGTCTTCCAAATCTTTTTTTCAACGCCTCTTTTTCATATTTGTACCCCTTAGAATTCCTAGGATTTCCTCTCTGTTAATATAGACATATAATGCGCAAATAGCTGCAGTGGCAGATATTGATATTACCGCGGCATAATAGAACCAAAGTTGAGGTTCATACTCAAGTGTTATATAAAATTGACCTGTTTTTTCAATTACAAGCCCTTGAAGGCCAAGATACAAAGCAGTAGAGGTAACTTGCTTACCGTCTGCATAAGCAACCCAGGATTTATCAAACGCTTGAGTGGTTGCGAGAATGAAGGGTTGACTTGCATTCACCGTTACTATTATTTTTGTGGGGTTTAGGTTTTGTACATTCAAGATTGTTGCAGTTTGGTTTTGGAGGGTATCATTGAAAAGATTGCCAAGTCCAGCAGTGTTTAATACATGAATGAAACCAGTTACGCTAACGTTTTGCAACCATAAGGTGGATTGAGAAGCTAGGGTAGCATTAAGACCAAACCAAACTTGTATTCTGAGATATTCAGCATTTGAGAATCGCGAAAATGTAAAAGATTTAGGGGTCAATGGAAAAGTCCCATTGTTCACTGTCACCACTGAAGCGTTATTTATGACGCCCATATTTGAATCATACTGT